>Ga0187893_10003672_pt1 | contig 30545 bp, 21 predicted proteins | sample MA1701074metaG_FD_139574 | JGI IMG/M metagenome (GOLD analysis project Ga0187893, IMG submission 139574) | White microbial mat communities from a basaltic lava cave in the Kipuka Kanohina Cave System on the Island of Hawaii, USA - MA170107-4 metaG ...
ACCAGCAAGATCAGGGCTGTCCAGGTGATTACCTTGGCAGTGAAAACGGCACAGGCAATGAAGAGACGTTCCTTCCGTTCGAGTTTGTCCAGGACCGGGGCGCTCATCTGCGTTCTCCCCGTAAACCTCCGCTACGGGCATTGGCTATCGTCTTTTCGGATTCGTCGGATCGTTTTTCGAAAAATCCCAAACCGTCGTTTCGCAGCTCCTCTTCACATCGAGTCAAGTGCTTCAAATTACTGGCTACTACGAGTTTGGCTAAACGCGTGCCTGTAGAACGCGTGCCTATAGATGGTGGGGACACAGTTTTTGGTCCTTTCACTGTTCCGTAAAGAGAGTTTCCTTGCCGGGACATCTTTACGGGACTTTCTTTGCTACGAGCATGTTGCTACGGGCACGTTAGGTTCCAATATTAATCTGTAACCAGTGTATATTTTTCAATACGATAGCGCAAAGCAGCTTGGCTTTGGCCGCACGGGCGACAACAAAAAAGATGCATTCATACCAACTTTCGCGGGGTGACGGCCAGTACTGAATTCGCGATCTAAGCACGCCTTGGGCTGTGGAAAAAGTGGTCTTGTCTGTCTCCAATGCTTGGGCTTCGCTTGGGCTCCCAACGCTTGCATAAATTATAAATCGGATTTATAATTTATGCCGATGATCCCCCGCAACCTCGCTGCTGCCTTGCTTCGTTTCGCCCGGCAAATGCCGGTCGTGGCGGTTACGGGTCCGCGTCAATCCGGCAAAACCACACTCTGCCGCGAGACCTTCCGCGACATGCCCTATGTGTCGTTGGAGCCGCTCGATGTGCGAAGTTTCGCCATCGAAGACCCTCGCGGTTTTCTCCGGCAGCACCGTGGCGGAGCCATATTCGACGAGATCCAGCGGGCGCCTCAGCTATTCAGTTATTTACAGGAAGAAGTCGATCGGGACCCTGCTCCCGGCCGGTTCATCCTGACCGGCTCGCAGCATTTCGGGCTGACCGAGGCCATCAGCCAGTCGCTGGCCGGCCGCATTGCCATGCTGCATCTGCTCCCGCCCAGTTTGGATGAGTTGGCCTGTTTCGGAACGCTCCCGGAAGACTTGTGGACGGTCATTTGGACGGGATCCTATCCGCGCATTTTTGACAAAGGACTGGAGCCTAGTCAATGGCTGGCCGACTATACGGCGACCTATGTTCAACGGGACGTGAGGCTGGTTTTAAACGTCGGCAACCTCGACGCCTTCACGGCATTCCTGCGTCTTGCGGCTGGCCGCACTGCATGCGAAGTGAATCATTCCGCTCTCGGCGCCGACGCCGGGATCAGCTACAACACCGCCCGAGCCTGGCTTTCGGTGCTGGAGTCGAGTTTCCTTTGCCTGCGGCTTCCGGCATGGCACGGTAGCTTGCGCAAACAGGCCGTGAAAGCACCGAAGCTGCATTGGGTGGATACCGGTCTGGCCTGCCATTTGCTTGGGATCACCGAGGCGGATCAACTACGTCACCATCCTTTGCGAGGCGCATTGTTTGAAACCTGGGTCGTATCCGAAGTGTATAAGTCCCGGCTGCACCGGCGAATGGAGCCGCGCATGTTTCACTTCCGTGACGCGAAGGGTCTGGAGGTAGACCTCGTCGTTGAAGAGGGCAGGAACGTTAGGGGCGTGGAAGTGAAATCCGGCGCAACCGTTGCCTCCGATTTCTTCGGCGCGCTCAAGCGGCTGGGGACGGTACTGCAAAAGCGGGAGGCCCTGCACTATTCCGCGCGGCTTGTCTTCGGCGGAGCAGGGCGGTGGAAGCAAGAGGAAGTAGAGATGATCGGCTGGAGACACCTTCATGATGTTGACTGGTAAACGGCTCCCTCGACGGAATCTATATTGACGAACTGTTTCTCTCTAAAGTCCGGCTGGCGGTAGTCGCGGAGTTGCTGGCGGCGGAATGGGTGTCGTTCACGGAGCTTCAACGGTCAACCGAAGCCACCAACGGCAACCTCGGCGCGCACCTCGGAAAGCTCATCGAAGCCGGATCCATTAAAGAGCAAAAGCGCTTCGAAGGCAGACGTCCCCAGCAAGAAAACGAACCTATACTTTTGCGGCCAGTATCTTTTTCACCCCTCCAGCCGTCTATACTTAATGATGGGACGCTAAAAACGCCCGGTGAGGCGTGAAATGTGAACTTTCCCATCTCCCGAAGCGTCTCAATACCTTAGGTGATCCCCGAGCGGAAATGAAGTCTGGTTTGGTGTGCACCGCTAAGGGAGACAAGCTGTCGGTAGGAGTTTGTTCGCTGTGAAGCGCAAAACAAAAATCATTCTTGTCATTTTCGTAATCGCCCTGATCGCCGGTGGCGCGGTGGGTTACAAACACTATACCCAGCAGGGCATCGTGGCCATTCAGACCGGCCGCGTAAACCGCATGAATTTGACCGCGCTGGTAACGGCCTCCGGTGAAATAAAGCCGCGTAATTACATCAATATCGGCACTAACGCGATGTCGCCTTCGCGCATCGTGGAGATCCTGGTTACCGAAGGGCAGTCCGTTAAGAAAGGGCAAATTCTGGCCCGGCTGGAATCGGTGCAGCCGGAGGCCGACGTGGCCGCCCAACGAGCCAATTTGAGCAGTACCGAAGCCGAATCGGCGGCCAGCGAGGCGGCCGTCCGCGCGGCCGATGAGAACATTCGCACCGCCGAAGCCGGTGTCGAGCGCGCCAAAGCCGATCTTGAAAGATCGCGGATTTTCTTTGAGCGCGCCAAGCGGCTTCATCAAGACAAACTGATCGCCCGGCAGGAGTACGATTCGCGCGCCACTGAATTCGTAGCGCAACAGGCCGCGGTACGGGAAGCCGAGGCACGGGTGGACCAGATGCGCGCCCAGCGCGCCCAATTCTCGTCGAACCTGTCGGCAGCTCAAAAGCGCATCGCGCTGGCTCAGGCTAATCTGCGCAGGGCGGCGGACGTGTTGCAGCGTACCTACGCAATGGCGCCGATTGACGGTGTCATCACAAATCTGCCGGTACGGGTGGGAGAAACGGTTGTCCCGGGCATCCAGAACTCATCCGCCAGCCTGATCATGACGATCGCCGACATGTCTCTGATCACCGCCGAGGTGAAGGTCGACGAAACCGACATCGTCAACGTGAAGTTGGACCAGATTGCGGACGTGACGATTGACGCCATGCCCAACCAAACCTTTAAGGGGCGCGTAATCGAGATCGGGAATACGGCCATCTTACGTTCCACGGGTCTGGCAGCCAGCCAAAGCGCGATATCGAGTCAGGAGGCCAAGGACTTCAAAGTTGTTATCGCACTGCTTGCTCCTCCCGAACAGATTCGACCCGGGCTTTCCTGCACGGCAAAGGTCACAACGGCAACGCGGCAAAACGCGCTGGCGATTCCCATTCAAGCGCTCACGGTGCGCCAGAGAGGCGATCTCGAAGCCGCCGCCCCGGCAGGTTCGATAAGCGCCGCTTCACGCGCTGATCCCGCCGCCGAAAAAGCCCGCAAGGAAGAGCTGCAGGGCGTGTTTCTGGTCGCACAGGGCAAAGCGGTATTCCGGCAGGTGGAGACGGGCATCACGGGCGCCACCGATATCGAAGTGCTTTCCGGTTTGCGCGAAAGCGATGAGATCATTACCGGATCGTATAAAATCATTCGCACGATTCGAAATGAAGCTAAAGTACGCATAGAGAACAACAAGAGCCCGTTAAAAGCGGAATGAAGCGGTTAATCGGCCCCCGCGGCGCCCGGCCGCTGTTGGCGTGTAAATCAGGGAAGGTATAGAATTCGAATAGCATGGCACAAGCGGTACAGGAAAAAGTAGATCGTGGCGCGCAACTGAAGAGAGACGGCATCGTCATCCGCACCTATGACATTTGGAAAACCTACATTATGGGTGATCAGGAGATCCACGCCGTTTCCGGCGTGGATATCGAGATTAAAGTGGGCGAGTACGTCGCCATCATGGGTCCGTCGGGTTCGGGCAAATCGACGCTGATGAACCTGATCGGCTGCCTGGACAGCCCCAGCAAAGGGGACTACTTCATCAACGGCCGGCTGGTAAGCACACTCAACGACGACGAATTAGCGGCGATCCGAAACAAGGAGATCGGGTTTGTCTTCCAGACGTTCAACCTTCTGGCTCGCGCCACGGCCCTGCACAACGTCGAGCTGCCCCTCATCTACGCCGGCGTGCCCAGCGAGCGCCGCATCGAAAAGGCCAAGTACGCGCTCCAGCAGGTCGACCTTACAGCGCGCATGTATCACAAGCCCAATGAGCTTTCCGGCGGGCAACGCCAGCGCGTCGCCATCGCCCGAGCCCTCGTTAATGATCCCTCCATCCTGCTTGCCGACGAGCCGACCGGCAACCTCGATTCGGCCACCGGCGTCGAGATCATGGGGCTGTTCGACCGCCTCCATCAACTGGGCAACACCATCATTCTTGTCACTCACGAGCACGATGTCGCCATGCACGCTCATCGCGTCGTCTATATCCGCGACGGGAAAATCGCCAAAGACGAGAAAATAAAGTAAAGCAGCCTCCGGCGCGCTTGTACAATAAAAAACGGCTTGTATAAGGATCTCTCGATCACTGTTGTTATCCCATGCCTCAACGAAGAACAAGGCATTGAGCAGGTGCTCACGCGAATGCCGGCCTTTGTCGATCAAGTGGTGGTTGTAGATAACGGCTCCACAGACCGTACGGCCGAGGTTGCGCGGTCATACGGAGCGGTTGTCATTCGCGAGGATGTGCGCGGCTACGGCCGCAGCTACAAGCGCGGTTTCGCCTCTGCCACCAGTGACGTAATCGTCACCCTGGATGGCGATCACAGCTATCCTCCCGACGCCATCTCGTATCTGATCGAGGCGTTTCTCCATCTGAATGTGGATTTTCTCAACGCGTCGCGCTTTCCCGTGCGTGATTCCAGGGCCATGAGCTTCAAACACAAACTCGGCAACCTCATCCTTTCGCTGGCCATGTCAATGCTCTATTTCCGCTGGGTGCGCGACTCGCAATCGGGCATGTGGGTTTTCCGGCGCACGATTCTCGACGAGATGACCTTGGAATCCGACAGCATGGCTTTTTCGGAAGAGATCAAAATCGAGGCGCTCAAGAACCCCAGGGTGCGATTTCAAGAGATCTCGATTCTTTATTCCTCGCGGCTGGGTGAGATTAAACTCAACCCGTGGCGCGACGGATTCTATAATCTCTATTTCCTGGTGAAAAAACGCTTTGCCTCCCGGAAGCGACGATGATGGACGCCGGCGATCCCATCTCGAATGATATGCGGGTGACGGCGATCATCCCCACCTGGAACCGCCGGGATCTGCTCGCCGGCCTGCTTGAGGAGCTGCCGCGGCAGACGCGCCCGTTCGCTGAAATCCTGGTTGTAGACAACGGCTCCAGCGACGGCTCGGCTGATTGCGCCGCCTCAATGGGCGCGCGCGTGATCCGGTTATCCCGCAACCATGGGTTCAGCTATGCGGTCAATCGCGGTGTTGAGAGCGCGGCGACCGGCTGGGTGGCCGTACTTAATAACGACGTCCGTATAGCTCCGAACTGGCTGGAGGCTCTGCTCGAGCAGGCCCGGAACGCAGGTGCATGGTTTGCCGCCGGCAAGTTGTTTAATTCTTCCCGGCCCGAACAGATCGATGGCGCCTTCGACTTGCTCTGCCGCGGTGGATGCGCCTGGCGGGCCGGCAGCGGCAGAACCGATTCGGCTGTCTGGAGCCGGCCCCGCCGGGTGTTTTTCGTGCCGTTCACGGCCGCCTTGTTCCGGCGCGCGCTGTTTGAAAAAGCCGGGCTCCTCGATGAAGAATTCGAGTCTTATCTTGAAGACGTCGAGTTTGGCTTGCGCTGCGCGGTTCAGGGATTAGAGGGGCTCTATGTACCGCAAGCCACCGGCCGGCACATAGGCAGCGCCACGCTGGGAGACTGGAATGGTGAGACGGTTCGCCGCATCGCCCGCAACCAGCTTCTGCTGGTCGCCAAACACTACCCCCCCGACTGGTGGAGACGCTACGGCCGCCAGGTTTTGACGGCGCAACTTCTGTGGGGATTTGTCGCCCTCCGCCACGGCGCTGGATGGGCTTGGCTCAAAGGCAAATGGGAAGCGCTCGGACGAATCCGCCACCGGCAGCCCGCGGTCCATTCCCGTCTTCTCGAGGATGTTCTGTTGCGCTCGGAACGGGATCTGCGCGAGCTGCAGCGGCAAACCGGCTTCGATCTGTACTGGCGTCTTTATTTTTCACTCACATGAATGGCCTGGCGATCGTCATCGTTACTTACAACTCAGAGCAAGTAATCGGCCCCTGCCTGGACGCTTGCCCGCGCTCAGACGCGCAAGTGATTGTCGTAGACAATGCCTCGCAGGACCAGACTGTACAGATTGTACGGCGCCGGCCCTGGGTGAAACTGATCGCCAACCCGGAAAACCGCGGGTTCGCCGCGGCGGTCAACCAGGGGATCGCCGGAACCCGCATGCCGCTCATCCTGCTGCTGAACCCGGACGCCATCCTCGAGGCGGGACTTGACGAACTCGCCGGGACCTGCCGGTTAGCTGGCACGGGAGCCGCCGCCGGCCAACTGATCGGCCCCGATGGGGAGTTTCAGAAAGGCTTCTCGGTTCGCCGCCTCCCCACTGCCGCGTCGCTGGCACTGGAAGTGCTGGGCATCAATCGTCTGTGGCCGGCAAACCCGGTGAACCGCCGCTTCCGCTGTCACGATTTCGATCCGAGGATGGCCTCGGTGGTCGAGCAGCCCGCTGGCGCTTTTCTCATGACGCCGCGCCAGGTGTGGGAACAGATTGGGGGCTTCGACGAAGGCTTCCGTCCGCTGTGGTTCGAGGACGTTGACTATTGCCGGAGGCTGAAAGACCGAGGCTTCCTCATTCGCTACGATCCTCGCGCCAGCGCGCGGCATCTCGGGGCGCACTCCGCCGCCAGGCTGGACTGGGACAAGAAGGAAGTTTATTGGTATGCTAACCTTTTGCGTTATGCTGTCAGGCATGTTTCCCGCCTCGGCAGTATTGTAGTTTGCCTTGCCGTAATCGGAGGCGCGCTGCTTCGGCTGGTAATGGGGGTTTTTCGCCGCCGCGGTCTTGAGCCTGTCCGAGTTTATGGTAAGGTGTTACGTCTGGCTTGCCGTTATCTGTTTTTTCCTGGTAGCGGCAGTTGGAAAAGCGGTACAGGAACAACATTCATAAACCAGGCTCAGATTAATGTCCTATAGCGATTTGGTTTCCGTCACGATCGTGACGTACAACAGCGGCCGGTTCATCAAGAGATGCCTGGAATCGGTGCTGGCCCAAAGATATCCCAACAAGGAAATCATCGTAATTGACAACGCCTCCACCGACGGCACGGTGGATATCCTCGAGCAGTTCGAGGAGAGCTGTCAGATCGTATATAACGACGAGAACATCGGTTTCGCCGCGGCCCAGAATCAGGGGATCCGGCTCTCCAGCGGGGAATGGGTTCTCACGCTGAACCCCGACGTTCTGCTGCTTCCCAACTTTATTTCGGCGCTCGCTGAGGCAGGCCAGATCGATCCCCGCTGCGGATCCGTTTGCGGGAAGCTGCTTGCCATTTCGCCCAACTTCGATCTTCCGGCCAAGCCCCTGGTGGACTCCACCGGCATCTACTTCACGCCGATGCTGCGGCATCTGGACCGCGGCAGCCAGGAAGCCGACAACGGTCATTACCTGAGCTACGAGTACGTGTTCGGCGCCACCGCCGCCGCCGCCTTATACAGACGCGAGATGATCGAAGATATCGCCATCTTCGGCGAATTTTTCGACTGCGATTTCTTTACCTATCGCGAGGATGCCGACGTCGCCTGGCGCGCTCAGTTGATGGGCTGGCGCTGCATTTACACGCCGCACGCTCGTGGATACCACGTGCGGGCGGTGCTTCCTGGAAACCGCCGCGCCCTACCCGCTTCCATCAACATGCATTCGGTAAAGAACCGGTTCCTTATGCGCGTAAAGAACATGACCGTGGATTTGTTCCGCAGGAATCTGTTCTCCATCCTCTGGCGCGACGCCGTGGTGCTGGCCTGCTGCCTGCTGCGCGAGCACAGCTCGCTCAAGGCGTTTTGGTACCTGGCCCGAAACTGGGGGCGCATGGTCGAGAAGCGCCGCGAAATCATGAATCGGAAGCGAGTGAGCGACCAGTACATCGCCAGTTGGTTCGCCTACGATCCGATCAGCGTGCCGATTCCCAAAGTTCGCACGCGCGTGGCCGCCCGATCGAAAGCCGCCCGGGGCTGATGCCGCTTGCCCCTTGACGTGGCGATTCTCGGCACGAGGGGCATTCCGGCCGCCTACGGAGGCTTTGAAACCTTTGCCGAGGAGTTGTCCAGCCGGCTCGTCAAACGCGGCCATCGCGTTACCGTTTACTGCCGCAACCGGTATTCTGAACCGGCCTTTCTCGGAGTGAACCTTGTCTTTCTGCCGACGATCCGGCATAAGTATCTCGACACCATCGCTCATACGGCGCTTTCCACGCTTCATCTTCTGTTTCACCGCGCGGATGCCGCTCTGTACTGCAACGCCGCAAACGCCCTGTTTACGTTTCTGCCCCGGCTTGCCGGCATTCCCGTCGCGCTCAACGTCGATGGCCTGGAGCGCAAACGCAAGAAGTGGAACTGGTTGGCGCGGGCGTGGTATCTGGCCTCTGAGCGTTTGGCCACGTTACTTCCGAACCGCGTCGTAAGCGACGCACAACATATTGCGGCTTACTACAAGCAGCGCTACCGCACCGAAACGACCTTCATCCCCTACGGCGCGCCATTTGGCAGGCTGGCTACCACCACAGTACTGGAGCATCTCCGCCTTGAGCCAGGTAAATATTTTCTCTACGTCACCCGTTTTGAGCCTGAGAACAATCCCCTGCTGGTGCGCCAGGCCTTTGAGACTTTGCAAACCAACGTACGTCTGGCGCTGGTGGGCGATGCGCCGTACGCTCATGCCTACATCCGCCAGGTTCGCGACACAAACGATCCGAGGGTTCTGATTCCCGGGGCGATTTATGGGGCTGGCTACCATGAACTTCTTTCTCATTGCCTGGCCTACGTTCACGCCACCGAAGTGGGCGGCACGCACCCTGCATTGATCGAAGCGATGGGGCGCGGCTGCCTTGTGTTGTATCTCGATAATCCCGAGAACGCGGAGGTCGCCCGAGGCGTTGCGATCCCGTTCCAACCAGGCAATCTGGCTCGCCGCATGGCGGAGGTTCTGGAAATGAGCGAGGCGGAACGAGGGGAGTGGGGGCGCAAGGCAATGGCGCGCGTCGAAGAGCGGTACAGTTGGGAAGCTGTCACTGCCGCCTATGAGCGGCTGTTTCAGGAGATGGTCCGATGAGCAGCCGCATGCGGTGCTGGGTTGAGATTTCACTCGATCAATTGGCTCGCAATTTCCAGGCAATCCAGCGCGTGGTCGGCTCTTCGGTGGAAGTTATGCCGGTGGTTAAAGCAGATGCGTACCGCCACGGCGCAACCGAGGCCTCCCGGTTGCTGACCGGCGAAGGGGCGCGCTGGCTGGCGGTGAGCAGCGCCGATGAGGGGATCGCACTACGGCGGGCGGGCATTTCCGCCCGCATCCTCGTCATGGGGGGCATTCTGCCGTGGGAGCGGCCCATGCTGGCCGAGTTCGAGTTGACGCCGGTGCTTCACTCGCTGGAGCAGATCCAGGCGCTCGAAGGCTTGCCGTACCATCTCAAGATCGACACGGGGATGGGGCGGCTCGGCGTGGATGCATCGCCGCAAGCTATCGTGGAAGCGGTCCGCCAGGCCGGCCCCGAGCGGCTGGAGGGCCTTATGACGCACTTTGCCACATCGGCCGATTTCACCAGCACGCAGACCGAGCGGCAAGCGGACCGGTTCACGGCGACGCGCGCCGCTCTGGCCGAGGCCGGCATTCACCCGCCGCTGGTGCACATGGCCAGCACGAATCCGATTCTGCTCGGGCGGCGCGACACCTGGGCCAACATGGTCCGTCCAGGTATAGCGCTCTACGGCTACTGGACGCCGGCCAAAGGCGAATCGCGGCGGCTGCTTGCGGAAGTAAAGCCGGCGCTGGCCTGGAAGGCTTCCATCGTGCTGACAAAAGATGTGACAGCGGGGACCGAAATCGGCTATGGGGCAATGTATAAAGCCGAGCGTGACATGCGTATCGCGGTGCTCGGAATCGGATACGCCGACGGGCTCCCGCACCGGCTATCCAATCGCGGACGCGTGATCGCCGGGGGGCGTTACGCTGCCATCCTGGGGGCCGTATCGATGGATCTCACCACCATCGACATCAGCGAATCGCCCGGCCTCCAAGCCGGCGACCCCGTTACAATCATCGGCAGTGAAGGCGAAACATCACAAGACGCGCGGCATTTGGCCCGCCACGCAGGGACCATCTCCTACAGCGTTCTGTGCGGCATCAGCGCTCGCGTGCGTCGTGTGTATTTGTGACGGTTCCTATTCGTGGCGCAGCGCGATAGCCGGATCCACCTTCATGGCGCGGCGCGCCGGCGCCAGGCTCGCCAAAAACGCTACCACCACGAGGAAAACCACTGCCGCGGCAAAGGCAGACGGGTCCCGCGTGGATACCTGGTATATCATTTTTTCCATCAGCCATGTAAGCGCCAAGGCGCCCCCGGCGCCTGCCGCCGCACCCAACAAGACCAGCCGCATCCCCGGACCGATCGAGTAGCGGAACACGTCGCCTCGCGCGGCGCCCAACGCCATTCGCAAACCGATCTCCCTGGTTCGAGCGCTTACCAGGTAGCTCATCACGCCATAAATCCCCGCCGCCGCCACCGCCAGCGCCATTGCCGCGAAGAAACCGAGCAGCAGCATGCTGAATCTTCTCTGCGATAAGGACATCGCCACCACTTCATCCATGGAACGGATATCCCCGACGGGCAACTGCTTGTCCACAGCGCGGACCTGCTCGCGCGCCGCGGCGATGATGTTCCGGGGATTGCCGGAGGCGCGGATCGTGAAAAAGTTCGACCAGAAGGGAGCCTGAAGGTTTGATAGATATGCCTCCGGCCGAGCCTCTACTTCCAGGCCACAATGGCGCACGCTTTGCACAACCCCCACCACTTCGTGCCATTGCGAGCTCGACGAGAAGCGGGCGCGATTGCCGACAGGACTTTCCTTGGGCCAATACTTGCGGGCGGCCGCTTCATTGACCAGCAGGACAGGCGGAGCATTGGCGTTATCGCGCGAAGTGAAATACCGCCCTGCGATCAGCGGAATGCGGAGACTTTCAAAGTAGCCCGGGCTCACTACGCGGTAGTGCGCGCGGCGCGGTTCGTTCGGATCGGGCGGCGAGCCTTCGACAACAAATCCGCCGCGCGAGTCAAAGCCGCTTACCGGGAGATGCGAGGTCACTCCGGCCTGTACAACGCCGGGCAGGGAGCGCAGCCGCTCCTCCAATTGCTGAAGAAAAGCGATCCTCTTGTGATTTTCGCTATAGCTTTGAAAGGGGAGAACGATGTGCATGGTGAGCACATTCTCCGCTCTGAAGCCGGGATACTGGTTGCGCACGGCCTCAAAGCTACGAATCAGCAGCGCGGCGCCGGCAAGCAGAACCACCGAAAGAGCCACCTGAGAAACAACCAGGGTTTTGCGCAGCGCCTCCCTGCCGCCTAATACAGCTTGCGCTCCCGATTTGAGCGTTTCCTGGATCTGGCTCCGCAATGCCATGCTGGCCGGCGCCAGTCCGAACAGTAGCCCCGAAACAATCGTGGCCGCCGCCGTGAAGCCCAGCACCGTTCCGTCAACTTGCAGGCGAGTGAGCACGGGAGCCAGCGCATTTCGCGGAAGGATTGCCAGCAGGCCGTCCGTTATCCACTGGGCCGCCAGAACGCCGGCGATTCCCGAGAATACAGCCAGCATCAGGCTCTCGACTAAAGCCAGCCTCACAATTCGCCACCGACCCGCTCCCAGCGCCATCCGGATGCAAATCTCGCGGCGGCGGGCAACCGCGCGCGCCAGTAGCAGGTTGGCCACATTGGCGCAAGCGATCAGGAGCACAAAGCCCACCGCGCCGGCCAATATGCCGATCATAGGCCGTATGTCGCTTGCCAGGCTTTCGCGAAGCGGAACGACATTAGCCCCATGACCGAGATTGACGGCGTGCTCTTTCTCGAGCCGCGCCGCGATGACATCCAATTCCCGCTGCGCCTCCTCCTCCGATACGCCGTTGCGCAGCTTTCCAATCACGTTTAGAAAATGACTTCCACGGCTGTTGCGCTGATCGGCTCCTATGGCGAAGGGAACGTACAATTCAAATTCGGCGAAGGGAAACTCGAAATGTTCCGGCAGTACGCCGGCCACTGTGTAGAGATTCCCGCCAAGATTAACAGGCTTACCTACGATCCCGGGGTCCGACCCGAACCGGCGCTGCCACAAGACGTGGGAAAGGACAACCACGCGGTGGTTGCCGGGAACCTCATGTTCGGCGCGAAAGCCGCCTCCAAGCTTCATGCTCACGCCCATCGCTTCAAAGAGGGCGGCGGTAACGAAGCCTCCCTGAATGCGCTCCGGCTCGCCGTCAATCAAGTGGAAAATATCGCCCGTCCAGGCCGCCATGTAATCAAACGAGCGGCATTCCTCGCGCCAGTCGATGAAGTCGGCCGGGGAAACGACGTTGCGTAGATTGTTCTCCTTAACCCTCTTCTCAAAGACGGCGACCAGCCTATCCGGCTCCCGGTAAGGCAAGGACCGTAAAAGGACGGCGTTCACGACGGTGAAGATTGCGGTATTGGCGCCGATGCCCAGAGCCATGGTGCACAAAATCGCAAGCGTGACGCTCTTGTGTTTCAGGATTTGACGGAGAGCGAAGCGGATATCTTCGATGAGGGAAGACAAATCTTCTATCCATTTGCACGCCACCGGCCATTAGTCTACCGATTGAAGAATAACGGTGTTATCGGCACGGCGGTTTGGGGCGATATGTTCGATTCCGGGAAACCCTGTCCGCGCCCGCACGCGGATTGCTTTGGAGGCTGTTTCCATCAACAATGGAGTTAATGGCATCCCGGCCCATCCTGAGCATGAGCGAAGCGGAGTACCTCCAGTACGAGCGCAGAGCCGAATTCCGCAGTGAATACATCAGCGGACGAGTCTATGCCATGGCAGGGGCAAGCTGGCGGCATGGGCAAATAATCTTGTCCATGGGCGCTGAATTACGAAGACGGCTCCAGGGCTCCTCCTGCCGCGCATTCATTTCGGATGTCCGAGTCCGCGTCGCGCAGACCCGCATGTACACGTATCCCGATTTGGGCATCGTATGCGGTCCGCCGCGTTTCGCCGACGATCAACAAGACACGCTCCTGAACCCGGCTGTGCTGATCGAAGTGCTGTCGGACTCAACCAAATCCTACGACCGTGGCGAGAAGTTTGCGCATTACCGTCGCATTGATTCTCTAAGGGAGTATCTGGTGGTCGACCAGGAATCGCCGCACCTCGAACACTACACCCGCCGGGACGACGGCTCGTGGGTACTGAGGGAGTATGACGGCCTGGGAGGCAGCCTTATTCTGGCGGCAGCCGGGTGCGAGCTTCCCCTGGCCGCAATCTATGAAGACATCGACTTCATCCAAGATCAGAACCCAGTTCGCTCGACAGACGATCCACCAGCGCCTGCAAGCACTTGATGCGCGCATACCATTTGTAGTTGCCCTCGACGATTGTCCACGGCGCCCAAAGCGTGCTGGTTTTGACCAGCATCTCCTCGGCCGCCTCTTCATAGAGGCTCCACTTCTTGCGGTTGCGCCAATCCTCTTCGGTCAGTTTCCAAACTTTGTGGGGCTTCAACTCCCGGTCCTTGAACCGCCGCAATTGCTCCTCGGGACTGATGTGCACCCAAAACTTCACCATAATCACATCGGCGTCCGTGATCTGGCGCTCGAAATGATTGATCTCGCGAAAGGCGCGCCGCCATTCCTCCTCTTTCGCAAAGCCTTCCACGCGTTCCACCAGAACCCGGCCGTACCAGCTCCGGTCAAAGATCAGAATCTGCTTTTCTTCAGGCGGCCGCAGCCTCCGCCAGAATCGCCACAAATAGTGGTGCGTTTTGTCCTCGCCGGCCGGCGCGGCAATGGCGAACACTTCGAAACCGCGCGGGTCCAGATATTCGGTCACGCGCCTGATGTTGCTGCCCTTGCCGGCGGCGTCCCACCCTTCGTAAACGACAATCAGGAGCCGTTTGCGCATATACAACTGATAGGCGAGCTCGCGAAGCTCGGCCTGTAGCAGCGGTAGCCGCTCCTTGTATTCCTTCACGGAGATCTGAAGGGTGAGGTCAACGTTTTCGAGCATCGATCCCCTTTGCCTTAAGCGCCCGTTCCAAACGAAAGATCAGCCGCTGATACACTTTGATCCGTGCGTAATGCAAGTCTTCCGCCTCGACAATCGTCCAGGGCCCCCATTCCGTGCCGGTCCGCGCCAGCATTTCCTCGACTGCCTTCAGATAGCTTTTGTGCTTCTTGAGCTGCAGCCGGTCCTCCGGATCGCGCAGCCGCAATGAAATCGGGCCATTGGCGTGTTTCTTGAGACGCCTCCGCTGTTCCTTCTTGCCGATGTGCAGAAAGAACTTGATGAGCAGATAACCGTCTTCGGCCAGCGTGTATTCGAAGTCGTTGATGTCGTCGTAGGCGCGGCGCCACTCCTTCTTGCTGACGCGCTTCTCAACGCGGTCGATCAGGATGCGCCGGTACCAGCTCTGGTCGAAAATAGCCATCTCGCCGTAGTTGGGCAGCTTGATCCAGAACCGCCACAGCCACGGCATGCTTTCTTCACTGGTGCGCGGGCTCAGAATCATGTGCAGCCGGAATACGCGCGGCTCGAGGTTTTGCGAAAGGAAACTCGCCATCGCCCCGCGGCCGGAGGCGCCCCAACCTTCGAGCACGATCACCACAGGGAGGCGGGCGTCCCAGCAGAGCTTCTGCAACTGGTACAGACGCGCGGCAAAGCCGGAATCTTCCTCTTGTAGGCCGCTTCGGCCGTCTTCTTTTCGAGATCGATTTTTTCGAGCATGCCTACGGCGCAGGCTTCGCCGGCGGTTTCTCGCCAATGCCGTAGACATGGCTCCTGCCGCGGATCACCAGGATGCCAGGCGTCGGCGCCGGCGTCGCCATCAGAACTTCGCCCATCGGATTGGTGGCGGCCAACTGAAATTTTTCGCCGGCCGTCACCACGTTCACCTCGCCATCTTCACTGGCGAAGTAAAGTTTTCCGTCGGCCGCCACCGGCGAGGCGCTGTAGGCGCCGCCCTTCGGGCTGATGCGCTGCTGATAGATACGTTCACCGGTTTTGGTCCGGTAGGAAGTAAGGATCCCGTTGTTCGAGCAGATATAGAGAATCGAATCAAGAGCCAGCGGGGAAGGCATGTACGGCCCGCCGCGCTTCTTGCTCCAGAGAATGAACTCGTTGGTTTCCGCGTTCTCCTTCAGGGTTATGTCGCCATTGGCGCCGGGCCTTATCGCATAGATCGGCTGAATGGGCGGATACCCGTTGGCCACGAAGATCAGATCGTCATGGATCACCGGCACAGTCACCGTGACCTCCGAGTTGCCCGTCAACTGCCAAAGCTGTTTCCCCGTTGCCGGATCATGCCCGCGGATCGCTTTCACGGAATTCGTGATCAGCTCCGTGCGCGCTTTGCCCTCGTGGATCACCGGCGTCGACCAGCCCGGAATCTCGTCGCGGTTCACGCTCCAGGCCTGGCTGCCATCTTTCAGCCGGTAGGCCGCCAAAAACGAGTTGCGTTGAACGTCGGCCTGAATGATCACCAGGTCTTTGTAGATTACGGGAGAGCTCGCCATCCCCCACTCGTAGTCGGGATCGAAGAACCAGCCGGCGTTCAATACGCCCAAGTCTTTCTTCCAAAGCAGCTTGCCATCGAAATCGTATACGTACAACCCCTCGGATCCAAAAGACACGGCCACATACTTGCCGTCGGTTACCGGAGTGCAAGAAGCCTGGCTTGATTTGGGATGCCGCTTCGTTTTCGGCGTGCCCTCATGGGAGGTTCGCTCCCACAGAATCTTGCCGGTCTTCCGGTCGAGGGCGTAGACGCGCCAGGAATGTTTGCTGACGTCGGGCGACGGCTCTACATCACCGTAGAGGCCATGTCGGAAGACGGCGTTCGGATCGCTTGAAACAGCCGTGGCGATGAATACGCGATCCCCCCAAACCACAGGACTGGCGTGGGACAACCCCGGGATCGGCGTCTTCCAGAGAATGTTCTTTCCCGTAGTCGCGTCCCATTCCAGGGGCAGATTCAGCCCGCTGCTGACACCCGATGCGTTGGGCCCGCGGAAGCCGGGCCAGTTCTGCGCCGGCGCCGTCAACGCAAGGAAAAGCAACACCACCGCGAGCTTCATTGTCCCGGCGCCTTTCGAAAGGTATTGGTGTTCCCCATCTGATTGAGTTCGAAACCGGTAACAGTTTCCCCGTCAACCAGGATTTTCAGGATGACCCCGGGCGTTGAAGCCAGAACAAAAGTGCTGTTGCTGGTGGCGCCCAGCGTCAACGGCTGGCCGCCCGGCGGGGTCACGGCGAGTTTGCCTTCGCGCACACTCAGCGTCATTTCGTTGCCGCGCGGATCCAGATAGCGGCCCGCATAGCGGCCAAGCAGCGCCGGGTCCACCTCCACCAGCTTTGGCGGCTCCGGCTCGGATGCGCCTGCCTTCTTCAACAGATCCGCCGCCTCGGTGTTCTTTGAGGTCATCGCGGCTTGCATGGCCGAGGCGAGAGCCTCTTTGTCGGCCTTGCCGGTTTCGAGCACGGCTTGCAGGACGGCGGTCTTTTTTGAAAAAACCGCGGCTGTAAGGGCGTTCCCCACGCCCGAGGCGCCCCGCTCGATCATAAGTTTGACGACTTCGGCCTGTCCCTGGCCGGCGGCCCTTTGCAGGGCGGTCATGCCATAAAAGGTGTCTTTTACGTTGACGTCGGCCCCTTTTTCGATCAGAAAACGTACCACGCCGGAATGACCGTTCTGGGCCGCATAGAATAGCGCGGTGAGGCCATGGCGCGTCTTAACATCCACCGCCGCGCCTTTCTCCAGAGCGGCCTTCAGCGCCGCCAGATCGCCGCGCCTGGCAGCCGCCCAGTACTGATCATCCACGTCGCTGGCCAGTAAACATACACTCGCCAGCAGGAAACCTTGGCACAATATGGATCGCCTCATAAACAGGCCTCAATTGACGGGCTTTGCACATAGATTATATCTTGAGGGTAGCTCCCAAAGCTGTAAAGAATTCCATGACCACCAGATTCCTTCGCTTCTCCCTGCTTGTCTCATTGGCCGTCTGTCTGTTGCCGGCCGATGATTGGACCGACTACCGCGGCCCCCGGCGCAACGGCGTTTCGACGGAAAAGAACCTGCCGTCGTCCTGGTCGCTGGCCGGTGAGAATCTCGCATGGAAAGCGCCCATCAGCGGGCGGTCCACGCCGGTGATCCATGGAAATCGCCTGTACCTGCTGAACACGGTTGGCAAAGGTCCGACACTTCAGGAGCGGGTGATGTGTCTGAATGCGGACACCGGCCAGCTCATCTGGGAACATCGCATGAACATCTATTTGAGTGATGTGCCTCCGCACCGCGCAGCCTGGTCTTCCCCGGCCGTGGATCCGGAAACCGGGAACATTTACGCATTCGGAGTTGGGGGATTGTTCGTAGCGCTGAACCGTCTGGGAAAAGTGGTCTGGCAGCGGTCGATGGTTGAGGAGCAGGGACTGGTCACCACGCATGGCGGCCGGACGGTTTCGCCGGTCGTCTACCAGGACCTGGTGATCGTCAGCGGGGTTTCCACCGGCTGGGGCGAACATGCGCGAGCAGCGCACCGTTTCTTCGCCTTCGACAAGAAGAACGGGCAGATCGTCTGGATCAGCTCGCCGGGCGGACGTCCCTACGACACAACCTACTCGCCGCCCACCATCGCAGAAGTGAACGGCACGAATATCCTCTTCGCCGGAGGCGGCGACGGAGCCGCCCACGCCATCAAAGTTCTCACCGGAGAGCCGGCGTGGAGGTTCGAGATGAGCAAGCGCGGCATCAATACCGGAATCCTGGTGTACAACAATCAGGCCATCGTCAGCCACAGCGAGGAGAATCTGGACACCAGCGAGATGGGCTTGCTTGCTTCACTCGACGCCACCGCCACGGGCGCGCTCAACGCGAAGAATATCAAGTGGCAGATCAAAGGCTTTCAGGGCGGCTTCTCCTCCCCGATCCTCGATGGCGATCGTATTTTTCAGGTTGACAACGGCGCCAACTTTTTCGCTTTCGACTTTCACACTGGCCGCCAGCTTTGGCGGCAGAGCCTCGGCACCATTCAAAAGGCGTCTCCGGTCTGGGCCGACGGCAAGATCTACGTCGGAACGGAAAACGGAAAATTCTTCATCTTGAAAGCGCACTCGGACCGTTGCGAGATCCTCGATGAAGAAGAACTGGGGACCGCGGGACAGGAGCAGATCATCGCTTCGGCGGCGGTGGCCCGCGGCCGGATTTATTTCATTTCCACACAATCCCTCTATGCGATCGGGAAGAAAGGCGTCCCGCCGTCTGGTCCGCCCTTCAAGCCGGAGCCGCAGCCGGTCCTCACTGATGAGAATCCGCTCGGCCATTTGCAGGTGATTCCGGCCGAAGCGCTCATCAAGCCAGGCGAAACGATTCCGTTCCGCGCCCGCATCTTCGATGTGCGCGGCCGCTTCATGAAAGAGACTTCGGCTACTTACGCTCTCGACGGGCTGAAGGGCGCCATCGACAATGGCGTTTTCGTCGCGCCGAAGGCGAACGAGCCGCAAGCCGGCCTGATCAAAGTCTCGGCAGCCGGACTGTCGGCCGCGGTGCGGGTTCGCATCGTGCCTCCGCTGCCCTGGGAGGAGAATTTCGATTCCATCGCCGCCGGCTCCGTTCCCCGTCATTGGACGAACACGCTCGGCAAATACGTGGTCCGCGAAGTGGAAGGAAAAAAAGTCCTGGCCAAACTGGCCGACAACGCCTTCACCAAGCGGGCGCGCGTGTTCATTGGGCCCGGGACGATGAGCAACGTCACAGTGGAATGCGATGTCAGCGCGACCGAACGCCGGCGCCAGATGGGCGATGCCGGCGTGGTCGCGCAAAGGTATCAGCTCGCCCTGTTCGGCAATCATCAGCGGCTCGAGCTGCAACCATGGCAGCCGGAAACCGAACGAACGGTAGCCGTGGAGTTCCCCTGGAAAAAAGACACCTGGTACAGGCTCAAGCTTCAGGTTGACAACCTGCCGGACGGCAAAGTTCGCGCCCGAGGCAAAGCCTGGCCGGTGGCCGAACCGGAGCCTGAGAAATGGAACGTCGAGCGTATCGATCCCTTGGGGAATCGCCAGGGCAGCCCTGGCATTTACGCCGACGCACCGTTTGAGGTGTTCTTCGACAATTTCAAGGCTTACTCCAACGCCCGCCCGACTTCATCCGCAAAGGTGACAAAAAAGCAATGAAACCGACTCTTATTTCCCGCCTGAGCCGCACTCTCTGGATTGCCGCCGCTGTCGTGGCGGCCTTCGCCCTGTGGGCTGGACCGCATTTCGCGTTCGTGCTCGCTTCCGATCCAGGCACCGGCGATTGGCCCATGTGGGGCGGCACTGCCGATCGCAACATGGTGTCCAACGCCAAAGGCATCGTCACCAAGTGGGATGTCGCCAAGAAGGAAAATGTCAAATGGACGGCCGCGCTCGGCTCTCAGACCTACGGCAATCCGATCGTCTCCGGCGGCCAGGTTTATGTCGGCACCAACAACGAGGCGCTGCGTGACCCCAAGCAGGCCGGCGACCGCGGCGTCCTGATGGCGTTCCGCGAATCCGATGGGGAATTCCTGTGGCAGCACACCAATGAGAAGCTCGCCGCGGGCCGCGTGAATGACTGGCCGTTTCAGGGCGTTTGTTCCTCGCCCCTGATTGAAGCAGATCTCCTCTACTACGTCTCCAACCGCTGCGAAGTGGTCTGCCTGGACACGAAAGGCTTTCGCGACAAAAAGAACAACGGCCCTTTTACCGAAGAAAAACTCACCGGCGAGAAAGACGCCGATGTCGTATGGAAGTACGACATGATGGAGGAAGTCGGCGCGTTCCCGCACAACATGGCGAACTCCTCGCCTGTATCCTACGGCGACCTGCTGTTCGTAATGACGTCCAACGGCCAGGACGAGAGCCACGTTAACGTCCCCTCGCCCAAAGCGCCCGCCATCATCGCTCTGAACAAGAAAACCGCCAAGCTGGTTTGGGAGGACAACTCGGTCGGCGAGAAAATTCTGCACGGGCAGTGGTCCTCGCCCGCGGTCGGAAAAATTGGCGATGTGGTTCAAGTGGTTTCTCCGCAGGGCGACGGCTGGATCCGAGGCTATGAAGCAACTACGGGAAAGAAGCTGTGGTCGTTCGATTCCAATCCCAAGGATTCCGTCTGGCCCAAGACGCGCAACGAGCTGATTTCGACGCCAGTGATTCACGATGGCATCGTTTACGTGGCCAACGGCCAGGACCCGGAGCATGGCGAAGGAGTCGGCCATCTCTACGCGATCGACGGCACAAAGCGCGGCGACATCACCAAGACCGGTCTCGTATGGCACTATGACAAAATCCGCCGCTCCATTTCGACCGGCGCCATTTACAACGGCATGGTGTTTTATGCTGATTTCAGCGGCTTCCTCCATTGTCTGGACGCCAAGACCGGCAAGCCCTACTGGGTCCACGACATGCTCGCGGCCATCTGGGGCTCGCCGATGATCATCGATGGCAAAGTCTATTTGGGCGACGAAGACGGCGATGTCGTGGTGCTCGAAGCCTCAAAGGAGAAGAAGCTGATCGGGGAGATGAACATGGAAAGTTCGGTCTACGCCACGGCGGTGGCTTCCAACGGAACGCTGTTCATCGCCAACCGCAATAAACTCTTCGCCCTGGCTGAAAGCAAAAAACCGTCGGCGTGGCGGGCGCTGAACCAGCTTTGGGCGGCGCGGCGCTAGATCAGAGGCCCCGAGGCATTAGCGTTTCTGGCAAGAGCGCTATCGAGAGCGGCTCAAAACTCCACACGCGCCGCGATTTGCGCGCTCCGTCCCGGCTGCGCGGAATTGATGATCCCGAAGGCGGGCACTCCCACCGAGTGCGCCGGTAAGTTGAAATTCGCACGGTTGAATAGGTTGAAGAACTCGCCGCGAAGCTCGGCTCGCAAATTCTCCCGGATATAGAACACCTTGATGAACGACGCATCCACGTTAACTCTACCCGGGCCTTCCATTATCGACCGTCCCGAATTTCCGAAGCGGAATTGTGCCGGTATTGCAAAAGCAGCGGTGTTGAACCACCGGTTGAGCCTTCGCTCGGAATCGGGAAGTCCCGGCTGCCCGGTCAAATCCGCACGGAGTTGACCCGGCGGAAATGCATTCGTGTTGTTCACCGCGCTAAACACTGAGAAAACCGATCCCGATTGCATGCTCGCGATCACACCGGTCTTCCATCCTCCGAGAATGGCCGTCAACAAGCCCTTGTTAGGCGGAAACGGCAGTTCGTACACACCGCTGAGCACAGCCCGATGCGTAAGATGGCTCCCGCTTCGCCCCCGATCGAGGCTGCGGTTGTAGAAGTCCATGTAGCTGCCCGGATCGCCAAGTTCGGTGAACGACACCACGTCATCGAGGAACTTGGAGAATGTGTAATGACCCAGCAGAGATAAACCGCGATGAAAGCGCCGCTCCACTTTAACGACAGCCGCGTGGAAGCTGGAGTTTCCAAGCGGCGGGTTCAGTACGCTCACATTAGTGAACTGCGGGTACGGGCGCCGTACCTGCGCGTTCCCCGGCCCTGCAAGAGACGGCGGCACTTGATTGATTGACAAGGCGGGCGCCGTCAGGTGATGGCTCAGATTGCCGATATAATCCAGTTCGAGCAGAGTCTGCCTCGGCAGCTCGTGCTGGATGCTGAGGTTATACTGCAGCGCGATCGGCGTCGGATGGCTTCGTTCGAAGAAAGTGACCGCTGTTGTCGTTGCTTGTCCTGCACGGACGGCGCCGAATCCCGGTCCCAACTGCTCAATCGGCGTTCTTGTGAAAGCTGGAAACCCTTCCCGGAGCCGCATCGAGGAGTTGATGCCAACGTCGGTCGACGTGATGCGCACATCGGTCGCGAAACCCAGAGTTGCCGCGGTGCCGATGATCTCGTTCACCGACGCTCCATAGATCAGGCCGCCTCCGGCGCGGACCACGGTGTTGCCGCTGCCGGGAACACGGTATGCAATGCCCACGCGGGGACCGAAGTTGGTCCAATCGATGTCATAGGCGCGGCTCGGCACGCCGTTCCTGCCCGCGAACGTGATCACTCCCGGCGTCCCTGACACAGGGTTTATTGCTGCGGTGTCGAATGAGTTCATACGGTCGTCATCGGTAATGCGAGGAGCGGTCATCTCCCAACGCAATCCCAGATTCAAAGTGAGGTTGTTCGTCACGCGCCAGTCATCCTGCAAATACCAGGCCAGGTAAGTCGATCGCGACCGGATCGGATCCGGGCGAATGCTGTTTGCCGAATCCACTTCGCCCAGCAGGAACGACGCGAATGCCTGACCCGTATTTGCGGTTCCAGGCAGCCCCGTGACCTGTGGAATGAACGAGAAGTTGCCCGAAGAAGAGGTGTCCGTATCGTCGTTGAATACGCCGTAGCGAAGGTCGAAGCCCATCTTCAGGGCGTGCTTGCCGCCGAACCACGAAACCGAATCCTGAATCTGGTAATCGAGCAACGGGCTGGAAAAGCGGAACGGCGCGCCGCTCAATCCGGTATATCCGGTGATGCCGATGATTGGAAACGCCGCCTTGGACACGCCTCTCAATCCCAAAGTCCCGGCAACGTCCTCATTGCGGCCGGCCAGCCGCTGGCTGAAGAAATCCCGGCGGACGACTCCGGCCCGAAACTCGTTTACCAGATTGGAACGCACGGTTCGAGTCCAGGTCCCAAGCAGGTTGTGTGTACGCTGATCCGTCCGGGACGCCGATGGGTCGCTTACCGGCTTCTCCCATACGCCCGGATTCCGCGACCGCCGGTCGCTAAGGAAATAGCGCGCCATCACTTGATTCCGGTCGTTGATCTGATGATCGCCACGCGCCAGAATCGTGTCCTGGCTAAGGCTGGGCCTGGTATTCAATGAGAAATTGTTGGCGCCGGTAATGGACCCTGCCAGGTTCGGCTCAGGCCAATGCGGCAGGATGTTCCGGGAAACTGGATCGAAGCGGCTTGCGGGAATCACGTTGCCGCCGAATGGCTGCCGGACGCGCCCGCTGGTTGTCGCCGGATCGTAGATGGCAATCATGCGGCCAGCGCCATCCAAGGTCCGTGAAAAGTCGCCCTGGCGCTGCGCCAGCGCCGGAATGGTTTGAACCGCTGTGGCGCCGGTTACCTGTTGCGTGCGCTCGTAGCTGCCAAAAAAATGAGTCTTGTTCTTCCGGATCGGTCCGCCAATGGTTCCGCCAAACTGATGTTGACGAAATTTCGGGCGCGTCGCCGCAAAGAAGTTTCGCGCGTCGAAAGCCTCATTGCGTGCGTACTCGAACAGGCTGCCGTGGAACTCGTTGGTTCCCGAACGCGTCGCCAGTGTAACCACTCCTCCGCTGCTCTGGCCATATTCGGCGGCATAGCTGTTCGTAATGATTCGAAATTCCTGCATGGCGTCCATCGGCAGCGGCACCTGGCTTTGATTCACCGCCAGCCCGACCGTGTTCGTGTGGTTGCCGCCGTCCAGCGTGAACTGCTGATTCCTCATGCGGCCTCCCCCCACGCTGAAAATCGGAATGTCACCGGCAACGTTCTGTATCGTTGCTGCCGGCGTCAGCATGATCAGGGCTGTTGAGTAACGGTTCGGCATCGGCATCCCGGCAATCATCTCGCGTTCCACCAATTGGCCCAGACTCGATGTCTGCGACTCGACGAGCTGCGCCGCGCCTGTCACCGTGATGGTTTCCTGAATGCTGCCGACCTGAAGCGTCAGAGTCAATTCCAGGGTCTGGCTTACCTGAACGGAAATCCCGCTTCGTATCAGTCGCTGGAAGCCGTCCGCTTCAACCTCGACGCGGTAATTCCCGGGCAATAACGGGGAAACCCGGTAGAGCCCCGCGTCGTTTGCCTCGGTCCTCAAGCTCGTGCCTGAGGCTTCGTTCACAACGCGGACCCGCGCCGAGGCAATGGCTCCGCCACTGGAATCCTGAACGAGTCCCGTGAGTGTACTCGATGTGGTTTGGGCGAAAAGCGCGATCGCCTGCGCTGTGATCGCGAATCCTAGCGAAGCTCGGAACAGAGAATGCGAAAGGTACATACTGGTCCCCGAATGCAAGATCAGTATATACCCTCTAATCCCGCGCGCGTCGACTGTCAGGCAATTACGGGAACGCCTAATAGTCTAGGCCAGCCTGTCTTGTCTAAAACGTCAATTTCAACGCCAACTGGAACTGGCGCGCGGGGTCCACCGCGGTGATTTGGCCGAAGCCGGTCGCGGTGACGTTGTTGGTTGCAGGGGCTGCGAAATTGGCGTGGTTGAAGGCGTTGTAGGCTTCGGCCCGAACCTGCAGGCGCACCCGCTCGGTGAAGTTGATGTATTTAATGGCCGACAGGTCGACTTTGGATTGTCCTGGGCCGCGGACGCCGCTGAAGCGCAACGGGAGCGTACGGACGTTGGAGGCAAGCTGGCGGGCGGCGACGCGATCAAAGGCGTCGACGTTGAACCATCGGTCCACGCTGCGGGCATCGCCGGAAAGCGGGAGGCTCTGCAAATCGCCGCGCAGGATATAGTTGCCGAAGTCGAGCGCGGCGCCCGATTGCCCCTGGTAGACACCATTCAACTGCCAGCCGCCGACGATGGCATTGGCCCACTTGGGCATATTGGAACCCAACTGGCGGCCGCGGCCGACCGGCAATTCCCATATGCCGCTGAGGGTAACGCGGTGGGGCCGGTCAAAGACGCCGATGACTTCGTGCGGGATCGTCTGGAAGCTGTTCAGAAACTGCGTGGCTTCCATGAGTTTCGACCAGGTATAGCCGAACTGGAAGCTGAATCCCTGCGAGAAGCGGCGTTCGGAGCGGACCATCAAGGCGTGCCACCAGGAGTAACCGGTAGGATCCATCACGGTGACGTTGCCGAACTGCGGGAAGGGACGGAGAAGATTACCTCGGCTCATGGTGCGCGTGTAGACGCGGTCGAGACCGAAGAAGGGGTTGGGGAACTGCTGGCCAAGGGAAGAGATGCGCGTCTGGTCGCGTTCCGGTGAAGTGCTGAGGAACTGGCCCGGAGTGGCGTTGACATCCCGGTTGATTTGAAGGCGCGTAGCGCGGTTACCCGCGTAGCCGGCATCGATCAGGAAGCCGGCCGGCAGCATTCGCTGCAGATTGAAGCTCCAGCGGACGGAGTAGGGGACGACCCGGTTATCCGGGTAGAACGCGATGTTGCGACCCAGGTCCGTGGTCAGCTCGGTGGGCGTGTTGGTAGCGGGGATGATGCCGCCCGGGATGGGATTGGCGAATGAGGCGTTGTAAGTCAGACCGTTGTCGATGGAAGTGAGAATGGGAGTGACCTGAGTAAAGCCGTTCTGGAAGGGGAGGCTGCGATTGGCGCCGATGGTGTCGAGAAACAGGCCGGCGCCGCCGCGGAGAACGGTCTTCGAGGAGGCCGCGTAGGCGAATCCGAAGCGAGGCAGGAAGTTGTTTTTCTCACCTTGCCAGAGGTTGCGGGACCGGCCGTCGCGAGCTACGTAGCGGACACCGCCGAGGACGCGGAACTGGGAGGCCGCGATTTCAGCGATGGGACTCCTCGCGTAAGCGGCCTGGGCGGCGGCTTGTATGGGGTTGGCGGCGGAGCCGTCAAAGCCGGAGATGGAGCGGTTGAAGCGTTCGGTGAGAGGCGATTCGTACTCGTAACGCACGCCAAGATTGAGGGTGAGCTTGCGCGACACCTTCCAATCGTCGTTGATGAAAAAGCCGAAGAACTTTTCCTGGGTGGCGTAGCTGGCGCTCTGGCGCTGTTCACCGTCGGGCAAGCCAAACAGGAAGGCGGCGAGTTCCTGTCCGGCGGGGGCGTTCGGGCCGTCGGAGAACTGGCGGGTGAACTCGGGAGAAAAGGTCAAAGCGGGGGCGATGTCGAAGCCGTAGCGGTCACTAAAGGCGCGATAGAAGCGGATGTCGGCGCCGTAGCGGAGGCTGTGGCTACCTTTGAGAGTGCTCACCGAACCGATGAAGGTGTGAATGATCGATGTATTGGTGCCGTCGCCCGCCTCCCAGGGGCTGAAGCCGGAATAGGTGCCAGCCATGTTGGCGGAGCCGTTGGTGGCGAAGCCGCTGAGGGAACTGCCACTGGGGACCGCGCCCAACCCGATGAAGGGGAAGGCTGTGGAGCGCGGATTAAGCTGGCGCAGAAAAGCGGGAGAGAACCCAAGCGAGGCGAGGTCGAAGCCGCTGCTGCGGCGCTGTTCGGGGAAGTCCTGGCTGGTCAGGCCGTAGCGCACGTTCAGCACCGTGGAAGGATTAAGCACATAGACGTCGTCGAACGCGAGGCCGCGGTTGATGCGATTCAGCATCACGCCGGTGGTTTCGTTGCCGTAAAACTGCTGCTTGTTTTCGCTCCACCAGTCGTAGTGGATGCGGAAAAAAGCGCGGTGACGGTCGCTAAAGGTGTGGTCGACGCGGGCCAGATGCACGAAGTATTCGTTAATGTCCTTTACACCGGCGGTGAAGTTGTTGCGACTCTCACGGGTACCGGCCTGGTTGGGCTGGGGCCAGAAGCGTGAGATGTTGTTGGCGATGGGATTGATCCGATTCGTGGGAATGCGATTGCCGGCCAGAGGCTGGCGTTGGAATCGGCCGGGGGTGACTTCGCGCGTAGTGAGCGGGTCATAGACTTGGTAGGCGGCGCCGATGGCGAGCAGCGAGGAGAGATCGCCGCCGCGCATCTCGGTGGTGGGGATACTCCCGACTGCGGTTCGTGGGACCTTCCAGATGTTTCGCTCGTGGGTGTAAAAGAAGAAGGTCTTGCCTTTTCCCTGGTAGAGACCTGGAACGAGCACGGGGCCGCCCAAGGAGCCGCCGAAGCGGTTGTCCTGATATAACTGCTTGGGAAGGCCGCCGCGGTTTTGGAAGAAGTTGGGAGCGTCGAGCGCGCTATTGGCTAACCAATAGTGGGCTTCGCCGTGATACTGATTGGAGCCACTGACGGTGTTGACGTTGATGACGGAACCCATGCTGCGCCCGAGGTAGGTTTCATAGCCGGTGGTGGAAACCTTGAACTCGCCGACGGCGGATTGCGGCGGCGCGAAGGCGACGCGGGGGTGGTTCCCGTTGGCGAAGGTGTTCGGGATGCCGTCGATGGTGAACTCGTTGGAGTATTGAGGGGCCCCGGCGGTAATCACCTGAGAAGTTGCGTTAGTCGCGGCCGCCTTTCGAAGGCGCGTGTTGGTGGAGTTGACGGTGCCTGGAGTGAGCAGGAGCAGCTCAAAGGCGTTGCCGGCCTGTACCGGAAGTTCCTGCACGCGGCGCTGGTCAATGACTTGGCCGACGGAGGCGTTGCCGGTTTCGAGCAGCGGAACCAACTCGCGGACTTCCACGCTCTGGGTCACATCGCCTACCGTGAGCTCAACGTCGAGCGTGAGAATGTCGTTAACGCGAACGGGGATATCCAGGCGTTCGTACTTTTTGAAGCCGCTGGCTTCGACGACGAGCCGATACGTGCCCGGGACTACAAAGGGGATGTTGTAGTTGCCGTTATCGTTGGACTTGGCTCCAATGACGGCTGAAGTCGCGACGCTAATGAGCTGAATACCAACTCCGGGTATGGCGGCCCCGGAGGCGTCGCTCACGCGGCCCGTGATTGTGCCGCGGCTTTCCTGTGCGTGAAGCGCGCTGGCCAGCAGCGCAAAAGTGAAGGTGGCGGACAGCAGTTTCTTCATGGGACCTCTCCATCGTTGATTCGAGCGTTTCTTCGATGGCCGCACCTGCGGTGGGCCGCGGCGGAACACCAAAGCGCGCTCCCTTAGCAAACGTATGCAATATGCTGGCATTTTTCATCTAGGAATGTCAAGGAGAAACCCGCACTTGACAGTCTAAAGATGGAGGATTCATACTTGGAAACGTTTGCTATGGATGTGACAATCAAGGACATCGCGCGGGAGTGTGGCGTCAACGTCAGCACGGTATCGCGCTCGCTTTCCGGAAGCTACGGCGTGCGCGAGCAGACCCGCCAGCAGGTGCTGGAAGCAGCCAAGCGGATGAACTACCGGCCGAACCGGGTTGCGCGGGCGATGGCGACGGGCAAGTCGCAGACGCTGGCGCTGGTCATCAGCGACGTGCGCAACCCGTTCTTTGCGGAACTGGCGCGCGGGGCCGAAGACGCCGCGTATGCCGCGGGCTTCGATCTGATCTTGTGCAACAGCGACCTGGACGCCGGTAAGCAGATGCAGTATATCCGGTCGCTGATAGGCAAGCGAGTGGACGGGATCGTGATGAACTCGGTAACTCCGCTGAGCAGGAGCGAGCGGGCGGAACTGGGCGGATACGGAGTTCCGATTGTGGTGTTGAACAGAGTGGCCGGCTTGGAGGGCTTCTCCAGCGTGGCTGCGGACAATGTCGCGGGCGGCAGGATGGCGGGAGAGTACCTGATCGGGATGGGCCACCGGCAGATAGGCCATCTGACGGGGCGGAAGCTGCAGGGCAACTTGAACGACCGCACACTCGGGTTTCTGGAGGCGGTGGAGGCGGCCGGCGCCGTGGAAGTGGAGCTGCTGCGGGGCCAGCACTCGATGGAAGGCGGCTATGAGCTGACGCATGTCCTGATGGGGCGGCCGATGAACATCACCGCGATCTTTGCCGCCAATGACGCGATGGCGTTTGGCGCCATCCGCGCGCTGATGGAATTGGGTAAACAAGTCCCGCGGGAGATCAGCCTGATTGGTTTCGACAACGTGGAACTGGGGGCGATCGTACACCCGCCGCTTACCACGATTCAGCAGCCGAAATACGAGATGGGCAAGGCTGCTGTTGAGATCCTGCTTTCGCGCAGAGACGCCTTGGACTTGCCGGAACACCGGGTGCTGGGGGTGCGGCTGATCGAAAGGCAATCTACCCGGAGAATCTCAGGGTGATTATCTGGCAACGATGGAAGCGAGCAGCCAATCGCGGTTGTGGCGCACTTTCTCGATCAGGCGGCTGCAGAGCGATTCGCGCTGTTCATATAACCGGTAGCCGGAGGTGGGCCGTAGATAGCCGCGGGCCTCAGCATGCGCGGCGAACAAATCGGCTTCGCCCATCGTGCCGCTCAACTCTTCAAAGCGGCGGCGTTTGTCAAGAAGCGCCTTGACCAGAAACGGCATCACAACGGAGTAATCGCCCTGCATGCTTTCGGTGGTTCGCTGATAACTGTCCTTATCCACTTTGCCCCAAGTAACCGCCTCGGCCGGCGGACAAGCCGACAGGGAGCCGTCTGTAACCGGAGCGGAGACGATTTGAACGTCGAAGTGATAGCCCCGAATACCGGGCAGTCCGAGCACCTGGCTGAGAGCAGGCTCCGGTTGCAGGTTGTAGTTCTTCGGCACGCCACCGCCGAGGATCAACGTGGCAAGCTTTCCCACCGGGTGTTCGAACAGGCCCCAGTGGTGATAGGCGCAGGCTTCGAAAACCTCCCCGTGCAGATCCAGATCGAAGGCGTGGCTGTCGATAATTCCGGCATTGCGCATGGCCCACAGCTTCATCGAGTTCAGAAACAGGCTGCCGTCGGCGGGTGCTCCGACCAGCACGGGGATCGCGTATCGATGGCAGGTGGCGAGCAAGCCTGGCTCGATATTGGAAGCCGACTCCTGCTCGAGGTAATGGCGGCCGAGGCGGTAGCGAAGCTCGGTGCCCGTCATTTTCTTTTGAAACTCCGGCTGGCGCAACAGATTCGAGATCCAGGAGTCCTGATCGAGCAGCACTTGTTCGGCGAAGCCCATGTCGGTAACACGGATGGTGCCTTCTTCGCGAAGCGCGCCGTCATCTCCGAAGATAGGCACTTCAAAAACCGGATCGTTTAAGTGGTGGCGAAGCGAGCGATGACCGTCGTGATAGCAGGCGGCGTCGGTGGTGCTCAGGTAGGCGACCCAGCCGGTTTCGAGCAGTGGAATCAGCCAGGCCTGATGTTGGCCGGAAACGGTGACGGGACCGGAGACGGCTAGAGTCAGCGGACAGCCGGCGCCGATTGCCTGGTCGAGCAGAGAGAAAATGCGGCGCAGGAAGCCGCCGCCGAAGGCAGGCAGACAATGCTCAAAGATTTCTTCGAGTGATTCACATTCATCGACGCGGCGCGTGCGGACCGGACGGCGGCCGTGGCGCGCGTTTTCATCATTCATCGAAATGACCATAGCAACTCGGCAAACAGAGGCGCAATGCGAACGCGCGGCGGAAACGGAGTTTGGTGGGGTTTGGTTTGACAGGGCGGATGGGGGTTTGTTGTAATGACTGTACACACTCCTCAGTAGCTCAATGGTAGAGCATTCGGCTGTTAACCGAAGGGTTGTAGGTTCGAGTCCTACCTGAGGAGCCAA
>Ga0187893_10003673_pt1 | contig 30541 bp, 21 predicted proteins | sample MA1701074metaG_FD_139574 | JGI IMG/M metagenome (GOLD analysis project Ga0187893, IMG submission 139574) | White microbial mat communities from a basaltic lava cave in the Kipuka Kanohina Cave System on the Island of Hawaii, USA - MA170107-4 metaG ...
CAGGGCCTGGGGACGGAACCCGATTCCCCAAGCCGCAAACCCTGAGCCCCAAGCCCCAGTCCCCTAGTTCCTGTCCGTTACCAGATGAACTTGATCCCGAGCTGCATGTCGCGCGGCCCGAAGAGTGTGTTGCTGGCGGCCGTCGGCACCAGGAAGCCCGTGTTCTCAGTAAGCGTCACGGTCGCCGTGTTTGTGGCGGCGTTGAATGCGGCGGCCCCGCTATAGCGGATGGATCCGTAAGTCGTGTAGTTCACGGTGTTGAACAGGTTGAACGCTTCCCAGAGCAGCACGAGCTGGCCTCGGTCGGCGAGGTCGAACGCCTTCGACAGCCGCATGTCGAAGGTCCTGCGGCTCTCCTGGCGGAAGCTGTTGCGCTCGAGGAACGGCGCGCGGAACGAGCCGCCCGATCCGTTCGACGTGTTCGTCACGACTGCGCCGGTGCCCGCCATGTTGACGCTGATCGTCGGGTCGACCGGCAACCCGCTTTCCACCGTCAGGACGCCGCCCACCTGGATGCCCCACAGCCGTTCCGGGGCGTAGTGGAAGCTGGCGACGAACCGATGGCGCCGATCGAAGTTCGACGTGCCTTCTTCGGCCGCCAGGTTGTTCGGATCGACGACGTTCGAGAAGCCTGAGATGAAGGTCGTCGAGTTCTGGCCATCGTCGGTCGCCTTCGACAGCGTGTAGTTCACGTTGAAGAGGAGGCCCCGGCTGAAGCGGCGGTTCGCCTGCAACACGAAACCGTGGTAGCGGGAATCCACGACGTCCAGAACCTGAATCGCCGACGTGATCCTCGTGTCGGGACGCGTGCCTCGGTAGAACGGGAAGGTGCCGAGGTTCTGCCCGCCGAGAACGAACGTCACGCTGGAGTTCGGTGCCGGGAGGTTCGTGTCGATGAAGAGCGGCATGTGCGTGCCGCGACTGAACAGGTACGACGCCGAGACCGTGAGGTTCTCTCGGATCTCGCGCTCGAACGTGACGTCGCCCATGTGGATCTCCGGCCGCTCGAGGTCGGGGGACAGGTACTGGATGCTCGGCACGGAGCCCGGCGTGGTTGGCGGCGCGCCGAGCACGTTGGGATACGTCGGCGCACCAGCCGACGTCGCATTGAACTGATAGGTCGCGAACGTCACCGCGTTGTTGGTGAGCGCGCTCATCAGCACGCTGTTGCTCGTGCGTCCGAAGTAGATTCCGTACCCGCCCTTGACGATCGTCGTGTGATTGCCGCCGAAGTCGTACGTGAAACCGAAGCGCGGCCCCCAGTTGTTCTTATCCTGGTTGAAGCTCTGGGTCGGGGGATAGTTCGGGTTGCCCGAAAAGACGACGCCGCGCACCTCCGTCTCACCCGGCTGTGGCAGCTTCTGATACTCGTACCTTAGACCCAGATTCAACGTGAGCTGCGGGCCCACCGTCCACGTGTCCTGGATGAAGAAGTTGTAGTCGGTCGTCGTGAAGAACACGTCGCCCGCGAAGCCCGTTCCGCGCAGGTCGAACGCCTGCCGGTAGGTGGTGTAGTGGCGTCCTGGCGTCGCGTCGGCGACCCGAACGCAGCCCGACGCGCCCGCCGGGCAATCTGAGGCGATTCCGTTCAGGTTTGCGTAACTGTAGACGCCGCCGCCCTCGAACAGGTTGATGACATCCTCGCGCACGTAATTGATGTCAAAACCCGCCTTCAGGCTGTGCGAGCCCATGTAATACGACATGTTGTCGATGAACTGATACCGGCGCTCGTTCGGATACTTGGGCCGCGGCAGGAAGTTCGGCATGCCGAACGCGATGCCCGCGTTCCCGCTGAACGTCGTCGCCGGTCCGAGGGCATTCGGTTCCTGCGCCTCGAAGTCCCGCCCGATCTGCACGCGGAACTCGTTGAGGAGCTTGTTGCTGAGCACGGAATTGAGCGACGCGACCGCGAAGTCGGTCTCGACGATGTCGGTGCCGTTGGCGTCGTTGCTCACACCGCTCAGGATCGGCTGCGTCTGGATGCCGTTCGGCGACTTCCATCGGTGCAGGTTGTACTGCACGGAGAGGTTGTGCTTGGGTGACAGGGCGGCATCCACCTTGCCGAGGAAGATCCGGTTGTTGCCTTCGCGCGGGAAAAACCCGCCCAGACTCTCGAGGTATGCGCGCGTCGAGGCGCAGCCCGGGGCAGTGCATGCCGAGTCCAGGAACGTCGCCTGCCCAGTACGCACGAATCCGGGAAAGTCGCGGAGCTGCTGGTCGTAGTTCGCGAAAAAGAATACTCTGTCCCGCTTCAGAGGTCCGCCGACGCTCACACCGAATTGCTGCCGGCGCTCTTCCGGCTTCGTCGGCGTGAACGGCTCCCGCGCCTGAAACGCATCGTCGCGCAGAAAGTAGAAGCCTTCGCCGTGAAGAGTGTTCGTCCCTGATTTCGTCACGGCGTTGACCGTTCCGCCGGCCGCGCGGCCGAACTCGGCGGAGAAGTTGCTGATGCCGACCTGGAACTCGCGGATCGCGGCCTGGCTGATGGTGTAGGACGTCCGCGTCCTGCCACGCGCCTCGGAGAAGAAGGCCTGGTTGTTGTCGACGCCGTCGACCGTGTTGTTGTTGTACAACCCGGAAATGCCGCGGTAGCTGACCAGCCCGAAGTTGCCGTCGTTGGTGACACCCGGACTGAGGAGGACGAAGTTCTCCCAGCGGCGCCCATTGATCGGGAGGTTCGAGATCGCCTGCTGCCCGACGACGTTGCTGACGTCGGTGCGCGCGATGTCGATCACCGGCGACTCGCCGGAGACCGTCAGCGTCTCCGACACGCCCGCCGGACGCATCTGGACGTCGATCGGAACGTTCTGTCCGACCTGGACGATCACGTCCGAGATCTTCGACCCTTCGAATCCCGCGAGTTCCGCCGACACGTCGTAGCGACCGGGCTGGAGCGCCGCCGCCCGATATCGGCCGCCTTCATCGGTCACGGTTTCGCGCGCCACGTTCGTCTCCATGTTCCTGACGATGACCGTGACGCCGGGGAGCACCCCTCCTGTGGGGTCTTTCACGATGCCTTCAACGGTGCCCGACGCCGCCGTCTGGGCGGCGACCGGCGCCGCGAACGCGACGATCACCGCGATCATCGCGCACACCCGCTTGGCCATGCCCTTCCTCCTTACTAACCCGGGGCTCCGCCCCGGACCCCGGCTCGGTCGCTTGCGGGGGCCCCATGCCCCGCGCCGCTCCCTCGCGGGCGCGCTGTGCGCGCCGCCGTCATGCCCCAACGAGAACACGAAATCCCTCGAGGCGCTTCGCATGACGGCCTGGAGATCAAGGGACGAATCAGTATCGTAGTGCGCCTTCAGTCTGGATACGCCGAATTTACAGAAAGCGGGTCACCGGGCGGCTCGCCACACCCGCCCGGTCATGTGGTTGTAGCCCTGAGGGGCTGCGCTATTCCTTCTTCAGGCGCGCGCACGCGCCGACGGCGCCAGCCGGATCCATCGCCGCACTTCCTTGATCGATGTGCTGGACGATGCCGTTGGTGTCCACCACGAACGTGGTTCGACGCGCCACGCCGTTGGCCTCGTCGAGAATCCCGTACTTCCGCGCGACTTCTCTTTTCCCATCACTGAGGATCGGGAAATCCGCGCCGAGCTGCTTCGCAAACGCCATGTTCGCCCAGACGCTGTCGACGCTGAGGCCAAAGATGACGGTGTTGGTCTCGGTGAACTTGCCGGCATTGTCCCGGTACCGGGACATCTCGGTCGTTCAACCGGGAGAGAAGGCGGCCGGGAACCAGGCGAGCACGACGTTCTGCTTCCCTTTGAACGAGCTCAGCGTGACCTCTTTCCGCTCCGGCCGGCCGCCTTCGGCGGCGGGGGGCGCGAAATAGGCGAGCGTGAAGTCTGGCGCCGCTTCGCCGACCTTGACGGCGGGCGGCGGCGGGGGAGGCTGCGCCGGCGGGGGTGCCGCAGGTTGGTGCAGCGCTAGGATGAGCGTGAAGGTGCTGATGAGCATGCGGACATTCTAATGCCGAATGCCGAAGGCCGAATGCCGAAGCCCGCGTCCGGTGTCAGTCCACGCTCTCGAAGTCCAGGGTCTCCAGGGCGCGCCTGGTACGGTCGACGGCCTCCCGCAAGTAGTCCTTGTCCAGCTCGATCCCGACAAAGTCGACGCCGAGGCTGGCGCAGGCAATCGCCGTGCTTCCCAGACCCAGAAAAGGATCCATGACGAGGCCAATCCGCTTCAACCCGTGAAGCCGGAGGCAGTATTCGGGCACCCGGGGCGGGAACGTCGCCGGGTGAGGACGGTCCTTGTCACGGCTCTGAATGGTCTCGTAGGGAATGAACCAGGTGTTGCCCCGACATCGGACCCCTCCGCCCGCGGCGCGCCAGCGGGCGATGTTCGACGGATCCTGATATCGAACTCCGATCGCCCGCCGGTCCAACCGCGTCCGGCCGTGGGGCGTGAAGTGGAAAATGAACTCCTGACAGTCGTTGAGAAAACGGTCGCTGTTGATCGGCTTGTAGTGACCGACCGCCAGGTCCTTGTCCAGGCCGGCCCTGGCGCCCGCCGAATCGCGGTCGATCGCAATCGATTTGATCCAGTGGATTACGTTTTGGAGCACCAGGCGCCGGCGCGCGGTCTGCGCCACGTCCATCGCCGTCCACGGATCGCTCGGTTTCGCCCCGACATTCAGGAAAAGCGACCCGGTCGGCGACAGCGTCTTCGCGACCGCGCCAATCCAGGCATCGGTCCAGTCAAGGTATCCCGCGCGAGGGAGCGCATCGTGGTACGTACGATACCGGATGCCGAGATTGTAAGGAGGCGAGGTAACGACGACGCTCACGGCGTGTTCGGGGAAGCTTGGGAGAATGTCGAGGCAGTCGCCGAGAAAAAAACGGAGGACCGCCCTCCCTTTTCGGAGGGTGGTGTGCGGGGCGTACCCCTTCAAGAAGCCTTGGCGGTAATCGCGACCGGCTGCCGCGCCCCAAACCGGGCCGTTCCAACGGTGTGGTTTCGGCGGTGGCCGTGGTCGGTGCAGGCCGCCCCCTTCTCTTCCACATATGCGACTTCACGGCTGGTGGCAATCTCGCGATAGCGGCCGATCACACAACCGCACGTCAACTTCGTGAACCCGAGAAGGCGAACGAGAGAGCTCATGGACCCGATTCTCCTGCTCAGTTAATCAGCAAGTGTCGTGCCGTGTGGCCTTCAACCAATCCGAGATGGCTGGCGGTCATTTCAACCTCTAACAACGCCACCCATACATAGGGCGAACACGCAGCCGTGGATTCCACGCGACGGAAGTTTGGATCCTCTTATGCCGGGACTCCGCCCCGGACCCCGGCTCGGTCGCTCGCGGGGCCCTTCAACCCCGAGCCGCTCCCTCGCTGGCGCGCGTTGCGCGCCGCCGTCATGCGGCAACGAGAACAGAATCGTCGTCGAGCGCCGCATGCCGGCCTTTAGTAATCTTGGCGGAGACAGAATGTCGCGCCCGAGCAGACAAGTGACCAGGGTGGAACGTTCGCTGACAGTTTACGTTCCCCGGCGGACCGCCGCGGCGCGACTTGTGTCGCCCAGGATCTCGAGCGCTCGGGCGAGTCCCTCGCGCGCGGGGGCCGACGCGGGATCCAGCGTGAGCGCATCGGAGAAGTACTCGCCGGCGGATGTCGCGTTGGCGGCCTGCAGCTCCAGCGTGCCGAGATTGACGTACGCGACAGGGTCCTCCGGGCTGGCCCGCAGCGCCGCCTGGAAGGCCTCGCGGGCGCGGTCCATCCGGCCGAGCGCGCCGTAGGCCGCCCCAGCCAGGTTCAGCGCCCGGTGATCGCGAGGCCGGAGCGCGGCCGCCCGCTCGGCAAGCTCTGCGGCTTTTGGCGGGTTGCCTTTGAGGAACTCGAGGCTGGCGGCGTAATACAGAGTCGCCGGCGCGTTCGGGGCGGCGGTTTCCAACCCCGATACGACCTTCGACAATCCTTCCTGGTCCTGTTCGTCCGCCACCACGGACGCGAGTTGTTCGAGCACGGTGAGGTTGCCCGGCTCCACCTTGCCCGCCTCGACGATCAGCTTTCGGGCAAGGGCATAATCCCCCCGACCCGCCGCGATCCGGGAGCGCTCCAGCCTGGCCGGAACGTTCCGGGGGTCCAGACCGGCGAGCTCGGCGAGCAGCCGGTCGGCCTCGTCGATCCGCTGAGCGGCTCCGGCCGCCCGGCCGAGCGCCTCGAGCGTCGTGCGATCCCGGGGATCGAGCCGGGCCGCCCGGGTCAGGTCTTCCAGGGCGGCCGTGTGAGCGTCCGACGCAAGCAGCATCAGGCCACGATCGCGCCAGTCTGAAGCGGCGGCGGCCGCGAAAGCCCGGGCGACCGCAGGCGGTCTCCGGGCCCGGGTGGCCCGGTCGCGAAGATCGCGCGCGTTTTCGTCGCTCGATCGCCCGAAGATGGCGCGGGGCGCCGAGAACTCCAGCGCGAGGCGATCGTCGGTCTGGATCGCGCTGCCGGCTCCGAACGCGCGCAGATCGTCGCCGTCGCCCGCGAAGAGCGACAGCAACCCGAACGGCGACCGGACGCCCACTTCGGCCAGATCCTGGCGAACCTCCGAACGCGCCATCGCGCGCCCGACGCGGTCGCCATCCACCCGAACGCCCGAGGGCCCTCCAATCAGGAGCAGGTCACCCTCGCCCACGAGCCACATGGTCCCGTCGGGAAAAACCGACGCGAAGGTCGCGGCGATCGAACGCAGATCTGCCGGGCTGATGTCGTACGTGTGGGTCCACTGGCACAACAGACCTTGCGGCGCGAGGCGCGCGCGCGCCGATTCGAAGAACTCGCGGGTGAACAGACCGGCCACGCCTGCCATCCAGGGGTTCGACGGTTCCGAGATGATGACGTCGTATGTACGCGTGCCGAGCGCGAGATGCGACCGCCCGTCGCCCACGACCAGACGAAGACGGGGATCGCGGAGGGCGTTGCGATTGTCCGCGACAAAGTGCGATGAGGCCTCGACGACTTCAGGAGAGATTTCGAGCACGTCCACCCGCGAGACATCGTGGGCGAGCGCCGAGCCGGCCGTGACGCCGCTGCCGAGGCCGACGATCGCCACGTCGCGCGGCGACGCATGCAGCACGAGCGGCAGGTGGGCGAGCAGCCGCTGCGTCAGCATGTCGGCGTCGTTCGAGGCGTCCACCTTGCCATCGATGGCCATCGCGATCGACGCGGCCGTCTTTCGGACGCTGACGGTGCCGGCGGCCCCTTCACGATAGTAGAGCAGCGTCCCGGCGGAGAGGCCGGCCTCGAGATCCCCGCCGCGCAGATATGGTGCGTACTTGTACGCACCGCCGGAGAGCATCTCCGGATTCCAGGGGGGCGCAAAAAAGACGACGGCGGCCGAGGCGGCCGCGGCCGCGCCGAGCGACATCGACGTCACCGCCCGCGCGCCCGAAGTCAGCACGAGGAGGGCGGCGACGATCGCTCCCGCAATCGCGAGCGTGACGATCGTTCCGCGCAGGCCGAGCGCCGGAACGAGCAGCCACCCGCCGGCGAGGGATCCGGCGATTGCGCCGAGCGTATTGGCGACGTAAACCTGCGATGCGGCCGCGGCGTCTCCCGTAGGGGCGCTGGTAGGGGCGGTTCGCGAACCGCCCCTACCCCCTGGAATATTTGCCGCCAGCGCCATCGGAAACGCGGCGCCGGCCGCCAGCGTGATCGGAAGGAGCAGCGCCGCGCCGAGCGCGAGCTCGGCGCCGACGATCCATCCGAAGCTCGCATCGGGCCGCGCGACCCATTCCCCGACGATGAGGGGACCGCGGCCGATGAACATCAACGCCACCCCCGCGCCGGCGGAGCCGACGAGAAACGCGGCCGCGAGGCCGAGGATTGGACGCGTGATCCGCTGGGCGAGAGCGGCGCCGGCCGCCGCGCCGAGCGCGATCCCGGCGACGAAGGTCACGAGCATGCCGCTGAAGGCGTAACTCGTCGGACCGATCACCATCGCCAGCACGCGGGTCCAGGCGACCTCGTACGCCAAGCCGATGAAGCCGGATATTCCTATCGCGATCAGAACTGGTGCACCGAGTGCTCCAGGTGCCCTCGGTGCGCTGGGTGCGGGTGCACCCAGTGCACGTGCGTCTTGTGCTGGTGCTCTTCGTGCCAGCAGCCAGAATCCCGTCGCAACGATCAGATTGATGGCAACGCCTACGAGCGTCGTGCCTCGAAGCCCGAGCCCCGGGAGCAGAAGGAAGCCCGCTGCCGCCGCGCCAAGCGCGGCGCCGACGGTGTTGGCGGCGTAGAGGGCGCTGGCGCCGGCCGGGCGTCCGGCGAACGCCCGGACCGCCATCGGGAACGTCGCCCCCATCGCCATCGTCGGGACGGCAAGCGCCGCGAGCGCGATGGCGACGCGCATCGGACCGAACCACGCGCCGCCGCCGTCCCCGTACGCGGCGGCGAGAAGCGGCTGCGCCACGGCGATCGCGAGCGGGACGATCGCAGCCGACAGCGCGATGAGGAGCTCGAACAGGGCGCACGCGCGAAGCGCCCCCGCCGGCGTCTGCCTCTCGACGCGTCGTCCCGCGAGCGCCGCACCGGCGGCGAGCCCGCCCATGAACGCGGTCAGCACCGTGCTGACGGCGGCGACGGTGTGGCCCAGATGGAGCGCAAGGAGCCGCAGCCAGGCCACTTCGTAGAGCAGGGCGGCCGCTCCGGACAGGCAGTAGAGGGCGAGAAACGCAAACCGAGCCCCGGGGCTGGGGGCTTCGGGCCTGGGTTGTTGGTCTTGGGGCCTGGGGCTTGGGGACTGGGGCTTGCGGGACCTTCGAGCCATCGGGGCCTGGGCCAGCCTAGGCGATGGGGCCTGGGGAGCGAACCTTCCCAGGCCCCAGGCCCTGAGCCCTAAGCCCTAGAACTCGTACCGAATGCCGAAGCGGACGATGCGCGGATCGAGCAGCGCGAGCACTTCCTTGAAGTTGCCGAATGGCGCCCCCGCCGTCACGTTGCCGGTCTGCGTTCTGAAGACGATGGGCGTGCCCAGGTTGAACAGGTTGAACACGTCCACCATCGCCGTGAAGCGGCCGAACTGGCGCGGCAGACGAACCGACTTGTCGAACCGCAGATCGACGATGTGGACGTTCGGCGCGCGGTTGGTCGTTACCGGTTCAACGCGCACTGTCTGGCTTCCGATGTTCAGCGCAGGCGTCCCGGCCGGCGCCGCCAGGTTGATCGACCGACCCCACAGGCGACCGCTCTGCAGCTTGTACGATCCGCTGAGCCCGATTTCCCAGGGCATCGTGTACCGGCCGATCAGCTTGTAGTTCCAGAGCGTCGTTGTTTCACGATCCCCTTGGCGCAAGTTGTCGTTCCACGAGTACGCCTTCGTGTTTCCGGCGGAGCTGAGGACGCTCGTGGTCGAGCCAACGCCCACGAACTCGTTCAGCCAGGTGTACTCGAAGGACGTGAGGAGCATCCAGCCGCTGCGGAAACGCCGGTTCACGGCGAACTCGACCGTGTTGTAGTCGGAGTTGTAGGCCGGATCGTCGGGGTTGGTGAAGACCCGGTTGTTCGGCGTGCCCGCGGGAATGTCGAGCAGCGTGCGCGTGGAATCATCGGCGTTACCGAGGATGCCATCCGGCCCGCGATCGACGACCGTCCTCGGGATCGTCTGGACGGGATTGCGCGCGAGGTCGACCTCAGCCCACTCGTTGCGGATGTTCTTGTAGACGTACGAGACCCGGCCTGACAGCCCTTCCCTCAGCTCCTGCTCGAAGTGCGCCGAGACCTCTTCGCCGTAGGGACGCTTGAGATCCGGATCCACGGTGACGAACCCGGCGCCTCCGACGGTCGTGATGAAGCTTCCGAGCTCGTTCGGTCCGTCCAGCAACCGGTTGCCGTTCCGGTCGATGAAGTTGTACCGAAGCTGCGCGGCGCCGACCGGGTTCTGGTTGTCGGCGATGATGTCGGCCGAGTTGAAATAGTACCGGCCGTAGAAGCCCTTCATCACGGACTTGCCGTTGCCGCGCAGATCGTACGCGAAGCCCGCCCGCGGACCGACCGTCGTGGTCTTCGACACCGTCTGCTCAGCTACAGTCTTCGGCGCAAAGAAGTTCGTGATGCGCGTCTGCTCGGCCGGCGGCAGCGGCGCCAGCGAGCCGCCGAGCTGCGGGAGGCCAGCTGGCGTGTGGCTCTGTTCCGGCCAGCCGTCCCAGTAGTGATCCACGCGCACGCCCAGATTGAGGGTCAGCCGGGTATTCCACTTCCAGCTGTCCTGGATGTACGCGCTGCGCACGTTGACGTCGTTGATGCCCTCAACGGGTCCGTTGTAAAGATCCACTTCGGACGGCAGGTTGTTCCGGTCGCGATACCAGATATTGAAAGGCTGATCGTTGAACAGCTTCCGCCGGTCGCGCCGCGCCTCGAACCCGAACTTGAAATCGTGCGTGCCGCGCCAGCCGTCCTTGAAGTACGCCAGGGAAGCGTTGAACTGGGGTTTGAATCGCTTCTGGTCCTGGTAGTAGTTGTTGGCGCCGCCGTTGAAGAAGTTGCCCGACGTCAAGTCGACCCGGCCTGGCACGAATTGATCGACCGGCCAGTTGCCGAATTCCGTTTCCGGTCGGAGCGGGAAGAAGTTGTACCAGTTGCCCGCGATCACGTCCAGGAACATGCGGTCGTTGAGAACGCTGGTCCACTCACCCTTCCACGGATAGTTCCTCGACGACTGATAGTAAGCGGCGGACAGCGGAACCGCGGGCCCGAGATCGCGCTTGTCCTGCAGCTTCTCACGCTTGTTCATGTATCCGATCAGCTGATTGTTTTTGCTGATTTGGAAGGTGCCCTTGATCGTGTAGGCGTTGGTCAGCTTCGACTGCGCGAGATCAGGCAAGCCGATGATCGTCTTGTACTGGTCGTTCAGGCGATACGAGTAGAACCACCACGCCTTGCCCTTCCAGAGCGGACCGCCGAGGTTGAAGTTGATGTCGTACTGCTTCGTGATCGGGTTGCCTCGCGCGAGCCCGCCCGCGGCCGTCGTGAAGAATCCGTTGTCGTCCGTCGTATACGGCGTCGCGAAGGCGTCCGGCACGTTGTCACTGATCGTGCTGTCGTTCTCGAAGTCGCCGTAGAACATCCCCTGGAAGCGATCGCCGCCCGACTTCACCGTGATATTGAGCGAGGCGCCCGGCACATCCTGCGCCGCGTCGTTGCCGGCGCCGCCGAGCTGGAACTCCTCGAACGATCCGAAGTCGAAGTAGCCGGCGTTGGCGCTCGCCCCTTCGGTCGTGTTGATGCCCTCGATGCGCGTCGTGTTCTGCTGGCTGACGCCGTAGGTCACGTAGCCGGTCTGGGTGCCGGTGTGCGACCCGCCGACGTCGTAGCCCGTGACCTGGAAGCCGGGCGCCTGCGCCATGGCGGCCCAGATGTCGCGCGCATTCGGGATCTCGGTCAGGAGCTCGTTGGTGAAGTTGGTGCCGACGGTCGTAGTTGACGTGTCCACAACCGGAGACTCTCCGGTGACCGTGACGGTCTCCTGCAGCGTCGCGACGCTGAGCTGCGCGTCGACGCTCAACGTGGTGTTGATCACCACGCGGATGCCTTCGCGCTTGAGCGTCTGGAAGCCCTGCAGCTCGTAGCTGAGGACATATGTTCCGGCAGGCAGGGCGATGAGGCGATAGGTTCCATCCTCGCCCGTGACCGCCGTCATGGGCTGGATGAGCGCGGGACTCGTCGCGGTAACCGTGACACCCGGCAGAATCGCGCCGCTGTTGTCGGTGACCGTGCCGTTGATACGACCGCGGAAGTCCTGTGCGGCCGCTGGAACCGCGAGCGCCAGAACGAGCGCCACGATGCCGAGGACTGTAAATCGACTACGCATTCCATGCCTCCGGTTAGAGGGGAGTGACCAACCGATAGACGTAGCTCAACCCAGGGTAGCTGCGCACGCCGGTCAGCAAGCAAAGTGCCACGGCGTCGAATTCGGGGTCTTCGGGTAAATGCGACGTAAACGATAGATCGGCTGAGGGTTGCATAGCAAGCGGCCGATCGGAGATGGCCGGCTGTGGGACGATCCTCTCCAAACGGCGGTATAACAATCCGTCATTCTGGATCCGAACCACGAGGGTTCTCAAGGTTCTCCGGGTTCTCGGGGTTCTCGGGGTTCTTGGTCCATGCGAGGGTTTATGAGAGCGCTGTTCATCCTGGTCGTGCTGGCAGTCCAGATCTCAACGGCGCTGCCGACGCCGGCGACCACGTTCGGGTTCGAGCCCGGCACCGACCGGAAGCTCGCCGACTACGCCCAGATCGTGCGCTACTTCCAGGCGCTCGACGCCGCGACCGATCGCGTCAGGCTCTTCGAGATCGGCAAGACCGCCGAGGGGCGCGAGATGATCCTGAGCGTCATCTCCTCGGAAGCGAACATGGCGCGGCTCGACCGGTACAGGGAGATCGCACGACGCCTGGCCGACAGCCGCGGACTGACCGACGACCAGGCCCGAGCGCTGGCGCGCGAGGGCCGAACGATCGTGTGGCTCGACATGGGGCTTCACGCGACCGAGGTGGCGCACGCGCAGGTGAGCGCGGAAGTGGCGCTGATGATCGCCGGCGGCGAGACCGATGAGCTCCGCCGGCTGCGGGACAACGCGATCGTCCTGCTGATGCCGGTCATGAATCCGGACGGCCTCGACATCGTGGCGAAGTGGTACCGCTCGAACGTCGGCACGCCCTTCGAGACCAGCCCGCTGCCAGTCCTCTATCAGAAGCATGCCGGGCACGACAACAACCGCGACTGGTTCATGCAGAACCTGCCGGAGACGCGTAACGTCACGCGGCAGCTCTATCAGGAGTGGTTCCCGCAGATTCTCTACAACCACCACCAGTCCGGTCAGACGTCGCCGCGCATCTGGGCGCCGCCGATGGACGATCCGGTCAACCCGAACATGCATCCGTTGGTGAACCGCGGCATCTCGCTGCTGGGGGTCGGCATCATGCAGCGGCTGGAACAGGAAGGGAAGCGCGGGGCGCAGGGCTATTCGACGTACTCCAACTGGTGGAACGGCGGGATGCGCTCGACGCCCTGCTTCCACAACGTGGTCGGCATCCTGACGGAGACGGCATCGGGCCGGTACGCGACGCCAGTGGAGATCGCCGAAACGCAGTTGCCGGCGCGGCTGGGCAGCGGCGAGAACGCGATGGAGCCCTCCACCTGGAACCCGAGCCCGTGGAAGGGAGGCATGTGGCGGCTGCGAGATCAGATGGACTACATGGTCACCGCGACCATGGCCGTGATGCGGCTCGCGGCGGACTATCGAGAAGAGTGGCTGTACAACCGGTATCAGATGGCCCGCGACCAGATCGCGGCGGGCCGGCAAGGGAAACCGTACGCCTACGTGATCCCCGCCGGACAGCGCGAGTGGCCGACCGCGGTGCGCATGGCGGAGGTTCTCCATCTCGGGGCGGTGGAAGTACACCGGGCGCCCGCGGCCTTCACGGCCGGAGGGTCGTCTTACGACGCGGGCTCGCTCGTCGTGCTGATGGCGCAGCCGCACCGCGGATACGCGAAGGATCTGCTGGAGCCTCAGCGCCACCCCGATCGTCGTGACGGCCCCGGCGGTCCGCCGAAGCGTCCGTACGACATGGCGGGCTGGACGCTTCCGTATCAGATGGGCGTCCGGGCCGACATGATCGAGGACGCATTCGAGGCGCCGCTCGAGCGCGTCACGGATTTTGGCCCGATTGCCAAATCAGCGGCAACCGCGCCGGCCGCAGGCTCGACGCCGTCGGTGACCGACCGCGTGCGAGAGCTCACTGCAGCGGGCCGCGCTCCTCGCGTCGGCCTCTACAAGTCCTGGGTCGCTTCCATGGACGAAGGCTGGGCGCGCTTCGTCCTCGAACAGTTCGGCGTGCCGTATCACTCGCTCCGCGACAAGGACGTTCGCGCCGGCAACCTGCGCGCGCGCTTCGACGCCATCGTCCTGCCCGATCAATCTGCGAAGGAGATCATCGAGGGACACGCGGCAGGGACGATGCCGGCGGAGTACGTCGGAGGGATCGGCGTGGAAGGCACGGCCTCGTTGAAGGCGTTCGTCGAGGCGGGCGGAACGTTGATCGCGATCGACGGCGCGACGGACGTGGCGATCCAGCACTTCGGGTTGCCGGTGCGCAACGCGATCGAAGGCGTACGGAACACCGAGTTCTACTGCCCCGGATCGCTCCTCCGCCTCGCGGTCGATACCTCGCACCCGCTGATGAACGGAGTGGCGGAAGGCCAGGCCGCGTTCTTCGTCAACGGCCGCGCCTTCGACGTGGACGCAGGCGCCGGCGAGCGCGTACGTGTGCCCGCGCGCTACGCGACCGACCGTCTGCTGATGTCCGGCTGGATCAACGGCGAGGCGAAGATCGCGGGGAAGGCGGCGGTCGTCGAGGCGTTGGTCGGCCGCGGCAAGGTCGTGCTCGTCGGGTTCGGGCCGTACTTCCGCGGCCAGCCTCACGGGACGTTCAGGATTCTGTTCAATCCCATCCTGCAGAGCGTGGAGGGTGGCTCCGCAAGGTCGCAGGGTCAGGAGAGTCGCCCACGATGAGAATCGTCGTCTGTTTCGTCATCAATATCCTGATCGTCGGCGCGGCCTCCGCAGCTCAAGAGCGCGCGACAGAGATCGGAGCTCTTCTTTTAAAGGATGCAGCCGTCAGCGCAGCCGTGGCCGCGGTGAAGGCCAACGAGCCGTGGGTCCTCGAAGAGCAGGCGCGGCTGTGCGAAATCCCTGCGCCTCCGTTCAAGGAGACCGCCCGTGCGAAAGCGTACGCGCAGGCCTTCCGGGAGCTCGGGCTCGAGAACGTCCGGATCGACAAGGTCGGCAACGTCCTGGGCGAGCGGCCGGGAAGGGCGCCGCGGCCGCACGTCGTGTTCTCCGCGCATCTCGACACCGTCTTCCCCGAGGAGACCGACGTCCGCGTGACGCGCCTCGGCTCGATCCTCAAAGGGCCGGGCATCGGCGACGACTGCCGCGGCCTGGCGGTCGTCCTCGGCGTCATCAAAGCGATGGCCGGCGCGCAGGTGCAGACCGAAGGCACCATCACGTTTGTCGGGACCGTCGGGGAAGAAGGGCTCGGCGACCTGCGCGGCGTCAAGCATCTGTTCGACGAGGAGCTGAAAGGAAAGATCGATCGGTTCGTCTCGGTGGACGGCACCGGCCTGGGCATCACGCACATCGGCGTCGGGAGCAAGCGATACCGCGTCGCGTTCAAAGGACCCGGGGGCCACAGCTACGGCGCGTTCGGGCTCTCGAACCCGATCCACGCGCTCGGCCGCGCCATCGCGAAGATCGGCGATTTCCAGGTGCCTAGCGAGCCCAAAACGACGTTCAACGTCGGGCGCGTCGGCGGGGGAACGTCGATCAACTCGATCGCGTTCGAAGCCTGGGCCGAAGTGGACATGCGGTCGGCGGACCCGGCCGCGCTTCAATCGGTGGACGCCAACTTTCACCGGGCGGTCGACGCGGCGCTCGAGGAAGAAAACCTGCGCTGGCACAACCGCGGAAAACTGGCGGTCGACAAGACGCTCGTCGGCGATCGCCCGGCGGGCCGTACCGCCGCGAACTCGCCGATCGTGCAGGCTGCGGTTTCAGCCACCACGGCGCTCGGGCTGCCCGTCAACCTGGACGAGGGATCGACTGACTCGAACATCCCCATGAACCTCGGCATTCCGGCGGTGACGATCGACGGGGGCGGCCGTGGAACCGGCGCGCATGCGCTCGGCGAGACGTTCGACTCCACGAACTCGGAACAGGGGACCGCGCGCGCGCTGCTGTTGGCCGCCGCGCTCGCGAGGAAGTGAGGGCGCGGAGGCACGCGGAGCGGAGACGGATCAAACGCAGAGGGCCAGAGACAAAAACTTAACACGGGGGTCACGGGGGTCACGGCACGCGGCGCACAACCGTCGCGCCGCGGGCGCGCCGGCTGCCGTGGCTGAAGCCTGGATTCGTTCGGTCCGTGGGCCCCGTGGGCCCCGTGTTTCAGATCTTCTGTGCGCTTTCCTCGCCCTCTGCGTTTGACCCGTCTCTGTGCCTTCCCCGAAGGATCTCCCGGAACAGGGCAAGTTCCTGCTCGCGCTGCATCGCTACGGCTCGCCGCAAGGTCAGCACCCGCCAGACGAAGAGAGCGTGCAGCGCACCGATCGCGACCATCTCCTCCCTCGCCTGCGCCGTCAGGGCGACAGGCAGGAAGTTGGCGACGCCCGCGAGCACGTACACAACGGAGAAGAGCGCGTCCGCCCCGATCGTCCGGCCCCGGGCGCCAAACCGCATCGCGGTCGTCTCCCAACCGGGCTTGCGCTGAGGATCGTCATAAGGCTGATCCTCATGCGCTGCCTGAATGAAGCGCCCGATCCGCTCGACGCCGATATGAAGGGACGACGTGGCCTCGAAACCGGCCGCGAGCACCAGGAGCGGCAAAAGAGCCGCGACAGGCAAAACAATGACCGCTGTGGTGGCGACTGTTAGACCCGCCCAGACGGCGATCACGACGAAAAACAGGACGATCCGGGCTGTGCCGCGCTCCCGAATAGTTGCCCGGAGCGCCTCGAATTCCGCGTGATCAATGGGCCCCATCGCGCCGAAAAGATACTACGGGAAGGTCAGGGGCCTGGGGTCGTCGCCGGGATCGGCATTTTTGGCACACGTTTTGGTAACTGATGAGCCCAGGAGCGGCTGCGGAGCCTATAAGTGCTTGCGGGGATAGGACTTCAATGCTACGATCCGTTATCCTCGGTTTCAAGTTTCAACGGCATCTGTGCCGGATTAGTACGTCCGGGAGGAAGAGTGCGGCGTAATTCGTCATTTTGGGTCGCCCGTGTCCTGACCGCGCTCATCAGCCTGGGCGTCGTCGGGCCCTCGATCCAGGCCTCGGCCGAGCCTGCGCCGACTCCCACGTCCAGCAGTACCACCGCGAAAAAGCCCGTCGCCAAGAAGACCACGACGCGTCGCTATTCGGGCAGCGCGGCTCGCGCGCGTCGTGCCCGGCTGGCGCGCGCCCGTGCGGCGGCGCGCATGCGCGCCCTGCGCGAGGCGATGACCCCCAGGTTCAAGACCGACGCGACCGGCGCGCTCGTCCCGGACGTCCGCGCGGCGGCGGCGATCGTCTTCAATCCCGAGACCGGTCAGGTCCTGTTCGCCGAGAACGCCCAGGACCAGCGGTCGATCGCGAGCATCACCAAGGTGATGACCGCCATCGTCTTTCTCGAGGACAACCCGGATCTCTCGCAGCAGTACGTGATCGAACGCGGAGACGTCCGAGCGGCGTCGACGACGTATCTGCGCGCGGGGGAGTGGGTGCGGGGCGAGGATCTGCTGCATCTCACGCTCATCGCGTCCGACAACGCGGCCGCGCGCGCGCTCGCCCGCAACTCGCACGGCGGCTCCGAGGATTTCGTCCAGCGGATGAACCAGAAGGCGGTGGAGCTCGGGCTCGAGAGCACCGCGTTCACCGATCCATCGGGCCTGCTGCCGGAGAACGTCTCGTCGGCCTACGATCTCTCGCGGCTGATTGCCTTCGCCGCGTCGGACGAGCGGATCGGCCCGGTGATGCGCAAGACGGATTACTCGCTGATGACGTCCCGCCGGACCGTGTCGATCCACAACACGAACCAGCTGCTTGGCGGCGACATGGACATCCGCGGCGGCAAGACGGGGTTCATCTACAAGGCCGGCTACTGCCTCGCGACGCTTCTCAAGATGCCGCAGGGGGATCAGGTCTCGGTCGTGGTCCTTGGAGCGCGCAACAACGCCCTGCGCTTCATGGAGACCAAGCACATCTTCAACTGGCTGAACGAAAACACCACGGGAATCGTCGGCAGGCAGTAGAAAAAGGTGTCAGGTACTGTTTCCGCGGCGCGCCGGGTTCAGCGCGGAAACAGTACCTGACACCTTTTCTACGCTCGATACCCCTTCTGAATGACCAGCGCGTCGAGCGGCAGCGTCGCCACGCTGTCGACCTGGACCATGACGGGCCTGCTGGCGGCGCGGGCGTCGTACGCCTTCAGATACCGGCGGCAGACATCGCAGGCGTAGATGCGGTACGCGCGTGACGTGAACGACTTGATCCGGGAGCGGTCGCCGTTGCCGCAATACGGGCAGGCGACCGCATCGAACTTCCAGCGCGCCGCGCACCGGCCGCAGATCAGGTGACGCTCCGCGGCGGGCGTGATCGTCGAGAAATCCGGCTCACCGCCGCAGACCGGGCACGTGCGCGCCGTCCATTCGGACAGGTCGGCTGAGGCCAGCATCGCCTCGGCGCATCGCACGAGAAACGGACGCAGCGCCTGGGTAAGAACGCTCTCGATACCCGGCGAGAGGTCGCTCGTCCCGCTGAACCACTTCTCCAGCACCGGGTCGAGCGGCGCGGGGTCCCGCGCCATCGCGTCCGCGCGGTGGAAATCCTCATTCTCGAGCGCCTCGTACCGACGCATCGCCGCGGCCGTTTCGCGAATGAGGTATCGGACGTCGCTGTACTCGAACGGGATTTGATCGAAGCGGAGCAGCGGTTTCCCTGCAGCGGACCGCGCGCGGACCTCGGCCGGATCGAGCCGCAGCGACGGCAGCGGCACGCGGCCCTGGACGCGGCGTTGAAGGGCGATCAACGCAAGCTGGAGGTCCACTGCGGGGGCGAGCTCGGGCTGCTCCTCACGCAGTTGCGTCAGCTCGGCGACCTCACGCGGGGCAGGGCGGGCTGGACCTGTCGGCCGCTGTCCTCCGGGCACGGATGAGATTGTAATGGAAGGTGAGGCGGATTTGGGAGAACGCGGGAACGGAGGGGACGGAGAGAACGGAGCAACAACGGAGGAACGGGGAAAACGGAGACGATCGGAGATTGGAATTCTCCGTTTCGTCTCCGCTGACTCGGTTACTCCGTTGTGATCTCCGCTAGCTCCAGTCCCTCCGTTGTCCCGTCCCTAGAAAGACCACCTCGCCGCGAGCTGGATTTGCCGCGCGGCGACGAGCGTCGACGGCGCCTCGAAGTTCACGGTCGTCGTCTGCCCCGGCGCGTACGTTATCGAAGTGTTCGGCACGCGCCTCTGCACTGCGGTGATCGTGTCGGCGTTGAACGTGTTGAGCACCTCCACAAACACCCCGATCCGATCTCGGGACCCCAGGTTGAAGCTCTTCTCGAACCTCAGGTCCAGATTGCTGTCACTCGGCAGCCGACGGCTGCCGCGCGGCTCGAGGAACGGCTGCCGCGACGCCGTGGGGGCGTTCAGCAGGCTGGTCGCGTACTGCGCGAAGGGCGTATAGTTCCGCCCGCTCAACGCGCGGAATACCGCGTTGACCGACACCTCGACCTTCGGGATCGAATAGCTCCCCAGCAGCTTGAACTCGTGCGTCCGATCGTTGGTCAGCCGGCCGTCGGTGTTCACGATCGAACGGTTCGGGTTCTCGAAGATGCTGCTCGAGATCTGCTGACCCGACGTGTTGTCGACGTTCCCTTCCGCCTTCGAGAGGACATACGACGCCTGCGCTTGCCAGCGATTTGTGTACCGCTTCGACCAGACCAGCATCAACGCCCTGTACGACCGGCGCGGATCGAGCGTCGCGATCACGTTCCCGTTCGGATCCAGAAACTGGAATCCCTCGATGTTCCGAATCAGGAAGTCGGTGTCGCTTGCGGAACGGTTGGCCCAGTTATAGAGCGTGATCGGTTGGTTCGTCAGCGTGTTGGTCGCCTGGACGGCGCGCCATCGCGCCGACGGGCTGACCGATCCGAGGAAGTTCGTGCTGTCCCGCCAGATGCCGGTCGCGACGAGCCGCATGTCGCCCGTGAGCGCCCGCTCGAACGAGATCGTGGCTTCGTCGACGCGAGGGTGCTTCAGGTCATCTGCCACGCGGTAGGGCACCGATTCCTCGCGCGTGAACTCGGCGCCGATGGTCCCGTTCGGGTTGACCTCGAACCCGACGTAGTCCTGGATGCCCGGGACGGCCTTCGTGAATGCGCCGGTCTGGGCGCCCTCGTAGTAGTGGCCGTACGAACCCTTCAGTACGGTGCGGTAGTCCCCGGTCACATCCCATGCGAACCCCAGGCGCGGCGACCAGCTCGTCGTGCTGAACACCTTGCCTAGGTCGGGATGGGTGCCCCGGATGAAGTCGCCCCGGATGCCGAAGTTGAGCGTCAGCCGGTCACGGAGCTTCCACGAGTCCTGGGCGAACAGCGATTCGCGCTCGTTGTGGGCCGTGAGGTCGTACCCGTAGCTGTACGCGATGTACGGGGCCCCGTAGTAGTCGAAGAAAAAGAACCCGTCCTGGTAGCCGTAGCGGTCCCGCGTCATGCTCCGCTCGAGCTCGGCGCCGAACTTGAACTCGTGCCGGCCGAACTTGTCCGCGTAGTGCGTGACCGAGCCGTTGACCTGGTTCCGCTCGCGGTCGCCGTAGTAGAACCACCCCTGCGACACGGACAACAGCCCAGTGCCCAGGTCCTCGTGGCCCGACTTCAGAACCTCGGGGTTCAGGTCGTAATACCCCCACCAGCCCGTGTATTTGACCTCGGCGAAGGTGTTCGAACCGAACAGGCGCCGCCACTGAAGCAGCCACACGTATTCCGGCGCGTCCTCGCGGTTGGTCAACTCGTCGGTCGACTGGAGGCCCTTCCCAGGGCGACCGATGATGTTGTAGGCGTCGTATTGAAGGGTGCCCGTGAACGTGTCGTTAGTGGTCGGCTGGAAGCTGACCTTGAAGTTCAGCCGTGGGCTGGTCTCGTGCCGCCGCGTCACGGGACCGCTCGGATCGGTCTCGCGCAGGAACCGCTGGGCGCTCACGAAGAAGAACGCCTTGTTCTGCTTGATCGGGCCGCCGAGCTGCGCGGTGAGATCCAGATACTGGGTAATCGTTGCAGGGTCGCGCAGCGAGAGGTTCTGGTCGATCATCTCCTGGCTGACGTTGCTCGAGGCCATGCTGTCGTTTGTGAAAAGAGCTTCAAACAGGCCGGAGAATCGGTTTCCGCCCGACTTGGTGATCGTATTAATCACCGCGCCGGTGAAGCCCCCGTACTCCGCGGAAGCTCCCAGACCCTGGACCTGGATTTCTTCGATGATGTTGTAGTTGTAGAAAGTCCAGGGCGTGCCGCCGGACGGATCGCGCGTGTCCACGCCGTCGATGAGCAACGAGTTGGCCGAGTCGCCGTCGGCGCCGTACGCCGAGCTGTTGTTGACCCCCGGCGCGTAGTTGAGCACGTTGATCGCCGTCCGCGTGATCGGGGCGTTCGCCAGCAGCTCCTGCGACAGCTTCGTGTCGGTGGCGCTGCTCTTGACGTCGACGATCGATGAATCGGCGAGCACCGTGACGCTCTCCTGCAGGCCGGCGACCTTCAGCGCGATGTCCACGGTCGGGCTCGCGGCGATCGACACGGCCACGTTGTCCTGTCGGGTCGTCTGGAATCCCGAGAGCTCCGCTGCGACCGAATAGGTGCCCGGCTCGAGGCCAGGGAACCGGTACTCGCCGGAGGCGTCGGTGACCGTCTGTTGAGAGCCCGTCCGGCCGGTCAGCGTCACGGTGACGCCCGGCAGAACCGCTCCTTGTTCGTCTCTGATAGTTCCCGCAATGGACCCTGTCAGGGTCTGGGCGTGCATCCCCGGCGCGGCCAGCGCCAGCAGGAGAACGACCATCACTCCACGGATAAACATCTGCATGGATTCTGAGACTCCTCTGGTGCCTTAGCGAATCGGAGACTTGACGGGCTCGCGGCTGTCGAAGATCGACCAGACCGTAAAGCCGATGCCCGCCGCGACGAGACCGAGCGCTATGGCGCCACGGCGCGACCTGAAGAATCCGCCCGGCGGAACCGCCGAGCCTTCCTGGGTCCGCGTCGCAGCGGGCGCGGACTTGAGGATCTGCAGGCTCGCGGGCGAGAGCGTCGTAAGCGAGCTGGCCGCTGCGGGCCTTGCGACGGTATCGGCCGCGCACGGCGTCGCGCAGAGCACTGCCGCGATCGCCAAGACGAGCACCGATCCCGTCATACGTCTGACGATGTGGTTCACATCAACCTCCAGGCTGGTGGGGTAACCGACGGGCCGACGAACGGCTCGTCCGGTTTGTGTCAGGGAGCAAGTGACATGCCCCCGGAGAGCTGCGGCGCCGACTGTCGCTGTAACTTGTAATGCTAAACTACTTATGCGTCAAGCGTTGCGTGAATTTCGGCGTCATTGGACACGCAATTCGTCACGCCACTTGGATCGAAATCCAAACCGTTGAAGCACATCCGGATCGTCACGTCCGCGGCTGCAGTCGCCCTAGTGATCGGCATCGGCTGGGCGGGTTGGAGGCTATGGAAAGGAGCAGTCGCCCGCCCGTCTGACCTCAATCTGCTGGTTGTTTCGCTCGACACGACGAGAGCCGACCGACTCCGCCCTTACGGGTTCCCGGACATCGAAACCCCGACCCTCGATCGGCTCGCCTCGGAAGGGGTGCTGTTCGAGCAGGCGGCCACCGCCGCCCCGCTCACGCTGCCCGCGCACACCACGATCTTCACAAGCAGAGTGCCTCCGGAACACGGCGTCCGGGACAACGGCGGATTCTTCGTCGATCCTTCGGAGACGACGCTCGCCGAAACCCTGCGGGATCGCGGCTTCCGGACCGGCGCCTTTGTCGGCGCGTACGTCCTGGACTCGAAGTGGGGACTGGATCAAGGCTTCGAGACCTACTTCGACGAGTTCGATTTGCGCAAGTACCGGGCGATCTCGCTCGGGGCGATCCAACGGCCCGCCAACGAGGTCGTGGACAAGGCGCTCGAGTGGTTGAACACGGTGGCGGGCCAGCGTTTCTTCGGCTGGGTGCACCTCTACGACCCCCACACCCCCTACGAGCCGCCGGAGCCATTCAAGTCGCGGTATCCAGGGCGCCCGTACCTTGGCGAAATCGCCTTCACGGACTCGCAGGTCGGCCGGCTCGTCGACTTCCTCCGCGAGCGGGACATCCTGGACCGCACGGTCGTCCTCGTCGTCGGCGACCACGGCGAGAGCCTCGAGGATCACGGCGAGGGGAGTCACGGCTTCTTCATTTATGAAAGCGTCGTCCGCGTGCCGCTGATAATTCGTACGCCGCAGCAGGGAGCGCGCGGCAGACGAGTGGCGGACGTCGTCCGGACTCTGGACATCGCGCCGACGGTAGCCGAGTTGCTCGGCGTGCAGAAAGTACCGAACGGCGACGGCGTGAGCCTGGTGCCGTTGATGACGGGAGCGACGGCGGAGCTCGGGCTCGAAGCCTACGCCGAGTCCACCTATCCGCTTTATCACTATGGGTGGAGCGACCTCAGGGCGCTGCGCTCGGGACGGTTCAAGTTGATCGCAGCGCCGAGGCCGGAGCTGTACGATCTCGAGCAGGATCCAGGAGAGCGGACGAATCTTTTCGACGAGCGGAAACAGCTCGCGGATCGAATGCTCGCGCGCCTGGGCGAGCTGGAGGCCCGCTTCACGAAGACCGAGCGGCCCAGTAGCGAGCCGGAAGTCGATCCCGAGGCCCGGGCGCGGCTCGCGGCGCTCGGTTACGTCGGGTCGTTCGTCGCGACGGCGCCGCCGGACGCGTCCCGCAGCGGCCTGGCGGACCCGAAGGACAAGATCCGGGTGTTCAACTTGATCAGCAAGGCTCGCGACATCTCGAAAGACGAGAAGCGGTTCGACGAGGTCGTCGGCATCCTCAAACAGGTCGTCGGCGAGGACCCCAAGGTGGTCGATGCCTGGTTCATGCTCGGCAACGTGCACACGCGCGTGAACCGGCAGGAGCAGGCCATCGAGTACTTCAAGCGCGTGCTCGCACTCAAGCCGGACGACGAAATGGCGATGGTGAACATGGCCAACGCCTTCCGGCAGATCGGGAAGGATGAGGAGGCGCTGGTCGGGTACCGCCGGTTCCTGGAGCTGGACCCGAAAAACTCTCAGGTCAGGTACGAGGTCGCCCAGATTCTGATCGACCGGGGCGAACTGGACGAAGCGTCGAAGCTCCTGACCGAGGCGCTGCAGCTCGAGCCCAAAATGGTGGCGGCTCGAAACGCGCTGGGGGTGGTCGCACTCAGAAAAGGGAACCCCGTGCTGGCGGAACAGGAGATCCGTGCCGCAATTGCCCAGCGATCCGACGTGCGGCTGGCGCATTTCAATCTGGCGCTCATCGCCGAGGAACGGCGAGACTACCGGACGGCGATCGACGAATACTTAAAGGAAATCGAGCTCCACCCGTCGAGCTACAAGGCCATGTTCAACCTCGGGCGGCTCTACGGCGCGCTGGGGCAGCGCGACGCGCAGCTCAAGGCGTATCGCGAGGCGATCGCCGCCAACCCGATGTTCGCCGAAGGACACCTGTATCTCGCCAAGCTGCTCCTCGACATGAATCGCGAGCTGGACGAGGCGGCGCGGCTCGCCGAGCGCGGCGTAGAGCTTCAGCCGCGCTCGCCGTATGCTCCGCTCGGGCATTACGTTCGCGCCGACCTCTACAGCCGCCAGGGCAAGCACGCCGATGCCGCGCGCGAGGCGGCGCTCGGTCGAAAGCTCGAGCGCGAGATCGCCCGATGACCCAATCACCAGATCACCCGATCTCCCGATCGAAACCTCTCTCGATCCTGATGGTTTCCCCCGAAGCGACGCCGTTCGCGAAAACCGGAGGGCTCGGCGACGTCGCCGGCGCCCTGCCGCAGGCGCTCGGGAGACTCGGGCACCGCGTCACGCTGGTCGTGCCGCGGTACAGAGGCATCGATGCCGGCTCGTCGATCGACCAGCAGCGTCTGTGGATCGGCGGCCGGCCCTTCGACGTCGGCTACCTGGAGCATCCGCTGGCCCATGGGGCGCGCGCGATCTTCGTGGATGTGCCCGAGCTCTACGATCGCCCCGGAATCTATAGCGCCGGTGATCGCGACTATCCGGACAATGCGATCCGGTTCGCCGTGTTGGCCAGGGCTGCGCTGGAGTTTGCCGCCCGGTTGGAGGATGCGTGGCGCCCGTCGCTCGTGCACGCGCACGAATGGCAGGCCGGGCTTGCACCCGTGTACCTGAAAACGCACTACGCGCGGCACCCGCGGCTCGTCGGCCTCCCGGTCGTCTTCACCATCCACAACCTCGCGTTTCAGGGGCTGTTCCCCGGCGAGACGATGCGGAGCCTGGATCTGGGGTGGGAGCTGTACACGCCCGAAGCGCTCGAGTTCTGGGGCCGGATGAGTTTTCTGAAAGGGGGCGTGAACTTCGCCGACCGCATCACCACGGTCAGCCCACGCTACGCGCGCGAGATCGTCACGCCGGAGCTCGGCTTCAACTTCGACGGGATCCTGCGCGCCCGGCAGGCGGTCCTCAGCGGCATCCTGAACGGCATCGACACTGAGGGGTGGAACCCCGAAACGGACATACATCTGCCCGTCCACTTTGGACGGTCAAGTCTGGACGCCAAGCGAGAGGTCAAACGCGCGCTGCTCGAGCGGCTTCGGCTTCCCTCCGATCAGCAGGCGCTCGACCGCCCGGTCATCGGGCTCGTCTCTCGGATGACGGATCAGAAGGGGTTCGACCTGCTTGGCGCGGCCATCCCCGATCTCATGGCTCTCGACGTGACATTCGCGCTGCTCGGTTCGGGCGAGGCGCGCTACGAGCGTCAGTGGGCGCGGCTGGCGGCCGAGCATCCGGCGTGCGTGGGCGCGCAGATCGCGTTCGACGACTCGCTGGCGCACCTCATCGTCGCCGGCGCCGACATGTTCCTCATGCCGTCACGGTTCGAGCCGTGCGGTCTCAACCAGATGTACAGCATGCGGTACGGCACCGTGCCGGTCGTGCGGGCGACGGGCGGCCTCGCCGACACGGTCGCCAACCACTCAGACAAGACAGGAAAGGGGACCGGCTTCACGTTCGAGGACTACTCGACGCGCGCGCTGCTGAAAACGGTCGAGCGCGCCATCGCCGAGTACAAGCAGAACCGGCAACAAGCCTGGCGCGCCCTTCAACTTGCGGGGATGGCGGAGGATCATTCCTGGGACGTTTCGGCCCGCGAGTATGTCAAAGTGTATAGGGGCCTGTTTCCGAAGGCGCCATCGGTCAAACCGAGGCGGCGGGCCACGGCGGACGGGCATCAGCCAGAAAGGTGAGGAATGGCGTCAGCGATTCTGGAGACATTTACAGACGGAGATTTCGAGCAGAAGGTCCTCGGGGCCAAGGCCCCCGTTCTCGTCGACTTCTGGGCCGAGTGGTGCGGCCCCTGCCGGCGAATCGCGCCGACGGTCGAAGCGCTCGCGGCGGACTACGCGGGGCGGGTCGTCATCGGCAAGATGAACGTGGACGAGAATCCGTCGGTCCCCATGCGATACATGGTCCGCGGGATCCCGACGCTGCTGCTCTTCAAGGGCGGACAGGTCGTCGAGCAGGTCGTGGGCCTGACCGACAAGGACACCCTCAAGCGCCTCCTCGACAAGCACGTTCAATAGACGGGAATCATTGCAAAACTGAGGATTGGGGATTGACGGATTGATTGGGTATTGCCGATTTCCGATTGACGATTCAATTGGACGATCGAATCCAAAAATCGCCAACCGACAATCTGAAATCAGTGTGGCAATCCACGATCAGGCAATCCTCAATTGAGCTCGATTAGCATGTCCAGTAATCAACACGTCATCATCATCGGCTCCGGGCCGGCGGGTCTGACCGCCGCCCTCTACGCCGCGCGGGCCAACCTCAAACCGCTGTTGATCGAAGGCCTCGAGGCGGGCGGACAGCTGATGCTGACGACCGCGGTCGAAAACTACCCCGGCTTCCGCGACGGCATCATGGGACCCGAGTTGATGGCGGAGATGCGGGCGCAGGCTACGCGCTTCGGCACGCAGATCGTCCAGGGCGACGTGATCGCCGTCGACGTGACGCGCGGCCCGTTCATCGTCCGAACGACGGAAGACGAGCATCGCTGCCATGCGCTGATCATCGCAACGGGTGCATCATCCCGGCTGCTGGGCCTGCCGTCGGAGCGAAAGCTGATGGGGCACGGCGTCTCGACCTGCGCCACCTGCGACGGGTACTTTTTCCGCGACCGTCCCATCGCCGTCGTCGGCGGGGGAGACTCGGCGATGGAAGAGGCCATCTTCCTGACCAAGTTCGCGTCGCACGTGACGGTCGTCCATCGCCGCGACACGTTGCGCGCGTCGAAGATCATGCAGGACAAGGCGTTCGCCAACCCGAAGATCTCTTTCGAATGGAACAGCGAGGTCGAGGACGTCAGCGGAGCCGGTGTGGTGACCGGCATCGTCCTGCGCAATAACCGCACGGGCGAGCGGAAGGAGATTCCTCTCGATGGCGTATTCGTGGCGATCGGCCACACGCCGAACACGTCGCTCTTCGTCGGGCAGCTGGAGATGGATGCGAACGGCTACCTCGTGACGCACGACGGCACGCGGACGAGCGTCCCTGGTGTGTTCGCCTGCGGCGACGTCCAGGATCACATTTACAGGCAGGCGGTCACCGCTGCCGGCTCCGGCTGCATGGCTGCGATTGACGCGGAAAAATACCTCGAAGGACTACCGCAGCACCTGGGGGAGAAAGCGGCGGTCGCGCCGTAGGCCCGACCGTCAATCAATCCATCCCCCTCCAAGAATCTCGTCACCCTCGTAGAACACCACCGCCTGTCCAGGCGCGATCGCGGCCTGCGGCTCGTCGAATTCCACGCGCGCCTGTCCTGTATCGAACGGCGTGATCGTTGCCGGCGCCTCGCGGTGGCGGTACCGAATTCGCGCCGTGGCCTTGACAGGCGCGGATGGCGCCTCGCCCGAGATCCAGTTGATCTGCGACGCGGTCAGCGTCGTCCGGTCGAGGGCCTCGCGCGGGCCGACGATGACCAGCCGGTCGGCTGCGTCGATGTCGACGACATAAAGAGGCACCCCGGCGCTGAGGCCGAGGCCCTTGCGCTGCCCGATCGTGAAGTGATGCGTGCCCTCGTGCCTGCCCAGCAGGCGCCCATCTCGATCGGTTATCACCCCCGCGCCGACCGGTTCGGGGGCGTTCCGGTCGACGAACGCCGCGTGGTCGCCGCTCGCGACGAAGCACAGCTCCTGACTGTCCGGCTTCTCGGCCACGCGAAGCCCAAGCCGCCGCGCGGTCGTACGCACGTCATCCTTGGTCAGCGCGCCGACGGGAAACTGCGCCTGCGCCAGCTGATCCTGCGACAGCGTGAAGAGGAAATACGACTGATCCTTCGACGGGTCGAGACCACGGAGCAGCCGATAGCGTCCCGACGCATGGCGATCGACGCGCGCGTAGTGGCCGGTGGCGACCGCCACGGCGCCGAAGCCCCGGGCGCGATCCGCGAGCTCGGCGAACTTCAAGTCGCCGTTGCAGTGCACGCACGGAATCGGCGTCCTCCCGGACGTGTACTCGCCGACGAAATTCGACAGGACGTGCTCTCCGAACTGGCGCTCGAGATTGACGATGTAGTGGGGGATGCCGAGCGCGGAGGCGACGCGCCGCGCGTCGTACAGGTCGTCGATCGTGCAGCAGCTGCCGAAGCGGACGTCTCCCCGGGTCTGGTCGTACAACTGCATCGACAGACCGATGACGTCATGCCCCTCGGCGGCGAGCAGCGCGGCTGCCACGGACGAATCGACACCGCCGGACATGGCTACGACTATGCGCATTTCTAGTGCCTGGCGCTCGCTGGCTGCCGTGCTCCGGTCAGACTCCTCAACTTCTGGACGATGCCCGGGAGGATGTCGATCACGTGGGCGACCTCTGCCTCGGTGTTGTCCTGTCCCAGACTGAAGCGGATGGAGTTCTGCGTGCGGTGGGGCGGGAAGCCCATCGCGCGCAACACGTGCGAAGGCTCCAGCGTCCCGGAAGAGCACGCCGATCCCGTCGATACCGCAACACCGGCGAGATCGAGCGCGATGAGCAGCGACTCCGCCTCGACCCCGTCGAAGCTGACGTTGGTCGTGTTGGCCACGCGCGAATCGCGCGCGCCGTTCACGGCTGTTCCTGGAACCCCGGCCAGGATGCCTGCTTCCAGCCGATCGCGGAGCGTCGCCAGGCGCAGAGGTTCGGTGGCCAGCTTGGCGCGCGCGGCGACCGCGGCGGCGCCGAGGCCTGCCAGGCCGGGCACGTTCTCCGTTCCGGCGCGCCGGCTGCGCTCGTGGCGGCCGCCGGTGAGAATCGCCGCCAGCCGCGTGCCGCGCCGGATCCAGAGCGCACCCGCGCCTTTCGGACCGTTGAACTTGTGCGCGGAGATCGCCAGCAGATCGACGTCGAGCGCCGCGACATCGATCGGAATCTTTCCCGCCGACTGCACCGCGTCGGTGTGCATGAGCGCGCCGCGCTCGTGCGCAATCGCCGCGATCTCGGCGATCGGCTGGATCGTCCCGATCTCGTTGTTCGCCTGCATCACCGACACCAAGGCGGTGGTGTCGGTGAGGGCGGCGCGCACACGATCCGGATCGACGACGCCGCGGGCGTCGACCGGCACGAGCGTCGTCTGCCACCCGCGCTTCGCGAGCGCCTTGAACGTGTTCAGGACCGCCTCGTGCTCGATCGCGCTGGCGACGAGGTGTCGGCGTCCAGCCGGCTCGAGCGCTTCGGCCGCGCCGCGGATCGCAAAATTGTCCGCTTCCGTCCCGCCGCTCGTGAAGACCACTTCGGCCGGTTCGGCGCCGACGAGCACCGCGACGGCGCCGCGAGCGTCATCCAGGATCGCCTTCGCCCGCTGCCCGTACTGATGGACGCTCGATGGATTGCCGAAATCTTCCTTGAGCACGCGTGTCATGGAAGCGGCGACGTCCGGGTGGAGCGGCGTCGTGGCGTTGTGGTCGAAGTAGATACGCATCAATACTTTACCTTTCATGATACCATTGCGGGACTTGCTCCCCACGAGGGCGACCTCGTGCAGCCCTGCGACGTGCACATAACTCTGGGAGAGACAGTGCAATGTGGAAACGCGACGAAGCGGTGAAGCCCGGAGCTGGGGCCGATCCAACGCCCGCCCCGGCTCAGCCAACCACCACGGCGGCCGCCCCGCGGCCCGCCACTGACGCGAGGCCTGGCCTGGGGAGGGACACGGTGAACATTGGCAAGTCGGTCGTCATCAAGGGTGAGTTGAACGGCAGTGAAGATTTGACGATCGAAGGCCAGGTCGAAGGCAAGATCGAGCTCCGCCAGCATGTGCTGACGATCGGCCCCAACGGCAAGATCAAGGCCCAGATCTTCGCGAAGTCGGCCATCATCCTCGGCGAAGTGCACGGCAACGTGACGGCGACCGAGAAAGTGGACATTCGCGACAATGGGTCGGTCGACGGTGACATCGCGGCGCCGCGCGTCGCGATCGCCGAAGGGGCGCACTTCCGCGGCAGCATCGACATGCAGCGCGCGGGTGGGGGGCGGGCAGACGGGCGGACGGAGGCCAAGTCCGAATCGAAGCCGGCCGCGAGCCAGCCCGCGCCCGCCGTCGTCCAGCACTGACGCGACTCGGGTCAGGGTCGGGCAGTGGCGCGCGGATTCAGCGACCTTCTGCGCTTGGGACCCCGACGACCGGACCCGCCGTCGGCCACCTCCGGCGGCGCTCCGGACGTCGAGGCCTACGTGTCGAAGGGATTCGCTCGTCTTCTTGCCTCCCTTTCGGGACGCGACGCCCCGGTCATCGTCGATCTCG
>Ga0187893_10003674_pt1 | contig 30534 bp, 26 predicted proteins | sample MA1701074metaG_FD_139574 | JGI IMG/M metagenome (GOLD analysis project Ga0187893, IMG submission 139574) | White microbial mat communities from a basaltic lava cave in the Kipuka Kanohina Cave System on the Island of Hawaii, USA - MA170107-4 metaG ...
CGTCCTTGTCGACGAACCCCATCGACTGCTGAAACAGCCCCGGCTCGGGCGCGCCCGCCGGCACGGTCCCCGCGAGGATGTACAGCTTCATCTCGTGCATGCCGACAAAGGCGAACGTCCGCGATCCATCACGGTTGGTGAGCTGGAGGTGATGCCCCTCGACGAGATCCTGATGGCCCCAGTTGTACCGCGTGACCTTCGCGTCGCGCTCGAGGAACGTGGAGACGGCGAACACGATCGCGCCGCGCGTATCGTGCTTCCAGTGCCCCTCGCCGCCGAGGTCGCTCCCGATGCACGTCTCGGCGCCGGCGGGACACCGCTTCCGCCGCTCCTGTCCCTGCGGCGCGATCGGCGCGTAGTCGACCACCGTCACGGAGTACCGCTCGCCCCCGCGCTCCGCGCTGTAGACGCGCGCCGGCAGCGTGTACTCGTACTCCGAGAGCCATGTCGTCTCCGTCACCTTCGGCTGACCGGGAAACACGACTCTGAAGCCGTCCTGGATGTTCTGGTACTCGGTCCACTCCTGCGCCATGGCGGATGTGGACACGAGCAGCATGAGTGCGAACAGTAATGACAGCACGCGCGGCATCGTCGGACCTCCTGCTCCGACGGCGATGGTACTGCATTTCCAGCAGCGCGCTGGTGGCCCCAGCTGCGGTGGCCGGTAGCTGGCAGCTCGTAGCTGCCAGCTACCACCGACCGGCTACCGGCGAGGAATCAGAACGTCAGCCGAAAGCCGACCTGCGCCGAACGGTACTGGGCGTTGATGTGCTGCAGGTACTGCGCCCTGGCGCTCTCCTGGGTGCCGATGGTCCAGTTCGGCCGGTCGAAAATGTTGAACACCTCGACGATGCCGTCGATCGCTGCGCGGCCCGGCAGGTCGATCCGCTGCTGCAGCCGCAGGTCGGTCCGATGCTGCGAGGGCCCGATGATCGAATTGAGCGGGACGATCGTGCCGTCCGGCCGCAGCCGGCCGCTGAAGCTCGCGCCGGTGTTGCGCAGGTCGCCGCCGTAGTTGCTGAACTCGCGGTTCCCCGCGCCCATGTAGTGAAGGCCGCTCACCTGGAAGCCGCGCCCCACCTGCCAGATGCCACTGAGCACGAGGCGATGCCGCTGGTCGTCCTGCGACAGCCCCCACTCGCCGCCCAGATCCGGCGCCGTCGGGAACGGCACGAGATACAGGCCGCTGAACGGCGGCGACTCCGCCGCCCACAGGCCCGACAGCGTGTAGGTCGCAGACGCCTGCCAGCCGTCGCTGAACCGTTTCGTGAAGCCGGTGATGAGCCCGTGGGACGCGGACCGGGCGGTGTGCGTGTTCATCGAGATCACGCCCCAGTTCGGGTACGGCCGGTTGGCTCTCACGCGGAAATCGAGGTTGGCTCCGGTGCCCGGATCGAAGAGCAGGTTGATGTTGTCGACGTTGTCCTTTTCGAACGACCCCTTGCTGTAGACGTAATCGACCTCCAGCGCCATCGTGTTGCCGAACTGATGCTGGACGCCGATTGAGTTCTGCCAGGTCCGCGGCAGCTCGATGTACTGCGGCAGCGCCGTGAATTCCCGAACGTCGCGAATGAGGCAGCCGCGCGCGTTGTTGTTGTTGTCGCAGTAAAGCGGCTTGGCCTCGTCGTAGGTCGGGATGGGGCGGCCGTTGGTCGGGTTGGCGGCGAAATCCGGCCGGCCGTCGTTCTCGTAGCGCAGTTGCGCGATCTGCGTATTGCCAATCGCCGAGCTCTGGTCGCCGCTGATCGTGTCGCCGTAGTAGAGTCCCGACCCGCCGCGGATGACCGTCCGATCGGTGAGGCGGAACGCAAACCCGAACCGCGGCTGCACGTTGTTCCAGTCGTCGGGACGCCCGGCCTCCTGGAATGGCGGGAAGCTGATGTCGTTGGCGAACAGGCCGAGCCCCAGGTCGTAGCGCACACCGAGGTTCAGCGTCAGGCGGTCCGTCAACTGCCAATCGTCCTGCGCCCAGGCGGCCATCTTGTGCCAGTCCTGCTGGACCCGATAGTTCCCGGTACTGATGGTGTAGCTCCGTACGATCGGCGAGAGCGCCGCGAGGTTCCACGTATCGACGTTGAAGGGATCGGGAAAGAGCGCCTCGAGATTGGCGGGGAGCGGGCCGCCGCGCGCGTCGATGGCGCCCATGCACTGGCGGCAATTCTGCGACTTCGATTCGCGATACAGGTATTCGCCACCCGTCCGCAGATCGTGTCGTCCCTTCGCGTTGAACGAGTACGTGAAATCGTCCCGGACGCTCGACACCCAATAATCGCTGTAACGCGGGAAGTTCTGGTTGCCGGTGACGAGGAAGCCCGTGAACGTGATCCGGGGCGAGCCCGTCGTGATGCCCCGATCCCTCGCCCAATGGTTGGACCAGCTCGTGAGATTCCGGTTGGCGTAGCCGAACGTCGTCCTCCCGACGCGAACCTCGTTCACCGTGTGGTTGTTGAGGACCTGCGTCAGTTGGCCGAGATACTCTCGGTTGTGTTCGTCGGTCGTGGCCGTCGCCGCCGGGTGGTTGACCGCCATTGGGACACCGAACGGCTCCCACAGGAGTCCCGCGGAGACCTTGCCCATCACGCGCGTGGCTGACGACAGCTGGTAATCGATGCGTCCGCCGCCCTTCTTCTGGTTCTTCTTCCCTTCCAGCGCGACGTTGAACGAGGGATACGGCGTCCGCCAGATCGCCGTCAGCGGCTCCCGCTCGTACTCGTAGTTGACGAAGAAGTGGACCCGGTCCCTCAGAATCGGCCCGCCCACCGCGGAGCTGAACTGCTGGTTGTTGATCGGCTCGACGAGATTCAACACCCGATTCTCCGAGTTGAAGCGGTTATGGCGGAAGTTGGTCCGGAGCAAGCCGGAGAACAGGTTGGTGCCCGACCTGGTGATGATGTTCACCTGGACCGCCGTCGACCGGCCTTGTGTCGCGTCGAACCGGTTCGAGACGTACTGGAACTCGGCGATCGAATCCTGGCTGTAGCGCGGCTGCCCGCCCGACCCGAAGTCGGACGTCACCTGCTGCCCGTCGATGTTGATCTGAAACTCCCGCGTCTCATAGTCGTTGCGATCGATCAACGGCTTCTCGGCATCTTCCCGCGCGCGATTCCCGGACGTGACGGGAACCGTGCGGCTCCCCGGTGCCAGCATCGCGAGCGCGATGTAGTTGCGGCCGTTCACCGGCAGCTCCTGCACCTGCCGCGGATCGACGTTCCCCCCCACCGTCGAAGTTGTCACTTCGATGAGCGGGGCGGCGCCGGAGACCGTGACGGTTTCCGTGATCGTGCTGAGCGGAAGCTGCACGTTGACGACGGCCGTCTGGCCCAGCAGCAGCTCGACTGCACGGGTCTGCGTGGTGAACCCGGGGAGCGCCATCGCCACCCGGACCCTGCCCACGCGGACGGGCAGCCGGTAGGCACCGCGTTCGTCGGTGACCGTCTCGAAGCTGTTACCGGTGGCGTCGTGCACGGCCCGAACGGTGACCCCGGGAAGCACGGCGCCTGATGAATCGGTCACCGTGCCGCCGAGCAACGCGCTCGTGGAAATATCCTGCGAGTGTGCCAGGGCGGGAAGGAACAGCATCATCGAAGCAACGATGAGCCTCACGACAGTGCGCGATCTCATTGCGACCTCCTCTTCAGTAAGAGTGCGGTCTCCGATCGACGCCGCCCGACGATGGTTCGTAAGACAGGAGGGTTATGAGTGCAGTGGCGCGATTCTAGAGGCGACCGAGACGCGTGTCAAATTCACGCCAGAAATTCACAGCGGGAAGGCAAGGACACAAAAAAGGGCCGGGCGGATGGTGCTGCCCGGCCCTCGAGAACCGCGCCCGTGGTCCTACATCAGAAGGCCAGCCGGAAGCCCACCTGCGCCGCGCGGTACTGGGCGTTGGTGTGCTGCAAGTACTGCGATCGCTGGCTCTCCTCGGTGCCGATCGTCCAGTTCGGCCGGTCGAACACGTTGAACACCTCGGCGATCGCGTCGATCGATACGCGGCCGCCCAACGGAACCCGCTGCTGCACCCGCACGCTCGTGAAATTCTGCGGCGGGGAGATAATCGCATTGCGTGGCACGATCGTTCCATCCGGGCGCAGGCGGCCGCTGAAGGTCGACCCGGTGTTGCGCAGATCGCCGCCGTAGTTGCTCGCGTCCCTGATGCCGGCGCCCACGTAGTGGAAGCCGCTCACCTGGAACCCGCGCCCCACCTGCCAGATGCCGCTCAGCACGGCCCGGTGGCGTTGATCGTCCTCCGACAGCCCCCATTCCCCGCCCAAGTCGGGCGCGGTGGGGAACGGGACGATATGGTGCCCGCTGAACGGCCTGGAGTCGGCGGTCCACATGCCCGACAGCGTATAGGTGGCCGACGCCTGCCAGCGATTGCTGAACCGCTTGGTCAAGCCGGTGATCAGCGCGTGGTACGCCGACCTGGCGGTGTGCACGTTCATCGAGATGACGCCCCAGTCCGGGTAGGGGCGGTTGGCCCTCACGCGAAAATCACGGTTGACGCCGGTCGCCGGGTCGAAGGTCAGATTCATGTTGTCGAGGACGTCCTTCTCGAAGGAGCCCTGGCTGTAGACGTAGTCGGCTTCGACGGCCATCGTGCTGCCGAACTGCCGCTGGAACCCGATCGAGGTCTGCCACGTGCGCGGCAGCTCGATGTACTCGGGCAGCGCCGTGAATTCCCGAACGTCCCGGATGAGGCAGCCGCGTGCATTGTTGTTGTTGTAGCAGTACAGCGGGTTCGCCTCCTCGTAGGTCGGCAGGGGCCGGCCGCCGGTCGGGTTCGCCGCGAAATCCGGCCGGCCGTCGTTCTCGTACCGAATCGTAGCAATCTGCGCGTTGCCAATCGCCGACCCGGCATCGGCGAACGCATCGCCGTAGTAGATCCCCGACCCGCCACGGATGACCGTCCGATCGTTCCACCGGTACGCAAAGCCGAGCCGCGGCTGCACGTTGTTCCAGTCGTCGGGACGCCCGGCTTCCTGGAACGGCGGGAAGCTGATGTCGTTGGCGAAGATGCCCATCCCAACGTCGTAGCGCACGCCGAGGTTCAGCGTCAGGCGATCCGAGATCTGCCAGTCATCCTGCGCCCAGGCGGCGACCCGTTGGTTGAATTGACCGACCACGAAGTCTCCAACACCGATGGTGTAGCTGCGCACGAGCGGAGAGATCGCCGCCAGGTTCCAGGTGTCGACGTTCCACGGGTCGGGGAACCACGCCTGGAGCTGCGCCGCCGACGGCAGCGGACCGCCGCGGGCGTCGATGAGACCCATGTTCGCCCGGCGATTGATCGCCACGACGTCACGGAGCAGCAACTCGCCACCGGTCCGCAGGTCGTGCCGGCCCTTCGCGTTGTAGGAGTACGAGAAGTCGTCGCGCACGCTGTACACGTCCTGGTCCAGAGAACGTGGATGGTTCTGGTTGCCCGTGATCAGGAAGCCGGTGAACGTGATGCGTGGCGATCCGGTCGTGATGCCGTTCGCCCGGTTCCAGTGGTTCGACCAATTCGTGAGATTCTCGTTGTAGAGCCCGAACGCCGTCTTCCCGACTCGAACCTCGTTGAGCATCCGATTGCTCAGCACGTGCGTGAACTGCCCGAGGATCTCGTCGTTGTATTCCTGGGTCGAGGCGGTGGACGCCGGGTGGTTGTTGGAAAGGGGCAGACCGAACGGCTCCCACAGCCGCCCCCCGGACACCTTGCCCATCACGCGCATCTGCGGGGAGAGCTGATAGTCCAAGCGCACGCCGCCGATCTTCCGGTCGTTCGTCCCCTCCTGCGAGATGTTGAAGAACGGGTACGGCGTGCGCCAGATGCTGATTCTCGGCTCGCGCTCGTACTCATAGTTGGCGAAGTAATGCAGCCTGTCCCGCAGCACGGGGCCACCGACCGCCGTGCTGTACTGCTGGTTGTTGATCGGTTCCACCTGGCCCAGCACCCGGTTCGGCGCGTTGAAAGCGCTGTCACGAAAGTTGCCGCGGAACACGCCCGCGAGCCGATTGGTGCCCGACCGGGTAATCGCGTTGACCTGCACGGCCGTCGACCGGCCCTGCGTCGCGTCGAATCGGTTCGAGATGAACTGGAATTCCGCGATCGAGTCCTGGCTGTAGCGCGGCTGACCGCCGGTCCCGAACTCCGAGGTCACCTGCTGGCCGTCGACGTGGAAATGGAACTCCCGCGTCTCGTTGTTGTTGCGATCCGGCAAGGCCTTCTCGGAGAGCTCCCTGGTCGCGGCCACGGGGGCGGTCCGGCTCCCCGGCGCCAAGAGCGACAGGTTGATCCAGTTGCGGCCGTACACCGGCAGCTCCTGCACCTGCCGGGGATCGACGTTCCCACCGAGCGTCGACGTCGTGGTCTCGATCAAGGGCGCTTCGCCCGTCACCGTCAGCGTCTCCGCCACGCCGGCGGGCGCCATCTGCAGGTTGATGACGGCGGTCTGACCGAGGAGCACCTCGACCTCGCGATTCATCGCGTTGAAGCCCTGCAGCTCCGCCGTGACGCGAAAGACGCCGGTGCGGACGGCGATTCGATACGCCCCGAGCCCGTCGGTCACCGTTTCGAAGGCATTGCCCGTCGCGTCGTGGACGGCCCGGACCGTGACCCCGGGCAGCACGCCGCCCGTGGCATCCACGATCCGGCCGCTGATGAACGCAGTGACCGATGTGTCCTGCGCGTGTGCCAGGAGGGGAACGAACAGAAAGGTGGAAACGACGACGAGCCAGGCGACCCTTCGCGATCTCATTGGGACCTCCTCTTATGAGTGCGAGTGTGGTCTCCGATCCGAGACGCCGACCGCCGAAAAGACACGGTGAAGCCCCGCCTGGGGCCGACTCAGCTTAATAAACGGCGAGGATCATACACCCTTCGTATCCCGTCCCAAGGGGAGAAATCGCGGGGCCGTCAGGGGAGGGTGCCGACCAATTGGCGATACAGGCGGCGGACGGCCGTCTCGCGCTGCGCGTCGTATCCCTGCAGCTTCTCGTACTGCGGCCAGCGGAGGCTGGCAGCCGCCTGGTCCTCGGTGGCACCGCGCGCGATTTCCTTCTGCACAGCGTCCCGCACGTCCACCAGCATCTGCCGGAAGCGGCGGAGGTCCTCCCGCGTGGCGCGCGGGTCGACGGGAATCGCGCCGTGGCCCGCGATGACGATGTCGGCCTCGAGCGCCTCGACGGCATCGAGCGCCTTCAGCCAGTCGAGGCCGTAGCCGTCGTTGATGAAGAGGAATTGATTGACGAAGAGAAGCTCGCTCAGATACGCGATGCGGTCCTGCGGGACGAAGATGATGCTGTCGCCGCGCGTGTGCGCGCGGCCCACGTGGAGGATCTGGATCTCCTTGCCGCCCAGATGCAGCGTCAGGCGGTCGCGGAAGGTCACGGCGGGCAGCCGCGCCTGCTGCTCCTCGACGGAGATCTTCTCGCGCTGCATCAGCGCCAGCAGGTCCATTCGGTAGTTCTCGTGTCCGATCCTGATGGCGTCCGCGTACGCGGTGTTCCCTTTCGAGTACTGGTTGTGGTGCGTCGACGAGACCAGCACGCGGACCGGCTGGCCCGTCGCGCGCGTGATCGCCTCCCGGGCCGTCCGCGCCACCGCGTCGGACGCGAGCGCATCCAGCACGACCACCCCTTCGCTGGTGGCGATGACGCCGCTGTTGAAGGTGCCCGTGCTGTAGACGTAGTGGCCGGGAATGATCTGCCGCAGCACCCCCTGCGCAGGCTGCGGAGCGGCCGACGACCCGGCAAGGAGGGCAAAGAGGACGCCGAGCGCGATTAGCGCTTGACGCATGGGCGGATTATCGCTCAAAGTGCCCCCCAGCCCCGTGAGCGGGGCCCCCAATGCGCGGACTGTGCGCGTTGAGGTGCACATCGAAGGAGCTCGATATGACGCGACGGTATCTGGTTAGCGCGGGGCTCACGATTCTTCTCGGCGCCGCATTGGTGGCGGCGCAGCGGCCGGCGAGTAACGGCGGCGAGGGCGGCGCCGAAAGCCGCGACATGCGGCTCGTCGGGCACAGCGATCTCCAGGGACGGAGCGCCTATCAGCCCGAAATCAAGCGGCAAGGCGACCGCTGGATTGCGTACGTCGGCCATCACGGCGGGAACGCCATGAACCCGCTCACGGGCCGGGATGAACCGAACGGCACATCGATCGTCGACGTGACCGACCCGCGCAACCCGAAGTACCTCGCGCACATCCCGGGGCAGCCGCTGGTGCCCGGGGCGGCCGGCGAAGCGGGCGGCGCACAGATGGTGCGGATCTGCAGCGGCGCGACGCTGCCGCGCGGCGACAAGACGAAGACGTATCTGCTGCGGGCGTACGGCAACACGGCCAACTCCGCGCACGAGATGTGGGACGTGACCGACCCGTCGAAGCCGGTGCGCATCAACGTCATCGTCAGCGACCTGCGGGGCACGCACAAGAGCTTCTGGGAGTGCGACACCGGCATCGCCTACCTCGTCTCAGGCCAGCCGGGGTGGCGCGTGCCCCGGATGGCCAAGATCTACGACCTGGGCGATCCGGCCAAGCCAGTGTTCATCCGCGACTTCGGCCTGCCGGGGCAGCAGCCGGGATCCACCGGCACGCCGCCCGGCGACAACGGCCTGCACGGGCCGATCACGCGGGGCAACCGCATCTACTTCGCGTACGGCTTCGTGCGCGACGGCGTCGTGCAGATCGTCGACCGCGAGAAGCTGCTCAACGGGCCGAAGGAGCCAACCGAAGCGAATCTCCTCTATCCACAGATCAGCCGGATGGATTTGCCGCCGAGCGTCGGCGCGCACAACGTCTTTCCGCTGCTGGAGATGCGGATTGCCGAGTTCGGCAAGGAAGCCGAGGCCGTCCGCGATATGCTCGTCATCGTCGACGAGGCGGTCGGCGGCGGCTGCTTGGCCACGGCGCGGGCAATGATGTGGATCGCCGACATTACGGACGAGACCAAGCCGTTTGGCGCCTCGAGCTGGACGGTGCCGGAAGCGAGCGGCAACTTCTGTGCGCGGGGCGGCCGCTTCGGGACGCACTCGTCACACGAGAACTTCACGCCGATCTATTACAACCGGATCATGTTCCTCGCACACTTCAACGCCGGCATCCGTGCGGTCGACGTGCGCGATCCGTTCAACCCGCGCGAGATTGCCTATTACATTCCCGCGCTGGGGCCGACGACGTTCTGCACGCCCGGCGGCAACAACCTGCCGTGCGTCAAGGTGATTCAGACGAACAACGTGGAAGTGGACGATCGGGGGTACGTCTATGGCGCCGACCGCGCCGGCACCGGCATGCACATCGTGGAGCTGACCGGCGCTGCGCGAAGCGTCGCGAATTTCCGGTGAGGGTCCGGCTGAAGCCGGACGCCACGACCCTGGTCCGGCTGAAGCCGGACACTACGTACGTCGATCGGTAGTACGTCGATCGTAGTGTCCGGCTTCAGCCGGACCTCATTACGGCCGCACGCCAGGAATCTTCAACCGAACACGGTAGACGCTGCTCCGGGCGGTCACGTACAGTGTCCGCCCGTCCGCGTCGCCGAACGCGAGGTTCGCCGGCTGCTCCGGGAACACGAGCGTGCCGAGGTGTTTCCCATCCGGCGTCATCACCCAGATGCCGCCCGCACCGGTCGAGTAGAGATGGCCCTTCTCGTCCACTTTCATCCCGTCAGGAGCACCCGCGGCCTTCTCCGCGCTCATGTCGACGATCAGGCGCCCGTTCGCAACCGTGTCGTCCGGCCGCACGTCGAAGCGGTAGATCTTCCGATCGGCACTGCTGTTGACGTAGAGCGTCTTCTCGTCGGGTGAGAGCGCGATGCCGTTCGGATTGGCAAGGTCCTTCGCCAGAAGTTGAAGCGTGCCGCCCTTGAGCAGGTAGACGCCGTTGAACGGCAGTTCCTTCTTCGGGTCGTCGTTGCGCCGACGCAGGCCCGACGGCGGATCGGTGAAGTAGAGCGATCCGTTCCGCTTGTAGACGAGATCGTTGGTGCTGTTCAGCCGCTTGCCCTCGAAGTGGCTCGCCAGCACCGTGCGCCGGCCGTCCGCTTCCACGCGCACGACCTGGCGATCGCCCATCGCATTGAACGCGACACGGCCTTGGGGATCGACGGTGACGCCGTTGGATCCGATGAGATAGATCCGCTCCCCTCGCGCGTTGGTCTGTTCGCCGCCGACGTCCGACGGGTCGGCGCCGGTGAATCCGGTCTTCTCGAGGAACACCGACACGCGGCCGTCGGACGGGTTCCACCGGTGAATGACGTTCGCTGGAATATCGCTGAAGATCAGGAAGCCGCCCTTGCGCACCCAGACTGGCCCCTCGGTGAACCCGAAGCCGGTGGCGACGCGCTCGACCTTCGTGTCGGCAGCGACGATGGCATCGAGCCCGGGATCGAGCCGAACGACGGCGCCTCCTTCTTGTGCGGCGGAGATTGACGTCGCAAGGACGAGGACGACGGCCGACATCGGCGTCAGCACTGATTTCATGGTCCGCAGTATACTCGCCACCGGCCGCGGGGTCTGACCCCGCGCGACACCCGGGGGTCAGACCGCGCAAGGGGGAGCCGTATGAAGAGCAGATTCGCGATTCTTGCCGCCATTGTTCTCGTGGCGTGGATGTATGCGCCCGGCACCGCGCAGGAGCCGGACGCACGGACCGTGCTGCAGGCCGCCTTGAAGGCGATGGGCGGCGAGAACCTGCGCAGCATCCAGTATTCCGGAAACCAGGGGTACGTCGCCGCGGTCGGTCAGAACTACAACCCAGCGTCGGACTGGCCCGCTCCGCTCATCACTACCTATACGCGGACCATCGATTACGAGGCGCGATCCTCCCGCGAAGAGTACGGGCTCTCCACCGAGCGCCCCGCCCAGTATGGGCCGCTCGGCGGCGGCAACTCGCCCGTCATCACGACGCCCATCATCGGCGAGCAGCGCCGGAACTGGAACGTCCGTGAGAACTTCGCCTGGAACGTCGACGGCACCAACGTCGTGCCGCAGCCGGCCGTCGCCGAAGAGCGTCAGCTCGAAATCTGGGTGACGCCGCACGGGTGCCTGAAGGCGGCGCTCGCGACGGGGGCGAACCCGATCGCCATCGAGCGCAACGAGCAGAACAAGGGGCGCATCGTCGCCGTCTCCTTCATGGCGCTCGGCAAGTACCGCGTGCAGTGCGCTATCGACAGCAAGAACCTCGTGGAGCGCGTGCAGTGGTGGGTCGCGAATCCGGTGGTCGGCGACCTGTACCGCGAGATCGTGTACGGCGACTACAAGGATTTCGGCGGCGTGATGTTTCCGACCGATCACCACGCGCACCACGATCTCGACGACGACCTCGAAGGTCAGGGCATCAACATCAGCGGCGGCCATAACTCGTTCGGCCTGACCGTATCGAACCTCCGCGCCAACGTGCCCGACGCCGCTCCGGCCATCCCGGACGCCGTGCGGACGGCCAAGGTGCAGCCACCGGCGGTGAACGCGCAGAAGATCGGCAACGGTGTCTACTACATGGGCGGCGGGACGCACGCCAGCATCGTTGTCGAGTTCCGCGACCAGATCACCGTGTTCGACGCGCCGCTGAACGAGGCGCGGTCGCTCGCGGTCATCCGCGAGATCAAACGGCTGATTCCCAACAAGCCGATCCGGTACGTTGTCAGCTCACATCATCACTGGGATCATCTCGGCGGTCTCCGCGCCTATGTCGCGAAGGAAAACGTCACGGTCATCCTCCAGCAGAACAATGTGCCGTACTACGCCGAGGTGCTCTGGATCAAGCCGTGGACGCTGCAACCCGATCTGCTGGCGCTCTTCCCGCCCGAGGAGGTCTCCGAGGGGTATACCTTCGAGAGCGTCGGACAGAAGCACGTGCTCAGCGACGGCACGCGCACCATGGAGATTTACAACGTGCAGGGGCTCCAGCACGCGCAGGGCATGGTCATCGCGTATTTGCCCCAGGAGAAGATGGTCCTCGAGGCCGATCTCTTCACGCCGCCCGCGCAGGGCGCGCCGATGCCGGCGATAGTCACCGCCTCGCACCGGAGCTTCTACAACAACGTGCAGCGGCTGCGGCTCGACGTCCAGACGATCGTCCCGGTCCACGGCGGCCGGACGTTCCCGTGGGCGGAATTCACGAAGTTCGTCACGAGCGGCAAACCGGCGACGAACTAGGGACCGTCAAGCAAGTCAACGGTCAGAGGCAAAAGTCAAAGGTACGGAGGCAACGTACCTTTGACTTCGTCTCTCGTCTCTCGTTGTCCCGTTTTTCCGTTTTTCCGTTTTTCTTTGAGTTTGAGTTTCGAGTTCATTTGGCGCGAGCTTTCGGACCCTGCGCCAGCGTGGCGACCTTCCACACCGCGCCGTCGCCCACGACGTAGAGCGTCTTCTTGTCGGGTCCCGCGAACGCGAGATTCTGCGGGCCATCGGGGTTGCCGATGGGAATCGTCCCGAGGTGGGTGCCCTTGGGGCTGAACACCTGCACGCCGATGGTCGACGTCACGTAGAGACGGCCCGCCTCGTCGACCGCGAGCCCATCGGCGCCGCTGCGGACGCCTCGGTTGGTCATGAGAATGCCAGAGAGCCTCGCGAAGTTTCGCTGGTTGCGCACGCTGCCGTCCGGCAGCACATCAAACGCCACCACGAACGCACCGAGTGTGTTGGCCACGTACAGCGTCTTTTCGTCCGGGCTGAGGATGATGCCGTTCGGGCGCGCGATGTCGTCGACGATCTTCACCACCGTGCCGTCGGGCCGGACGTAGTAGACCGCCGGAATCTCGGTCAGAAACTGTCCCGGTGGTGGGTACCCGCCCGGGTCGGTGAAGTAGACGCCGCCCTTCCTGTCGGCGACGAGATCGTTTGGGCCGAGAAACGGTTTGCCTTGAAACGCACTGGCCAGCACGGTCCGTGTCGGCGTGAGCGCCGCGATCTGCTTCGTCGCCGGCAGCACACCGATCAGCCGGCCCCTCTGGTCGAAGGTCAGCCCCTGGCATCCGTTCGTGTTGTCGAGGAACGTCGACCGGGTCCCCTGCGCGTCGATTCTCGTGATGACGTTGGCTGCCTGTTCCGTGAGCAGGAGCGTCCCATCCGGCGCGGCGATCGGACCCTCGGTGCCGCGAAGACCCTCGGCCACCACCTGGACGCGCGTTCCGCCTGTGACCACGCCGGGGATATCTGGCGCGACGGTTTCGGTCGGCGTGAACGTTTCCGCGCCCTGGCCTGATGCAGACGCGAATGGCACACACAAGAGGAGCGCGAAGAGCGCAAAGCAGGATCGCATGCGCCTAACTATACGCTCTCTGCGGCGAGCTCATCACGCAGGCTGACGCGTGCGCGATCGCTACCTCGCCTGCAGACGAACCGTCGGACCCGCGAGCGTCCAGCTGCGGCCGTTCGCGTCGGTGCCGTTGAACGTCGTCTGCGCCGTGTGGGCGGCGGCCGACGAACTGCACCACCGCGTGCGCAGCGTCGTCGATCCGTTGGCGGCAATGCGCAATCCCGGATTGGTCCGCGACGTCACCGCGCCGTCGAAGGTGTCGACGCGCTCGGTGATCGTGACCGCCGCGCCTCCCACCTCGCGCAGAGTTTGGTCGTAGAACCAGGTGTTCGGACGGTCGCGGCAGCTGGCAATGTCGGTAATCGGCTGCCCACTGAACGGCACCGGACTGGGATTGATCGTGACTTCCACTCTCCCCGCGGACGGGCTTGGCGTCGGCGGTGGAGTCGGCGCGGGTGCGGGCGCCGGCTTGGGCACCGGTTTGGCCGCCGATGTTGGCGAAGGCGCCGGCGCGTCCACCATACCGCGGTCGGTCCCAGCGGGCACGGGCGCGCTTCGTGCGGGCACGTCGGTCGGCGCCGTTGGCGCCGAATCAATCTGCCCGCAAGCGCTTGCGAACACGAGCGTGGCAATCACGAACAATCGCATCAGCATGGGTGCTCCTCGATCCAGGGGGCAGGCGCCGTGCATCGCTGGCCGGCGTCTGACGCCTCTCTTCGTACGGCCGCGGTTACGCAAGACGCACACCGTCCGACGCGGTGTGGAGATGAACTTGCACGTACGCGCCGGCGGCGGACGTCCATGACGGTGCCGCGTAGCGAGATCCAACGCACCGCGAAAAATCGCACCGGATGGCCGCCAGGAGGAACGCACGAATGTCACTGAGAACCATGCGGCTGTCGCTCACGGCCGCGCTAGCGTGCCTCGCAGCCGTCCCGGCTGTAGCGGCGGCGCAGACGATCGCTCCGGCCCAGATCGTGTTCGATCCGAATCCCGGTAAGGTCAGCCTCTCGGCGGCGTTCGATTTCACGAATGCGTACATGTTCCGCGGCCTCCGCCAGGACGACACGCGCGTGATCATGTTTCCGTCGGCGGAGGCGCGCATCGATCTGCATGACGATGACGACGGTCTGGAGGACGTGGCGCTGCGGATCGGGCTGTGGAACAGCTTGAACACCGGCGCGGCGGGGACGCAGGGACCGAGCGGCAAGCTGTGGTACGAGAGCCGGTTCTACTCAGGCCTCGATTTCACATTCGGTCCTGGGGTGACCGTCGGTGGGAGGTACATCGCCTACCCGAGCCCGAACAACTCGTTCACCACGGTCAAGGAGCTCGCGTTTCGAGTGGCGGGCGACGACCGCTTCGCACCTGGCGGCTTCGTGCTGCGCCCCCACGCGCTCCTTGCGTTCGAACTCGACACGGCGCCGGCGATCGGCCAGGCCGACGGCGGTCAGGAGCGCGGGACCTATCTCGAGCTCGGCATCGCGCCCGGCGTCAGTGAGTCGGGCGTCTTGGTCGCGTTTCCCATCAAGGTGGGACTCAGCCTGGACGACTATTACGAGCTGCGTGGTGTCGACCACACGTTCGGCTTTCTGAGTCTCGGCGCCGTGGCGTCAGTACCGATCGTCCAAAGCGCCACGCACGGGACATGGGACGTACGTGGTGGCGTCGAGTTCCTGTCGCTCGGCGACACGCCGGAGGCGTTCAACCGGGGCGACCAGTCGAAGCTTGTCGGTACGATTGGAATCGGTTTTTCGTACTAATCGCCAGGCGAGTCACTCGCCTCTAGTGGCTGTGGATGAGACCGCCGGGCGAGAGCCCGCTCGGCACGCGCGCCGGAATCGTCCGGTCGAAGTTCGAGTCGGTCAGCGATTCGAGGAAGGCGATGATGTCCTGCATCTCGCGCTCGCTCATATCGTCTACTCGCACGAAGCTTCGACTGAGGCGTGGCAGCCCGTCGCCCCGTCGCCGGTCCCGGTCTTGAACGTTCGAGACGTTGGGGTTTTCCGAGCGGCCGTTGTCGTAGAACCGCAGGACGTCCTGCAGCGTAGCCAGCGTCCCGTTGTGCATATAGGGAGCCGTCAAGGCGACGTTGCGGAGCGAGGGCGTCCGAAACCGGAAGCGGCCGTCGCCGACGTCCGGATCTCGCAGCAACGGATGCTCGCGAACACCCTCGGCCTCGAGATCGAAATCCGAGAACATCACGCCCTCGTGGCACCGGTCGCAGCCGACCTCATCGAACGTCTCGAGCCCGCGCCGCTGCTGCGGCGAGAGCGCGTTGACGTCCCCCGCGCGAAAACGATCGAAGGGGCTGTTCATTGCCACGAGCGTCCGCTCGAACGCCGCAATCGCCTGCGCCAGCCGTGACGCGTCGACGCGCGTGCCGGCGCCGAAGGCGCGCTCGAAGAGTGTCACGTACTCGGGGATCCCCCTCAGTCGCATGACGACCGCTTCCACCGCGGCGCTTTCCGGATAAGCGGTGCCGCGCATCTCCTCGAGCGCCTTGATCGGCTCGAGCGCCTGCGCTTCGAGGCTGCGCAGCCGGCTGTCCCAGAACATCGGCGCCCTCGCCTGATTGACCGAGGCGACCGTGCCGTCGAAGATCCGGCCCCGGCGGTCGTCGTCATCGTCGTCATCCAGACCGTTGAAGGCGACGTTGAGGATCGTGGGCGAGTTGCGTTTGACGGGCGGAATCTGGCCCCCAGACCGATCGATCCTCGCCCGCCCCAGACCGACGGCACGGGCGCCGAGCGACAGGTCGCGACCGTCGGCGTACGCGAAATCGGGATGATGGCACGTCGCACACGCGACGTCGTTGTGCCCCGAGAGAATCGGATCCCAGAAAAGGAGCCGTCCCAGCTCGACTCTGGCGGCGTCCGTCTGCGATGCAGTGCTGTTCGGCGCCTGGGCCGCGATGTGCCCCGCCAGCAGTGCGGCCACCGTGACCAGGGCGAGCAGCCGAGCGAACGTCAGTGGAGACCGCCGCCTCATGTCGAAGTCGTTACGTATCACACCCTCCATGAAGGCCCGATGAAGCGTTCGTGCACATCATCAGCGCCCGAACACCTCCCTGAAGTAGCGCTCGATCGACCGGCGGTATTCGCGGTCGGCGCGCTGCTCCTGCGGATTCTGTGGATTGTCGAAGCCGTGCGACGAACCGCTGTAGAGCTGCAGCTCGAACGGCACCTTCGCGGCGCGCAGGTCGGCCAGCAGCTTGTTCACTTCCTCGAGGGGCGCTACTTCGTCTTCTGCGCCATGGAGGATGAGGACGGAGCCCTTGATGTGCCGGGCGTCTTCCGGCGTGAAGTCGCGGAAGGAACCGTGTACCGCGGCGGTGCCCACCAGCGGAACGCCGGTCTCCGCAAGCTCGACCGCGACCGTGCCGCCGAAGCAGTAGCCGACGAGCGCGAGCTTCGCGGGATCGACCAGGGGGTGCTTCGCGAGCACGTCGAAGCCGGCCCGCGCGCGCGCCCGCATCAGCCGGCGGTCCTTGTTGTAGATCTCCGTCAGCTTCGTCATCTCGGGGACGGTCTTCGGTACGACGTCCTTACCGAAGATGTCGGCCGCGAACACCACGTATCCCATGCGGGCAATCATCTGCGCGTTCTCGAGCGTCGATCCCTGCAGGCCGCCGCGGTAGTGCAGCAGCAGCACCCCCGGCCGCCGTCCGCTCACCGCATCGTCCCAGGCCAGATAGCCCTTGAGCGGTGTGCTGCCGTGCATGTACTCGACGTACTCGGTCTTGACAGCTGCATGCGCGACGGTCGCGTGGAGCGCGACGACGAGACCCAGGCAGACGGCGACCGAAAGACAACGCATCGTCTTCATAGAGCCTCCACCAGTCAGGCCGACACGAACGTGTGCGACGGGTACACCTCCGGCGCGCCCTCCACGCCGACGGCCTTCAAAATCGGGACGAGTGTCTCACCGAACTTCCGGAAAGCATCCTCCGATTCCCAGACATCCACCACGCGGAAGCCGCCGGGCCCTTGCCCCGCCGCGTGCACAATAAGCCCCTTGACCGGCCAGTCGGCCGGCGACCGCAGGCTCTTCCCGCCGGTCAGGCGGCGAACGGATTCCTCGTATTTCTCGCGCGTGAGGGTCGGTCCCTGGAACACCGCTATGACGGGCACAGACGCACCTCCTTGAGTGGACGAGAAGGCGGCAGCATACGCTGGACCCAGCCGTGACTCAAGGTTGAAAGGTTTGGCGTAGGATAGGCGTCATGCCGAAGACGATGTGCCGCGTGATGGCTGTCCTTGCGCTCTCGTTCCATGCGGCGGCGGCCGCAGCGCAGTCGCACACGTTCACCGTCGTCAAGGACATCGACTACGTGCCGCAGAGCGAGTATCCGGACGGCAAGGATCGGCTCGACGTGTATATCCCTCAGGGCGCCGCGAACGCGCCGGTGATCGTCTCGATCCACGGCGGACTGCTGATGGCGGGCGACCGGCGCGAGGACGCGTTCGTTGGCCAGCGGTTTGCCGCCGCCGGCCATGTGACCGCCGTCATCAGCTATCGCCTGTCGCCCCAGGCGTCCCACCCCGCGCACATCGAGGACGCGGCGACCGCCTTCGCGTGGGTGAAGCGGAATATTCGCCAGCACGGCGGCGATCCCGATCGCATCCTGGTGACCGGGCACTCCGCCGGCGCATATCTCGCCATGCTGCTGGTAGCCGACCAGCGCTGGCTCGCGGCGCACAAGCTATCGTCGCGCGACATCAAGGGTGTGGCGCCGGTCAGCGGCTTCTACTGGGTGGACAAGCCTGGTGTAGCGCCCGACCGCCCGAAGTCCGTCTGGGGACCCGATCCAAAGGTATGGGCCGACGCGTCCCCAACTCGGTATCTCCGCGCCGACCTGCCGCCGATTCTGATTCTCGATACCGATGGCGACGAGGCGTGGCGGCAGCAGCAGGCCGTCGACCTGGCGACCGCACTCCGCAAGACCGGCCATAAGGATCTGGCGACCCACAAGGTGCTCGGCCGGACGCACATGAGCGTCTGGACGAAGATGAACGACAGTCCGACCGAGGAGACCTCGACGCACATCCTGCGGTTTGCGTCGCGAGTACTTGGCGCGAAGTAGAGTTACCCATCATGACGAACAGACGCGAAGACCGTCGGCAGTTGCTGAAGTGGCTGGCTGCGAGCCCGTTGCTCGCGTTTCCCGGTCTCGCGGGGCTCGCCGCGCAGACGCCGGGCATGCGGCCGCAGCCGCGTCCGGACGATCCGGTGATCTGGGCGCCGCGCAATTTCCAGGACGTCATTGCGAAGCCGGAAGACGCGATCAACGTCTTCGACTTCGAGCCGGTCGCGCGAAAGAACGTGCCGCCCGCCCACTTCGGCTACATGGCGTCGGGGATCGACGACGAAGCGACGCTCCGCGCCAATCGTGAGGGCTTCCTGAAGTTCCAGCTCCGGCCGCGGCGGCTGGTCGACGTCAGCAAGGTCGACATGAGCACCGACATCTTGGGGACGCGGTACGCGACGCCGATCGTGATCGCGCCGGTCGGCGGCCACAAGGCTTATCACGCGGGCGGCGAGCTGGCAGTGGCGCGAGCGGCCAAGGCGGGCGGCCACCTGATGATCCTGTCTACACAGTCGACCACGTCGCCAGAGGACGTGATGGCCGCGCGTGGCGGGCCGATCTGGTACCAGCTCTACGCGACGAACAACTGGGAGATCACCAGGACGTTCGTGGCGCGCGCGGAGCGTGCGGGCTGTCCCGTCGTCGCAGTCACAGTGGATCGGAACGGGGGCCGCAATCAGGAGACGCTCTTCCGTCTGCAGCGCACCGATACGCGCGACTGCTCCCAGTGCCACGACCGGACCAGCCTGGCGGCGAACTACCGGTCACGGCCGATGTGGGAAGGCGTCGACGTGACGGGGCTGAGGAACATTCAGTCGTCAGCGATGACGTGGGACACGATCAAGCGGATCCGCGACGCGACGAAGATGAAAGTCGTGCTCAAAGGGCTGCTTGCCCACGAGGATGCCGAACTGGCGGTCAAGGCCGGAGTCGACGGGATTGTGGTCTCGAATCACGGGGCGCGGAGCGAAGACAGCGGACGGTCGACGATCGATGCACTGCCCGAGATCATCGAGGCCGTTCGCGGGCGCATGCCGGTGCTCGTCGACAGCGGCTTCCGCCGCGGTACCGACATCGCGAAGGCGCTCTGCATGGGCGCGACCGCGGTGGCCGTCGGGCGCCCGTATATCTGGGGGCTGGGGGCGTTCGGTCAGCCTGGCGTCGAAAAGGTGCTCGAGATCCTGCGCACGGAGCTCTTCGCCATCATGCAGCAGGTGGGCGCACCGACGATCAAGCACCTCGTACCGTCGATCGTGCGCCGCGCGTGACGCGTGAAGTCCAGCTAAACCGGGTCCGGCTAAAGCCGGACACTACGTACTACGTAGCGTGGCGTGGCGTTCGGCTTTGTACGTGGCGTCCGGCTTTAGCCGGACCTACCGCCGCGGCGTCTCGCCGTTGAGGAGCCACGTGTCGGGTGGCCTGTTCCCCTCGAAGCAGGCTGATTCCCACGGCTCCTCGTATGCCCGGCGCTTGTGGACAACGCGCATCGTCCACGGACGCGTGAACACGGTCGAGTCTTCCACCGTCACCTCGTAGTGCATCGTCTCGGCGTCGACGAACGTGATGCGCTCGGTCAGCCGAGCGTTGTCGCTGAGGAAGTCGCCGGTGAAGCTGAGACGATTGCCCTTGAGGTTGGTCGTCTCGATCACCAGGGTGAGTCCCTCCCAGCGGCCGCGACCGTCGCCCATCCAGAGCTTCACGTTCGAGGCGGGGCGTGGACGATTGTCGAGCGGAACGTACCGGTAGGCGTGATATTCGTCCCAGAAGAACACGACGGCGTCCTGCGGTTGAAAGATTCTGTGCGGGGGAACGGTGGTGTACAGCCGCGGGATGCCGGAGATCATGCAGCGGTGCTGCACGTCGATGTGCTCGGGCTTGGTCGGATTGTCGTAGACGCCCTCCAGTTGCTTCTGGAGTGCGGCCGCCCACGGCTGATACGGAACCAGGCCATCGGGAGGATCGATGATCCGGCTCGGCAGGCGTATCTCCTTGCCGGTGATCCGTCTCTGGAGGTCTGCCCCGCCGCTGATGGGATTGCTCAACGAGACGGACCCGCCGGGCGTCGCCGCCCACAGGCCCTGAACGTTCGGCTGGCCGTCCGGCAGCCGCTGCGGCGGCCAGGGGCGGCCTTCCTGCCCGAGCGCAGACCCGGCCGCCAGCACGACGGCGCCGATCCCGAGGGTCATGATCAGGCGTCCGGATGTCATGTCATCACTCCTTGGCGCCCAAGCGTAGGTCACGGGTCGATACCTGTCAATCGTGGGCGTGGTTGACAGCGCGCCTCGACGCGCCCACCATCTGCGTGTGAAGCGCCTTCTGACCATCGCGATGATCAGCGCCGCCGCGAGCGGACTGGCTCAGCAGACCGTCTCCGTCCCGAAGTTCCAATACGACGCGAGCTTCCCTCAGCCGCTTCCCGAACACTGGGCGATCGGGGCGATTGGCGGGATGGCGGTCGACAGCCGCGATCACATCTGGGTGCTGCACCGGCCCGGCCCCCTGCGCACGAACGAGCGCTTCTTCGGCGCCGGATCGAACCCGCCAAAGGCGGAGTGCTGCGTCCCGGCGCCGCCCGTGCTCGAGTTCGACCAGAACGGCACGCTCGTCGCGTCGTGGGGTGGACCTGGCGCCGGCTACGAGTGGCCGCAGATCGAGCACGGGATCTTCGTCGACCACAGGGACAACGTCTGGATCGCCGGGAGCGGCGAGAAGGACGCGCAGGTGCTCAAGTTCACGCGCGACGGCAAATTCCTGGCGCAGTTCGGCCGGCAGGGCCGCGGCCGCGGCAGCGCCGACCGCGAGAATCTTGGCGGGCCCGCCAACCTCACGGTCGATTCCGCGGCCAACGAGCTGTACGTGGCCGACGGCTACCGGAACAAGCGCGTCATCGTGCTCGACGCCGAGACCCTGGCGGTCAAGCGGCTCTGGGGCGCCTACGGCCGCATGCCGGACGACGGGGACCTCGGGCCGTACGATCCGGACGCGCCACCCGCGCAGCAGTTCCGCCTCCCGCACAACGTCGCCGTCTCGCGCGACGGCTTCGTCTACGTCGCAGACCGGCCCAACAACCGGATTCAGGTGTTCCGCAGAGACGGGACGTTCGTCAAGGAAGGCTTCATCGCACGGCGCACCTTTCTTGCCGGTGCCGCGTCGGGACTCGCCTTCTCACCCGATCAGCAATTCCTGTACGTGATCGACGGCGGCAACCATCATGTCTGGATTCTGCGGCGCGAGACCTTGGAAGTCGTCGATCGCTTCGGTCAGCAGGGCATCTTCGGGGGATCGCTCAACGTGCCGCACGCGCTGGCGGCCGACAGCCGCGGCAACCTGTATGTCGGCGAGAACTTCGACGGACGGCGGTTTCAGCGATTCGTGTACAAGGGGATGGGCGCGCCCACTGGCCGGCTGCTTCCGGCCGCGCGCCCGTAGCCTCACCGCGGCAGCATGAGCCGCCGCGGTATCGCGCGGGTGAAGTCCTTGTGGAAAGACTGGACGGGCGCGCTAGCGTCCGCCGCGCCCAGGATTGCTGGGCCGGCCGCGGCCTTCCCCGGCGTCATCCGGCCGGCCGGCCTGCGGCGGCTTGCCGGGCGCGGGCACGCCGGCGGGCGGGCCGGATTCTGCTCCGCTGCCTCCACCCCCGCTGCCGTTGCCACTGCCTCGCCTCTGCCCGTCTGACGGACCGCCGGCGCGACGGCCCCCACCGGCTTCGCCTGGCAGATTCGACAGCGCCTCGGGCCCGCGCTTGACCGCGTCGCGGACGCGTCCCAACGCCGCCTCCGGGGCGTGCCCCTGCTGCACGAGCTCGGTGAGGACCGCAATCGCAACGTTCCGCCGATCGCGCGGCGCATTCTCGGAGAGGGCCCGCAGCACCGCTTCGCTCACACCGGATTCAATCGCGTCGGCACCGACCCCGAGGCTCGACGCCGCGTCGGGCTCACCGCGCAGCGCCTGATTCGCGCGTTCGAGCGCCGCCTGTCGTCGTTCGATGGCGGCGGCGATGCGCTCGAGCGACACACCCTTGGCCTTGCCCTCGGCAATCTTGCTCTCGAGCAACGCAACGGGAATTCCGACCTGTCGCGCACGCGCGAGCGACGTATTGATCCGCTCCTGCGGCGGCTGCACCTGCGCAGTAGCGGCGCCGTCGCTTGCAAGCGCGAGCGCCACGACGCCGGCAGCAACCCCGATCCTCATGATTCCTCCTCGGATTCCGGCCCGAGTCCTTTCATCGCGTCTGGTACACAGACGAGACAGCCGGCTCGCCCGTCACATGTGCCTGCCCTAAAGACACGCTCAACGCCTCCCGCGCCCGCAGCACCCGCATCTTGAGCGCGCTGACCGAGGCGTCGAGCAGCTCCGCCATGGTGTCGTACGGCACGCCGTCGACGTAGTGCATCACAAACGCCTCGCGCAGCGCCGGGGGGAGCTGTGCCAGCGCACGCATGATCCCGGACCACTGCTCGCTCCGCTCCGCGAGGACGGCCGGGCCGTCGGCTTCGTCGATCAGCGGCTCGACGATGTCGTCGAGACGGACAGTCCGGCGGCTGGCCTCCTTCAGGTGGTCTAGACAGCGGTTGCGCAGCGTACGAAACAGCCACGAACGGAAGCGCGATCGATCGCGGCACTCGCGCAGGTTGAGATACGCCCGCACAAAGGCATCCTGCACCATGTCGGCCGCCGTATCGTGATCGAGCACGATGGCAGCCGCATGGCGGTACAATGCCTGCTGATAGCGTTCCACGAGGTGCTCGAACTGCTCCTTCTCGCCGTCGAGCACACGGGCGATCACTTCGGCATCGTCCGGCGGGTCCGACCCTGCCTGGTCGATCGGCTTCTCCATCAGCTCACCACGAGTACGGCGACGTAGCCGCCCATCCCGTCGTCTCGCCGGCCCGCCGTCGAGGGAGGCACGAACCAGTCGCCATTCGCGGACCGAAAGGCGTAGTGATACACACCCGGCGCCAGCGGGAGCCGCACGATCCAATCATTGCCCTCGCGCTGCATCGGTGTGGGCTGCCAGTTGTTGAAGTCGCCGGCGATCGACACGGCGCCTCCGGCGGCGTCCGCCGCCGAGATCCGCACCAGGACCGTTCCTCCCTCGGATCGCGGGGTCGGGACGAGCGGTGCGGGAATCCGGCCGAGGCGCTGCGACAGGCCAATGCTCCAGGTGCGCCGCGCGAGATTCCAGTACAGCGGATCGGGCGCCTCCTGACGGATACTGCCCCACACGCTGGTGCGGGCACCGAGGCTCACGGCGCTGCCGACAGCCCACACGCGATCGTCGAGATCGGTGGCGAGCCACTTGCCGATCTGGCCCCACACGTCGGCGCGCGGGAGCGCGTAGATTACAGTCGCACCCATGGATGGATACGTGCCCTCGCTCGCGTGGACCCAGCGTAGGTCGCCCTCCAAGCGAACTGTCGTGCCGTAGCCGCCGCGCGCACCCGTGTCGAAAACGCCGCGAGTGTCGCGAATGCCCGCAAACGACAGCGTCTGACCGCGCCAGCCCCCGTGGCCCTCGACGAATCCGGCGCCTGCCGTGACGCGCACGAATGGCAGGGCCTCGAACGTACCGCCGGTTCCCGACTGGGCCGCCACTCGATCGCGGAACGAGAACCAATGTGCACCCACATCTGCTCCGACGGTCGCGCGACCAGTCTGCCATGCCGGATGCATCACGCGCCCACCGACTCCGCCGGCGACCCAGAATGGGTCCGCATTGCCAGCCGGCGCCGCGCCGGCGCCGTACACCCACGTCTCGCGGCGTGTGTCGTAGCGAAGGGTGCCGATCACGTTGCTCGTGCCGACGTTGGCTGATACGGCGTCGTAGACGTGCCGGCCGGCGGACACGTCGGCCGACCAGCCCTGTCCGCGCACGGCGTCGACGTGGCCGAACGCCGTCACGATCACCACCACGAGGGCGGTGATGGCGTTCCTCTTCACAGTTGTGGCGGATCGGGAGAGAGCAATGCGAGACGACTGTTCGTTCCACCGAACCCGTCGCCGATCTGCGGCGCATGCGGGTCGGGCACCCACGTCTCGCCGTCGACGACGAACGCGTAATCGTGTACGCCCTGTATCAGTGGCACGGTGATCGTCCATATGCCCGGAGCGGACTGGTGCAGCTCGTAGCGCGGCTCCCAACTGGTGAAACTACCGGCAAGCTGCACGCGTGATGCCATGGCGTCGAGACGAAACTGCACGAAGACGTGGGCAGACGGACCGCCGTCGGCGAGTTGCGGCGCCTCAGAACGGGGGGGACCCACGAACGGCACGACAAGGAGCACGACGACGGCGGCCGCACCCACCAACGCAAACGCGGGGCGGACCGAGACGTCCCGAGGCGTCCAGAGAATCGTGGCGACGCGCCGGAGAAGGCGGGCGCGTTGTGTGGAGGCCAGCGGCTCGAGATGCTCGATCCGCCCCATCACCGCCGCTCGGAGATCGGGTGCGGGCCGGGCGGCCAGAAAGGTGCGCATTTCGTCAGCGGCACGATCAATTTCGTCATTCATAGTCGCACCCACAGACAAAGACGAGCGAAGCCCCTATCAGGTCACATGCTAAGCGGAAAATGGGGTCGGGAGTCATTCTCCGGTGCCGAATGTTTTGAGGAAAATGACTCCCGACCCCATTTTCCCAACAATGTGACCCGCGGACCGGGTCGCTCGTCTAGCTCTCGACGGGCGCGTCTGGCTCGGTTGCCCCCCCGGCTGCCGGCGCCGTAGAGGAGAGACGGGAATGACAATCAGACTCGAGTCGATTCGTCGGCGCCTGCTCCTGATGCCCCTGGTTGCGGCGGCGCTGACGATTGGATGCGGCGACGGCGCGCTCCAGTCGGCGACGGGGCCGTCGGATATCTCCGATTCCGCCACGCTGCTAAGGGCCGATGCCGCGGACACTGTCGCCACCGCGTCGACCGACGGCGAGTTCGCGGCCCTCGCAAAAGGTGGCAGCGCAACCGGTAAGGATAAGGACAAGGGCAAGGACAGAGACACAGGCGCCGACGAAGACGACCGCGACAGGCCCGGCCGCGGCCACAAGCCCGACAATGGCGGCGGCCCGGGACGGAGCCACGAGGCTCGCGTCGTGGGTTTCGTGTCGGCGAACGACGGCACGACGCTCACGGTCCGTGGCGTCTCGGTCGTTCCCGGAACGAACGCGGTGATCCGCCACGGCCATCGCATCTTGACGATGGCCGCTATTGAAGTCGGCGACCACGTTCAGGCGCGCGGCGCGATGGAAGGGACGACGCTCGTCGCCGTCGAGATCAAGGTGCAGGACACGGGCAACGACAACGAGGACGGCAGGGACGAAGCCGAGGTGAAGGGCGCGATCGCGGATCTCAATCTGACGACGACGCCCTGCCCGAACGTGACCTTCAAGATCGGCATGACGACCGTCAAGACCGACGGTTCGACGACCTTCGACGATATCGCGTGCGCGGATCTCGCCAACGGCAAGGTCGTCGAGGTAGAGGGGAAGAAGAAGGACGACGGTTCGATCCTCGCGAAGAAGGTCGAGCTCGAAGCGGGACCGGACGAAGTCGAGGGAGCCGTGTTCGAGTTCTCCGGCGCATCGGACTGCCCGGCGGTGACGTTCAAGGTCGGGCCCGTCCTCAGCCTCGCGACCAAGGTGACCACCACGGCGTCGACCACGTTCACGGGCGTGACGTGTGAAACGCTCGCCAACGGCACGAAAGTCGAAGTAGAGGGAACGAAGCAGGCCGACGGATCGATTACCGCCGCGTCTGTGGAGCGGAAGTAGCAGGTTCGAGGATCACGCCGACCGTCGGCGTGATCCCGCCTCCATGGAGGCGCCTCCAGGGGCGCTGATCACATCGAACGCGGTGTTCGTCTCCCACCCATCGCCACTGAAGCCGCGCCCGCCCTGCTCTGCCGGCACTGCAGAATCGGCGCCCGCGTCGCGATCGGGAAACACCTCGTACGACGCAGCCGCTGCGCGCGCGGAGTCGGCTGCTGATGTCGGCGAGGACGCTGGACGCTGTGGATCGCTCGAACACGCCGCAAGCGCGACGATGAGTACGCTTCCAGCAACGGCCTCACGCAGGTGGAGTTCGCATCATGGCGCGTCTGTTGTCTTTCTCGTTACTGTCGGCAGATGTCGATCGCAACTGCACGCGGATCATGTGCGGATCGGACACACCTTTCGTGAATGCACGTCTCCGCACACATTCTGCGAGTCGACGCGAGACGCGCTCGCAACGCTTGGTAGTATTTCTCTATCACTTCGAACATGACGTCTGTCGGAGTCATTTCGTTATCCACCGGCGCGCAGCGCGAGTCGAACGCGACGCTGGTTGCATCGTGCCTCGCAGGCGACGAGGACGCGTGGTCCACGCTCATCGATCGCTACAAGCGTTTGATCTATTCAATTCCCATCAAGCAGGGCTTCGCGCCGGACGAAGCGGCCGACATCTTCCAGGCCGTCTGTGTCGACCTCATCGCCGAACTCCCGCGGCTGCGCGAGCCCGACGCGCTGCCGAAATGGTTGATTCGTGTCACGTCGCACCAGTGCGCCCGTTACCGCCGGCGCGCCCAGCCGTCCGGCGTTCCGATTCCCGATGATCTCGCCGGACCAGCCGCCGATCTTCCCGATTCGATCATTCAGGCCGTCGAGCGGGAACAGGCACTGCGCGAGGCGATGGAGGCGCTTCCACCACGCTGCCGCCGGATGATCGACATGCTGTTCTTCGAGACGCCCGCGCGCCCGTATGCCAAGGTCGCGGCGACGCGCGGGATCGCCATCGGATCGATCGGATTCATCCGCGGCCGCTGTCTCAGCCGTCTGCGTCGCGAGTTGACAGCGGCAGGCCTGTGATGATTGCCGTGAGGGCGCGGCGGATGCCGGCCGGCGTCATCGATCGCATGATCGAGGCCTCGCGCGCGCAGCTGCGCGTCGATGCCCGCCGATCGGCCACCCTCGCCGGACGCGCCGCGCGGATCGCCGATCGCGTAGGCGATCGGGAGCGGCTGGGCCGCAGCTTGAGGGCGCAGGCGAACGCGCTCTCGGTGGGAGGCGACAGCCGCTCCGCCGTCCAGTTCCACGATCGGGCGCTCGCGTTACTCGAGATACATGGGTCCGACGCGGACATCGCGCGCACGCTGGCAGCGTCCATTCAGCCGTTGATCCTGCTCGGCGAGTACGACCGCGCGCTCGCGGCCGCGCGTCGCGCGCGTCGGCTGTACGAGGCCGGGAAGGTCGGACCGCTGTGATTTTTTTTTGCGGCCCCTATATTTTTCGCGGCTTCTGGTGGCCCTTATAGCTGCGGTTTGATCCGAGGGACGAAAGCCATGCACTGCACAGATGAACAGTGTGTCGAAACCGCACGCGGCCTGCTGGCGGACTCCGAACGGGTGGCAATCGAGCGTCACGCCGCGGAGTGCCCCCAATGCGACCGCCTGCTTCGGTTCTGGCGGCAGGTCGTTCAGACCGCCAGACACGATGCGGCGTACGCCCCGCCCGAGGGTGTCGTGGCGGCCACCAAGGCGCGGTTCGGTGTCCGTGCCGCCGAACCGGCTGCAACCGGCTTCGTGACACGCGTGCAGACGATCGCCGCCACACTCGCGTTCGACACCTTCGAACACGCGCTGCCCGAGGGGGTGCGCGCCGGTGGCCTGGTGGCCCGGCAGCTCCTGTACGAGGCACCGCCGCTGGTGATCGACCTGCAACTCGAAGCGGCGCGCCCCGCGCAGCGGATCCGGCTGGCAGGACAGATCGTCCATACCGAAGGTGCGCCCACGGGAGGGCCAGGGGCAGAGGTGCAGGTGCGCGATTCGAGCGGCGCGATCGTCCGCGCGAAGGCAAATCAGTTCGGCGAGTTTTTCTGCGAGTTCGAACGGCGGGATGGTCTGAGCCTCTTCATCTCGCTCCGCGGCGGCGACCGGGTGGCGATCCCACTCGATCGGCTCCCCGCATCGAACTAGCAGTGAGGCTCCAGTACTCAGAAAGGTGACGACCATGAAACGGCGGATTCTCGCGACGGTCATCGTGGGCGTGCTGGCGTGGGCCAACGTGGTCCCCGCGCATGCCGAGCAGCGTTTCATCGCAAGGCCGACTGTTCTGTGGCTGCTGAACCCGGCGCAGGTCATCGGCGGCGTGTGCCGGCTCCTTGGCTGCACGGTGCGCTACGCGCTGGACGGCCAGCTGGGGCAGGTGTTTCTGGTGACGCGCCCGGACGGCGGCGATCCGATCGCCTTCCTCGCGCTGCTGCTCTCGAACGTCGGCATTCAGGACGCCGAGCTCGACCACGTGGTGCGCACGGCGGGCGGGAACGCCGCGTCGCCGCCGCCCGCGCTGCTCGACACCGAGCTCGTGCCGTTCTACGGGAGCGAGGTGCGACGCGGCTACGTCGAGCAGCCCGCCGACGGCATCCTGGGCATCTCGGCCGCCCACGCACGGTACAGGCTGACGGGCGCCGGCATCACGGTCGCCGTCATCGATAGCGGCATCGATCCGACACATCCTGCGCTGGCGAGGGTCGTCCTCCAGGGGTATGACTTCACGCGCAACCGCGAGGGCGGATCCGAGCTCGGCGACGTCGATCAGTCGACCGTGGCGGCGCTGGATCAATCGACGGTGGCGTCCCTCGACACGACGGGATGGGTCAACCAGTCGACGATTGCGTGTCTGGACCAGTCGACCGTCGCGGCGCTCGACACGCCGGAGTACGCGGCGTTTGGGCATGGGACGCTGGTGGCGGGGGTCGTCCACCGGACGGCGCCCGAGGCGGCGATCTTGCCGTTGAAGGCCTTCCGCGCCAACGGGAGCGGGTATCTCTCCGACGTGCTCCGCGCGATGTATTACGCGGCGGACAAGCGCGCCAAAGTCGTCAACATGAGCTTCGACTTCGACGACTCGTCGCACGAGCTCGAGCGGGCGATTCGACACCTGCACGCCAAGAAGATCGTGACCGTGGCAGCGGCCGGCAACGATGGGCAGCGGCTGGTGGTGTACCCGGCAGGGCTGTCCAATGTCATCGGCGTGGCGTCGACGACCGACGTCGACACGATCGCCAGCTTCTCGAACTTCGGGCCCGAGGTCGCGTGGATCGCCGCGCCAGGCGAGGGGATCGTCAGCACCTATCCGTTCGGTGCCTACGCGGCGGCATGGGGCACATCGTTCAGCACGCCGTTTGCCGCCGGGGCCGCGGCCCTGCTGGCGCAGCTCGACTCCAGGATCACCGCTCGGCAAGCGGTCGACGCCGAAGGGCAGGCGGTCTGGATCTCGGCCGACATCATGCGCGGCCGGCTCGCCCTTCCCGCGGCGATCGAAGCCTGGCGGCGCACCATCAATGCGAGCCGCTGACCTCGCGGAGCGGTCGCTTCGCGCCGAACTCGCGCGCGAGCGCCGCGCCGCGATCTGCGCCTTCACGCAGCTCCTCGATCTCAAGGACTTCGGCACCGGTGTGCACTCGACGCGTCTGGCCGAGTGGGGCGTGCGGCTCGGCCGCGAGCTCGGGCTGCGCGAGAACCGGCTGCACGACCTCGAGGTCGCGGCAGTGCTCCACGACGTGGGCAAAGTGGGTGTACCGGACGCGATCCTGAAGAAGCCGGGCCCGCTCACTCCCGAGGAACGGACCGAGATGCAGAGGCACTCGGAGTACGGGTGGCAGGTGCTCCACCGGGTACCGGCGTTCGAGCGCGCCAGCCTGTTCGTCCTGCACCACCACGAGGCGTACGACGGACGGGGCTATCCGGCTGGCCTGAAGGGCGACGAAATACCGGTCGAAGCGCGCATCGTCGCGATCATCGATGCGTTCGACGCGATGATTTCGTCGCGGCCGTATCGGGACGGGTTTCCCGTGCCCGAGGCGATCGCGCGCCTGGAGCGCGCGGCGGGCACGCAGTTCGACCCGGTCCTCACGCCCGCCTTTGTCCGCATCGCGACGGAGGCAGCGAGCGTATTCGAGGCGATTGGCCGCGAGACCTGATGGCGCCGGTTAGCGGCGACCGCCGTACAGGAGCATTTCCTTCCCGCCGGCCATCATGACCTTCTCGAGCCGTAGGATGGGCTGGCCGTCCGCGAACTGGAAGCCGATCGCGGTGATCTGGTCACCCGGCTTGAGCGTGGTCCGGTCCCAGCCGTTGGCGGCCATGCGGGATGTGCTCGGACCGCCGACGTTCCACTTCTGAACCGTGCCGTTCGGCGACCGCACCTCGAGGCCGATCATCACGTGCGGGTTGGCCCAGTCGTA
>Ga0187893_10003675_pt1 | contig 30529 bp, 27 predicted proteins | sample MA1701074metaG_FD_139574 | JGI IMG/M metagenome (GOLD analysis project Ga0187893, IMG submission 139574) | White microbial mat communities from a basaltic lava cave in the Kipuka Kanohina Cave System on the Island of Hawaii, USA - MA170107-4 metaG ...
ACTTCACCGATCGCTACGGTGCCCGGCGTCGACATCAACGTCGGGCCGTTCACGGCGAAGCTCGGCGTGGTGGGGTCGAACGTGATTACGATGGCCGAAGCGTTTTGGGACGAGAGCACGAGCGCCGCTCCCGCGGCGAGACTCAGGATTGCTTTCTTCATAAGGAGATCCCCCAGTGAACCCAGGAGCGGACAAAGCACGACCCGTGCCAGCGATTCGCGAACCGAGGGTCTCGACGCGCAAACTGTTGGAGCAACGGCGACTGCGGTGATGACGGCCTGCGTTTCTTCGACAGGTCACACGCCCGCGTGTCAGTCCTACCGACACCTCGCCAACGGCGACGCGCCCGAAGGCACCTATTTCGAACGAGTTCCAGAAACAACGGGCGGCGGGAAGGATTGTTGGAGAGCTTTACGGTCCGCCCGATGAGAACGTGCGCTTCAGGACCTCGAACCAGTTGAACACCACCGTCACCTTCGTGTTCCGGAGCTGCTGCTCTCCCTCCATCATCACGAAGCGTCTTCCGTCGGGAGAAACGTCGTAGTCCGCGAGCGTGCTTCCGTAGATGGAGAGGCTCAGATAAGGTCCCTTGAACAGCTGCCGGGGCTTGTCGGCCACGAAAGACCCGCCCGACGGGTCGACGGAGACGACGGCGAGGCCGTCGTCGTTGCGGTAGTAGAGCTCCCGTCCGTCCGGAGACCACCGGGCGTACCTGCCGCCGTTCGTCGAGATCTGCCATTTCCCGGAGCCGGACGGAAACGGGCGGACGTAGATCTCGACCGTCCCCGACTCGTTCGACTGATAGGCGAGCCATCGCCCGTCGCGCGAGAACGCCGCTTCCGCCTCGGTGAACGGAGTTTGCAGAAACACCTCCGGCTTGCGCTCGCCCGCAAGGGGGAGCACGTAGATGTCGGACGCCGTTCCGGCGTTGCTCTGATGAAACACGATGTGCTTTCCATCCGGTGAGAACGACGAGGCCCACTGCGTGAGCTGGCTCTCGGTCAGCCTCTCCGTCTCTCCCGATCCGTCGGCCCGCTTCCAGTAGATGTTCGTCGCTCCGCTCGAATCCGCGCTGAACACCACCCGCTCCCCGTCGGGCGAGAAGAACGGGGCGGCCTCGTCCGACTCGTCGAACGTGAGGCGCGTGGGAACGCCCCGCTTGAGATCGTAGACCCACACGTCGGCATTCGTTCGTCCCGATTCGTAGACCTGAACCGCGAGCTTGGAGCCGTCGGGCGAGAAGTGCGGCTCGCCGTAGGTTTTCTCCTCCTCGGTCAAGGGCGTCGGGTTGCCGTCGCCGTCGACCCAGACCATCTTGTACCGGTAGAGCTGCTGTCCCCCCCCGAGGTAGACGAGGAGCCCGTTCGCGGACACGTCGAACTGGGCGCTTCCGTGGAAGGGGTTGGAAGCGATTCCCTCCAGGACGGGCGCCGGGGACCCCGTGAGCTCGAGACGGCGCAGATCGAAGGGGGCCGCGAAGAGCGTCGCCTCCCGCGCGTACACCAGGTGACCGCTCGCGACGTAGCGTGCGGAGGAGCCGCCGCGATGGAGGACCTTGCGCTCGCCGGTCTCGAGCATCACGAGCTCGATGTTGGCGTCGTCGAAGTTGCTCGTCGAGGTGGAGGAGGAGAAGATCGCTGCCTTGCCCCCGGGGAGCACCTGAGGCCAGCGGTGCGACGCCTCTCCCTCGCGGAGCTCGGTGAGCGGCTTCGGCTCTCCGCCCGCGGCGGCCACGCGGAACAGGCCGGCCCCCGGGTTGGGAGTGAAGATGATCGTGTCATCGGGGGCCCAGCTCGCCCCGCGGCTGATGTTGACGGGACAGAGCGTGAGGGGCGCTCCGCCGGAGAAGGAGACCTTCTTCAGCTCGCTCCGAGTGACGAAGCCGACCCACTTCCCGTCGGGCGAGAAGAATGGATGATAGGCCTCCTCGGTCCCCGAGAGAGGGGAGCCCTGAAGCTGGTCGAGCGTCCGGATGTGGAGGCTTCGTTTGTTCCCGTCGCCGACGACATAGGCGAGACGCGTTCCGTCGGGGGACACGGTGATGGCGGAGCCGACGTCCGAGAACAGAGGCTCCGAAGAAAGCTGGGTGTCGAGGCGAATGGGATCGGAAGCGACGGGCGCGGGCCGGAGCCACAGGAGGCTCGCGGCGAGAGCGAGCGCGGAGACGGCGGCGACAGCCCAAGGGAGGGCGCGGCGCCACGCCGGCACGCGGGGCAGGACCGGAAGCGCGAGTGCCTCCGACGTGTGCGGGTCTTCGAGATACTCCTCGAGGAGAAGTCGGGCGTCGCCGATCGCCTGGAGCCTCTTCTTGACGTTCTTCTGAAGGCACCTGCGGAGAAGCCTCCTCACGCTCGGGGGAGTGCTCGCGGGGAGGGCCTCCCACTCCGGCTCCCGCGCGAGGACGTTCGCGAGAACGTCCGTGACCGTGTCGCCGGAAAAAGCCATCTTCCCCGTGAGCATCTCGAGAAAGACGGCGCCGAAGGACCAGATGTCCGATCGTCGATCCGCTTTCTGGCCGCGGGCCTGCTCGGGACTCATGTACGCTGCCGTCCCCAGAATCACGCCCGCGTGGGTACCTGCCGCGCTCAACGTAGGCGAATGGCTCAAGTGCGGAGAGGAAGGGGCGGTGGCGTCCTCCTCGAGCGCCTTGGCAAGACCGAAGTCGAGGAGCTTCACGACGCCGGACGGTGTGATTTTTGCGTTCGCGGGCTTCAGGTCGCGGTGGATGATCCCTCGCTCGTGAGCGTCTTCGAGCGCCTCCGCGATCTGCTTCGCGACGCCGATGGTCTCCTCGAGCGGCATCGGCCCGCGCTTCAACCGCTCGGCGAGCGTCTCCCCGTCGACCAGCTCCATGACGAGCGCCCGTTTTCCCTCCGCCTCCTCGACGCCGTGGATCGCGGCGATGTGGGGATGGTTGAGAGAGGCGAGAAGCTGCGCCTCGCGGGTGAAGCGTGCCATGCGCTCCTCATCACGGGCGAAGGCGTCGGGAAGCACCTTGAGGGCGACGTCGCGCTTCAGCTTGGTGTCGGTGGCGCGGTAAACCTCGCCCATCCCCCCCTCGCCGATCTTCTCCGCGATGCGGTAGTGTCCAATCGAGTCGAGCTTCATGGTGGCGATGTTATATGCCAACGGCGGTCGGGATGCGACCCCGGAAAAACGGGGAAGAAAAAGGCAAAGAAGCCAAGACGCAGAGACGCAAAGAAGAAGAAATTCCTTCGTCTCTGTGTCTTTAGGTCGAGAAGCCTCCTCCCGTCGCCAGGGGCCCGGCCGAGAAACTCCTCGAGCGGGCCGAGCTCGGGTTTCGTGGGGATCGAGGAAGGGTCGAACCGCGCCCAGTCGTCGCGGCTACGGCGCATGCGATCACTTCTTCCGCCGACGCAAGGCGGCGAGGCGCCAGAACTGTCTTTCGGTGATGAGCGTAATCGGGTGCCCCTTCTCGCGAAGGCGCTTGATCTCCATGAGCTTCAAGCCCCCTTCGCGGCCGGCGGCCTGCGTCGGATTCGGCCGCCCGCGCACCACCACTGTCGTTCGCGCCGAGGGCATGCCGTGCACGATGGCGCCCGCCTTCCGGGCCGCGGCCTTGGCTTCCCGGCGCGGTCTTCCGAGGATTCCGGTGAACGCGAGGTGCACGCCCGCGAGCGATCGCAGAACTCCCGCTTTCAGGGGAGCGGGCCGCTTGCGGAGCGCGTCGATGAGCTCGTCCGCGCTCTCGTAACGCTTCCGCCTTTCGCCGATGCAGCGGTAGACGATCTCCTTCAGGTGATCGCTGCACCTCAGGAGCCGGACCTCGCTCGTGCGAATCCTCGTCCGCGCGTCGCCCCTCAGCAGCATTCCCAGGAGCTGCCCGACCTGGTACACGTCGTCCCGCGCCTGCCACTTGGGAGCCGCTCCCTCGAGGATGTCGCTCGGCGCGGTGAGCGCGTTCATCGTCCGCGCCGTGATGCCCCGGCGGTCGCTCTGCTGCCTCACGATTCCGAAGTCCCCGAGCTTGAGCCGCGGCCCCTCGCAGACGAAGACGTTCAGAGGCGTCAAGTCGCGATGGAGGAGCTGGCCGCGGTGGAGCTTTCTCAGCACTTCGAGGACGCCGGCGATCTCGCGCCGCGCCACCCCTTCCGTCCACCCTCGGCCTTCGCGCTCCAGGAACGAGCTGAGGTCGCCGTCGCGAGCGTGCTCGATGGCGAGGCAGTAGAGGACGCTCCCGTCAGGACGCATGAGCGGAAACGCGTCGTACATCCGGATCGCCCTCGGGTGTGCGTCCAGAAGCTGCCCGAAGTACGCCTCCCGCAGCCATCCGTCGATGCGCTCGCTCGCCTTGATGCACAAGGTTCCGGGGACGACGAGCGAGCGCCCGAGCCGCTCGGCGAGGTACACCTGGCCGAACCCTCCCTCGCCGAGAAGCCGGTCGATCCGATAGCGAAGGCGCGTCTCGGGGCTTTCGATCGTCTGACCCGGATCCAGCAGGCGCAGCCTTCGAGCGACCGGAACGGGGCCGGTCCGGGTGAGGGTCTTCGCCGTGGATCGCGCCGCCGTCATTCGGCCCGGCTCCGGGGCGTCTCTCGAATGCGGCCCCGGTCCTTGTCGTCGATCCAGTAAAGGGCGTGGCAGCGATCGCACGCGAGATAGACGCTCTCTCCCACCGCGAACACGGCGTCGGGGTCTTTCGATTGCGCGGCCGCGAGCGCCTCGGCCCCGGCATCGACGAGCCCGCGGGAGAGCTCCATCCAGGCGCCCTGGTCTCTCGCGCGGTCTCCCATCATGAGAAGGTTTCCGGATTCCATGATGACCACGGCGCTGTTCCGGACCGCCGCCCACTCCTCGTCCGTCTTCGGCGACCACTCTTCGACGCCTTCTTCGGAGATCACCGTGCCCACGGAGTCCCAGAGGACGTCGGCCGCCGGGTCGACGATCGAGACCATGAGCTCCTTGACGTTGGCCTTAGGATCGAAGGGCGGCCCGGGCGCGCCTCGACAGGAGAGAATCGAGAGGCCAAGGGGAATCCATACGGAAACGGCTCGCATCGCCCTCCCTCCGGTCGCTGAAGCCTAGCACGCGCGCGGGACGGGCGGTCAATGAGATACTCTCGCGCGGGATGTCGCTTCTTCCTTTCTTTCAGTGGCTCGCGTCGACGCCCTGGAGCGTTTCGCTCCACGAGTCCCTCTGGGTCTACCCGCTCGTCGAGTCGACGCACGTCTGGTCGCTCGCGCTCTTCTTCGGCTTCACCGCGCTCCTGGACCTGAGGCTCGTCGGTCTGTCGATGCGCCGCGTGCCGGTGTCCGAGGTCGTCCACCGGCTCCTCCCTTGGATGATCGCGGGGTTCTCGCTCATGGTCGTGACCGGGCTTCTCCTGCTCTATGCCATTCCGGTCAGGACGTACCAGAGCGTCTTCTTCCGGCTCAAGCTCGTTCTGATTGCTCTCGCCGGGGTGAACGCGTTCGTCTTCCACACCGGCGTCTTTCGGAGAGCCTCGGAGTGGGATCGCGATCCGATTCCGCCGAAGGCGGCAAGGCGGGCCGACGCCTTCTCCCTCGCGCTCTGGGTCTCCGTCGTCTTCGCCGGCCGGATGATTGCCTACAACTGGTTCGACTGCGACCGGCAACCGCAGCCTTCCATCGTGAACTGGGCGGCCGGCTGCGTGGTGGAGCCGGAATGACCCTCCTCCCGTTCTTCGAGTGGTGTGAGGCCACCTCCATCGGGCAGACGGTACGCGATTCGCTCTGGCTCTTTCCGGTGATCGAAGCGACTCACCTTGTAGCCTTCGCCGTCCTCGGCGGGACGGTGCTGCTGGTGGACCTGCGGGCCCTCGGACTCGTGCTGCGCTCGCAGTCCCCCGCGGATCTCGCCCGGGATGCCCGGCCCTGGCAGCGCGCGAGCGTCGCTCTCGCGCTCGCGACGGGAACGCTCCTGTTCCTGTCGGAGCCGATCAAGCTCTATTACAGCGATCCGTTCTGGGTGAAGGTGGTATGTCTCGCTCTCGTCATCCCCTTCCACTTCGCCCTGCGACCTCGCCTGCATGCGGGGCGGCTCGCAGCCTTCGTTTCGCTCGCGCTCTGGGGCGGTGTGGCCTGGGGAGGACGCTGGATCGGCTTCTCGGGCTAGATTACGGCTTCGGCTTTTTCGGCTCCGTCGGGTCCTTGCCGTCTCGCGGAGCGCCCGTGCCCGACGAGCCCATGAAGAGCTTCGTTCCGTCGGGGAACGTCATGTCGCGCCCATTGGCCCGGTAGGATCGGTCCTTGCTCTGGTAGCCGTCGACGGTGATGACCGTCCCCGGCTTCAACGATTCCTTCGTGAAGCCGCGCCGCAGCAGCGTGTTCGGCGTCCCTGCCTCGACCATCCAGATCTCTTCGGTCCCGTCGTCCTTCACCACCGCCATGTGGATCCACGCGTGCGGGTTGACCCACTCGACCTTGGTAATCGGCCCCTTCAGCAGGACCGGGCGGTTCGGATCGAACTCCGCCCCGAAGGCATGATGCGCCGCCGCCGGAGCGGCCGCCGCCAGACTGAGACCGAAGGCCATCGAGACGACGGTCAGTTCCCGCATCCTCTCACTCCCGCTTCCTCGCCGCTTCGGCTTCGAGAAGCCTCGCTCCTCTCAGGATACCGCCGAAGGAGTAGTTCGCCTCATGGCACGCGTACTCGTAGATCCGCTCGTCGGTCGCGACCCAGGGGTACTCTCCGCTCCACGGTTTCGTCCACACCGTGGGGTCCTCCACCGTGAAGCGATAGAGGATCGTTTTCTCGTCGATCCGGGTGAAGCGCTCCACGACGTGCAGGTTCGGAGACGCGTAGAAGAGCGCGGGCGTCTCTCCGAAATTGGTGGTGTCCACCACCAGCGTATCGCCCTCCCAGTGGCCCACGGAGTCCCCCATCCACTTCCGGATCTCTTTCGGCGCGTGCTCCCGGTTCAAAGGAATGATGCGGGCGTCATGGACCATCTCGACGAGGATCACGACATAGTCCTCGGTCTGCACGATGCGCTTCAAGTTGTTGTAGAGGACGGGAAGAGATGGGGGACCGGAGGTCGAGCCGAATCCCAGAAGGCACCTTTCGCCGAGCGGGCGCTGCTCCGGGTCGTCATAGGGGCCGGGCCCTTCGATGTGGAGCCACCATGCCTCGCCTTTGTTGTCCCCGGCGTTCTCCTTATAGAGGAGACTGCGGGCGGCGACCCTCTTCTCCGCCTCGGGAGTGAGGGGCGGAAGCTGTCCGTCATCCGGATCGACGAGGATCGAGGTGCGCCTCCGGCCGTCGAGCTCGAAAACGGTGGTCCCGCGATCGATCCAGAGGAAGTTATAGCCGCCCACGTTTCCATACGGTCCGGGAGAGCCGTCTCCCCCTTCGGGCGGCGCCGCGCGCTCGGGATCGCTCGGCCGTCCGAGCTCTTCGCTCAGGGCACGCTCCTCCGCTTCGATTCTGGCCGCTTCCTCCGCGGTGAGGAACAGCTTGTTCCCGAACCGGGCGGGCCTTTCGAGCGGCGTCAACGTCGCCGTGTCGTACGTCCCCGAGAGATCCGGATGTGCCTCCGGGGTGCGTGGGATCGGCTTCGACTCCTGCCCCCGGGCGGCAGCCGACGACAACGCCAAGGCGAGAAGGAATGAGATTCGACCGCGCATGAAGGTCCTCGCTTTCGTCACCGAGAGAGCGGTTTCCGCCGATACTGTCCGTACAGCAGCTCTTCCACGAACGCGACGCACTTGAAATCGTTGAGCCGCGCCTCCGGCTCCACGCGGCGGTAGAGCGGCATGCGGATGGTCCAGGGCCGGGTGAAGACGGCGGGATCCTCGATCGTCGCTTCGTAGAAGAGGTGATCGGGTCCGACCCGTGTGTATCGTTCGACCACGCGGAGCTGGTCGCTATGGAAGTTCCCGGACCGGTCGAACCAGGTCTTGTCGTTGAATCCCGTGACCTCGACGACGAGAGTATCGCCGTCCCAGCGGCCGACGGATTGCCCCATCCAGGACTCGACGGGAGGGGGACCCGGGTCCTTCATGTACACCTCGCGGACCGCGCCCGCGTACTCGTATGTAATCAGGATTCCGCTCTCGTTCTGGAAGATCTGGAACGGGTAGGGCATGTAGGTGGCCCGGGGAACTCCCGGGAGGTAGCAGAAAACCTCCGGGTCCCGGGTCAGCCAGTTCTCCTGGTTCTCCTTCTTCTTCGCGAGCGCCTCTGGTTTATAGGGGATGGCCCCTCCCTCGACGACGCCGAGGCCGCCGGGAACCGCGCCCACGGCCCCGAGCGCGAGAACTTCGGCTGCGGGCACCGGTCCGTGCGGACCTTCCCGGAGCGCCATCGCCGGCCGCGCCACGTGCGTCTCGAGGTCGTAGTTCGCGGTCGTCAGCGCCTGCCAGATGCCGTTCAGATCGGGATGGCCGTCGGCGGCGCGAGGAGCAACGTAGGGGGGAGAAGTCTGCGCGAGGAGCGCGAGAACGGCGAAAGTCCCTCCCACGGCCAAGGGCGAACTCTGACATCCGCCCGGAGGCGTGTCAAGACGTGGTGCTGGATTTCCCGCCGGCGCGTAGCCACTGACGAATCGAGCGAAGCACGGCCCTCTCGGGTCCCACCTGACCTTGTGCCAGAAATCGGGTGAGCGCGGCGGCTGTCAGGACCGGAAATGCCCGGCTTACTTCGGCGACCGCGTAGCCCTGCGGCGTCAGGTGATAGATCTGGGCGGAGTCCCCGTCGTAGAGCCAGATCTCAGGGGCCCCGAGCCGCTGATAGAAGCGAAACTTGCTCTTTGAATCATGAGCGACGTCTATCTCGACGACGACGTCCGGAGGGGGATCTCGAGCCGGGTCGAGCTCGGTTCTGCCTGCGACGGCGGAGGCGTTCTGAACGTAGAAGCATGTGTCGGGCTCCGCGCCTTTTCCGAGCTCCTGCCTCTTGAACGTCGTCGAGCCGAAGCTCTCGAGATCGCAGCCGAGCTCGTCCGCGATCGTATCGGCGATGCGCAGAATCAGCTCCTTGCACTTCTCGTGCCTCGCTGACGGGCTCATGACCGTAAGCTTCCCCTGGTCATACTGGATTCGGACTCCATAGCCCTCGCCGAGATCGGCTAGAAGCCGCTCGTACGCCGCCCACGAAAATTCAGGCAGGATGAGCATGCTGCCCGAGGGCAGGTGCACGATAGCATCGAGTGCGCTCGCCGCCAAAGTAGTCATCGTCCGCGTTCATGATACTACGGACGCGGGAGCTCCGTCTGACGGGATGAGGCGGAGAACGCGCTCGTTCATTTCTCCGCGACGGCCCGGACCATTTCGACGACCCGAGGCCCTTTGTGACTTGTCTTCGAGTATAGCAGGTCAGCGGGGCTTCAGGTGACCTCTCGCTTGAGCTCGGTGCCCTTGGTCGCGAGCGAGAACCGTTCCTCGACCGCGCCCCCGGAGGTCACGCGCTCCGCCACGTACTCTCCGACCGCGGGGCCGTGCTTGAAGCCATGCCCCGAGCCTCCTCCGACGAGCCACACGTTGTCGAAGTCGGGATGCCGATCGATCAGGAAATCGCCGTTCGAGGAGTTCTCGTACTGGCAGACCTCGGCCGCGATCAAGGGAGCTCCGCGGAGGGCGGGGAACCGTTCGCCCACGAAGGCGCGGGCCGCGGCCACGCCTTCCGGAGATACGGACCGTTCGCCGGAGTCGGGGTCGAACGCGGGCCCGAGCGCGTGCTGCGCGAGCTTGAAACCCTTGGCCTCGATATCGGGAATCCCGTACCACTCGCCGACGTCGTCGATCCAGGTCGGCATCTCGGGCGGGCGGAAGCGGGCGTCGCCCGAGGGCGGACCGAAGTAGAAGACCTCCTGGCGCGTGGGAAAGATGCGCCGGCCCAGGAGCTCGGGAAAGACTTTCGCGAGCCAGGGACCGCAGGCGAACACGAAGCTCTCGGCTTCGAAGCTCCGCCCGTCGGCGGTCGCAACCGAGGCGAGGCGTCCCTTGCCTCGGGGAAGGATGGCGGTCCCGGCTTCGATCTCGCCGCCGAGCCGCGCCATCTCCTGGGCCAGGAGGTGCACCGAGCGGCGCGCCATCAAGGCACCGGCGCGCGGCTCGAAGATGGCCCAGCTCACGGGTCCGAAGTCCACCTGGGGGAACCGCTTGTCCAGCTGAGAGCGCGTCAGCTTCTCGTGCGGCACTCCGACACGCGCGAGCACTTCGAGGGCGTTGAGCGCGAAGGGATCCTCGTCTCGGGCCATCCAGAGGACGCCGGTCTCGTGAAACAGGGGATGGCCGACCTGGCGCGAGAGCTCCTTCCAGCTCGCGAGCGAGCGCCAGGCGAAGCGGGTGTAGATCTCATCGGCGCCGTAGCCCATCCGGAGCACGCGCGTCTCGCCTCCGGAGCTCGCGCGGCTGCTTCCGGCGCCGTACGCATCGAGGACGGCGACCTTCCGGCCGGCCTTGAGGAGGTGGTAGGCGGTCCATGCACCGAAGACGCCGGAGCCGACGACGACCACGTCACGGGCGCCGCCCTGGCCCTGTGCCGGCCGGGGGACGGAAAGGAGGCTCGAGAGAGCGCCCCCGCCTGCGGTTGTCACGAACTCACGCCGCGTCCTCCTCTTCATGCCACCCTCCTCGGACGAGTCTACACCCGGTCGGAGTGGGGGTATAATGAAACGAACCCTTCTCAAAACCGAACCAGGAGCCAATCGTGCGCGGAAGCTTGCGCAGTTCGAGCCTCGCCGAGTTGCTGCGGCATCTCTACGCCGAGCGCAAGAGCGGGATATTGCACCTCGCGCGCGATGGCGTCGAAAGGCGCGTCCATCTGAAGAAGGGGTTGGCGATTCTCGCCGACTCCCCCAACTCGGCGCTTCCATCCCGCGAGCAGGCGGAAGAGCTCCTTCATTCGCTCTTCAGCTGGACCTCGGGGGATTTCCATTTCGAGGAGGGTGAGCCGAACGTCGATGAGGCGCGCGCGCTGACCGCCTCCGCCTCGGCAACCATTCTCGAAGGCAGCCGGCGCATCGCCGACCTTCAGGTCCTGGCGCACTTGATCGGAGGGCCCGACAGCGTCTTCGCGTGCGCGCAGACATCCGTCCTTCCCCTGTTCACGATGAAGCTCTCGCCTTCCGAGAGCGCGATCCTGAAGCTCGCCCGGGAGCGGGGGCGCTTCCGGGCACGAGATCTGCCGTCCCGCGGACTCGAGGTCGCGCGCTCTCTCAACGCCCTGGTTTCGGTGGGGCTTCTCGAGGTCGTGGAGAAGGCGGCGGCTGCGGAACCTCCGCCCGTGGCTCCGCCGCCTAGACCCGCTCCTTCGATCGAGCAACGCAAAGCCGTACCTCCGCCGGCACCGTCTCCACCACCGCCGCCTCCGCCCATCGAGCAACGAAACGCCGCGCCTCCGCTCGTGCCACCCCCGCCCAGACCCGCTCCTTCGATCGAGCAGCGAAGAGCCGTATCTCCGCCGGCACCGCCTCCACCACCGCCGCCTCCGCCCATCGAGCAACGAAACGCCGCGCCTCCGCTCGTGCCGCCCCCGCCCAGACCTGCTCCTCCGATCGCGCAGCGAAAAGCCGTACCTCCGCTGGCGCCGCCTCCACCACGGCCGCCTCAGCCGATCGAGCCCGTCAAGCAGGAGCTTCCTTTGGAGGCGGCGCCCGAGACTCCCGAGGTCGAGGCCATCTTGAGCACGTTCCCCGTGAAGCGCGGCGCGCCTCCTCCCGTCGAGGTGGAAGCGCGGGAAGAAGCTCCCTTGGAGCTTTCCGCTCGCGTGGAAACTCCACCCGCCCGTCCTCCCCGAGAGCATTCGCCTCAACGACGCAACTGGGTGCTCGGGGCTTCGCTCGCGGCCGCCGCGCTCGCCGTCGCGTTCGTGCTCTTGTTCTGGTCCCGTGGCGACGACCGGACGCCGTCGACCGCCGTCGTTGCCGCGAGCCCGGCACCCGCCGAACTGGAGGTGCCGGTAACGCCCGCCTCTCCTCCGGAGGTTCCCGAGCCTCCGCCTTCAACCCCACCTGAGCCGAGCGATGCCGAGCGTTTCTACGCGGCGAACGTCGCCTTCGAAAACAAAGAGTACGAGCAAGCGAAGGCGGAGCTGACCGCGCTCCTCGAGCGCCAGCCCGATTTCGGGGCTGCCCGCGAGCTCATGGCGAAAGTCGAGCGCGAGCTGGCCCCAAAGCCGAGCGTCGTCGAGGCACCCGTACGAAGGATCCCGGAGAAACGCCGGGAGGCGCAAGCCGAGCAACCGCGCACGCCGGAGCCCGTCGCCCCCGCGCCGCCGAGTGCCGCCGAGCTCTTCGGGGCGGCGCGGAGCGCGCTTGCCCGCTCGGACCTCGAGACCGCACAGTCGCAACTCGAAGCGCTCGAGGCGCTGGAACCCCGGTACCCCGGCGCTGGGCAACTCAAAGAGGAGGTTCTGCTCCGTTCGTGGGAGAAGACGCTTCCTCTCTCCTATGGCGTCCGTCACGACCACGCTCTCGGAAGCTGTACCGGAGTTCTGCAGCTCACGTCGAGCGGCTACAGCTTCCGTTCCAAGGAGCACGAGTGGGTGTTGGGCTTCGCCGAGGTCGCGGAAACCGAGCGCCGGGGTCCGGGCCGGCTCCGCATCGAGACGACGAAGCACACGAGCTACAACTTCGAGCTCGCCGAGCGCCCTTCGGACGCCGACTGGACGCGCCATCAGGCGCTCCGGAAGCGCTGAAAGGCGCTGGTATAATCGGCGTAACCCATGCCCGATCCGATTCAGCAAGCTCGAGACAGCCTCAGCCGTTGCATCCAGAGCCCGGAGTTCCTCGATCTCTTCTACCAGCTCTTCATGAACTCCTCGGAAGACATCCGGAAGAAGTTCGAGAAGACCGACTTCGACCGTCAGAAGAAGATGCTCCAGGACTCTCTCTTCGTGATGCTCGTCGCCTGGCGCGAATCCCTCCAGGAGGGTATCGAGCTGATGAAATCCCGCTACTGAGGGGAGAGCCGCTACACGACCTTCACGGCGTCGCCGTAGTCTCCCAGCACGCCATCGTTCGTCAGAAGCACGAGCTTCTCCGTGAGGGTTTGGGCAACGAGCATGCGGTCGAAGGGGTCCTTGTGAATCGGCGGGAGACCCGCGAGCTTCTCCGCGTGGGCCCCGGAAACCGCCAGCTCGAGCAAGCCCATCTCCTTGAGCGCCGGACGCAGGAGCGCGACGTCGACCTTGAAATCGGACTTGCGCAGCGCGGCCTTGATCACGATCTCCCACAGGCTCACCGCGCTGAAGAGAACCTCGTTCGCGGGAGCCTCGAGAAGGTGCCGCGCCTCCTTCGGGAGACGGCGGCTCTTCGCGGCCGCCCACAGCAGCAGGTGCGTGTCGACGAGCAGGCGCATCAGGCGCCCTCGAAGGACCGAATCACGTCCTCGGGCAGCGGCCGGTTGAAGTCGTCAGGGATTTTGAAGCGGCCGTCCAGGAGGCCGAGGCGCCGCTTGCGCCTCGCCTCGGCGAGCCGCGTCAGGCGGGCCACGGGCCGGCCCGCTCGCGCGATCACGACGTCATGGCCGGCTGCGGCCTCGTCAACGAGCTGCGAGAGGCGCGTCTTCGCCTCGTAGATGTTGACTTTCCGCATGGATATAGTCTAGTTGGTCAGACCAGAAAAAGCAAGGGCCGGAGCCCGGCGAAAAGGGGAGCGCCTCGATCACTCGCGCGGCTGCCGGCTCACGCCCAGAACCCACCGAATCTTCTCCGCGACGGTTTCCAGGTCCCTTGCGTCGATGTTGAGCGGAGGCAGGAGTCTCAGCACCTTCGGTCCGGCCGCGAGCGCGAGGACGCCGGAGTCGGCGAGGGCGTCGAGATGGGGCGCGACCCGCTCGCGGAGCTGGATCCCGACCATGAGGCCCAGGCCGCGCACCTCCTCGATGAGGGGAGAGTCTATCCGTCGCAGCCGCGAGAGCCAGCGGGAGCCCTCTTCGTCCGCGCGCTCGGGGAGAGATTCCGCCAGGAGGCAGTCGAGCGTGCGGTTCGCGACCGCGCACGCGAGAGGATTTCCACCGAACGTCGAGCCGTGGGCGCCCACCGGCCCCTGGATGCGATCGCTCGCGAGAAGCGCTCCCATGGGAAACCCTCCGGCGATGGACTTGGCGAGACAGAGGAGGCCGGGCTCGAGCCCGAAGTGCTCGCACGCGAAGAGCCGGCCGGTACGTCCGAAGCCGGTCTGCACCTCGTCGACGGCGACGAGGATTCCGCGCGCCGCGGAGAGCCTCGCCAATTCCGCGACGAAGTCAGGCTCGGCGGGGTGGGAGGTCGTCGAAGCCGTTCGCATAGGACGAGGAGGCCATCGCTGAGTAATAATGTAGAGGACGAGACGTCTCGGGGTTCGGGGTCGCGCGCCGTCCGATCTCCGCCAGGAGCCGCCGTTTGGTCGAGCCGGGCACATTCGGAGAAAAACTGAAGCGGGCGCGTGAGGAGCGCGGACTTCCGCTGGAAGCGGTCGCGAGCGCCACCCGCATCGCGCGACACCACCTCGATGCCCTCGAGCGCGGCGACCTCGAGTCCATCCCCTCCGGTCCCTTCGGCACGAGCTACATCCGGGCGTACGCCGATTTTCTGGGAATCGATTCTCAGCCGATCCTCGAGGACTATCGATCGAAGGAGAGACGCTTCGGGTCGCGAGTCCCAAACGACCGGGAAATGGTGGCGGAGCTCGCGCGTCTCATCGAGGAGAGGAAGAAACGAAGCCAGAGGGCTTCGCCTTCGTCGCTGCGGGCTGCAGTCGCGGTCGGTCTGCCGGCGATCGCGCTCGCGGCGGCGGCAGTGTGGTGGCTCCGCATGGACGAGCCGGAAGGACGAGGCCTCCCCGTCCCCGTCGAGAGCCGAGTCGAGGCCTGGCCAATGCCGAAAGACATCAGCTCGTCGCCGGTGCCTCCACCACCGCCTCCGGACGCTGCCCGGCGCGGTCTCCTCATCACCGAATCGGCTGTTGGGACCGCGGTCGTAGATCACATTCTCGTCGGCCAGGGGGAGGTCTTTCTCGAAGGCTCGCGCGTCGTCTTCTGGACCCGGGTGGTGGGAGGCAAGCCCGGGGACGTGATCCACCACGTCTGGTCGCGCGACGGCCGGGTGGTGATGAAAGCCCCGCTTCGCATCGGCGGAGCTCATTGGCGCACGCACTCACGCTTTACCCTACCCGCAGCCTCCTCGGGAACCTGGATCATCGAGGCCCGGGCGGGCGACGGTCGCCTCCTCGCGCGTGCCGAGTTCCTCTGTACGCCGTGATCGTTCCGGGCTAGCTCGGCCCTCGTTTCGCAGCGTCTCGCCCGGCGGATACAATGTCGCGCAAATGAGACTCCTCGCCCACATCGACCGCCTCCAGGACGTCGGCATCGTGATCCGGCGAGGCGTCCGCTACAAGTAGCTTCAGGGCTGGCCGAGGGAGCGGTCGAGGATCATGATCTTCTGCCAGATCTTGCGCGAGAGCCCGTTCGTGAGGTCCTCGATGTCGTCGACAGCGCTCATCGCCTGGGCATCCGGGAAGCTCTGCACGTAGAGGGCGCCGATCTTGGCGACGATCGAGAGCATCTCGCTGCAGTAGTCCAGGTAGCGGTTCAGCTCGAGCGGGGTCATGTTGCGCGCGGGAGAGAACTCCGTCGGCACATGCCGTCCGAAGACCATCTCCGGGTCTTTGGTGAGCTGGTGCATGTCGATGATGTGGGCGAGAGCGCGGAGCTCGTTCACGGCCGTGAGCGTGCGGCCGCGCTTGATGCGCGTCTCGAGGGTCGTGAGGAATGCGACTCCCGCTCCCAGGAACACGAGGTTCGCGAGAAGCGCCTCCGCTCCCTCGGCGAAGTTGGACAGATCCCAGAACGATTCGGTCAGCCGGACGTTCGTGACCACGATGGCCGAGATACCGGCGAGACCGGCGGCGAGGAGGAGCCCGACGGCGATCCGGAGAGGAACGTTCGCTCTTGCAATCTCGCGGCAGCGTTCCTGAGACTCGCGCGCGACTTCGAGGAGATCCCCGGCGACCCGCAGAAGGCCGGATTCGGGGAATCGCGCGTGAATCCGGGCTTTCAGGCTGGAAGCGGTCGCGACGACTTTGTCGGCGTCGATTGTTCGATACATCGTCGTCCTCATCAGGTTGGAAACAGAGGGAGCTGGTGATCCTGATTCACGCCGCGCTTCACCCAGAGGGGAGGAGCTCCCGGGAAGACGAAGACGCCCCGCACCTCCCGCCCGGGCGCGAGCGCCTCGACGGCCTCGAGACGAGTGTCCATTCGCTCTCGATGCTCGGGACCGGGCGGTCCCGAGAGGCGCTCGATGACGGTCGCAACACCGGGCTCGATGTTGAGGAGATCGATGACCCCTCGCGTTACTGAGGTTCCCCGTGCGAGCGTGAAAGGGACGCGGCGGTGCACCTCTCTCGCGCTGAGGAGCTCAGGAGGCAACGGGACGTTCTCGGCCGCTCCGCTCTCGTCCCTCGCCGCAGAGGACTTCTCGTAGGCGTCGAAGGACAGGGGCTCGATCCTCAGGCGATCCCGGCGCTCCGGCGCCTGACTGTGGAACGTCCTCCCCTGCGCGGACCTCAGGATCCGAATCGGGTGGCCGTGCCACTCGATCTCGGAGGCGCCGGTTTCAACGTCGAGCGCCTCTCGAAACTTCTCCCGGAAGCTTCGAGGGAGGAGCCCGAGGAGGCTCTTTTCGGGATCGAAGGTCTGGGACGCGACCGCGGAGAGCCCGAGCCTTCGGCGCGCGCGGGTGAGGGCGACGTAGAGCAGGCGCTTTTCCTCCTCCTCGACGCGGTTCGGCTCGGCCGCCGCACGCTCGGAGCCGTCCGCCCCGAGGGCCGTCACCTCGATCTCTCCGTCCGGAAGCTCGCGGATCCGGGGGAGCGATGTGTCCTCGCGCCGCCTCTGGTGCATGTTCACGAGAAAGCAGGTGTCGAACTCCAGCCCCTTCGCGGCGTGAATGGTCATGAGGTTCACCGCGTCCACCGCCTCGAGCACCGCGCGGGACTCGTCGTCGGTCGAAGCGCTGGCGAGGAAGTCCGCGAGGCGCGACATCGTGAGATAGCCGCGGTTCTCCGCGCGCCGCACCATCTCCATCACCTTCTTGAGATTCTCCCACGCCTGCCGATCGCCCACGAACCAGCGCGCGTAGTCCGTCTCCCGCAGGATTCGCTCGAGAAGCTCGAATGCCGGGATGCGGTCGACGAACGGGAGGAACGACGGGATGAGACTTCCCGCACGGGCGATGGCCGCGCGGTCCTCTTCGGAAAGGGGTAAGTCGACGTCGGCCGCTCCGCGCTGGAGCCAGCGCGCGATCGCGGACTCCGCGCTCCGCCGGCTCCTCCCGGCGGACATCCGCATGAGCGCGGTGTCGGAGACGGCGACGAATCGGGAGCGGGAGAGCTCCGCGGCCCGAAGCCCGGAAGCGGGCTCCGCCAGGAAGCGTACGAGGGCCTGGATGTCGAGGACCTCGGGGGAATCGAAGAAGCCGAGGCCACGGTACACGTACGCGGGAGCGCCTCGAGCCACGAGCGCCTCTTCGTAGGCTCGGTACGACGATCGGCTGCGGAAGAGGATGGCGATGTCCTTGGGCCGGAGCGCGCCCTCCTCGAGCAGGCGCACGATCTCGTCGGCCACCATCCCGGAGACCTCCCCGAGGGTCCTTCCCGTGGCGAGAGACACGGAAGGCTCGGCCCCTCTCGGAACCGCGCTCGCGGTCGGGAAGTGATCGCTTTCCCGGTACTGGAAGGACCAGTCGAGGTCGGCCCGCACCCGCGGAAGATCCGAAAAGAGGTCGTTGAGGAACGAGAGGATCTCGCCCGAGGCGCGGAAGCTGTGCCGCAGCGTGAGCCTCCGGCCGCCCCCGCTCCGGATGCGAAGGAGATGGCGCGAGGCCTTCTCCAGGACCTCGACCCGCGCATCGCGCCATCCGTAGATCGACTGCTTGCGATCGCCCACTAGAAAAAGGCTCGGCTCCTGGATGCGGCCCTCGCCCGGGCCTCGGGACTGCTCCGCGAGGATCGCCTCCTGGACCAGTCCCGAGCCTTCCCCCCACGAGTCCACGAGAGCGCGGATGAGCCTCCATTGAAACTCGTTCGTGTCCTGGAACTCGTCGAGGAGCAGGTGGTGGTAGCGGGACTCCAGGCGAAAGCGGCTCTGGGAGAACTCGCCTCGCTTCTCGAGGAGGGCCACCGCCTCGAGGAGCACGTCCGTGAAGTCGAGCCCCGCGCGGGCGCGCTTGAGCTCTCTGAAACGCGCGGCCGCCTGGCTGTAGAGAGCCTGAAGATTCTGCACGGCGTAGAAGTCTTTTTCGCGGACCCACTGCCGATAGACGCGGGCGACTCCGGGGGCAACGGCGAGCACGGCCTCGCGGTGCCGCTCGTAGGCGTCTCCGCTCGGGAAGCTTTCCCGGGGGGAGAGCGGCGAGAGCCGGCGTCGAGGCTCGTTCTCCGCGGTCAGGAAGTAAGCGCGGATCTCCTCGACGTCGACGGGAGCTGCCTTCTCGGGGTCGGCGCTGCGAGCGAGCGCGAAGCGCAGGGCCCGGAATCCGGGGGCGTCCCCGTCCGGGGACCCGCTCGCGAGAAACCTCTCGATCCCTTCCTGCCCGCGGAAGATCGAGACCAGAGACTCCGAAAACCGCTGCAAGCCCGCCTTCAGGCTCACGCCCGGCGGGACCACGCGCTCCACGTAGCGCTTGAGGACCTCCTCGCGGGTGAGGCGGCTCTGGAGGAACTCTCCCATACCCCGTCGGAGCGCACCCTCTCCGAACCGGGCCATCAGAAAGCGGATGTCGGTTCCGTGGCCGCGGCGCGAGGCCTTAAGTGTTTCGTCGATGGCCTCTTCCTTCAGCCGCTCGGTCGTCACCTCGTCGAGAAGCGAGACGTCAGGGTCCAGCCCGGCCTCGAGAGGGAACTCCCGCAGCAGGCCGAGACAGAACGCGTCGATGGTGGTGACGTGCATCTCGAAGAGCGGGTTCCTCATCTCGCTCCAGAGCGAAGGCCTCTTGCGGAGCTCTTCGATGATGCGCGTCTTCATCTCGCCCGCCGCCTTGCGGGTAAAGGTGATGGCGAGGATGTGGCGCGGCGACGAGCCCGCCTCCAGGAGGCGCAGGTAGCGATCGACGAGCACCCGCGTTTTTCCCGTCCCCGCCGACGCCTCGAGGGCGACATTGAGCGCGGGATCGGAGGCCTCCGCGCGCGCTCCCGCGTCGACGAACGAGAGGACTTCCTCCGTCATAGCGCGGCCTGGGCGATCTCCTTGCGGCACACCGTCCGATAGCCACAGCTCTCGCAGAGATGCTCCTGGTACGGCGAGGGAGCGAAGCGCCCCTCCCGGATCTTTCCGTAGGCGTGGATGAGGAGCGCGCCCGCTCTGTCGAAGTCACCCCTCGAGACCGCTTTGCGATCGCGAAAGCTCAGATAGGCGGCCTCCTTCACCTTCGCCCCTCGCTGCGAAGAGAGACACATCGCGTAGAGGGGCACCTGGAGACAGACGGCTTCCGCGGGGGCGCGGCCGCTCTTGTAGTCGTAGACGTGGAGGAATCCGCGCCCGTCGATGTCGGCTCGATCGACCCGTCCCTGGATGCGCACGTACCAGGGCTTCTCTCCCCGCGGCCCTTCCGCGAGCCGGAGGGGGCTCGAAAACGCGTGCTCGACCAGCCGCTCCCGGGGCGCCCCCCGCGCCATCTCCCGGCGAAGGAGCCAGGGAATGGCGCCGGGCTCGCCCGCCCCGCCGAAGAGGCGCTCCATCTCGATCGCGCGGTGCTCCGGCGGGATTCGCGAGAGAGCCACTCGCCGGAAGAGGGCGAGGGCCTCGTCGTAGCTCTCGGGGTCGATTCCGCGGGGCTCCTCCCGGCCTCGATCCCACTCCGCGAACCCCTCTTGAAGGACCTCGTGCAGGATGCGTCCGCGCTCGAGGGGGGAGAGCTGCTCCTCGACGTCTTCTTCCTCCTCGAGACCGAGGAGATAGCGCGAGAAGTACTTGAACGGGCAGCGAAGGTAGAGCTCGAACGACGTGGGGGAGATGGGCTCGGAGACGGTGAGCGGGCCTTCCACGAGCCCTGGCCGCCGAGGGGCCGTGGCGATCCCGGAGGGCAGAAGCCCGCGCCTCAACGCATCGGAGCGGGAGACGGCGATCTCCGCGAGCGCGATCCCGAGAGGCGCCTCCATCACCTCCTTGTCCAAGGTCCACGCGCGGACGTCCTCGAGAAACGGCGAGGGAACCGTGGGGATCTCGTCCTCGAGCTGATGCCGGAAGAGCGCGACGTGCTTCCCCGCGAGATCGAGAAGGCCGAGAAAGCGGCGGCGCTCCGCGGCCAGGAGATCGGAGTCGGAAGGGAAGCCGAACTCCCGCAGGAGCCACTGGGGGTAGAAGATGTTCCTCTCCGCGCGCTCGGGCCATTCGTGCTCGTTGAGCCCCAGGAGGACCGCGAGGTCGAACCCGCCGAAGGCGGCCGAGCGAGCGTCGACGATCTGGACCCCGCCCTCCCCGCTTCTGACCGCGAACGTGTGTCGCTCGATCGCGCGCCGAAGCTTCTCCCGGAAATCGGCGAAGTCCCGCGGAGGATCGAAAACGAGACGCGCCGCCTCGGAGAGCCTCTTGAGGATTTCATCGAAAGCGGCCTTCGCGCGGTGCGAGCGAGCGTCCTCGTCCGGGAGAGGACGTCCGAACGATTGCAGATAGAAGCGCAGGCAGTCGATCTTCGCGGTCAACGGTCCCGGCTCCGCGAGAGGGGCGAGCGCTTCCGCCGAGCGGACGATGGCGGTGAGAGCGGGAAGCGCTCTCGCCCCCCGGTCGGGTCCCTCGACGCCGGGAAGGCTCGGCTGGAGAGGCTTTCGGTTGAGCCTCGAAAGAAGCGCGCGGAAACGATCCACGCCGCCGGGCTCGCGGAAGCCGAGAGTCAGCTCGTCGAAGGCGGCGACCTCGACGTCGGAGACGCCCTCGAACGCGAAGAACGGGCTCCTCAGAAGGGCGAGGGCGGAATCCCGTAGCGCTCCGGTCACGACGAGCTCCAGAACGACGTCGACGGCGGCGACGTAGGGCTCGGTCGCGAGGGGAAAGCTGTCCTGGAGCTGATGGGGGATTCCCGCCTCCGCGAACACTTTTCTCGCGAGATAGATGTAGGGAAGGGGCTGCGGGACGACGATCGCGACGCGGTGAAGGGGCGGAAGCCTTCCGTCGTCCGCGAGGACTTTCAGGAGACGGGCGACGTCGGTGAAGGCTTCCTCGCGGTCGCGAGCGACGAACACGGCCTCGCCTCGACTCGGAGTGAGGAGCCGTGGAGGAGAGTCGCCTTCGAAGCCGCCTTCCTTCGCCTTCACGATTGCGAATCTCCGCGCGAGGACCTCGGGGATCTCGGACGCCGGGCCCGGCGAAGCGACGACGAGCTCGCACACACCCGGCGTTCCAGAAAGCAGATCCAGATCTGCGACCGCAAGGGTGTCCGAGCCGAGAACGAGGGCACGCACGAAGGGGAGCTCACGCGAAGAGAGCGCGTGCCTCGCCGCGGGGATGTCGTGAAGACCGAGCCCCGCGAGGGCATCGCGGTACTTCTCGATGGACGCTCGCAGGAAACGCGTCTGCGCTACGAGCTTCTTCGCACCCTCGTCGTCGGGCGCGTCGAGCTCCTCGAGAGCGCGCGCGAAGAACCGGTCGAGTCCGCGCTCCGAGCCCTCGAGGCGGGACCGGGAGAGGATCTCGTCGTAGAGGTCGAGCACCCGTCGCCCGAGCCCTCCGCGAAGACCGAAGGGAGGAACGGTGCCTTCGTCCAGTACCTGGGCGAAGGAGCTTTCGAGCAGAGCTTCTCGCAGAAGGGGGTCCACGAGCCGGAGCTTCCCGGGGGAGCGCTCGGCGAGAAGAGCGAGGAGGCTCCCCGTGGTCGCGATCTCGGGAAGAAGGGCGGCGGAGCGGCGGCTCAGGAGCGCGTCTTCGAGCTCCCGCCGGAAGAGGTGCCCCGCGGCCGCGGTGGGCACGAGGACGAGGGAACGGCTGGATGCGAACGGGTCCTTGTCGAAGAGTTTTTTCAGGCTCTGGGCCGCGAACGAGGTGACGCCGCGAAACCCGCGGCAGAGAACCAGCTCCCTGCAAGGCATTCCCGCGCCCATTCTATCCGTTCGGCGGGACGACTATCCGAGGGGATAGCCAGGCCGGCCCTCTGAGCGCGTGGATCAAGGCCGCGGCGGGCGGAACGCTACTTGCAAGATCGATTGACACGAAGGAGCTTGGCATATGGCTGATATGAAACGCGAGCTGGGCAGCATTCTCTCGGGCACGGAAAAGCGCGCCCTGATCTTCCTCGCCGAGCGCATGCCGCGGTGGGTGAGCTCGGACCACCTCACCCTTCTCGGGCTTCTGGGGATGCTTGGCGCCGGCCTCTCGTTCTGGCACGCTTCGAGCGAGCCCCTCGCCCTCCTCGGGGTGGCGCCGTTTCTCGCCCTCAACTGGTTCGGCGACAGCCTCGACGGCACCCTCGCCCGCGTGAGGAAGCAGGAGCGGCCGAAGTACGGCTACTACGTCGACCACGTCGTCGACGTCTTCGGCGCGTTCTTCCTTCTCGGTGGGCTCGGGCTCTCGGGGTACATGACGCCCTGGATTGCGGCCGGGCTCATGGTCGTCTACCTCATGGTCGTCTCGGAGATTTACCTCGCGGCGTACGCGGTCGGGACGTTCCGCATCCATTTTCTCCGGCTCGGCCCAACGGAGCTCCGGATCCTTTTCGCCTTCGGGACCCTGTACCTTCTCTACCGGCCCGTCGTCACCGTGCTCGGAACCAGGGCGCTTCTCTTTGATGTCGGAGGCGCTTGCGCCATCGTCGGGCTCGCGGTCACGCTTCTCGTCTCGTCGGCGCGGAACGCGCGCACGCTCTACCTTCGCGAGACGGTCCGTTGAAAGCGTTCCTCCTGCCCCTCGCCCGCTACGCTTCCGTCGGCTCGAAGCATGGCGTCACCGAGGGCGCACCCAAAGGGGACGCCCGGGAAGTCGAAGGACTCAAACGGGGCCTCGGGCATCAGGTTTTCAAGCTCGACCAGAGCGGAAACGTGGTGATGACCCTCGGGGAGGCGGGAGTCTCCGGGTACGGACCGAAGCACTTCAACGGTCCTTCCGGCGCTCTCGTGACGCCGAGCGGGGACATCTGGGTTACCGACGGACACCGCGGCGGCAACAACCGCATCGTGAAGTTCTCGAAGGACGGAACGTTCCTCCTCGAAGTCGGAGGAGGCGTGGATTCGAAGAGCGGCGACCCGGGAAAGTTCAACGACCCCCACGACCTGACGATGGATTCTTCCGGCCGCATCCTCGTCGCCGGGCGGCTTCTGGAAGGACTGCTCTTCGGCGTCGGTGCGAGCGATCCGCTGACGCTTGCGATCGTTCCACTCGTGCTGGCGGCAATGGCTCTTCTGGCGAGCTTCTTCCCGGCCCGCCGCGCGACGTCGATCGATCCGGCGGTCGTGCTGCGCCAGGAGTAGCCGCTTCCTCCTGCTTACGGCAAGGTCTGTCGGTTCGCTACCGCTGCGAGCGGAAGGTCACGATACCGACCTTCTCCAGCAGACGAAAGTACTCCTCGATCTCGTCGAGAGGCGCGGGGCCGTACTCGGCCGCGACCGCCGATTGGATCGGGGACGTGACGGGTTCCTTCGAGAAAGCCCGATTCCTCCACCCAGGGAGTCCCCGTCATCTCGCCGTTTCCGTTCATGGAGAACGAGCCCGCGAACACGGGCTCGCTCGACCCGCGGCCCGGGGCAGGATGCCCGTGACCCCCGTGCGTACGGGTCCCTTTCCGACGTTCACGGCACCCGACCCCTCCACGAGTGTCGAGAAGCCGACCTCGACGCCGCTCACGTCGGTGATGGCGTTTGGCGCCGGTCTTTCCGTCGAAGGGAATTCCCAGATCGCGGGCGCGGACGCGCTGCTGGGACGTCGCGGGAAGCGCGAGCGAGAGCGTCGCGGCCAAGAATGTGCTGCAGAAAGCGAGCCTCATGGGACCCTCCACCGTTCGGCGCGGCATTGTACCCGAGTCCGGCTCCCGAACTGGGGTGGTACTCTACGCAGTCGATGGCGCTGCTCGCTTTCCTCCTTCTCCTCGCCGGTGCTGCGCCCGAGTCCCGGGACCTCCGTATCGTGGGCCAGAGCGACCTCGGAGGGCACGGAAACGGTGGCGAAGGACTCGCCCTGAGACAGCTCGAGGACGGGCGACGGATTCTCTTTCTCGCTCATGAGAGCGCTCCCGTCTGCTTCAGCGTCGTCGACGTGACGGATGTGACCGCACCGCGCGTCCTGGCGCAGATGCCGACGCCGACCCCGGAGGTACGCTGCAACTCGCTCGGTCTTTCGGGGACGACCCTCGCCGTGGCGCACCAGACCGCCCGCATGGGACTTCCTCACGCGGGGCTCGCGGTCTTCGACGTGGCCTCGTCCGAGGCGCCCGAGCAGATCGCGTTCCTCGACACGTCGGGAGCGGCTTCGCGAGGCGCTCACTTCGTGTGGTTCGTCGACGGAGAGTACGCGTACGTCGCGACGGGCGCTCGGGATTTCACGTCCCGCTACCCGTACGACGATCAGTTCCTGATGATTGTGGACCTTCGCGAGCGCCTCCACCCGAAGGAGATCGGACGCTGGTGGCTGCCGGGAACGCGCGAGGGGGATGACGAGCCAGCGCCTCCCCGCCTGAAGATGAACGGGGGTTATCGTCTCCACTCTCCGTACGTTTCTCCGGAGCGCCCCGACCGCGCCTACCTCGGCTGGATCGACGGAGGCATCGTCCTCCTCGACATTGCGGACAAGACGCATCCGAAGCTCGTGGCGCGTCGGTCCTGGTACCCGCCGGAGGTGGGCTACGCGCACACGGCATGGCCTCTCTTCGGGAGGAACCTGCTCGTGACCGCGGAAGAGGCGGTCCGCGATCGGTGCGCCGATTGGCCGAAGCGTGTCTGGATGGTCGACATCGCCGACGAGTCCCACCCGGAGCCCATCGCCGTCTTTCCCTCGCCGCCGAACCTCGACGATCTCTGCGGGCGCGGCGGGCGATTCGGAGCCCACAACATTCACGTGAACCGTCCGGGGGGAACGTCGAAGACGTTGACGGAGACGGTCGTGGGCACGTTCTTCGCCGGCGGCCTCCGCATCTACTCGTTCGCCGACCCCAAAAAGCCGGAGGAGATCGCGTTCCTGATCCCCGAGACCCCTCCGGGAAACCCGTCGGGAACGTCCCAGCTCAACGACGTGTACGTCGACGAGAAGGGATGGATCTACACGAACGATCGGGAGACGGGAGGTCTCTACATTCTCGAGTACACGGGCCCCATGCCGCTTCGTTGAAGGGCTCAGACCCTCTTCGGGGTAGGCGAGGTCTGCCCTTGCGGCCTTCCGCTTCGGAGGTACCTTCGCCGAATGCTTACGACGATCGCACTGCTCCTGGCCGCGGCGGCGCCGAACTTGATTTTCGTGATGACCGACGACCACGCGGCCCACGCCATCTCCGCTTACGGCTCCCGCGTCAACCAAACGCCGCAGCTCGACCGGCTGGCCCTTGAGGGGATCGTCTTCCGCAATGCTTTCGTGACCAACTCGATCTGCAGTCCGAGCCGGGCGGTGATCCTCACGGGACTCTACTCGCACAAGAACGGTGTACCCGTCTTCAATCGCTTCGACGGCTCGCAGCCGACGGTGGCGAAGCTCCTTCAAGCGGCTGGGTATCACACCGGCATGATCGGAAAGTGGCACCTCGGTAGCGACCCGACGGGGTTCGATCACTGGGAGATCCTGCCGGGGCAGGGCGTTTACAACGACCCCATCCTCTACACCGCCACCGGGGAAAGAAAATACCCGGGGTACGCGAACTGATGTCATCACGGAACTCGGCATCGCCTTTATATCGGCTCGAGTGGCGTCGATTCTAGATCGAGACGCTGCGGAAGTTTTCGGAGAACCGCGTCCAATCCCAGGCTCGAGTTGACACCGGCGCGGGTAGGATGTATACATTGCCTATGCGACGTATACAGATATATATCGAGGAAGAGCTCGATGAAGCTCTGCAAGCGGAGGCGACAAAAACGGGCCGATCCAAGGCGGCGATCATTCGCGAGAGCGTCGCGGCGAGGTTTGGGCGACGGGGGAAGGCACCGAAAGACCCGATTACGGCTCTCGTCGGGTCGATCGACGTGGAGCCCGCGGACATCGACGAGGTGGTGTACGGGCGGTGAAGTTCGTGGATACCGGCTATTGGGTCGCTCTCCAGTTGTCGAAAGACCCCCATCATCGCGAGGCTGCGGCTCTCTGGAAGGAGCCACTCGGTACTCTCCTGTGCACGAACCACGTACTGGGCGAAACGTGGACTTTTCTCCGACGCCGGGCTTCTCACGGCGCCGCGGTTTCATTTCTCGACGCAGCCCAGAAATCGCCTCGACTGGTCCTGACTCACGTCGATGAGGCGTTGGAGGCGGAGGCGCTCCGTTGGCTCAGGCGACACGACGAGAGGAGGTACTCGTTCGTCGATGCGACGAGCTTCGCGATGATGCGCCAAAGACGCCTGACGGAAGCCCTGGCTTTCGATGGGGATTTCGCAGCTGCCGGATTCGTCGAGGTTCGGCCCACAAAAACGACGGAGGAATGACTCTGGTAGCACCGAGACCCCTCGCCCAGCCCACGCTCGGCGCCGGCGTCTGGATCTTATCGGCGCGGGGCCTTCGCCTTCAGCTCCTCACCATGCCTGAGGGTCGTGGCGACGGAAGTGATCGGCCACGAGGAACAACGCGTGCCGTAGTTCACGAGGACCTCTTGTGCTGAGCGCGGTGCCCTGAACACCGAGGTCAAACCCGGCCACACCGCCGTCGCGTAACGGATCAGTTGGTTCTTAAGAAAGACGAGCTGCCGGACCATCGACGCCCGTTGGCTCACCAAGATTTTGACAATCCGCACCGGTGTTGAGGGGCTGTGGACCCGCTGGAGTTGTCGAGGGTCCAGGAAGGGAAGCCGAGCCGCCAACCAGGCGTCACGGGTGTCGGTCTTGACCTTGGGCGACAGGCAGCCGCACCCGCCAGGTGGCGGCGGTCGCCTCCCGCCTCGGCCTTTTCGCCGTGCTCGTCCAGGAGCATTGGGTCGACTGGCCGGATTCTGTCTACGACAAGGTGGGGAACATTCTCCTTTCCCGCATCCTCGGCGCCGGTCTACGAGGGGAAATCGATGGCGGCGCTCATCGATCTGGTGAGGAGCGGCCGCATCGGGGAAGGCACCCGCGTCCTCTACGCCCACCTCGGCCGGCCAGCCCGCGCTCAACGCGTACGCGGGAGCGTTCTGACGATCAGAAGCGCGCGATGAACCGGACCTCGAATCCCCGTCCGGGTGCGTCCAGGCCCCAGCTGATCCCACGGTAGTTCTCATCATTGAGGTTGTCGAGAACCGCGAGGATCTCGTGCGGTCCGAACCGGATGCCGCCGCGGACTCCGAGCGTCGCGTACGCGGGCACGGCGGGGAAGAGGAGCGAGGACGAGACCCCGGGTCCGAGAACGCGATCCTGGATTTGCGCGAGCGTCTCTCCCGTCGCCGCCAGCACATCGTCGGGAGTTCCAAGCGCTCCGTCGGCCCCCGGAGAGACCCATCCCCGCGCCGTCGCACCATTGACGAAGAAATTCCGGATCTGGGTGCGGCTCCGTGAGGCACCCGTCCTTCGATCGCCCTGGTCGAGGGACGAGAGGTGAGACTGCTCGGCGGCGGCATGGAGGTAGGGCTCCACCCACCACCGTTTCCCTGGAGAGGAATACATGACCGTGAGCCAGCCCTCGGGCGCCGGGGTTCCCCCTTCGATGTTCGGAGGAAGCCCGGTGGCCATGTCCTCGGCCCTCAAGTAGGTGAAGATCGTGCCCACCTGCACGCTTCCGGAGATGGCGTACCGCCCGCTGTGCTCGATGCCCCAGATCCGGGCGTTGTCGAAGTTGGCGCGAACGAGGACGGGATTCGAGGAGAGCGCGACGAACACCGTACCGGTCGACGTCTGGGCGGTGATCGGCTGTCCGCCGATGACGGTGCCGACCGCTCCCGCCGGCAGGATGAGCGCCTGCTTCTGGATGTTGTCGTAGATGTGATTGACGAAAAAGCCGAGCTCGGCGCGGACCTTCCGCGTGGTGTAGCGCGCGCTCGCGTCGAAATTCAGGCTCGTTTCCGACGCGACTTGCTGCACGGGGTCACCGGTCGAGACGGCGCTCGCGGCCGCGGAGGTCCCGACGAAGCCGTTCAGGCCGGCGACGTCGGGCGCCGCGACCTCGAAGCCGGACCCGGTGAGGCCGAGCGTCCCCAGATCCGTCATGTGGGGCGCGCGGTAGCCGCGGGAGAAGCTGGTCTGAAACGTCCAGTTCTCGGTGGGACTCGCGATCGCGGCCACCCGGAACGTGACGTCGTCCGTCGAAAGGGAATCGTCGGGCCAGAGGGGGGCGCCGTTCACGACGGGCGCAACCGAGGACTTCGACTCATAGGAGGCTCCCCCCCATCGAAGCCCTCCGACGAGGCGCAGCCGGTCGGGGAGGAGCTGAAACTCCGTCCGGGCGAAGAGCCCGCCGTTCACGTAGGAAGCGCCGCTCGGGATGCGAGGCCGCCGGGGAGACTCCGCCCCCGTCGTGGGATTGACGTCGAAGGCGTCGGAAGAGAGCTTCTCGAAGTAAACCTCGCCTCCGACAGAAAGCGTCTGCCTTTGGGAGAGCGGGCGCTCGAGCGACGCGTGAACGCCGTTCGCCGTCGTGATCTCCGGCTCGTGGCCGATGGTGGCCCGGGGATTTCCGTTCCCGCCCTGGTTGACGCGCTCTTCGCGCTGGCGGTTGAGGGAGTAGGTGAGAGAGCCGTGGTCGAACCATCCGACGTCCGCACGCTCCAGCCGGAGGTAGAAGAAGTCGAGCGTCAAGTCGTTCAGCTCGGCCACGAGGTTTCCGTCTCCTCCCAGGAGCTGGTCGTAGCGATGGCCTCCGTCCTGACGGGACCCCGCGTAGGATGCCACCACCTGGGTGGACGCGCTCGGGGTCCAGTTCGCCTTGAGGAGCCCGCCGTACTGGGAGTAGCCGGTGTCCGGCAGGCGATCGCTCATGAGGGCGTCGGAGGGAAGCCCGAAGAATCGCGTCACGGCGGCGTGGGAGTCGATGCCTCCTCCGCTGCGGATGTCGCCGACGCCACGTCCGGCAAAGTTCCCGAACAGACCGAAGTCGCTCCTGCCATAAGAGAGCGATAGGTTCGCGCTCGCGCCCTGGTGCGCGGTCTCCGCTCCGGCGCCGAGCGCCGCCTGGAGCCCTTCGCCCGCGGCTCCGAGAGCGGGCGCCCGGGTGATGAACTGGATGCTCCCCCCGAGGGCGTCGGAGCCGTACTCCGCGCTTCCGGGTCCTCGCAGGATCTCGATCTCCTCGAGGCTCGTGGACTCGATGAGATCGAGAAACGTGTTCACGCCGCCGCGCTGGGCGCCGTTCCCGTAGCGCACGCCGTCGACGAACACGTTCACTTTGTTTCCCGTGAGCCCGCGGATGAAGACGCCCGCCATCGTCGGGCTCGTGCGCTGGAGCATGACCCCGGTCTCTTCCGTCACTGCCTCGGCGACCACCGTACCGACACGGGTGAAAATCTCCCGCGACGAGACGTTATTGACGGGCTGGGAGGCTCCTTCGGTTTCCTGCACGTAGCCCGGAGAGGCGGTGACCGTCACCGCTTCCCTCACGCCCTCGACCTCGAGAACGATGCCGAGAGGCGCCCGCCCGGCATGAAGAGAGACGGGGACTTCGCGCTCGTCGAACCCGGCGGCTTCCACCCGCACCAGGTACTCGCCGTCGGCGAGGTTCTCGAACGTGAATCGCCCCGACGTGTCGGTCCTCGTCGAGGCTACAACCGCCTGGCGCGCGGTCGAGACCGTCAAGACCGCTCCCTTCAAAGCTCCGCCCGAGGCGTCCTGGACGGTGCCGGAAAGGGCGGCGTTCTCCGCGGCGAGCACCATCGAAAGAGTGATGACCGTTGAAATCATGGCCTCAAGATAGCGGCTTCGAGAGGCGATTTCCAGAGCGGCCACTCGAATAGACTCTACGCAGAATGCGAACCGGTTGACCGAGGCTTTGGGGGGGCCGTTTCTGGACATGTGGAAGGAAATCCTCGCCCGCTACCCGGCGATTTCCTCCCTTCCCGAAATCAACGGCTGCGCCGTGAGCTTCGAGCTCTACGGCTCGAGAAACACTCACCTGGTCGTCTACGAGGCCCCTCTCGAATGCGCCGTGCTCTTCGGCCTTCGGGAGGACGGCACCCCGCTTCGCCCGCTCGACCTCGACGTCGGGGACGTTCCGACCGCACGACTCTACGGGGAGCTCGATCGATCCCACGATCCGGTCGCCGAGTACAACGGCATCCGGGAGACGATGGAGCGCAGCATCGAGAGGCTCGAGGACGAAAAGCTTCGGGGAAGGATAGGAGAAATCAGGCTCGTCTTGGCGAGCAAGATTGGGGGCTTGCCCACCGCATGCACGCGGAGGGGTGTTTGCGGGCTGTGCCGAGCTTGAGGTGAGTCGGTGGCGAGGGGTATGAGGTCCAGGAAGACGAAGTCGACCGGAGTTTGGCGGTGAATGGGGCACAGGGCGAGGGCAAAGCCGAATGCCTCGGCCCGGCAGGACGGCCCGCTGCGGGGC
>Ga0187893_10003677_pt1 | contig 30521 bp, 24 predicted proteins | sample MA1701074metaG_FD_139574 | JGI IMG/M metagenome (GOLD analysis project Ga0187893, IMG submission 139574) | White microbial mat communities from a basaltic lava cave in the Kipuka Kanohina Cave System on the Island of Hawaii, USA - MA170107-4 metaG ...
CGCGGCGTGGGATACGTCTTGCCGACGTTGGCGACCTGCAGCATCAGGATACGAGCGCGCGATACACCTCGAGGAGGCGATCGACCGAATGCTGGACCGTGTAGCAGGCACGGACGTTGGCACGCGCCCGCTCGGCGAGCGTCGCGCGCAGCTCCCGCGCGGTTGCGAGCCTGTACAGGCCATCAGCGAGCGCGTCAGGATCGTCGGGGCTCACGAGCAGGCCGCCGCCGGTGCGCTCGACCATCTCGGTGAAGCTGCCGCGGCGCGGCTGCACGACGGGCACACCGCTCGCCATCGCCTCGAGCAGGAACATTCCCTTCGGCTCGTCGTAGGTGGCGGGCACCGAGAGCACGTCGAGCCCGCTCAGGAAGGCCAGTTTGCCGGCACGGTCGACCTCGCCGCGATAGGCGAACTCGGCGCCCAGACCGGCCGCGTCGATCGTGCGCCGCACCGAGTCGAGATAGGGCTGGCCATCGCGCGGGAGGTAGCCCGCCGCGCCGAACTGCATCGGGATGCCGGTCGTCCTCCGCCTCAGCCTGATATACGCCTCGGCGAGCACATGGAGTCCCTTTTCCGGCGCGAGACGGGCAAAGTAGCCGATCGTAAACGGCCGGTCCCCTTCTTGAGTTTTGAGTTGTGAGTCTTGAGTTTCCGAATACCCCTCCAGGTTGACCCCGAGCGGCACGACGGACATCTTTGCCGGCGGGATTTCCAGGTACGCCGCCATGAACCGCGCGCAGTAGTCGCTCACTGCCACGAAGCGGTCGATCGTCGGCACCTGTGCGCGGATGAGGGCCATCGCCGGTTCGCGATACTGCGGCAGCAGGCCGTCGAGAAACAGCTCCTCGCCCTGCAGCGTGCAGCAGACCGGCCGGCGCAACTCGCGCTTGAGCGGCGCCGCCATCGAGATCAGCAGTGAATTCGGCAGGTCGATCACGTCGGGAAGCGGCTCGCTGCGGATCCAGTCGAGGAGCTTCTCGAACTCCTTGCGGAGCATCCCCCGCTCGCCTTGAAGCATCGAGATCGTCAGATCTCCGAGCAGCCGGGCATCCGTCGACACGGCGCGGCCGGCACACGCGCGGATGACGGACGGCGCGTCCCACAGCCGATCGAGCAGCCACGGCGTTTTCCGGAAGAGCGCGGCGTGATGCTGCAGGTAGACGCTGATGCCGCCGAAGAGCACGCGGCTGCGGCTGACGTTCGGCTCGTCGGGCCGCGTCGGCGTGTACACCGGCTGGAGCGTGACATCGTGCCCGCGCCGCAGGAGCTCGCGCGCGAGCGCGTTGTCGCGCGTGCAGCTCCCGCAGTACATCCCCGCCGCGCCGGCGGTGATCTGGAGGATCCTCATGCCCCGACAGGCCACAGAGAGACAGAGGCGCGGAGGCACATCGAATCAGTGTGGACTCTGCGTCTCTGTGCCTCTGTGGTCAGTCGGAGCGGGAGTCGCATCAATCCAGTGGAGCCGTCTGGAACGCCCTCGCGCGGAACAGGAACTCCACGATGTTTCCTTCGTGCGGCTGGAGCCAATTGAGCTGCGTGGTGGGAACCGGCCCGAGATTGAGGCGGTCGATGTGCACCGCATCGAGCAGCTGCCGCCGGAACGGTTCGTGGCAGGTGACCGCCGTGCAGACCAGCGTCGGGCCGATTGTCTCGAGCATCCGCTCCTGCGGACATTCGACGACCGTCACGAACGGAAACATGTACTCCTGTTTGGCCACCGCGGCGTCTGGACTCGACGCATGGATGACGGTCGGCAGCAGATAGTCGGCGCTCCCGTGCGTCACGAGTCGCGGGCCTGGACGGTACTTCGCCGTGACGTCGGTGACACCGGGTGCCTGCACGTCGCGGTCGATCGCTGCCGCGATCGCGTCGGCAACACCAGGCACCGTAAAGGCGGCGAGGCTTGCTTCAGGGTGATCGGGCGACAACGGCCGCACGTCGGCCAGCCGCTTCGCAATGGCATCAGCCATCTCGCGGGTATGTCGGCTCGCCCAGATGCCGGAGCAGTTGATGCAGCTCCGACCGCTGTTGACGAAGACACTCTCGACCATCACGTCGAGATAGCGCTCCCAGTGGTCGACCTGGTCGTCGCCAATCAGAATCTTCGAGAAGCCCGGCCCGTGTGCCTGCACGCGCCGGTTGCCGCGGTAGCGGTCGACGGTCGCCTGTCCGCCGAAGATCAGACTCCGTGCGCAGCTGTCGAGGACCGCCGCGCCAACGTCGCCCTGGCCGGGATAGATGGCGATCGCTTCGCGCGGAATGCCGGCTTCGAAGAAGGCCGACGCCATCCGGTACGGCGTCCACGGCTCCTGCGGGCCTGGCTTCAGCACGAGGCCGATCTGCATCGGGATGATCGGCAGCCACAGCGTATGCACGCCAGGCGAGTTCGACGGCAGCACGAGCCCGAGCACCGGGCTCTGCGCCTGGTAGCTGATCGGGACCTCCCGCTCCTCGCCATGGCCGCGCGTGAGTACTGCGAAGTCGAGCTCACGCGTGAGCGAGGTCAGGATGCTGCGCATCTCGGCCAGCACGAAGGCGTTCTTCTTCATGTTGGCCCGGCACATCCACTCGGGCAGGCCTGTGCTCGCCGACTGCGCATGGACGAACGCATCCGCGCTCTGCGTGCCGTCGCCCATTGGCAGCGTGGCGTTCATGTACAGCGCCCCCGCCTTGCCGACACGCGCGATCAGCTCGTCGATCGGGATGGCGCGCAGCGCCTCTCGAGCGCGGGCGGCCTGCCGCATGTCGCGCTGGATGAGGCCGCCATTGGCGCGCCCGACGCGCGCGATCGGCTCGCCGGTGGCAAAGTGCACCACCTCGTCAACGTCGAGGCTCTCGTACGGCTCGCCCCAGCGGAGGACTGGAAGATTCAACATAGGCTTCGGGCTCTAATACACCCCAACCGTCGTGGTCGCCGCAAATCCACGGTACGGTCTGACCCCGCTGACCCCGTCCCACGGATACTTCTCGTACGGGGGCTCGCGCTCGCCCTCGTCACGCTCCAGGAATCCCGGCATGAAGAATTCCTTCGTCAGCGTCGTCAGGCGCACGCGCCCCGTTTCGCCGTACTCGACGATCCGATCCTGGTTGTCGAAATCGACCACCTCGATCACCGCGCGCGGCTGCGGCGCGTAGTACGCGATCTTGTAGCCGTTGTGCGGCCCAGACGGCGCGCTCGCGGCCAAACCCATCAGCGTGTTGCCGTAGGTCGGCGTCATGTAGGAGCCATCGAGCAGCTCCTCGTGCGCGAACCGGTTCCACTGCGGCGTGAACTCCGTGCCGCCGGAAAAGATTCCGGTGATCCCCGCCTTTCGGATCGTCGTTCCCTTCGACTCGAGCCGTAGGGCAAACGCCTCGAGCAGCTTGGGCGTCGTGAACATGCAGCGGATGTCGTGATTTGCCGAAAGAATCGTGACTGCCTGGTCGAGCACGTGGTCCTTGTAGGCCTGCAGGTGCTCGGTCCATCCCTTCTGAATGAGCTTGATCACCCACCGGGGATCGAGGTCCACGCAGAAGCAACAGCCGCCCCGGTACTGCGCGAGGTGCTCTACGGCCAACCGCAGCCGCCGCGGACCCGAAGGCCCGAGCATGAGCCAGTTCGATCCCTTCGGAAAGTGATCGGCGGGGAGCGTCGCACTGAAAAGCTCGTAATCGATGCGGAAGTCGTCGATGTTGATGCGCGTCTTCGGGATCCCGGTCGTACCACCGGTCTCGAACACATAGACCGGCTTGCCCACCAGCGCTCGCGGCACCCAGCGATCGACCGGGCCCCCGCGAAGCCACTCGTCCTGGAACTCGCCGAAGCGCCGCAGATCGGCGAAGGTTGTGATCTCGCGGCGTGGATCCCATCCGAGCGTCTTGACGCGCTCGAGCCAAAACGGACTGCCGCTGGCCGGATCGAAATGCCAGTCGATGATCTCGCGCACCCACGCGTCCAGTGCCGCGCGCGCCTGCGCGCTCTGCTCGGGCGATGCCGTCATCGATGTGGATTGAGCGTGCATCTCTTGTCTCGTTCGACGCGTTCGGATCGAACGGTCCGACCGATTTGAACGTAGTATAGTCGGTCCTTTATGACCACCGTTCATCCGCAGACCGGGGCGCCTCCGCTCACACCGCTCCAGTGGCTCATCTGCGGCGTCGCCGCACTCGGCTTCGCGTTCGATTCCTACGAACTGTTGATGCTGCCGCTCATCGTCCGGCCTGCGCTCGCGGATCTGCTGGCAGTCGCGCCCAACAGCCCAGAAGTGAACGCGTGGGTCGGGACACTGCAATACGTGCCGGCCGTGGCGGGCGGCATCTTCGGGCTGCTCGGCGGGTACTTGACGGATCTCTTCGGCCGACGGCGTGTGCTCGTGTGGAGCATCCTGCTCTACGGCTTCTCCGCCTTGGCGGCCGGTTTTGCGAGCTCGGTCGGCTGGCTCCTTTTCTGGCGCTGCTGCACGTTCGTCGGGGTCTGCGTCGAGTTCGTCGCAGCGGTCGCGTGGCTCTCGGAGCTCTTCCCCGACCCGAAGCAACGCGAACACGTCGTCGGCTATACGCAGGCATTCGGATCGATCGGCGGCCTCATGGTGACCGGCGCGTATTTCCTGATCGTCACGAACGCCGAATCGCTCCCGATCGTCCGCGGCGGGCACGAGGCGTGGCGCTACACGCTCATTTCGGGCGTCATCCCGGCCGTTCCGTTGATGCTGATCCGGCCGTTCCTTCCCGAGTCGCCGACGTGGCGGGACAAGAAGCTCGCCGGAACGCTGGGGCGTCCGAGCTTCGCGGCCCTCTTTACGCCCGAATTCCGCCGGACGACGATCGTCACGACGGTGATGATGGCGTGCGGGTACGCGGCCGCCTTCGGCGCCATCCAGCAGATGCCGCGCATCGTCCCCGGACTCGCCGATGTGCAGCAGATGCCGCGCGTGGCGCAAGAGCAGGTCATCAGCGGCGTCCAGTCGTTCCAGGAGTTCGGCGGCCTGGCCGGGCGAATCCTGCTCGCCTATCTGGCGGCGATCGTCATCAGCCGTCGGCGGCTGCTTTGGACGTTCCAGATTCCAGGACTGATCTTCATGCCGATCGTCTTCTTCCTCACACCGGCGGTCGGCCTCACGCTGGCGCAGTGGGGCATCTTCCTCGTCGGCATGGCGACGATCGCGCAATTCAGCTTCTGGGGGAATTACCTGCCGCGCGTCTATCCGACGTACCTGCGCGGCACGGGCGAAAGCTTTGCCGCCAACGTGGGCGGCCGGATGCTGGGAACGATGGCGGCGCTCGTCACCGTCAGTCTCGTCGCGGCGATGCCTGGCACGTCGCTGCCCGAGCGACTCGCCTATGCGTCGGCGGTTGTCGGGACGACAGCGTACGTCATCGGCGTCCTCGTAAGCCTGTGGCTGCCGGAGCCTAAACGAGCAGAACTCCCGGACTAACTCACCATCGCACCTCACGAACATGAGCACTATCGTCTTAGCCTCGGTGAGCATCGCCGCGTTGAGCACACTCGCCGACTTCATCTGGGCGACGTGGCTGCCGGAGCACCGCGCGGTGTACGGCTTCGCACACGGACTGCTGCTCTTCTGCGCGGTCGGCCTGGTCTTCGGCGTCCTGGCCCGGCGTCCCGGCGCGGGTGCGGCGGCCGGCGCGGCGATCGGCGCGGGCGCAACGGGCGCTTACTACGTCTTCTCGCCGCTCTTCGGCTACACAACGATGTTCGTCGTCTGGTTTGCGGTGTGGATGGCGCTCGGGTTCTCGTATGCTCGGCTCAGTGGAGGGACGGACCCTCGGCGAGTCGTCCTCGCGCGAGGCGCCATGGCTGCCGCCGCGTCGGGACTTGCTTTCTATCTCATCTCAGATATCTGGAGGCCGTTCGATCCGCAGGGCTGGGATTACGCCGTCCACTTCGCGGCGTGGACGTTCGCGTACTTCCCAGGATTTGCCGCGCTCCTCCTGGCGCGACACAGGTGATCACCGTAGTTTTCGCGGCCTTCGTGGCTTGCTACTAGGCGCGTGGCAGCATTTCTTCTGCCGCCGCAGCGCGCAGCGCTTCGGTACGTCCCGCGAACAGCTCCAGCGCCCGCACGTCCTGCGCCAGCCGCTCGAGCAGGTGCCCACGCTCGAAGCTGTCGGCGCCGATGACCTGCGTAGCACGCTCTACCGCCCGCTGCGCCGCGCTTGTCGTCATCAGCTTCGCGAGCGACGCGTCGGCCAGGGAGAGGGCGCCGGCGCTCGCCGCCTTCCACGTCATGAGCATCGCCGCATCGAGGTCGGTGGCGGCGTCGGCGAGCAGTCCCTGCACCGTCTGTTCACCTGCGGCCGCTGTACGCGCGGCTTTGGCCGCAGTCAGCGCCGCGCGAAGAGCGCGGCGGCCGATCCCCAGGCCTACGGCCGCCATCAGAATGCGCACGCGCGTCATGATCGGCGGCGTCGCGCCAATCGGCTGGCACGCCACTTCCGCGAAGCGAACGTGAGCGCAGACGAGTCCGGCAAGGCCCGCGGCCTCGACGCGTTCGATTCGAAGGTCGGGTGCGTCAAGGGCGACGATGTACGCCACACGCTCGGTGGCACTCTGTGGGGCGACGACGGCGACGCCGCGGTCGGTGATGGGTGCCACCCAGCGGGCCGCCCCGGAGAGGCGGCCGTTCTGCTCGACCGGGATTTCGTCGGACGAGAGTCCCACGGCCGCGACGGTTTCACCTCGGACTAACGCGTCGTACGGGCGGGTCCGGCCAAGCGGCGCATCCGCGCGAGGCCGAGTCGCCGGAGCGTCAGCACTGGAGGCCGATCCGCCCGCCGCCAGCGTCAACGCAATCGAGGAGTGCAGCGCGTACGCAACGGCTGCCGCGGGCGATGCCTCGGCAATGGCTTCGGCCGCGACGGCGACGGCCAGCAGATCGACCGCGGGATCGAGCAGGCCCGCGCGCGCCGCACCCTGCACGACCGGTGCGGCCGCCGGATCGCGTGCGACCTCACGCCCCAGCGCAGTACCTTTCTCGCGCCACGACCGTTCGACCGGTCCGAGCTCGAAATCCACGCGTCGATTGTACGCAGGGTGCCTCTCTACGCGGCGCTCGTCTGCAACTCGCCGGCAACGGACCGGAACGCCTGGAGCACCTGAGGGTCGAACTGGACGGCGCGCTCGCGGCACAGCTTCTCGACCGCCTCTTGCGGCCGAAGTGGCTGGATCCCGCCACCGATCGTCAGCTCGTCGTACGCGCGGGCCAGACCAATGATGCGGGCGCCGGGCGGAATCGCCGCTCCGCGCAGGCCCAGCGGGAATCCGCTCCCGTCGAAACGCTCTTCGACGGCCACCGCAATGGCGCTCGCCGCCGCTAGGACAGGAATGTTGCGGACGATCGCGTGGATATCGAGCCGCCGCACATGGTGCAGCAGGGCGGCGTGCTCGATGTCCGACACGTCCGCCGCCGGGAGCCGAAGCGCCTCAGCCAGCCTCACCGCGAGCTGTGAGACACGTTGCGCCTGACGGGCCACGAGGCCATCGTCTGCCTGCAGAATTGTCAGGAGCGCCGCGGTGGTGCTCGCCTGGACGTTCGCGCTCGCCGTCGCGCCGACAGCAATGCCGAGCGACGCGGCGCGTGTGGCGTGCTCCGCGAGCGCGCGTTGGAGCGCCTGTGTGAGCCGCTCGCGGGTGTACGGCTTGGCGACGTAGTCGCTGACGCCTGCCCGAAGTCCGGCGACGGCGGTGTTCATATCGTGCTGGCCGGTCGTCATCACCGCGACAGTGGCGGGATGACAGAGGCGCAGTTGCTCGAGAAACCAAAAGCCATCGCGGCCGCCGGGCAGGTGAATGTCGCAGAGCGCGACGGCCGGGGCGTGCTGGGCGGCCACGAGCAGCGCCTGCTCGGCGCTCGTCGCCACGACGGCATGCGCCCCTTGCTCGGCAACCCACCGGGACAACAGCCGGGCAATCGGGGGCTGGTCCTCGACAATCAGCACGTGCGCCATGGAAGTCCTCCAACGCCGGAACGGGCACGACTCATGCCAGCGCGTCTCCCAAGGCTACCGCTCGTAAACGCTTATTAGATCGCGACTTCGAGCTTTGTGCTGTGCGCTGATGGCGTGCGCGGTGTGCGCTTCCGGGCGCAGCGCACAGACGCCGCACAGAGGCTAGGCCTTGGGACGCTTATGCGCCGCGTCGCCGTCGAGGCCGTACCGCTCGAGGCGCCGATAGAGCGCGCGCCGACTCAGACCGAGAATGCGTGCGGCCGTCAGTTTGTTCCCGCCGGTGCTCTCGAGTACCTGGCGGATCCGCTCGCGTTCGAGCGTGGAGAGGGATCGATCCTCGGGGCCGGCACTCGGCGCCCGCGATTCGGCCGCACCCCCTGCAGGCGTGCTGGCCGTGCGCTGGACGCCGCCGGTCAGCTCGCGCTCGGTGATGAACTCGCCATCGGCGAGGATGCACGCACGCTCGATGACGTTGCGCAACTCGCGGACGTTCCCATCCCACACGCGCTCGACCAGCCATCGTTCCGCCGCCGGTGTCGGACCGATCAGGCGTTTATCGATCCGCGCACCGGTTTCGCGCACGAACGCCGCAGTCAAGTAGGGTATGTCCTCGCGCCGCTCGCGCAGCGGCGCCACGTGGATTTCGACGATGTTGAGCCGATAGAAGAGGTCCGAGCGGAATCGTCCTGTCTCGGCTTCCAGGCGCAGGTTCCGATTGGTGGCGGCCACGACGCGGACGTCCACGCGGCGCGTGTCGACTGACCCGATGCGCTGCACCTCGCCTGTTTCGAGTACTCGGAGCAGCTTGGCCTGTGCAGGGAGCGGCAACTCGCCGATCTCGTCCAGAAAGACGGTGCCGCCGTCGGCGGCCTCGAAGAGGCCCGGCTTGGTGTCGATCGCCCCGGTGAAGGCACCTTTGACGTGGCCGAATAGCTCGCTTTCGAAGAGCGTTTCAGGAACCGCCGAGCAGTTGACCGCGACGAATCGCTTCGCGCGCCTGGGTCCCGACTCGTGCAGCGCACGGGCCACGAGCTCTTTGCCCACGCCAGTTTCGCCGGTGACGAGCGCCGTGCGGACGTGCGGCGCGAGACGGCGGATGAGGCCGAACAATTCCTGCATCGCCGGGCTCCGGCCAATCATTCCGCAGAACTCGAGATTCTTCGCCACTTCGCGCTCCGCGGCGAGCAGATGCCGTCGCCGGGTCGCCTCCTCTTTGACGGCGGCGAGGAGCGCCTTGAGGCGGCTGAAGTCGAATGGCTTGGTCAGATAGTCGGACGCGCCGAGCTTGACCGCCTCGACCGCGCTGTCGATCGTAGCGGCACCGCTCATCAGGATCGTCTGGCAGTCGGGATCGGTGTCGCGGATCGCCCGCAGCACGTCGAGGCCGCCCACGTCGGGCATTCGCAAATCGATGACGGCAACGTCTACATGGCCGCCCGCCACCCGGCTGATGGCCTCTCGCCCGCCGACGCACGACTCCACGAGAAACCCCGCGTTCTCGCCGAAACGGCGGATCAGCCCGAGCACCTGGGAATCGTCGTCGACCACGAGCAGCCGGGGGCAGGACGAGGCCACCGGGTGGGTTATCGGCCCGTGCGGGCCCACACTTCAGAGTCGCCGAGACCAGCTGGTCATGAAAGGGCCTCGCGCACCTTGTGGACGAGCTCTTCCGGGGAGAAGGGTTTCTGGATGAAATGGATGCCCGGTTCGAGCACGCCGTGATGGGCGATCGCGTCGTCGGTATACCCCGACATGTAAATCACGCGCGTGTCCGGCCGGTGCTCGGCGACCCAGTCGCCCAACGTCCGCCCGCTGCCACCCGGCATGATGACATCGGTCAGGACGACATGGATCGGGCCGACGTAGTCCGAACAGATGCGGATGGCGTCGGCGGCTCCGCGGGCGACCAGCACGCTGAATCCGTATCGCCGCAGGATCCGCTCATCGAGGTCGCGCAAGCGCGCATCGTCCTCGACGATGAGGACCGTCTCCTTTCCACCCACGTTCGCCGCAACTGCAGCCGGCTTCGTTGACTCTGCCCGTGGCGCACGGTCCGCCACCGGAAAGTACACGCGAAACGACGTGCCCTTGCCCGGCTCGCTCGAGACGAAGACAAAGCCGTCGCTCTGCTTCACGATGCCGTAGACCGTGGCGAGCCCGAGACCCGTTCCTTCTCCCTTCGCCTTCGTGGTGAAGAACGGCTCGAACACGCGCCGCTGCACCTCGGGCGATATCCCTATTCCGGTGTCGCTGACCACGAGCAGCACGTAGCGGCCTGCGGGCAAGCGAGCGCCCGATTCCGCGTACTCGGCATCTAACGTCAGGTTGGCCGTCTCGATGGTCAACGTACCGCCGTCGGGCATGGCGTCTCGAGCGTTGATCACGAGGTTCATGAGCACCTGATCGATCTGGCCGGGGTCGACGTTGACGTGCGCCACATCGGGCGCAAGCCGAGCCACGAGCTGGACGTGCTCCTCGATCAGACGATGGAGCATCGGGCGAAGATCGCGAATCAGGTCGTTCAGGTTGACCACCCGCGGGGCGAGGAGCTGCTTGCGGCTGAAGGCAAGCAACTGCCTGGTGAGTGCGGCGCCCCTGTCCGATGCCCGGTAGATCTCTTCGAGATCACGCACCACGTCCGGATCCAGACCCGCACGGTCGAGGAGCAGCTGACAGTAACCGGTGATCGCCGTTAACAGATTGTTGAAGTCATGGGCAATGCCGCCGGCGAGATTCCCGATCGATTCCATCTTTCTCGCCTGTAGCAGCTGCTCCTGCAATCGCTTGTGCTCGGTGATCTCGACGCTGAAGCCAGCGGCGCGCACGGGCCGACCGGCGGCGTCGAAGAACGCTCGTCCGGTGCTCGCGATCCAGTGCTCGGATCCGTTCGGCCATGTCACGCGATACTCGATACGCAATCCTGCCGGGGTGGCCACGAACAGTTCACGCCCCGCTCGTACGCGCGCCTGGTCCTCGGGATGGATCGTGTCGAGGAACGCTTCGTACGTGCCGCGGAACGTTCCCGGCTCCAGGCCGTGCAGCCGTTCAAGGAGCTCGGACCAGACGACGGTGTCGGAGACGAGGTCCCACTCCCACGTCCCAACGCCGGCGGCATCGAGCGCAAAGCTCATCCGCTCGCGCGTGTCCGTCAGCGCGGCTTCGGCGGCGCGGCGCCGCCGCCGCTCCTCTGCGTCACGCATCTCGCGCTCGATTGCGGGGCCCAGGCGGGAGAGACTGTCCTTCGTCAGGAAGTCCTGCGCTCCCGCCTTGAGCGCCGCGACGGCGCTCTCCTCGCCGACCGTGCCGGAGACGATGATGAAGGGGATGTCGGGGTCGTCCTGGCGGACCAGTGCCACTGCTTCCGGCGCGCGGAACGCCGGCATCGAATAGTCGGAAATCACCACGTCCCACGGCCGCGCGCGCAGCGCCGCGAGCAGCGTCGCCGGCGTCTCGACGCGCTCCGATTCGACCGCCAGTCCTTCGCGCTCGAGATGCCGGACGAGCATCTGAGCGTCATCCTCGCAATCCTCCACGATGAGCGCGCGCAACGGTTTGCCCAACACTGTCAGCCCCTTAGCGGCGACGGCTCGTTGAGCACGAGCCAGTAGAGGCCGATCGGTGCGGCGGCCTCGGCGAAAACGCGCTGAACTCCACGGGTTTCTGGACGAAGCTGTTGGCGCCGAAGACCGGACAATTCACAGGGCTCCAGCACCCGTCCTTGAAGCCACCGCCTGCCGCGTACTCGAACCGCACGCGAAAGCTGGGCTCTTCGAGCACGGTGGAACGTGACGGACGGTGCATACACTCCCTTCTTGTCGGCAACCGTCAGTGCCGATCCGACTTGCACGCAAACTTCGCCTACTTGTATCAGGCGCGTCAAGACTGGCACGGCAACGATGGCGGGCCGATTCGTGTCGTGTCAGCGCAAGTGCGTACAAGTCCGTCTGTGTCGCAAGGTCACGTGATCACGCGACCGCACGTGGATGAGCTGATCAGTCGGTGCTGATCCCGTACCGCTCGAGCCGGCGGTACAGCGCGCGCCGGCTCATGCCCAGGATGCGCGCCGCGCTCATCTTGTTGCCGCCGGTGCGCTGCAGTACGCGCACAATATGCTGTCGTTCCAGCGCCGCGAGCGACGCGGCGTCGGCCGCCCGCGTCGCCGTCGCCGCCGCATCGGGATGTCGTGGCACGACGGCCGTGCCCGTACCGTCGAGGCCGGCCAGCTCGCGCTCCGTGACGAATTCACCCATCGCCAGGATGCACGCCCGCTCGATGACGTTGCGCAGTTCGCGGACATTGCCCAACCACGGTGCTTCGACGAGCCGGCACTCGGCACCCGGCGTCGTCCCGACGAGCGTCTTGCCGATCCGCGGTGCAAACTGGCGGACGAACGCCGCCGTGAGATACGGGATGTCTTCGCGCCGATCCCGCAGCGGCGGGACGTCGATTTCCGCGACGGTGAGGCGGTAAAAGAGGTCGGCCCGGAAACGACCGGCGTGCACTTCACTCCGGAGATCGCGATTGGTCGCCGCGACGACGTGGACGTTCACCTGGCGTGAGGTGGACGCGCCGACGCGACGGACCTCGCCGGTCTCCAGCACGCGCAGGAGCTTGGCCTGGCCCGAGGGCGGCAACTCACCGACTTCGTCGAGAAACAGCGTGCCGCGATCGGCGCTCTCGAACACGCCCGCCGCGGTGTCGACCGCACCGGTGAACGCGCCTTTCACGTGGCCGAAGAACTGGCTCTCGAAGAGCGTCTCGGTCACCGCAGAGCAATTGACCGCCACGAACCGGCCACGGGGCCGCGGGCCACAGGCGTGCAGCGCGTGCGCGACGAGCTCCTTGCCGACGCCGGTTTCACCCGTGACCAGCACGGTCCGGACGTGTGGGGCCAGGCGCTTGATGAGGCTGAACAGGTGCTGCATGCGAGCAGTACGCCCCACCATCCCCTGGAACTCGACCGTCCGGACGGCGTCCTGCTCGATCGCGAGCACCCGCCGCCGCCGCGCCGTTTCATCGCGGATCGTTCCGAGCAGCGCCCTGAGCCGCGGGAAATCGAATGGCTTCGTGAGGTAGTCGACCGCCCCGAGCCGGGCAGCCTCGACCGCGCTGTCGATCGTCGCGGCGCCGCTCATCAGGACCACCTGGCAGGCGGGATCGGTGTCACGGATCGCGCGCACGACATCGAGGCCATCGACATCGGGCATGCGCAAGTCGACGAGCGCGACGTCGGCGCGCCGTGTGCCGAGGTAGCCGAGTGCCGCCGCGCCACCATCGCAGGCCACGGGATCGAATCCCACGCCTTTCGCGAAGCGGCCGACGAGGTCGAGGATGGCCGGATCGTCGTCGACGAGGAGCAGCGTGGGCGTCATCATGGCACCTCGGCCCGGGCCTCGAGAACGGCTCGTACCGTTCGCACGAGGCCGTCGGGCGTGAAGGGCTTCTGGACCAACGGCGCACCGTCCGTATCGGCGATCGCCGAGTGGCCCGTGAAGCCCGACATGAACACCACCGGCAGGTGGGTGTGCTGGGCGCGGATGCGGCGGGCCAGCTCCGGCCCGCTCGTCGCCGGCATCACGACGTCGGTCAACAGCAAGTCGATTGACGTCTGGTCCGCCATGCGGACCGCAGCCTCGGGGTCGTCGGTATCGAATACTTGAAACCCGCGCCGCTCGAGGATCCGACGTGTCAAGAGGCGGACGTCGTCCCGGTCTTCGACGAGCAGGATGGTGCCGGCACACGGTGCCCCGGCCGCCGCAGGCAGGGCATCCGTCGGACAGACCTTCTCCGAGGCTGGCAGGAGGATCGAAAACGTCGTGCCCGTGCCGGGCGTCGTGTCGCAGACGATCTCGCCGCCGCTCTGCTTGACGATGCCGTAGACGCTCGCGAGTCCCAGACCGGTGCTCTTGCCCTGTCCCTTGGTCGTGAAGAACGGCTCGAAGATGCGCACCTGCGTCTCGCGGTCCATGCCGCAGCCGGTGTCTGCAACGGTGATCGAGACGTAGCGTCCCGGTGGGAGCGGCGCGCCGCTCGCGTCGTCCGTGATCACGCGACTCGACGTTTCGATGAGCAGGCGGCCGCCCCTCGGCATCGCGTCACGGGCGTTGGCCGCCAGATTGATCAGCACCTGCTGGAGTTGCACGAGGTCCGCCTCGATTCGCGGCACATCAGCACCGAGCCGCGTGACCAGCGTGACGTCCTCGCCAACAACGCGCGACAGCAGGTTCGACACCCCTTCGATGGCGGCGTTCACGGAGACGACTTCGGGCTTCAGCACCTGCTTCCGGCTGAAGGCCAGGAGCTGCGCGGTCAGCGCCGACGCGCTCGTGGCGGCCTTGTGCACCTCTTCCAAGTCGCTCTCCGCCTCGGGATTGCCAGCGCACGCCTGCCGGAGGAACTCCGTGTAGCCGAGAATCGCCGTCAGTAAGTTATTGAAATCGTGCGCCACGCCGCCGGCGAGCTGACCGACGGCCTCCATCTTGTGCGCTTGACGAAGCTGCTCCTCCAGCTGCTTCTGGCCGCTGATGTCACGCACGTAGGTGAGAAAACAGAACGGTGTGCCGTCGTCGGCGGCAATCACCGACGAGTTCAAGTACACCCACACGGCCTTGCCGTCCTTGCGCACGTATCGCTTCTCGAATTCGACCGATCGCGCTCCTCCCCGGTCTCCGGCGAGGCGCGCGGTCTGCTCGACACTATCCGCGAGGTCGTCGGGATGCGTCAGATCCTGAAACCGCATCGCAAGGAGCTCCTCTTGCGAGTAGCCGAGCAGCTCGCAGAAGCGCGGCGGCACCTTGAGCAAGCACCCGTCCAGGCCGACGTGAATCACCATGACGAGCGCACGTTCTTCGGCCTCGGCCACCCGCAATTCGCGCTCGCGCAGCGTACGCTCGACGCGGTGCCGTGCGATGGCGCGAAGCAGGGTGCGCTCGAGCCGTCGCGGGTCGAGCTCCGACTTGTTGAGATAGTCGGCCGCTCCCTGTTCGATGGCGGTCAATTCGAGCCACTCGTTCTGCTCGCCTGTCAGGAGGATGACAGGCGTTCGAAGATCGCGGGCGTGCCCGCGGCGCAGCACGTCGAGGCCGTCTTCCTCGCCCAGCCGGTAGTCGAGCAGACACACGTCGTGCGCCTTGCCCGCCAGCTCGCGCAGCGCCTCGTCGACGGTCGCAACGGCCGTCAGGTCGAACATCGTGCGCGCCCGGCGCAGCAGCACCCGCAGGTAGCCGGCGAACCGAAGGTCGTCATCGACGAGCAGCAAGCGCACCGCGCCGTGGGTGGATGGCACCGTCATGCGGCCTCCGCGAGACGGTGGATTGCCAGCTCGTGGTTGAGGGAGTTGTCCTCCGCCAGCAGGACGCGCAGCGGCCGGCCTGGGGCGGGCACGGCGCCCGCATCTCGGTGCGCCGGCGCGGGCGGCTCGATCGCAGCCGTGGCTGGCGCGAACCGAACGGTGCAGCGCAACAGGGGGCCGCCCGCTGGGACCTGCTCCAGCGACAGGCGGCCGCGCATTATCTCCGCGAGCCTGGATGCGAGGGCGAAGCTCACCGTGGTCTGTGCCTCCGATGCGACGCTCGGGCGCATCCCTCCAACACCGAGAACCGCCAGCACCGCGGCGACTGCAACGTTCATCGGACTGCCTCCGCGGCGGACATACCCTCCGCCACGAGCGACTCCAGGTCCTGCCGCAAGTAGTCCATCTGTCGCTCGAGCTCGCCATACAGCGTCTGCGCGCGCCCCAGATCGCCCGCCTTGGCCGCTGCCTCGAGCTCCCGCACGACGGGCGTCGGACCGTTCTCACAGAGCACGCTGGCCGCCCCTTTGAGCGTATGGGCCGCGCGCACGACCGCGTCGGCCTTCTGCGCCTGCAGCGCGTCCTGGATGTCCCGGAGGCGTCCCGGGTAGTCCTCGAGAAACACCGCCGCCAGCTCGCGGAGCAGGTCGTCGTCACCCTCGAAACGACGTTGAATCCGCGGTCCTGAATCTGAAGTCCGGGAGTCGGGCTCCAGGGTCCGGGCGCCGGCGGACCCACGCTCACCGGATCCCGCGGAGCTCGCAGCCCGGATCCCGGATCCCGATTCGAGCACGCGCTCGATCTCGGTGCGCAGGTCGCCGCGACGAATCGGTTTTGAGACGTAACCGTCCATGTCAACCTCCAGGCATCGCTCACGGTCGCCCTGCATTGCACGCGCCGTCAGCGCGATGATCGGGGTACGGGTGCCGCGCTCCCGCTCAATGGCGCGGATGGCCGCCGTCGCCTCGATGCCGCCCATATTCGGCATCTGCAGGTCCATACAGATCAGATCGAACGACTCTCCGCGGTAGAGCTCGACCGCCTGCACTCCGTCGCGGGCCAACCGCACGTCGTGTCCCGCCGCTTTGAGCAGATGGATGGCGAGCTTCTGATTGACGGGGTTGTCTTCCGCCAGCAGCACGCGCAGCGGACCTGCTGTCGACGGTGTGACGGCTGCGGGAGTCTGGCGGGCGGGGTCGGCCACTGGCATCGTGCCGAGGGCGTTCATCAGCGCTCCGTAAAGCTCGGCCTGCGTGACCGGTTTGACGATGTACGCGCTCAGCGACAGTGTCCGGCACCGCTCGATCGCGTCAGCGTGATCCGAGGAGCTGAGCATCAGGATCGCAGCGCTCCCAAAGTGCGGATGACTGCGCATTCGCTCGGCGAGGCTGAGCCCGTCCATCTCGGGCATGTTCACGTCGACGAGCGCCACCTGGAAGGGTTCGCCGGCGTTGTACGCCCGATCGAGGCGCGCCAGCGCCTCGATGCCCCCCGCGGCGAGCGCCGGTACCGCGCCCCAGTGTGTCAATACTTCTTCGAGAATCCGCCGGTTCGTGGCGTTGTCGTCTACGACGAGCACGCGGAGGCCTTTCAGCGACACGATCGGCGGCTCGGTCTCGATGGGGCCGGCTCCTTCCCCGAACCGTGCCGTGAAATGGAATCGGCTCCCCTGGCCCGGCTCGCTCTCGACCCAGATCCGCCCGTTCATCATCCGAATGAGCTGCAGCGCGATCGAGAGACCGAGGCCCGTGCCGCCGTACTTCCTCGTCGTCGATCCGTCCGCCTGCGCGAACACCTCGAAAATGAGCGCCTGCTTGTCCGCCGGAATGCCGATGCCGGTATCGGCGACTTCGAATTGAAGATGGCAGGGATCGTCGCTGCCCGTGACGGGCGACACCGTCACGACGATCTCACCGCGCTCGGTGAACTTGATGGCGTTGCCAACAAGATTCACCAGCACCTGCCGCAGCCGCGTCGGGTCGCCCACGAGCCTATCGGGCGCGTCGGGACGGACGTGGAGCATGACCTCGAGGCCTTTCTGATCGGCACGGACCGCCAACGGTCTGATGGTGTCGGCCACCAGGCGGCGCAGGCCGAAGTCGACCGTCTCGAGCGTCAGCTTGCCCGCTTCGATCTTCGAGAAGTCGAGGATGTCGTTGATGATGAGCATCAGCGACTCGGCGCAGTTCTTCGCCGTCTCGATGTACTCGCGCTGATCCGATCTCAGGTCGGTGTCCAGCGCCAACTCGGTCATGCCGATCACCCCGTTCATCGGGGTACGGATCTCGTGCGACATGTTGGCAAGGAACTCGCTCTTCGCACGGCTTGACGCTTCCGCAGCGTCCTTGGCGGCGAGCAGCTCCTTGGTCCGCGCCGCGACCTGATCCTCGAGGTGTTCGCGGTGCTCGCGCAGGCTGGCGTCCTGCGCCTCGATCTGCGCCAGCATGCCGTTGAAGTCATCCACGAGGAGCCCCAGCTCGTCTTGTGACCGCTTCTCGGCCCGAAGGGCATAGTTCCGGCCCGTCGAGACCGCGCGCGCCGTGCTGGCGAGCCGAAGGATCGGCCCCGAGATCAGCCGCTGCAGGCCCGCCGACAAGAGAAACGCGGTCAGCGACGACAAGATCACGACGACGCTGAGGATCAATCCGTAGCCGTGAATTCGTGCCTGGAGCGCGCGCAGATCGGATTGGACGCAGATCGACCCGATCGGCTCTTCGTCGAGCACGATCGGCCGGTGGACGACGAGCGCGTCAGATACGAACTGGGCCGTGCCGACGGCGGCACACTCCCGGCCCGACCACCCAGGGGACGCGAAGCTGGTGAAGCCCTGCCCGGCGCTGTCGAAGATAACCGCGGTCCGAATCGCCGCCTGGACCTGCAGCCGCGACAAAATCGCCGCCGCCGCATCGGCATCGTCGAACGACAGTGCCGCGGTGATGTTGCCGCCGACGATGTCCGTCATCGTCGTCGTCTCGTCCAGGAGGGCCTGCCGCGCCGTCGCATAGTCGTAGACGGCGAACAGCGCAGACGCCACCAGGAGCGCGGCGACGCTCGTCACCATCGTCACGACGGTCAGCTTTCGCTTGATCGAGAGCCGCTGAAGCAGGTGGCGCATCTGCTCACTCACCTATTTGGCAAGGCTCAGCAACTGCGAGCTGACCTTGAGTCCTTCCTGTTGCGCGCCGGCCGGGTCGATCTGGAAGCGGACACGATTGGACTCGACGAAGAAGCGCGCGATACCACCCTGCCTCAGGAAATCGGCGCTTTCACCCACGGTGAGGACCGCTGCACCCTGGGCTCGCTCGAGCAGGGGGGCGGCGTGCACGGTTTCGGAGTCGGCAATGAACACGATGTGAAACTCGCGCGGGTCGTCGCTCGGCCTGATTTCCTTCACGACGATCAGGCGGCCGTTCCCGGTTCGTCCTCTGGCCATCGTCTGCAGGGCGCCCGTGAGCCTCGGCACGCGACCGAGGACGCCAATCCTGACGGCGCCCGACCGCTGCTCCGACGGGGGCCACTGCACGAACTTGACGAAGTTGTATAGAAATGCTGCCTTCACTTCGTACTCGTCCATGCTGCGCTGCGCCCGTACGGGAGCCGCAACCGCCAGGACGAAGACGAAGGCCGCCATCGCGCGGACGACGAACGCCGCCGCCATACGTGTCCGACCCATCAGAACTGCCACTCCAGTTCGGCGAAGACAGTCGTGCGGAGGGGCACCGGAGGGAACGTGTTGCCGGGGAACTCCAACGCGCCGCCATGAAACAGGTTGCGGGCGCCGAACGAGGTCTCGATGTGCTCACCGATTTCGTATTCGAATCGCAGATCGAGCTTGGTGTAGGCGTCGTTCCGAGGTGCCTCGACGGTCGACACGCGGAACAGCTCGGCGTTCAGCTCGACCTGTTCCGACAGCACGAACACGCTGCGGACGTGCGTCTGATGCCGCGGCGTCTGGAAGACCCCGGCGAAGGGGCCGCTCACCACAGCAGAGGCGGGAAGGTGCATCAAACTGTACGACCCAGTCAGGCCCCACCACGGTACCGGGCGCACACTGGCTGCTACCTCGACGCCGCGCGCCGACACCTCCGGGACAGACTCGAATCGCACGGCGGTGCCCAAGCGGTCCTCGCGCTCGGTCAAGAAAGTCGCCACATCGACCGACAGCGCGCCGGCCTGCAGCCGATAGCCGGCCTCCTGTGCGCGCACGAACTCGCTGCGGAACGTGCTCTCGCTTTCGCGTGTCGGCAGGAACGATGCGACCAGCCGGCCGGAGCCGACCCCGCGAGACGCGGCCCACCAGACCGATTGAGCGGGGGTCGGTCTCCATACCAGACGGATCGTCGGCTGCGCCTGGAGCCCCCCGTACGGACTGTGCTCAATCGTCATCCCCGGCGTGAGCTGCCAGCGCAAGGCCACCGCGATGTCGTCGTGAACGAAGGCGGACGTCGTGTGGACCTGCTCGTTGCGCGCGACCCAGCCGATGAAGCCGGCGCCGCTCAGTCTGCCGGAACGAACACCTCCGCCGGCCACAAGGGCATGGCGCCTCGTCTTGTGCTGCCACCGGCCGTCGACATCGGCAAGCTCCCACCGGCTCCACGATCGGTCGTTCACCCGGCGAAACGCGCGGTACTGGCTTTGAACAGTCAACTCCGACCGACTCGCGAACGACCGGCTCCAGGACCCGCCGACGTTGCTGTCGGTGACGGTCCCACCCCACGTGCCTGACGGCGAGACGCCGGGCCGTGAGAGGTGACGGCCCGTTACCCGTTGCCCGAATCCGCGGACCCGGACGACGTCCCGATCGCTCTTCCATCGCAGCCAGACGTCTCCAAGCCCACTCGACGCGCCATCGGGCTCGGCGATGCCACCAACCCTGCTAGCCGTTCCACGCTGCTCGTAACCACCGAACACGCGCAGTTGCCACCGATCGCCGAGAGGAGCTACATAGCGCGCAGTCGTGAGGCCGTTCCCGGACGACCGCACGCCGCCCGTCAGAAGCCCGCCGCGGGAGCCGTTCCACGAACGGCTCACGATGTTGATCACGGTCGTGACGCCGTTGACGCTCCACGAGGCGCCGCTGGCGCCGCGGACCACCTCCACGCGCTCGATCTCCCGCATCGGGAAGGTCTGCAGATCCCACTGGAGGCCACCAAAGAGGGGGGACGCGAGCACTTGTCCGTCGAGCAGGAGGATGACCGCCTCTGAACCCCGTGCCGTGACCCGCCACGTCGTCGCATCCGCCTGGGCGACCGAGATGCCTGGCGCGAGTCGCAGCAGATCTGGAAGTGTTTCGGCAGCGGTGCGCATGATGTCGCCGCGGCTAATCACGTAGACGGAGGCGGCGGTGCCCAACATCGTCGGGTCGACTTGGCCGACGTCGCTCACCTGCGTCCCCAGCAGGTCTTGCACCGACAACCGCGTCAGGTCGGTTTGCTGCGCGAGAGCAGGCGCGGCCGCACTAGCGGTGAGCAACACCACCAGCACCCGAGTCAGAAGCACCATGCGACCTTCGCGTATGGGTTGACGTGTCGATGACATCGTGCGTGCCTTCACTTTCTTGCAACCGTCTGATGTGACCGCGCAGCCGGCCACGAAGCACGACGCAGGCCAGATTCGATCGCACACGCGCGCATGCAGCGAAGTGCCGCACGTACACGTGGTTAGGCGCGCTCGACGCCGGGCGCGCGCGTCGCCGTGCGGTGTGCGCAACCGCACACGGCGCACATCACCGCACATCGCGCCCGCTCATCACCGGTGGGCGGAACCCGTTGAATCGTCTGGACTTCGCGCGGGCGACACACTCGGCACGCGCCCTGCTATCCCACCAGCCAGACGCTCATGAAGATTGAAGCTGCCGCACAATCACCCGTCGCCGCCGAACCCCATGCGCGATTCACACGCACGCCGCTGCCGCGGCCTGTCGTGCTGAAGATCCGCGAGGAGCTGTTGGCGCAGTCACTGCTCACCGTCGGAGAGTTTCACGCCGCCATTCGCTTTGCCGACGCGGAGCGGGTGCCGCTGCCCGACGCGCTTGTGGCGCTCTCGTACGTCGAGGAGCGGGCGGCCTACGACGCGCTCAGCCGAGCCGTCGGGATTCCGCTCGTCGATCTCGAGGGGACGCAGGTGAGCCCGCTCGCCGTGCGGCTGGTCCCCGAGCGCGTGGCACGACGCCACTACGCACTGCCGATCGCCGAGGACAATCGCACGCTCAAATACGCCACGTCGCAGCCGCTCGCCGCCGACGTCGGCAAGGACATCAGCTTCGCATCGGGGCGGCAGGCCGAAGCGCTCCTCGCGCGTCCGTCTCAGCTCGCGGCCGCAATCGATCGTTTTTACCCGCGGCTGTCCGACGTGGAACGGCTGCTGTCGAGATTTCGCGGCCGCCTCGAGGTGACCTCGTCGGATAGGAGGCGCGAGCGCAACGCCTCCCCCATCATCGACCTGTGCGATCAGATCATCGCCGCCGCGATCGCGGCGCACGCGAGCGACGTGCACATCGAGCCGCTCGCCGAGGGAGCCCTGGTCCGCTATCGCATCGACGGGATTCTCGAGACCGTCTTCACGGTGCCGTACGAAGCGGTCCCGAAGATGACGAACCGGTTGAAAGTGATGGCGCGGGCCGACATCGCCGTGAAGCAAAAGCCGCAGGACGGCGCGTTCAGCGTGGATGTCGACGGCCGCCAGGTCTTCGTGCGGCTGTCGACGATTCCGACGGTGCACGGCGAGAAGATCGTGCTTCGCGTCATCGACAGCGAGCACCGTCTCGTGAACGTTGAATCGCTGGCCTATGAGACCGAAGCGACCAATCGCCTGCGCCGTGCGCTCGACAGGCCGGACGGGCTCGTGCTGGTGACCGGCCCGACCGGATCAGGCAAGACGACCGTCCTCTATGCAGCGCTCGCCCATCTTTCCGACGGCCGCCGCAGCATAGTCTCGGTTGAAGACCCGGTCGAGCGACGCATCGAAGGCGTGAATCAGATTCCAGTGCAGGCGGCGTCCGGAAACACGTTCGCCGCGGTGCTGCGATCGGTGATGCGCCAGGACCCCAACGTCATCATGGTCGGCGAAATCCGCGACGGCGAGGTCGCGCACATCGTCGGGCAGGCGGCGTACACCGGCCACCTCGTGCTCTCGTCCATGCATACGAGCGACGCGGCGTCGGCGATGACGCGGCTTGTGAACCTTGGCCTCGAGCCGTACAAGGTGGCGGAAAGCCTCACCGCCATCGTGGCACAACGGCTCGTGCGACGGCTGTGTCCGGCGTGCAAGGTGCCGGTGGATGCGGACCGCAAGGGCGTTGATGCCGACCACGAAGACACTGACACACAACGGCCACACTTGAAGGCCGTGTTCTCGCGCATGCGGCCGGGACCAGGGTGCAAGGAGTGCAAGCTCACGGGCTACGTCGAGCGCGTGGCCGTCGCCGAAGTGTTCACGCCGACCGACGAGATGCGCGTGGCCATCGCCAAAGGGACGACCGCGGTCGAGCTGAAGCAGATGATGCAGCAGGCCGGGCACCGGTCGATGCGTGACGTCGCCATGCGGCTCGTCGACATGGGCGTCACCTCGATGGAAGAAGTGAATCGCGTCCTCGCCCAGGACGAGCGTCCAGACGCGAGGGCGGCGGGACGGAAGCGCGTGCTCGTAGTCGACGATGACCGCATGATCCGGATGCTCGTGCGGATGCTGCTCCAGCGCGAAGGGTACGAGGTACTCGAGGCCCAGAACGGTCGCGAAGGGATCGACATGACGCTGCAGCATCGGCCCGACCTTCTCATCACCGACCTGCTCATGCCGGAGGTCGACGGCTACGAGACGCTAACGGCGCTGCGCTCCGAGGGGAGCTTCGCGCTCATGCCGGTCATCGTGCTCACCGGCGAGAGCGGACCAGAAGTCGAGCGCACGGTGCTTTCGCTGGGCGCCGATGACTATCTCATCAAGCCGTTCGACGCCGACGTGCTCCTCAAGCGCGTCCGCAGCGTGTTCGCTCGCCACCTGCGCATGGCCAGCTGATGACACGCGACCAGGGCTCCTCGCTCGTCGAAGTGCTGGTCGGGACGCTGCTCCTGGTTGCCCCGTCGAGACTGCTGCCACGCCGGCCAGCGTCCCGTTGAACGGAACCGAGACGATTCTCCTCGTGGAGTACGATGCGATGGTGCGTGGTTTCGTCCAGAAAGCGCTCCAGCGCCTCGGCTATCTCGTACACGTCAGGGCCGATTCGCGGCAGGCGATCGAGTTCGGCCAGGCGCACGACGGACCGCTCCACGCGATCGTCACCGACGTCGTACTCCCCGACATGAACGGCCGCGAGATGGCCGCGCACGTCCGACAGGATCATCCGGAAGCGAAGGTCCTGTTCATGTCCGGGTACACCGACGATGCCATCGTCCGACACGGAGTGCTGGAGCCCGGCACGTGGTTCCTGCAGAAGCCGTTCACGGCGGACAGGCTCGCGCGCAAGCTGCGTGAAGTGTTTACGACGTAAACCGTCCCCTACAAACGGGAGGCGAGCTTGGCGAAGATCGGCCGCAAGCGGGCCGCACTCGCGGCGAGATCCTCGGGCAGGACGCGCATCTCGCCGACCACCGTCATGAAATTGGTGTCGCCGCTCCAGCGCGGGACGACGTGCACGTGCAGATGCTCGAGAATTCCGGCACCCGCGGGCTTTCCCAGATTGATGCCGACGTTCAGCCCGTGCGGCTGATACGCCTCCATGAGCGCCGCCTCGGCGCGCTGCGTCAGGACGCCGATCTCCGTGAGCTCCGCAGTGGTCAGTTCGCCGAGCGTCGCCACGTGTCGGTGCGGCACGATCATGAGGTGGCCGTTGTTGTAGGGATAGAGATTGAGGATGACGTAGCTGACGGACCCGTCGAAGACGACGAGGTCAGGCTGCTGTGCACAGAAGATACAGCCGGATCCGGTATCGCCGCCCGTCACGTATGCAAGACGCCAGGGAGACCAGAGGCGATCCATCGTTCGCCAGGTCCAGAACGACCCGGCCTACGCAGTCGCCGTATCTGACGGGGCGGCCGGCGCGGGTCCCGACGCCGACGCCTCCGCCTCGCGGTTGATCAGGTCTTTCAGCTCCTTGCCCGGCTTGAAGTACGGCACCTTCTTCGGCGGTACGTCGACCTTGTCGCCCGTCTTCGGGTTCCGCCCCTTGCGCGGCTCGCGCTTGCGGAGCCGGAAGCTGCCGAACCCCCGCAGCTCGATCTTCTCGCCGCGGTGCAGCGCGTCGATGATGCTCTTGAAGACGGTGTCGACGATGACCTCCGAGTGCTTCTTCGTGAGCTCGGACACCCGCGACACTTCCTCCACGAGCTCCGCCTTCGTCATGCTGCCGTTGGGAGTAGTCATGGTGCTCATCTATGCTTGAAGTGGTCTCCGAGCGTGGCCGTGCCGGTGCCCTCGTGCTCGGACGCGTAGGCCTGCCAATCGTCCGACTTGAGGGCGCGGATGCTCAATCCGATCTTTCGGTCCTGCGGGCTCAGCTTGATGATCTTCATCTGGTAGCTGTGCCCCACCTGCAGATCGATCTTCTCGCCGCCGTGCGCGTCGTCGAACTCCGAGACGTGAATCAGCCCCTCGATCCCCTCGTCGAGCTCGACGAAGGCGCCGAAGTTCGTCATCCGGGTGACCTTGCCCTCGAGCGTGACGCCGACCTTGTGACGCGTGAAGAAGTCGTCCCAGATGTCGGTCGCGAGCTGCTTGAGTCCGAGCGACAGCCGCTGGTTGTCGGCATCGATGCTGAGCACCATCGCCTCGACGACGTCGCCCTTCTTGACGACCTCCGACGGGTGCTTGATCCGCTTGCTCCACGACATGTCGGAGATGTGGATCAAGCCGTCGATGTCCTCCTCGACCTCGACGAACGCGCCGAACTCGGTGAGGTTGCGTACCTTCCCTTTGATGCGCGTGCCGACCGGGTACTTGTCGGCCAGCTCGTGCCAGGGGTTGCTCTCCACCTGCTTGAGGCCGAGCGAGATTCGGCGCGCCGCGGGATCCACGCCAAGCACCATCGCGTCGACGCTGTCGCCAACGTTCAGGATCTTCGACGGGTGCTTCACCCGCTTGCTCCACGACATTTCCGACACGTGGATCAGCCCTTCCACACCCGACTCGAGCTCGACGAAGGCGCCGTAGTCGGTGAGGCTCACCACCTTGCCGCTGACGCGTGCGCCCACGGGGTACCGGTCCTGCACGGTCGCCCACGGATCCTGGATGAGTTGCTTGTGCCCGAGCGAGACACGCTCTGTCGCCGGGTCGTACTTGAGGACGATGACGTCGACCTCGTCGTTGACCTTGAAGAGCTCCGACGGATGGCCCACGCGACCCCACGACATGTCAGTGATGTGGAGCAGGCCGTCGATCCCGCCGAGATCGATGAACGCGCCGTAGTCGGTGATGTTCTTCACCGTGCCGCGCAACACCTTTCCCTCGACGAGCGTCTCGAGCGTGGTCTTCTTCTTCTCGGCGTTCTCCTCCTCGAGCAGCGCCTTGCGCGACAGCACGATGTTGCCGCGCTTCTTATTCACCTTGATGACGCGCATCCGGAGCTCCTGCCCCTTGAGCGCGTCGAGGTTGCGGACGGGCCGGATGTCGATCTGCGACCCGGGTAGAAATGCGCGCACACCGATGTCGACGGCGAGCCCGCCCTTGATGCGCTCGATGACGCGCCCGATGACGACCTTCCGCTCGCTGTACGCCTTCTCGACCTCGTCCCAGATCTTCATCTTCTCGGCCTTCTCGCGCGACAGCACGATGTGGCCTTCGCGGTCTTCAGTGCGCTCGAGCAGCACGTCGACCATGTCGCCGGGCTGCACGGTCACCTGACCGGTCTCGTCGAGAAACTCGCTGATCGGGATGAGGCCTTCGGACTTGTAGCCGACGTCGACGACGACGTCGGTTTCGGTGAGTTGGAGGACCGTGCCTTTGACGACCTCGCCTTCCGCCATGTTGCGGAAGCTGTCGTCGTAGATGTCGAGCATGGCCGCGAATTCGTTCGGGTCCATGTCTTCGTGGTGCATCGGCTTGAACGCCGGACCAACGGGACGGCCAGCCCGAGTCCGTGCCGGTGCGCCGGGCTGGTCGCTCCCCCTCTCGGGTGTGACCACCCCGTTCTGTACATTCGCCATTCGCTACGCGTCCTCCCCGCCTCCGCGACCCATGCGCAGGGCGTGCCGGTTGCTATTGCGGGGACCGGCCCCCCGCAGATATAACGGCGCTGGACAGACGACCATTCGACTATGATGCAGACGAGCCTGAGTGGAGTCGGCTGGGGTTCACCACCCTACGGCGAGCGATCGTCAGGCGCCGATAAGATATAGAGATTACGTCACTTATCGGAAACTGTCAAGGTAGGTTCTTAGCAAGCGGAGGCACCTCGACGCGAAAGGATCAGCCATGGCGAAACCGAAGGCGGCACGGCGCAGGAAGACGGCACGGCGGGCGGGCGCGGCCCGATCGCGCGCGCGGAAGCCCGCCGCACGGGGGCGGAGAGGCGCCCGAAAGGCGCAAGTCCGCCGCCGCGCCAAGGCGGCCCGGCTCCGGACGCCCGCGCGCAAGCAGGCTCGCGCGCGGAAAACCCGAGGCAAGAGAGCCCCAGGCAAGAAGAAGGTGACGGCCCGAAAGGCGCCGGCGCTCAATCGCGTACGCCGCACGATCGGCGCCGAAGGGGACATCGTCGCGACGCCACCCTCGTCGCTCGACTTCGACCGCACGGCGTCATCCGCCCGGACCGGCCGGCGCGAGCTGCACGAGAAGTTCGCCGAGCACACCGAGACGAGCCCGGTGATGACCGGCGGCGACATCGACGCCGACTGGGAGTCCGCATATTCGGTGGGTGACGAAGCGCCCGGCGGCGACAACCCGACGCCCGATCAGGACATCGTCGACGACATCGGCCGCGCGCTGGGCGTCGAGTACGAGGATAACGAGGAGCTCAAGGGCGAGAAGAAGATCAGCGACCGCGATCGCCGCCGCTGGGAGCTCGACCCGGCCTCCTCTGAGGATTTCGACGAACGGTGAAAAACAGAAGGCGGACGCCTTCAGCAGTCTGACTTGTGCAATTCACGATTCACGATTGTGAGGACTGTCCCCACAACATCCTGAATCGACAGGTCGGTCGTATCGATGCGCACTGCATCGGATGCGGGCATCAGCGGCGACGCGGCGCGTGTCGTGTCCGATCGGTCGCGTGCCTCGATCGCTTCCGCCACCGACTCCCGCCCTGCCGCGCCGCCAGTGTGCGCGGGATCGGCGGCCCGCCGGCGGGCTCGCTCCTCAGCTGACGCATCGAGATAGATCTTGACATCGGCGTCGGGGAACACGACGGTCCCGATGTCGCGTCCTTCCATCACCACGCCGCCCTGCCTGGCCACGTCGCGCTGGCGCCGTACGAGCACCTGCCGGACGCGCGGCAACCGGGCCACCGCGGCTGCGGCGCGATCGATCTCGGGTGTCCGGATGGCACGTGTGACGTCGTGGCCATCGATCGACACCACATCGCCTTCGACGACGACCTGCGCCCGCTCGGCCAGGTCGGCAACGGCGTGCTCGTCATCGAGCGGAATCCGCTCGAGGTTGGCCTTCCACCCGACTGCGCGGTACATCGCGCCGGTGTCGACGTGCCGGTAGCCGAGTGCTCGCGACACGCTCCGTGCAACGGTCCCCTTTCCCGCGCCAGAGGGACCGTCTATCGCGACAATGAGGCGCCTAGACATGTGCGAGGGTACGAGGGGTGCGAGGGTGCACGCCCACACATTCGCGCCTTCGCACTATCGGACGCACCGACGCACCCTCGAATGGTCGCACCGTCGTACTTCGATCCGTTCAGTGTAACATGCCGCGTCGATGCAACTGCGCCGATCGGTCGTCGTGGTGCTCGCGTTGCTCGTCATTGGAGTCGTCTTCGTGTACTTGGCGGCGCCGTATGGACGTGCGGCGTTGCTCTTCGTCCGCGTCGCCGATGTCGGTGGACGCGTCGAGGCGTTCGCCGACGCGCGCGCGCGCAGGATTTCGGTGCAGCCGCCGCACGTCGTGCCCACCCGCCACGGCGAGGTTCAAGCGCAGTTCTATCGGCCCGACGGTTCTTTTCGGCGATCGGTGCTGCTCGTTCCCGGCGTGCACTCGATGGGAATCGCCGAGCCGCGGCTGACGGCGCTCGCCCGCGACCTCGCCGGCAGTGGCGTCGCGGTGATGGCTATGGCACTGCCCGATCTCATGGGCTACCAGATTACCGGGCGATCCGCCGATGTCATCGAAGATGCCGTCGCATGGATGGCCACTCACGACGATCTTGCACGAGACGGCCGCGTCGGCATCATCGGCGTCAGCTTCGCGGGTGGGCTCTCGATCGTCGCCGCCGGTCGTCCCGCTCTCCGCGACAAGGTGGCTTTTGTCGTCTCGTTCGGCGGGCATGGAGACCTCGAACGCGTGCTGCAGTACCTCGCAACGGGCGAGGCCGTCAAGGCGCCGGGCATCGACACTCATCCGCCGCACGACTATGGCGTTGCGGTCATCCTGTATGCCGCGGCGGATCGCGTCGTGCCTGCCGACCAGGTTGCACCGCTGCGCGAGGGTATCCGCACGTTTCTGTACGCCTCGCAGCTCACTCTCGTCGACCTGGCGCAGGCGAATGCCACGTTTGCCGAGGCGCGCGAGATGGTGAACGCATTGCCCGAGCCGTCGGCCACGTACTTGAGGTACGTGAACGAGCGCAACGTGAAGGCGCTCGGCCCGATTCTAGTCCCGCATCTCGGCCTCGAAGCCGATCCCGCGGCGTCACCCGAACGTGCCCCGTCGGTGCCGTCCGCGCCGGTGTTCCTGTTGCACGGCGACGGCGACACAGTGATCCCGACGGCCGAGTCGGCCGTGCTCGGCGACTATTTGCGATCGAAGGGCGTCGACGTCCACGTGCTCATCAGCCAGATCATCACGCACGCGGAGCTCGACCGGTCGGCGGCGGCGATGGAGGTCTGGAGATTGATCGCGTTCTGGACCGATGTCCTCCGCCGATAAGCCGCGCCTGACGTGTCCGCCGCTCGTCGGCGGTGCCTCGAGTCTTCGCCACGCGAGACGTCCAGCCGTGCCTCCGCTCTTGCTTCAATGCAGGTAAGGCTCCAGAAGATCTTCTCGCAGGCAGGTATCGCCTCGCGCCGTGCGGCGGAGAAGCTCATTCATGAGGGGCGGGTGACCGTCAATGGCGTCACCGTGCGTCAAATGGGGACAAAGGCGGATCCCGCCGCGGACGACATCCGCGTCGATGGCCAGCGCGTCAAAGGACCCGAGCCGCTGCGCTACATCCTGCTCAATAAGCCGCCCGGCTATGTGACGACGCGATCCGATCCACAACATCGTCCGACGGTGATCAACCTTCTAGGCGGCGTGCGCGAGTACGTCTATCCGGTCGGACGCCTCGACTACGACACGGAAGGACTGCTCCTCCTGACGAACGACGGCGATCTGGCGGCAGGACTGACCCATCCGCGTCACGGTGTCGAGCGAACGTACGAGGCGCGCATGGGGGGCGTGCCTGAGGAGCGCGATCTCGAGCGGCTGCGGAAGGGGATCCCGCTCGATGGACGGCGGACGCTGCCGGCCGACGTGGAGCTGATCACGCGCGGCCCTTCCAGTCCGGCTTCCGCCTCCGCACGTCGCACTGCGGGAGACAGCACAGCTGAACGCTCCGATCGAAAAACACAGGAGAGCGTGCTGCGGATCACGATCCGTGAGGGACGCAAGCGGCAGGTGCGCCGAATGTGCGAAGCGATCGGCCATCCCGTCCGCGCGCTGCGGCGCGTTCGAATTGGCCCGTTGAGCGACCGACGGCTCAAGCCAGGCAACTGGCGCGAGCTCACGGAGCAGGAGATACGGCTCCTGCGCGCACGTGCACAGGGCAAAGGGCAAGGCAAGTAGTTGCCCTTTTCACTTTGAACTTGGTTCGTCTTCCAGTGGCAGCATCTCCTCGCGCGGCGTCACCTCGGTGAGCCCCGCCGGCGGGTCGAAGCCGAGCGCCTCGGCCATGTCCTCGATCTTCGGCAGGTCGTTCAGATCCTGCAGCCCGAAGCGAATCAGAAATTCTTTCGTCGTCGCGTAGAGAAACGGCCGGCCGACGACGTTTTTGCGGCCGACGATCTTGATGAAATGCCGTTCGAGCAGCGTGCCGAGCACGCCCGACGTGTTGACGCCGCGGATCTCGGAGATCTCCACCGTTGTGACCGGCTGCTTGTAGGCGATGACCGCCAGGGTCTCGAGCCCCTGCACGGTCAGCTTCTGCGTGGAA
>Ga0187893_10003679_pt1 | contig 30517 bp, 30 predicted proteins | sample MA1701074metaG_FD_139574 | JGI IMG/M metagenome (GOLD analysis project Ga0187893, IMG submission 139574) | White microbial mat communities from a basaltic lava cave in the Kipuka Kanohina Cave System on the Island of Hawaii, USA - MA170107-4 metaG ...
AATAGGTAATAGGTAATAGGTAGTTGGTAGCAGCGACGGGAAAGTCTTATTTTTAGCCATGGCTCCGGCTCCAAGGCTTGCATTTTGGGATTTGGGATTTGCGGCGGTCCACTGACCTCAGAGGGCGAAAAAGTTGTAAACTTGCGGTTGATTTTATCACGTAATGCAAGAAGATAAAGCCGCTGACCTCGTCCTTCGCAACCTCTGGTACCTGGCCCTGCCTTCTGGCGCACTGAAAAAAGGGAAACTCGTTGCGCGCACCATCGCCAACGAGCGCATTGTCTTCGGCCGCGACAAGAACGGGACGGCTTACGCTTTAAGGGATAATTGCCCGCATCGTGGCGTACCGCTTTCCAAAGGACACCTTCTACCTAACGGTAACATCCAGTGTTGCTACCATGGCTGGGAGATCGACTCCGGCGGTGTATGTCGCAACATTCCCGCGCTTCCACCCGACTCGAAGGCCGACGTCACGAAGATCCGGGCGCCAAAATACCCGGTTGCCGAAGTGAACGGCACGGTGTGGGTGTACATGCCGCAAAAGCTTACGATGGATGTCGTTGTGAAGGAGCCTGTGCCTGACCTGCACGTGGGAAAAGGGGAGGAGTTGCTGCACGTGGAGTCCATTGTGCTGCCGACGAACATAGACCACTCTGTCATCGGCCTGATCGATCCTGCGCACGTGACGTTCGTACACCAGTCGTGGTTCTGGCGCTCGGCAAAGGCGCTTAAGTTGAAGACAAAGAATTTTGAACCAATCCCTCGTGGGTGGAAGATGGTGCGTCACGCGCCATCGGCGAACTCAAAAGGCTACCGCGTTTTGAAAGGAGACGTATCTACGGAAATCTTTTTCGACATTCCCGGCAACCGGCTCGAGCATATCAGCATCGGCAAGTCAAACAAGGTTATTTCGATCACAACACTTACACCTGTCGACGATACGCATACGGAACTGAATCACTTCTTCTACTCCTCGCTGGCGATCACGCGCTGGCTCTGGTGGCCGCTGAAGAGCCTGGGCAAGACGTTTATCGGCCAGGATGTTGGCGTGTTCCACAAGCTGGCAAGGGGACTTGAAACCAATCCGCAGCTCATGCTCGTGGGCGAACCTGACGCCCAGGCACGGTGGTACTATGAAATGAAGAAACAGTGGCGTACTTCGCAAGAGCAGGGTACGGAGTTCAGGAATCCGATTCAGGCGGAGACGTTGCGTTGGGTAACATGACCGGTAACCTTGGCGGCTTAGCGATTTGCGTGAATATTTTATGGGTTTCAAATGCGGAACCAGTACAAAGACCTGAAGTTAAGCATCGTGCCAGGTGTATTGGCAATCTGCCGGCTCGAAAAGGGTTGTGCCGTCCCCTCGTGGGCGCTTGATTCAGTTTTCTTTTCCGTCAACCAGACCCCCGATGAACTTTCCATTGTATGTGAGGAGAATCTGGTGCCGAAATCCGTAAAAAAATCTGAGGCTTGGAGGGCATTCAAAGTCGATGGCCCGTTGGATTTAACGCTGACCGGCGTTGTGGCCTCCATTTCAAAAGTGCTTGCCGGCAAAAGGATTCCCATCTTTGTCATAAGCACGTACGATACAGACTATATCCTGGTACAGGTCAGGGATTTTGATCGGGCGAAGAAAGTCCTGGCCGAGTCATTCTCGCTGAGTGAATAGGGAAAACCTGTTCCCGATATTGCATAGATTGGTAGTACTGTGCGACATTGAGCACAAACGTTGGGCAACATTACCTTCGAGAAATGAAGATTTTTCTAACAGACCAATCAAACAATTTTGTGGGGTTATTGAGAGAGTTGACGGCCAAACCTACAATGAAGTTTGACAAGTCGAAATTGAAAGAGAAGACGACAGCGATCAACATCAAGACTGACAAACAAGTGGGTCAGGTCAATCTTGATTTCCTGTTCAACTACCAGGTGTTTCCCTCCAGCATTATGACGTTCCTGACTGAGTGGGGACAGGAGAAAAGAAAAATGAAAATTGGAGATACGATTCTCCAACAGGCATTCATTCCACCGACAAGACTGTTTTCGCAGAAGATTGTATTTGGAGTGAGAATAACCAACATAATAGACGAAACCGAGCGGAAAGGATTCAGTTACGAGACTGTTGAAGGACATGCGGAGAAAGGCGAAGCCTCTTTCACTATGGAGAATTGCGACGTGGGATTGGTTTTTAAGATCAAGACATATTCGGAGCCAGGGAACCTATTGACAAAGATAGTTGGGCCATTATTTACAGGTCCATATCAAACGCATTGCACAAGGAAGGCCCTGGAGAATGTGAAAAGACAGGTAGAACAATGAGACAACGCCCAACTTGATGAATACAATTTCTAGAAGCAACTGAATGAAAATGTAAGCTCTAAAAAACTTCGTCATTCGTGGAAATTGAAAACGCTTTGAGCAGATAGTTAAGTAAGATAATCCGAAGTTGCCGGCAATGCTCTTTGGGGACTTATATTCTGCATTTAGTCGCGCTTGACCCAAGCGAATGTTAACGTGTCAGAAGGTGCCCAGGATATTGAGTTTTCTCAACAATTGAATTTCCGCGACAGCGAACGAATGTATCCCTACCACAACAAAATAAAACAGCGGATAGCCAGCAATGAGTTGGTCCGGTATGAGTTCGTGGAGAGATACAAAGATATTTCTCCTTGTTTGTTGCTTTATTTTGAAACAGAGCCGAAGATAAGGCCAATCAGGAAACACAGGTTTAAGGAATACGAGGCAATTCTAAACAATCGAAAAGCAGTCACTTAAATCTCTTGATCGCAATGCTCGCTACTGTTTCCCCAATCGCCAACGACGATGTGGCCGCCGGTGAAGGTGCATTGCACACATTGATTGCATTCTCCGATTCGAGGATTAAAAAGTCGTCTAACAATCCACCCTCGCGATCGCAGGCCTGAGCTCGAACGCCTGCCCCGCCCTCCACGAGGTCGGCTGATTTAATTTCAGGAATAAGCTTTTGCAATGCCTTTGTGAACGCAGCCTTTGAAAATGACCGGTACATTTCCCCCACACCTGTGCGCCAGTATTTTCTGGCCACCTTTTGAAATCCCGGCCACATTAACGAGTCGGTCAGCTCACCCAGGTGGATTTGGGACTTCCGGTAACCTTCGCGCCGGAATGCCAGGACAGCATTCGGTCCGGCCTCAACACCACCTCGCGCCATTCTTGTGAAGTGCACGCCGAGGAAAGGGAAACTAGGATCTGGAACAGGGTAGATCAGATTCTTCACCAGATATTCCTTGTTCGGTCGCAGCTTGTAGTATTCGCCGCGGAAAGGAATGATCCGCACATTGAGATTAGGAACCATGAGAGAAGCAACTTTGTCGGAGTACAACCCCGCACAGTTGATTACCAGTGCAGTCGAGTAGTTTCCTTTGGTGGAGATTACCTCGCCATCGCGGACGGCCGTAACTTTCTCTCCCAGCCTTATTTCACCTCCGGCCTTGACAATAACCCCCGCGTACTTCGCGGCAACCAGCCCAAAATCAACAATCCCGGTTTGAGGCACAAAGATTCCTTCAAGTCCTGCTACATGAGGCTCGTATTCTTTGAGCTCCTCCTTACGCAAACGCTTCATTCCTGTCAGCCCATTTTGTACACCGCGCTCGTAAAGGGTATTAAGCAAGGGCCGTTCGGCTTCATCTGTAGCCACAACGATCTTTCCACATAACTCAAAAGGAACGCCGTGTTCCCGGCAAAAGTCCACAAGCAAATGATAACCACGAATGCAGTTGGTTGCCTTCAGGCTGCCGGGCTTGTAGTAGAGACCTGAATGAATAACACCACTGTTGTTACCAGTCTGGTGTTTTGCAACCCGGTCCTCCTTTTCGATCACCAGCACCTTTATGTCGCTCCTGGCCTTCAGCAGTTGCAACGCAGTCGCCAGGCCGACGATGCCTCCGCCGACAATTACTGCATCATACTTGCTCATTGGATCAGACGCGAATGGGTCTTATCCGCACGTTGAAGTCAGGCTCAACCATCACAAAGTGGTTTTTGGGGATCATGGTCCACTGCGGTCCATCGCTAAGTTTCTCAGACACCACCAACACTGCCTGGTCGTCGTCCTTTGGCGCCTCGAGCCGCGTGGTGCCGTCTTCAACCACGTAGCGGCTGCCCTCGGAGTGATAAAGCGTCAATGGATCTTCCCTGGGGTCGTTCGTCCAGCGTGTGGCCACGATGAAGTTTCCGTCGGTAACACACATGTTGAGGTAGGCAGCCTCGGTTACGCCGGAGTCCTTCATGATCTTCACAACATAGTTGTAGGTGTTTTCGAATGCATCGGCTACTGCGTCGGTGTTCACTTTCTTGTGGTTCTTATTCAGGTAGTTGACGAGGTAGGCGAAAATGTGTTCGGAGTCTGTTTGTCCCTTGATCCAGTTGTACATCTCGTCGGAAAGCGGCTCACGAAGCTTGCGTTTCACTTTCCCGAAGTCCTCGATGCCTCCGTTGTGGGCCATCAAGAGGTTCTTGTATTGGAAGGGATGGCAATTTGATTCCGAGACTTCGCCTACACTGGCGGCCCTAACATGAGCGATGAGACAACCGGTTCTGACCTTGGGAGCAAGATTTCGAAGATTGCGGTTGCTCCAGGCTGGGTTCACGGAGACGAACGTCACCGGTTCGTTGTTCACCTCCGGAACATACCACCCGATACCGAATCCGTCCCCGTTCAATGGCTCCTCAATCTCTTTTGCGTCGATGCTCTGGTTGATGAGGGAGTTTTTGGGCTTGTAGAGCAGATTATCGATGATGATGGACGTCCCGCGGTAGGCGAGTAGGCGGCACATAGCGTGGGTATTAGGTGTTGGGTATTAGGTATTGGGTATTAGGTATTGGGTATTAGGTATTGGGTATTAGGTATTGGGTATTAGGTATTGGGTATTAGGTATTGGGTATTAGGTATTGGGCGCAGTTCTCCAAATTTAGAAAAATTCGGGTTGCCTTCAGTCACTGGTCGCTGGCTGCTGGTCGATGGTAGGCGGCTACTGGGCAACTCTAATCAGGGACAAACGACCAGGGACTATTTTTTCTTCTCGAATTTCAACGACACTGAATTCATACAATACCGCAACCCCGTCGGCTGGGGTCCGTCATTGAATACGTGCCCCAGGTGACCGTCGCAACGGCTGCAAACGACTTCTTCACGGACCATGCCGTAACTGGTGTCTTTATTGATTGCGACAGCTTCTGGCCTCAGGGGCTGGTAGAAGCTGGGCCAGCCGGTGCCGGACTCAAACTTAGTGTCGGATTCGAACAGCGGTTGGCCGCAACCGGCGCAGAAATACTGTCCCTTTTCATGGTGATCCCAGTACTCTCCGGTAAATGCCCGCTCTGTGCCCTTCTCGCGCAGCACGTGATACTGCATGGGCGTCAGGATTCTCATCCACTCTTCGTCGGTCTTTACCACAGCTGCTTTGGATTTGGTTTCCTTCCCTGTACCCTGTCCCTGACAGCATTGGACAGACAAAGCGGACAGGATCAGGAGGGTGGTGAATGGTCTTGAAATCATGATTTGAAGTTAACCCTAAAACCAAAATACCCCGGCCGCCTGCCAGGGTATTTTGTACCTAAACCTAAACCTATGAGAGTGTTACTCTACATATTTCTATACGGGATAACGGCGGAGGGGTTACAATTAGTGTAGAAAAAAGGGACAGATTTATGACCTCTTGGGAGGATTATTGGCCGCTGATGGCCAGAGCCGGCGAGCCAGGACGTCAGCGTACCAGTATAGACTTAATTGTTACGCAGGCACCCAAACGCTCAGCCACTCAGGCACGCTATTTCAGCTTGTCCTTAAACTGCTTCCTGAACTTCTCCACCTTTGGCCTTATAACGTACTGGCAGTACCCCGCCTCGGGGTTGAGGGCAAAATAGTTCTGGTGGTAGTCCTCGGCCGGGTAGTAGTTTGTCAGCGGGGTGATTTCTGTTACAATCCGGCTTGAAAACACCCTGGAGGCTTCAAGTTGTGCCTTGTAGGTCTCGGCTATTTTCTTCTGGTTTTCATCATGGTAGAAAATTGCCGAACGGTACTGTGTGCCGACGTCGTTACCCTGCCTGTTCAGAGTGGTAGGGTCATGGGTGTTCCAGAAGATCTCCAGAAGGTCGGAAAACGAAACGACGGGGGGGTCAAATGTGATGCGAATAACCTCGGCGTGACCTGTCAGGCCGGTACATACTTCCTTATAAGTTGGATCCTTCACCTTTCCGCCTGAGTAGCCGGACTCAACTTTGGAGACACCCTTGACAGCCAGGAAGACCGCTTCCGTGCACCAAAAACATCCGTTGCCAAAAGTAGCCTGCTGTTCCATCGATTTGGGTTTTGATTTGTCCTGCCCTTGGATCGCGCCCATTGCAAGCGCAAGGCAAAGCGTTAAAATCGTTCTCATAACATGCAATAACCGCCTTTGGTGTTAAATAGTTTGCAAAATCGATAGTATTTCATCCATCGCCGAAACAACCACCGCACACTGGCACTAAAGCACGCATCACTCTGGCACACAGGTACGCAGGCACCCAGGCACTTCAATACTGGCTATAGAAACCTCGCAACCTCTGCTCCAGGTTGTTTTCAAGGTTTCGCATGGCCTGGTTAAACAAGTCGCGGTCGTTAGGCGAGGTCTCCTTTAACTTCACCAGGCTCTGTTGACTTGCATTCAGTGCGCGGAGATCTCCCGAGTACGATGCCCATTCGTATTGCCAAATCGAGCGGCCCTCGACGGTCTCATCCTGCAATACGGCCTGCGACCCTGCATCGGTGATAATGAACTTGGCCATGCCCATTGCAGACTTCGATTTCCGGTAATATGTAATCTTGGCTGAGACGGGCGTCATGATGTCTACTGTTTTTCCGTCCGCCCCTTTCTTCTCACCTGTCTTGATTTCCTTGTTCAGCGTTTCTGACGTCGTTGTCGTCCTGGCTGCGCCTTCTTCCTGGTAGCCGTTAAAGATCAGTCGGAGTGTCTGGTCCGGGGGCACTGTATCTTTTTGGTTGATCGGTCTGAAGGAAAGGAATTGCCGCTTTACGGCGTTGATCGCAGGCTGAAGGCTAGCGTTGTAGTTGGAGGCGTTTATTTCCTCGTAAGCCACACGAAGCGTAGCGTTGAATTCTGCTTGGGTCATCATCTCGATGGACTCACGGTAGCCGGATTCGTAGTCGTTGGCTTCCTTGAACGCGAAATACGCTTTCTTGGCGTCGTCGCGTGTGTTCTTCATCAGCGCTGTGATTCCTTCAGCATAACTCTCTTCCGCGGCTTTGGGGCGGGCATCCTTCAACTCTGCGTATCGCGTTGCCGGTTGTGCGATCACTTTCATTGCACCCAACGACGTTTTGATCTGATCACTCATATGATTGATCTGCTCATACCCGCGAACTGCATTGCGCCACTTGCGGGGGTTGTCTGCCGCGATTTCGTTCTTGATGCCGGTATCGATATACTCAACGGCAAGGGGATAGGCCTTCTGAAGCACGGCCTTGGCTTTCTTGTTGTCCTGGCTGCTGCGTAGCCTGTTAACGGACTCCAGTACGGCCTCATAGTAATTCCCGTGTGAAAGGGCTGACTTACCTGAGGTGCAGGCCTGGAGTAGAAGGAGCGAGAAAAAGGCGACGTAGAGTTTCTTCATGAAGGAAAGTAAGGCAAATGGGATGCCTAAAATAGGGAGTTGTAAGGAATGTTGCTAGTCTCTGGTCTCTGGTTTCTCGTTTCTAGTCTGTAGTTGCTGGTCCCTGGTCATTGGTTGCTGTTCACAAGGTCACCGTTCACTTTCACCGCTTACCGTAAAGTTCAATCAACAGTTCACTCAGTAGGTTGCGCCAATTCCCCCATGAGTGTCCTTCGGGAACTTCTGTGAACTTAACAGAATGCCCGTGCTTTTGGAGTTGTTCGACCATCCGTTTCGCTTCGGGAGCGCCGTCGAAGAATGTCCCGGCGCTGATGTAGGCCCTCAGCGGAGGCCTGATTTCTTTTTCCACGTATCCAAATATCTCGGGTTTGTACCAGTAGGCTGGAGATTGGCATGCCACGCGTGGAAATACCGCGGGTTTAGAAAGCGCAAAGAAAGCGGCGCTTAATCCGCCCAGCGACGTTCCCAGGATTCCCCTTGCTTCGGCATTCTTGTCTCCAACGGCTGGTATCAATTCGTCGGTCACGAAGGCAAGGAAATCCTCATTGAGACTCAACTCAGTCGTTCTTCGGTTGTTGGACTTATTGGCATGTTCTCGGGCATCAATAAAGACAATTGCCATGGGTACGATGCTGCCTGAAGCGATGAGATTATCAAGGGAGGTCGCCATGTTGCCGAGACGTGGATCGTTGTATTCATTTCCATCGAAGACATACAACACAGGCAGTGCAGCCACAGCAATGTGGCCTGCAGGCAGATACACCTGGTAGTCTACCTCGTAGCCAAGCTTTTGACTCCAGATGGTGTGTTGACTGACGAGGCCGCGAGGCGTTTTTTCACCCGGGATTTGATCCGGACTCCGCTTCCAGGCGGGCATCCGGATTTCGGAATTCGGAGATCCACCACCCACGCCGCTGTATTGTTGGTTTGGATTGACCGGATCGAGGATCCAGTCCTTTCCGTTGAGAATGATCTTGTAGTCAAGACGGGCTTTTGATGGAAAAGTACACGGGGCAATCCAGATATCGGTGTTCCTGATTCGCTTGCCTTGGGTAGGGGCAGGCTTTGATCCCCATCCGTTGAAGTCTCCGGCCCACAAGACAGACGTTGCCGTTCCCCTGTACAGAAATATGGAGGAGTCTGATGAAGTCAGTGGTACCTGGCCCAGCTTTTTTCGCTCTTCCCACCACTTGTTCACAGCAGATTGAACGCGCAATGAGTCTTTTTGTGCGAAGGACCGCAGTTGTTTAATTGTTTTTGCGAATATCTGCGGTGTTTGGGCGTTCGTAGAAGACGCCAGGCAAAGGAATGGGATGAGAACGGCGAACCTCATTTTCCTGGCGGTACCGAATGTAATGCAACCCGGTTGCCTTCTGTGTCGGAGAACATGGCCATATAGCCGTACTCCGGGGAGATCTGGGTTTTAGGTACGAGGATTTTACCTCCTGCAGCTTCAATCCGGTTGAGGACATTCTGAACGTCAGGGTTGGCGTTGAGGTAAACCAGCGGGCCGTCGGTCATCGACGACTTGTAGAATCCTTCATTGTACACAAGCGCACCGCCGATGCTTTCGGGGGTCTCCACCGGGAACATGCGCATTTTGATCTGCGCCACTTCAAGGGGCACCATCTTCATTTCGAAGATTGCTTCGTAGAATTTTTGCGCACGGTTAAGATCCTTTGTAGGTATCTCAAACCAGCTAACTGCATTTTTGAAAACCATATTATGATGTTTGTTAATGAGTGATTATTGTGATGTTATCGCTACTTGTTCTTAATCACAACTTCTTCCTGGTCGGACACGCGGAGCGAGAGCAATCCTGCCAGGATCATGGAAATACCTCCTGATACGAGAATAAAGATCGGTTGTTTGTTGAAGAAATGCACCAGCATGAAACCCAGCACCGTGCCGGCAATGATTTGCGGTATTACTATGAAAAAATTAAAGACACCCATGTAGTACCCCATCTTCTCGGGAGGCAGCGAGCCGGAGAGCATGGCATATGGAACGGAAAGGATGCTCGCCCACGCAATGCCTACACCGATCATGGAGAACCATAACCAGGACGGATCGGTGATAAAATAGAAGGACATCAGACCCACGCCTCCGCAGGTCAATGCGATCAGGTGCGTTACCCTCCGACTCGTGCGGCTGGCAAGCGCAGGGAGAAAGATTGCCGCAATGGCAGCGATTCCGTTGTAAACACCAAAGAGGTTGCTCACCAGGTCAGCGCCGTCGTTATAGGCAGCAGACGACGGATCGGTTGAATTGAAAATATGGCCGGTAACAGCTGGCGTGGTGTAGATCCACATGGCGAAGAGCGCAAACCACGAAAAGAACTGTACGTAGGCCAGCTGAACCATCGTGCGCGGCATCGTAATAAAATCCTTGGTCATATGCACAAACCCCAGGTAGGAACGTCCCAGCCGGATGTATGCAGATGCAAGGAGGAAGATCAGACCAAAAGCAACAAGCCCAAGTGCCAGAACCAGCAACTCTTTTTCAAGGGTACTGTAGAAGATCAGAGCGGTGAAGACGATGCCCACCAGCATGAGTCGCAGTGCGAGCTTTGCAAACCGCCCACGATACTTGTCTTCGTTCTCAATTTTCCGTTTCTCGCGGTTGCGCAGATCCTGCTGTTCACCTTCGCGCGGTGGATATTCTTTGGTACTGAAGACGGTCCACATAACCGTTACGAAGAGCATGAGTGAACCAACATAGAACGAGTACTTCACCGAATCAGGTATTTCTCCGGGATTGTCAGCAACGTTGGCTATCCCAAACCAGTTATTGAAAATCCAAGGAAGAAATGAAGCGACAATCGCCCCGGTACCGATAAAGAAACTCTGCATGGCGAAACCTGCGGTGCGTTGTGCCGGCGGCAGCATGTCTCCGACAAATGCGCGAAATGGTTCCATGCTGATATTGATTGAAGCGTCCATAACCCAAAGGACGCCGACGGCCATCCACAGTGCAGATGAGTTGGGCATCATGCAGAGGGCCAGTGACGCTAGAAGTGCACCGATGGCGAAGTAAGGACGCCTCCGCCCCCAGGTTGGGTGCCAGGTGCGGTCGCTGTAGAAACCGATAATGGGTTGAACGAGAAGACCTGTTACCGGTGCGGCTAACCAGAACAAGGCCAGGCTGTGAGTCTCGGCGCCTAGTGTCTCAAAAATCCGGCTCGTGTTGGCGTTCTGCAGCGCAAAACCGAACTGTATCCCGAGGAATCCGAAACTCATGTTCCAGATCTGCCAGAAGGAGAGCCGCGGTTTGTCTTCGTTCATGCTGGATTAGTGACCCGGGCCCATCCCCGGAACCGGAGACTTCGATACAGTTTCCTCTTTGACGAATGTCCATAAAATGGCCGATATCGTCAATGAGATTGCGCTGATGATGAAAATGATTGACTTGTTGTCAGCTGCCTGGATCACACCACCCAACACGAGACTTACCAGGAGTTGTGGAAGAACCACTGACATGTTGAATATTCCCATGAACAAACCCATCCGTGCTTTGTCAACCTTCTCTGTCATGATGGCAAAGGGCAGGCTCACCGTTGCGGCCCAACCGATACCGGCAACGCCCATAAACAAGTATACCATCGTGGGACTAGTGCCCAGCAAAACAATGAGGAAGTAGCCGGCCGCCATTGCCGCCATGGACAAGGTATGCACGCGTACGCGGCCGATGCGTCCAGCGAGTGGCTCAAGTACTGATGCTGGCAAAATAAAACCAACCGTGCTCAGCACCAGGAACGAGATAGAAACGACCTGGCCGGCAACGACATCATCGTAGATGCCTATGTTTCCCTTCACATAGAAAATCATATACACAAACATTGTTTGCACGCCGATCCAGCAGAAGCCATGGGCTGCGTATATCTTGTAAAGATCCACCAGACTTGATTTACGGGACGACATCGCTGTTGCAGCCGAAGACTGGAGTGTCCTGGGTTCTTCTATGAACATCGGCGGAAGGATGGAAAAGACAAGCACAAGAAATACACTGAAATAGATAAGTGTGTAGTTTCCACTGGTGGCACCTATGGCATAAGCCAGAACGCCAAAAGCCCCCGAGATTGTTTGCATCCACGTGTACCCTTGAGTCCGCTTTTCACCCTCTGGAGTCACGTCGGCGATGATAGAGCGGGTAGGGTTAAAGCTGATGTTGATGGACAGGTCGAGCAAAAGCGCCACGGGCAGTGCGACGGCCAGGATGGTAACACCGGTTTTTTCGCTGATGGCACCAAGGTTGGGCAGGGCCAGCAGGCTGAGTGATGCAAACGTTCCTCCGATCCAGATGAAGGGTCGTCTCCGGCCTCCCCAGAACCAGGTTTTGTCGCTAATGAAGCCTATCACCATTTGGCCGACAAGCCCTGCAAGCGGACCTGCCGCCCAAACTATTCCTACTTCATGAATATCGAGCTGATATTGTGTGGAAAGGATCCAACTCAGAGCCGCAATTTGAACCGACAGCGCAAACCCCATTGCAGTGGAGGGGAGGCTGAGTATTGCAAGGAAGGATTTGGAGAGTCGCTGTTGGAGATTGATCATTATCGCGGATTCAGCGGATTGCGCAGGCCATTACTTTCTGTGGGGGGTGTTGCGCAATGACGAGTCACGCACGATCAGTCTTGTTTTTAGCACCTTGGTTTCCGGCGCGGGATAGTTATTGTCTTTGTCTGTCAGTTCTATTTGTCGGATAAGCAACCGGGCGGCTTCCTGCCCCATTTCGAAGCCGGGCTGGTCAACGGTGGTCAACGATGGTTCGAGCAGCGAGCCGTACGACCAGTTGCTGAATCCAACCACGCCCACCTCATTAGGAATTCGCAGGCCTAGTTCCTTAATGCTTTGCATGGCGCCGGTAGCCATTGGATCGTTGGCAGCAAAAATAGCATCGGGCGGATCAGGCATGGACAAAAGTTTCTTCGTGCTGCGTTTGCCTTCCTCCAAGCTTCCGGTAACACACTCCTGCACATAAGCAGCTTTTAACTCAAGCTGGTGTTCACGCAATGCATCCTGGTATCCGCGCTTCCGGTCATTGGTTATGATCAATCCGGGCGATCCCTCCAGGAACGCAATCTTGCGATAGCCCTGGTCGATAAGATGGCTCACGGCCTCCTTTGCTCCAACATAATCATCCACTACAACGTTGCTGCACAGCGTGGTGTTGTAGGCACGGTCGTAGAACACAACCGGTACACCCTTGGCGATCACTGTCTCGATATGATCAAAGTTTTTTGTTTCACGCGAGATTGACATTAGGAGGCCATCCACGCGGCTGTTGAAAAGCGCACGGATATCAGTTTTCTCTCTTTCGTATGATTCGTTGGATTGTGCAAGGATTACGCTGTAGCCAGCCTGGTAGGCGACATCTTCGATCCCGGAGATAACCGTGGAGAAGAAGAAGTGCACCAGCTCAGGTATGATCACACCCAGCGTGAAGGTCTTTTTCTGCCGAAGGTTGAGCGCAACAATATTGGGCTGGTAGTTGAGTTTCTCAGCCAGCGCATGAACGGCCTCTTTGGTTTTCGAACTAATATCCGGGTGGTCTTTCAACGCCCGGGATACGGTGGAAGGAGAAATGCCAAGCTCGCGCGCAATGTCTTTGATCGTGACCTGACTGAATTTCATGCCGATGCCATCATTTGAGCCTGATACATTTTTGTAACTTCCAGCGGCAGATGTTTCCCCAAAGTACTCTATTGCAAACGATTATCACAAAAAATATCCCGCCATATCACATGACAAAACCTGCCAAACTTTACCCACTATGACTGCATACACTGCTGAGTTTTTTGGTACAATGCTGCTGATCTTGCTGGGCAACGGGGTTGTTGCTGCCGTGGTACTCAAGGGGACCAAGGGCGAAAGCGCCGGCTGGCTGACAATTGTGATAGGGTGGGGACTTGCTGTTATGCTGGCCGTCTACGCAGTGGGCCGCATTAGTGGCGCACACCTCAATCCCGCGGTCACCGTTGCGCTTGCTACCCTTGGCACTTTTCCGTGGACCGATGTCGTCGGGTATATCCTGGCCCAGTTCGGGGGCGCCATCACAGGTTCGGTCCTGGTCTGGCTGCACTATGGTCCGCATTGGAAGCTGACAACTGACGCAGACGTAAAACGCGCGGTGTTTTGCACGGCGCCGGCGGTGCGCAACACCTTCTTTAACCTGGTCAGTGAGACGATCGCAACGTCCGTCCTGGTTCTCGTTATCCTTCTGTTCGGTCAGAATGAGTTTACCCAGGGCCTGAATCCGGTAGCTATCGGTCTGCTAATCGTTGCAATCGGTCTTAGTCTCGGCGGGACAACAGGTTTCGCGATCAACCCGGCACGCGATCTCGGACCAAGGATTGCCTACGCAATTTTGCCCATCCATGGTAAAGGAACCTCGGATTGGGGCTACGCCTGGATTCCAGTGCTTGGCCCGCTCACTGGAGGTTTCCTGGCCACCATAGTTTACAAGATGATAAGCTGATCTGGTCGTATGCCTGAGAAATACATTGTTGCGTTGGACCAGGGTACGACCAGCTCCCGGTCCGTACTTGTTGACGACAATGGAAAGATCCGTGGAATGGCGCAGCAGGAGTTTGCGCAGATATTTCCACGTCCAGGCTGGGTTGAGCATGACCCCATTGAGATCTGGAAGACACAATACAACACATTACTTCGGGTCCTGCGTGAAGCAAAGGTTTCTCCAAGCCAGGTTGCAGCGATCGGCATCACCAACCAGCGCGAGACAACCGTCGTTTGGGACCGAAAAACAGGAAAGCCCGTCTACAACGCGATCGTTTGGCAGGACAAACGCACCGCAGATATTTGCGAGAAGTTGAAATCCAAAATGGAAGAACATGTCAGGGACGTAACCGGGCTTGTCATAGATTCATACTTCTCGGCGACAAAGATCAACTGGATCCTAGGCCAGGTACCTGGCGCCGCTGATAGCGCAAAAAAAGGAGCGCTTGCATTCGGCACCATTGACAGCTGGTTGATTTGGAATCTGACCCAGGGAAAGGTGCACGCGACGGACTACTCCAACGCATCGCGCACCATGTTGTATGACATCGGAAAGCTTAAGTGGGATACGAAACTCCTCCAGGAACTGTCGATCCCTGAGAGCATGCTCCCGAAGGTGCTTTCTTCATCAGGAGAATTTGGCGTATGGGAATCGGATGGCGCGTCAGTTCCCATTGCCGGCGTGGCCGGCGATCAGCAGGCTGCGCTCTTCGGTCAGGCTTGCTTTGAGGCTGGCACTGCAAAGAACACGTACGGCACAGGTTGCTTCATGCTGATGAACACCGGCGAGAAGATGCAGAAATCCAGGAACGGCCTGCTGACAACTATTGCCTGGGGTTTGGACAACAAAGTGGAGTATGCCCTTGAAGGAAGTGTGTTCATCGCCGGTGCGGCGGTGCAATGGCTGCGCGACAGTCTCCACCTGATCGATCAATCGAAGGACTCGGAGTACTTTGCGGCCAAGGCGCTTGGCTCGAGCGATGTTTATGTAGTGCCTGCTTTTGCCGGGCTTGGGGCACCTTATTGGGACATGTACGCTCGCGGCGCCATATTTGGCCTGACACGCGATACGGGCAAGGACCACATCATCAAGGCGACGCTGGAGTCACTTGCATTTCAGACAAAGGATGTGCTCCTGGCGATGGAGGCAGATTCTGGTCTGAAGCTTTCCAGCCTCAAAGTAGATGGCGGCGCCTGTGCTAACTCCATGCTGATGCAATTTCAGGCCGACATCCTGGGAAGCGAGGTGCAAAGACCAGAAGTGATCGAATCGACAGCGATGGGTGCTGCTTACCTCGCTGGACTGCACGCGGGGTGGTGGAGCAAGTCTGATATTGTAAAGACCAGAAAAATTGAGAAGACATTCCGACCCGCGATGAACGCCGGTGATCGCGAACGGCTTTATGCAGGCTGGAAAAAGGCCGTGGCGCGGACACAAGGCTGGCTAAAATAGATCGTAACGGCGATGGAATTCTCCTGCTTCAACCGGGCTGAAACAATCAGGCGTCTGAATGAAGAGCGTTTTGAAATCCTTATTATCGGAGGTGGCATAACCGGGGTAGGTATAGCGCTCGACGCGGCGTCACGCGGATGCAAGGTAGCGCTTGTCGAGCAGATGGACTTCGCTTACGGTACCAGCAGCCGTTCTACTAAACTTATTCATGGTGGCTTGCGTTACCTGAAACAACTGGAGTTTGCCCTGGTGAAAGAAGTCGGAAGCGAACGGGCGATTGTACATTCTCTGGCTCCACACCTGGTTGTGCCCGAGAAAATGTTGTTGCCGCTTTACGAGAAGCGAGGGATGGGCTATGGCCTCACATCCATAGGACTAAAAATCTACGACTGGCTAGCCGGAGTCAAGCGTGTGGATCAGCGCAAGATGCTCACGCGCCAGCAAACGCTGTTGCAGGAACCGTTGCTGAAAGCAGAAGACGTCAAAGGAGGCGCACTCTATGCTGAGTACCGTACTGACGATGCCCGACTGACAATTGAAATTGCAAAGCGAGCCTGCAGGGAGGGCGCTGTGCTGATCAACTATGTTGAGGCCAATGACTTTATTATGGGAGATGGTCACATATCGGGTGTTAAGGCATTTGACAAGGAGGCGGCTACAATGTTTCATATTCATGCAAAAACGGTAGTTAATGCAGCGGGTCCCTGGGTGGATGAGTTGCGGACCAAGAACCGCAGCCGTGATGGCAAAACGCTTCGCCTCACGAAAGGTGTTCATATTGTTGTGCCCTATCACCGTTTTCCCGTTCGTCAAGCAATCTACTTTGATGTGCCTGACGGGAGAATGATTTTCGCGATTCCCCGGGGTCGTACTACCTATATTGGGACGACGGACACCGACTACAAAGGAAACTTACACGATGTATCGGTCGCCCTGGATGATGTGCGCTACCTGACCAGTGCGGTGAACGAAACATTTCCCTCCGTTCACCTCACCGTTGCCGACGTTGAGTCAAGCTGGGCCGGTTTGCGGCCGCTGATCCACGAGGAAGGCAAGTCGGCCTCCGAACTTTCAAGGAAGGATGAAATATTTGAATCACCAAGCGGGCTGATTTCCATTGCCGGCGGAAAACTTACCGGGTACAGGAAGATGTCAGAGCGAGTAGTGGACAAGATCCTGGAAAATGGTATTGATGATCCTCCTGCGTGCGGAACGGACAAGTTGTTGCTGGCAAATTCAGATTTCAAGGACCTTGATGATGTCAACCGGTTTACACAATCCATTGCCTATGCTACCGAAAATATCGGTCTGAAAGGAGAGGCAGGGGCTTACCTTGTTCACATGTACGGTAAACAGGCGGGTCGTATTGTCGAGGACGCCGCTTCTCGCAAGAACGAGAACCCTGACGTCAACCTCGTTCAGGCAGAAGTCTCCTTCTCGGTTAGCGAAGAGTGCGTTGTACATGCTGAAGATTTTTTTGTGCGGCGGACCGGCTGGCTTTATTTTGATATCCATCGACTGATCCGGGCGAAGGAAACTGCGCTAGCAGAAATGGCATCACTGTTGGGATGGTCGTCAGCGCGTATTGATGAGGAGCGCAACCGGGTTGACCAATTGATAAAGAAAGCTGCCACATTTGAATTAAACCTATGAACGAATCGTTGTGGGGCATCGATCTTGGTGGTACCAAAGCTGAAGGTGTAATCCTTGGCCGGGGAGATGTGGAAAAAATCATCTTTCGGGAACGTGTGGAGACAGGCGCCGAAAAGGGTTATGAAAACATCCTTCGGCAGCTGGAGACCCTGGTAAACCAGATGGAAGCCAAGGCAGGTTACCGTGCAAAACGTTTGGGGATCGGCACGCCGGGCACATTGGACCCGGAGTTGCAGACGATGCGCGGCTGTAATTCAGAGTGTCTCAACGGTATGCCCCTGAAAGAGGACCTTTCCAAACGACTGGGAATTGATGTAGTTATCGCCAACGATGCAAACTGTTTTGCGCTGGCTGAAACCCGGTCGGGCATCGTGAAGAGAGATTACCCTGAAGCCAGAATCGTCTTTGGCGTAATCTTGGGTACGGGTGTGGGCGGGGGGCTTGTGGTACATGGTACCGCTGTTTATGGTCACCACGGTATTGCAGGTGAGTGGGGACATAATTTTCTTGACGAATCGGGCGGCCCGTGTTATTGCGGAAAAGCTGGTTGTGTGGAAACTGTTTTGTCCGGTCCGGCGCTGGAACGCTACTATTGCAGTCGCAGCGGGACTAATAGAAAACTATCCGAGATTCGCGAACTGGCTGGAAGGGGCGATAACATTGCAAAGGAAACAATAAGCAGGCTGGTCAGTTACTTTGGAAGGGCCATAAGTGTGGTGATCAACATGGTAGATCCCGATGTAATTGTTTTGGGCGGCGGCGTGAGCCAGGTGCCGGAGATTTTCTCAGAAGGCAAAGAGCACGTCAGGAAATACATTTTCAACAACGGGCGGGTTTCTGTTCCGATTGTTCCTGCCCTCCTGGGCGACAGCGCGGGAGTATTCGGGGCCGCCTTCCTTGTGGCAGGTGAGGGCTGGCAGACATGAGAAAAATCATACTGATCTTATCAGCCGTTTTTGTCCTGTGCTTTGGGGCGCTCCAGTTTCTTGTTTGGCAGATCAGGCCCACGGATCGTGATACCTTACGAAAGCTGGCCGCAACGATGCCCGATCTGACCCTCACGAGTTGGCGTGCCAAATCCGTACAGCTGTCGGAGGGCAGGCCAACGGTATTGGTCTATTTTAATTCAACATGTGACCATTGTCAGCGACAGATCAAGGCCACCTTGAGGGACATCGAACTTTTTAAAGGCATGCGCGTTGTCTTCATGTCGACCGAATCCATCGAGGTGCTTGCAGAAGTTGAAAGCAAGTACGGCGTTACAAAACCTGATGGCTTTGAGTTAGTTCACTGCGATCAAGCGCAAGTAGCGGAGCGATTTGGGGCTCTGGGCCTCCCGCAGATCTTTGTTTATGATGCCAACGGGAAACTGGTCGAACTTTTCACGGGTGAGACTCCCCCAGCGGCGATTGTTCGCACATTGAAGTAATTGGCTTACTTATTCTGCCCGTCGTCGCTCCCCATTTTCTTTTTTGCATAATCAGCCAGAAAGGGAAAAGAGAAGGAAAAGACGAAACGCCAACGGTCCCACTTGAGTTCTGACGTTGCATTAGGATCGAAAATGGTGCCGCCGCTGCCAGCTTCAGGAAAACTGATCAACCTGGGAATGGTTTGCTTTGCACCAGTGTGGGTTACTCCCAATGTGAGGTCGGCGCCTGTAAAATTAAGCACCACACCACCGCCATAGTGAAAGAAATCGGCGGCCCAGGCGTTGTTGCTTGATTCTGCCTGCCGCTGGACGAAGCGTGTGATATCCGTGCCTACGGACGAAAAATCAGTGCTGAAGCTCGCGAAGCCTGAAATATGCTGGCTAATGTACCACTCTGCCCCAATGCCGGCATTCCAAACGCTTTTGTATTCATCAGTGAGAATGAAATCAACGCTGCTTGCAGGATTCGCTTGACTCGCGTGAGTTTGCGCCTGCATCAATGTATATTTAGACACACCTGAATACCACTCACTGCTTATGTGCAACTTGTTCTTGCCGAGCATCCGGGTTACCCCAAGTCCGATTGCTATTGGTGATCTTGACTTGACCTCAAGACCTTCCTGGTTGCTGGCCGTGTACCGGTCAGTCGTGTCTCTCAATCCTGGCATTGGGCTGTAGTATTCTTCGAAGTTGTAATTTCCACTTCCTGAGAGTCGAACCATGGGCGTCTTGATTGTAAGCCCAAGCAACCACTTGTCAAACGAGGCTGCCAGTCCAGCCTTCCAAAGCAGGCCCAGCTCCGAGTAATTGTAATCCCTGCTGTAGTGATACGTGGCTACGGTTGTATCAGCATTAGCGAAAGAAAGAGCTCTTAGATCAATGCCTGCTCCCTTTGTCTGGTTGTTATTGACAAGGTTGGTTGTTACACCCACACTTACTTTTTTGGATAGCGCATGTGACCATGTTAATCCGATCCATTGTTCGTTTCCGGAGTTTCTGAAACCGACTTCGCCATTGAACCACTCGTCCCCTGGCAGCGCAGTGGTGTCGAACACATCGCCATTGACTTCATTCTTGTAGGCGAAGCTAAGGTCCGACAGTTGGCGCGTCATGATGGCATATGCAAAGAAATGGTTGGGCAGAAACTTGACTTTGAATGTTCCGGCCGCAAGGGTTGGTACGCCCTTTATTTCGGATTTCGAAAGGCTTTTTTTATCGCCAATGGCATCATCGGCTATAAGCTGGTTGTATTCATAGACGCTCGCACTCAAGAGGAAGGCAGGGTTGGGTATGAGTGCCAACCGCCCGGGGTTGTAATAGACGGCGCCCAGGTCTTCGACACCCGCAATTACTGAACCACTCAGCAACATCGACTTGGTTCCATACTGTTGGGTCCAGTAGTGACCGTCCTGGGCCCAGGTGGCACTGCATCGAAGGAGAACAATGAGTACAACGAGTCTAGTTTTGTTAACCATAAGAAACCAAGTTTGAATTAAGAATGCGACTTATGTTGGGATGTAAAGTCCCTTTTCGTTCTCATCAGAAAGTTCACGAAAAAAAAGATGACGACAAGTATGACAGGGAGGAGCGTCATAAAACTTAACGTTGCCTGTGGACCGGCATTATCAATTGATCGGCCCATAATTGGAAGCACCATGGAAGTCGCCACCATTCCTGCACCGCCCATTACGGAAAGCCCAAGCGCTCCGGTTCCCGGGACATACTCAGAAACGAATCCTAACATGGTTGGCCAGAAGTAACAAATGCCGATGGCAAACACGACTGCCGCGCTAAGTGTCATGGCAGGGCCCGCGGCCACGCTCAGCCAATACAATCCGGCAACGGAAAGCACCGCCGAGCCAAGCAGCACACCTGGTGGATTGAGCCGGTGAATAAGCGGCCCGGCATAGTAGCGCCCAACTGCCATGATGCCTGTCACCAGGACAAGTATAAGTATTGGATCCAGGCCGGCGCCTTCAAGGAGTGCATTGATCCACTGGTTCGTCCCCAACTCGGTTGATGCTGTCAGGAACATTGCGAGGAGCATAAGTGGGAACAGCAGGCTGACTCTGTTGATGAAGCGTCCCTCAACGATGACGGCGATCACCACAATTCCGAAAACGATATATGGTGTGTTAGTATTAAAGTCCGGGTTGAGCGAAGGAACCGACGCCGCGAGAATCATACCGCCCACCAATAACAGTATGGTCACTGGTGCTGAGAGGTTCCTGAACATTTCACGGTATGTTACTCCCGTCGTTACACGTTCCGTTTCAGGTATGGTTTGAGCATAAAACAGATATCCATAGATGATCAGCGGAATAAACAGAAGCGAGGTGAGAACCTGCCACGAAAGCCCGGCCTGGCTCACAATAACCCACGCCAACAGTCCACCGATCACAATCCCACCCGGGAACCAGACGTGAAAGCGGTTAAGCATCCTGGATTTTTCATTCGGGTAAATGGTTGCAACAAGCGGGTTGCAGGCAGCTTCGACGCTTCCGTTTCCAAATCCAATGACAAGGTTAGCCAGGAACAAAGTGATCTTATCGTTGGCAAAAAGGAGAAGAACAAGACCTGTCGCATGAGCCGTGAATGCGAGCCAAACTATCCGGTGAGTCTTTACAACGTCGATTATGACGCCGCCAAGGAAGGTGGCCAATGTGAATCCCCAGAATGCGGGACCGAATGCCCAACCTATCTCCTCAGCTGTTAGATTATATTCGCTGTTAAAGACGCCTTCAATCTTTGCGCGGATGGCGAAGGTCAGAGAAGTAACCAGTAAGGCGAGACAACTGGCAGTGAAGAGACGGGAAGGATTGACGGGAGCGGCCATAGCAGGTGGTCTTGACCTGAATATGGAATGAAAATCTACCGCAAGCAAACCTCTTGGGCCATTTTGGAAGGTAACCCTCCAGATGGCTATCGGGACATTTTCAGGCTATCTTTCGGATGAATTGGAAATGCGCGCAAGAGACGAGAAAACGGTCGTTGTTCTCCAGTCAAACTACCTGCCCTGGAAAGGGTATTTTGACCTTATCCGCAAAGCAGACTTGCTGGTGTTTTACGACGATACACAATATACCAAGAATGACTGGCGGAACCGTAACCTGATAAAAACCCCCAGAGGAGTGGAGTGGATTACAGTGCCGTGCGGTCCGCAGATTCACCGGCTGATCAAAGACGTCAGGCCTGTGAACTCACGATGGCAGCGTAGCCACTGGGATGCCTTGCTACAAAACTACAAGACTGCTCCGTTCTTCAACCTGTTCAGATCCTTCTTTGAAGATTTCTATCTCGCCAAAACATGGAACAATCTCTCTGAGCTGAACCAGCACCTTGTAAAAACCATTGCCAGTGAGTTCCTCGGCATCAAAACGCCGGTGGTGAACTCAAATGACTTCTTGCGGAGCGGCAGGAAAGAGGCCGGGCTGATCTACCTGCTGAAGATGGTGGGCGCAACAACTTATCTGTCCGGTCCAACAGGTAAGACCTTCCTCGATCCGGCGCCATTTAAGGAAGCCGGTATTAAACTATCGTGGATGGATTACTCGCACTACCCTGCTTATAGCCAATCATACCCGCCATTTGTGCATGAGGTAAGCGTCGTGGACCTGTTGTATCACACTGGACCTGATGCGATCAAGTACCTTGACAATCGAAAGTCTGCCAGGAAGTCCAGGGATACTGAGACCGTTTCGTAATTCACCAAATTTTGATGATTTTTCGTCCTTTCGCAAAGGCCTATGAAGCGTAAACTTCGGATGGGAATGGTTGGCGGCGGCCTGGACGCATTTATCGGTGCGGTCCATCGCAAAGCCGCGAGCCTCGATGGCTCCATCGAACTGGTGTGCGGTGCTTTTAGCAGCAGCCCGGAGAAATCGCGCGCAACAGGAGAGGCGCTGGGTGTCCATCCCCATCGTTCGTATGGCTCTTACGCAGAGATGTTCCGAAAGGAAAAGAACCTTCCGGGCGACATGCGAATGGATTTTGTCTCTATCGTTACGCCCAATCATGTTCACTTTGCGCCGGCCAGGCTGGCGCTTCAGAGCGGGTTTCATGTGGTACTGGACAAGCCCATGACGCTGAACCTCCGTGAAGCGCGCAAGCTTCAACAGCTTGCCAACCAATCAAAACTTTTGGTGGCGTTGACGCACACGTACACAGGCTACCCGCTTGTGAAGGAAGCGCGGAACCTCATCGCATCAGGCAAGCTTGGCAGCATTCGAAAAGTTTATACTGAGTACACACAGGGTTGGCTCACTTCCGCCCTCGAGCAGTCGGGTAATAAACAGGCGAGCTGGCGAACCGATCCCAGGCGCTCGGGGGCCGGAGGAGCGACCGGGGATATCGGTACTCATGCAGCGAACCTTGCCGAATACATGACAGGAAGCCGGATTACTTCCATTTGTGCCCAGCTAAACAAGATCGTGAAAGGTCGAAAGCTGGACGATGACGCGGCGATGCTGCTCGCATTCGACAACTCGGCATCCGGAATACTAGTTGCAACTCAGGTTGCCGCAGGAGAAGAAAACAATCTCAACATCCGGATCTATGGAGACCTGGGTGGCCTGGAGTGGCGCCAGGAAGAACCGAATACGTTGATCCTAAAATGGCCTGACCGCCCGCAGGAGTATTACCGCGCGGGCTTCGAGTATCTCTCTCCTGCGGCGCGTTCGAATACACGCGTACCGAGCGGCCACCCGGAAGGATATATCGAAGCGTTCGCCAATATTTACCAGAACTTTGCTAAGGCAGTCCGGGCGCACAAGCCGGGCAAGGTGGTGTCGGGCGAATGGGAGTTTCCATCTATAATGGAAGGTGTGCGCGGAATGGCATTCATCGAGGCGGCTGTTAAGTCTTCGCGCGCAAAACAAAAATGGATCTCAATCCCGATAGCTATCGGGACCAAAGCATGAGGACGATCAAAGGCCCCGCTATTTTCCTTGCCCAGTTCCTGGGCGAAAAGCGGCCATTCAATTCACTTGAAAGTATATGCAAGTGGGCCGCAGGGTTAGGATATAAGGGCGTGCAGTTGCCGACATGGGACAGCAACTACTTTGACCTTGCACAGGCGTCAAAGAGTAAAACCTACTGCGATGACGTACGCGGAGCCGTCGAAGCACAGGGCGTCGTGATTACCGAACTTTCCACGCACCTGCAGGGTCAGTTGGTGGCTGTCCATCCGGGGTTTGGCCACGTATTCGATGGTTTTGCCCCCAAGAACGTCCGGGGCAAAGACAAGGCACGAATGCAGTGGGCGATGAATCAACTCGTGATGGCTGCGCGCGCCAGTAAGAACCTGGAATTGAAGGCTCATGTTACCTTCTCGGGCGCGCTCCTTTGGCACACTGTTTATCCCTGGCCGCAGCGTCCGGCCGGACTCGTTGAAGACGGTTTTAAGGAATTGGCCCGTCGATGGAAATCAATCCTTGACGTTTTCGACAAGCAGGGCATTGACCTTTGTTATGAAATACATCCGGGTGAGGACCTCCATGACGGAGTTACCTTCGAGCGCTTCCTTAAAGAAACGGGCAACCATCCCCGCTGCAACATCCTATATGACCCAAGTCACTTTGTTCTTCAGCAACTCGACTACCTGCAGTTCATCGATTTCTACCATCCGTACATCAAAATGATGCACGTGAAGGACGCGGAGTTCAACCCAACCGGAAAGAGCGGCGTATATGGCGGTTACCAGGGATGGATCGACCGGCCCGGCCGCTTCCGTTCGCTTGGAGATGGCCAGGTGAATTTCAAAGCCATCTTTTCAAAGCTGACACAATACAATTTCAGCGGGTGGGCCGTGATGGAATGGGAATGCTGCCTGAAGAGCCCGCAGCAGGGGGCAGCCGAAGGCGCACCGTTTATCGCAAGACACATCATCCAGGCTTCCGACAAAGCCTTCGATGATTTTGCTTCGGGAGGAAAAGATTGACTGGGATATCATAATGATGTGATTAACTGTATAGGATGTGATGAATATGATAAATTGGAGGTGAGTAATATGAAATCTGTATTGATCGGGACTATTGGAATCATTTTGGCGCTTGTTGCCATAGGATGCGGTGAGAAGAAGAAAATCCGGGGGGAGGAGTTTGTAGCTAACAGCCAGGCTGCAGAGTCAGGCAAGTCTGCCGCTGCTGATCCAATTGCCATCGGGGAGGTGATCGTCAAGCAAAATGATTGCAACACTTGCCATCACAAAACAAATACGCTTATTGGCCCATCGCATACCGCGGTGGCAGAGAAATATGAGTTTACCGAAGCCAACGTGAAGTTGCTGGCGGAGAAGATATTGAAGGGCGGCTCCGGCGTATGGGGACAAATACCCATGGCGGCCCACGTAGGTATTACGCAAGAGGAAGCTGAATCGATGGCACGCTATGTGCTTTCATTGGATGGTGAAAAGGAGCATTGACTTACTTGTTGATATGAAACGAATATTTATTGGTACTGCTTTTTTAATGCTATCCATTACCACAGGAGTTGGCCAGCACAACACCCTGTCAGAAAAAGAGAAGCAAGATGGATGGAGACTTCTCTTTGATGGAAAAACAACGGCCGGTTGGCATGTATACCGGAACAAGACCAACGGCGCTGCATGGAAGGTTGCCGATGGCGAGCTGTGGCTGGACCCGCAGTCTGAAGGACGGGGAGACCTGATGTCCGATGGCGAATACGAGAACTTTGAACTGGTGCTCGACTGGAAGATTGACGTAGGCGGGAACAGCGGCGTAGTCTTTAACTCGATAGAATCGGAGAAATACCGCAACGCGTGGAACACCGGACCGGAAATGCAGATTATTGACAACGATGTCCACCCGGATGGGAAGATTGTTAAGCATCGCGCCGGCGATCTCTATGACCTCATTGGCAGCAAGCAGGAGTCGGCGAAAGCTCCCATGGAGTGGAATACGGTTAGGATCGTAAGCAACAGAGGGAAGTTGGAACTCTGGCTTAACAATGTTCTCCAGGTTAAAATAACAATGTTCACCCCGGAATGGGAAGCGCTTATCAAGGGTAGCAAATTTGTGAAGCACCCTGACTTCGGTACTTTCCATAAAGGACACCTGATGCTGCAGGACCACGACAATCGGGTTTGGTTCCGCAACATAAAAATCAGGGAACTCTGATATCCGTTTTCCCGTTAATTCCGTTGTTAGGTTAGCGGGCTTGTTTTGGCATGTATGATCATCGGAATATTTGAAAACGAATTCGTCCGATGCGAACTGGATGACGACGTACCCGTGCTGCGCCATCGCTGGCTGCAGGAGCCGCCCGCAGAAGATTTCAAGTTTAACCTCCTGCGAATCCTGGAAGAGTATATCGAACTAAAGAGGACCTACACAAGCCTTGCATGGCTGGCCAATGCCCAAGAGTTAGGTGAACTTGACCTTGAGATCGAAGAATGGCTGGTGAATGAGTGGGAAAGACTGCTTTTCGACAAGGCAGGTGTGAAAGTTCACGCGGTCATTCTCGGTAAAGACATTTTTGCCGACTACCCGATGGAGCGTTTCAAACAGGATGCAGAAGAGAAATACCGGTCAAGGAACCTTAGCCTTGGTGTTTTTTCAAGTGAGCCCGAAGCGTATGCCTGGATCAGGGCTCATCAAACCGCTTAGACAGAGGGGCTCCCCGCCTAAAGGGCGGGTTCTTGCTGACTGAGGCAGTGAAAACTGCCAAGCCCCCATATAATATCCACAGAGTCAACTCCAACCACTTCATGACGCGGCATCACACGCCGTAGTATCTCAAGTGCCTTGTTGTCGTTCGCGCAATTGAAGGTTGGGACAATGACGTACCGGTTACAGATGTAAAAGTTGGCATATGAGGCAGGCAACCGCTGATCCTCATAGGTCACAGTTTCAGGCATCGGTAGTTCTGCGATGTCAAGCGCACGCCCGTCGGTGAGCTTCATCCTCTTCAACGACCTGAGATTTTCTTGCAACGGTTCGTAGTTTTCGTCCGACTTGTTCTGTTCGACTACGGTGACCACCGTGTGATCGTCAACAAAACGGGTGAGGTCGTCGATGTGCCCGTCTGTATCATCCCCAGCTATTCCGTCACCAAGCCAGAGTACCTGGTCCTGCCCGTAAAAGTCGGTCAGGTATTTTTCAATCTGTTTTTTTGAAAGGCCCGGATTCCGATTCTTGCTCAGCAGGCATGAGGTAGTTGTAAGCACCGTTCCTTTTCCATTGAACTCGACCGAGCCGCCCTCCATGATGATCTTAGGATAAAAGACAGGCAGGTTCAAGGCCTGGCCAACACGCGTAGGAATCACATCGTCGAGGTCATGCGGAGGGTATTTTCCGCCCCAGGCATTGTAGTCCCAATCGACGATTGCCTTCTTCTTTTCATTTGTGTTGATCACGAATGCCGGCCCATGGTCGCGGCACCATGCGTCGTTAGTCGGAAACAAATGGAACTTGATGCGTGACAAATCCGCTTTCGCACGCCGCAGATGATCTATTGCGAAACGCTGCATATCCTGGTCTGCCACATTGATGTTGACATTCTCTGATTGGGCAAGCAACCTGACAAAAGAAGAATAGGGCACATAAATAGCATCGAGCTTTCCCGGCCAGGATGCTTCCTTGTGCGGCCAGCTCAGCCATGTGGACTCGTGTTTTTCAAACTCAGCAGGGAAATGATAGCCGAGTTCCTTAGGGGTCTGTGGCATAAGTGAAATCAGGCCTCGTCGAGATAACGACTGGTGATCGGCTGGTAGGAGTCGATTCGCCGGTCGCGAAGGAACGGCCAGTGCGTCCGGTAGCGGTCGCTCTTGTCCATGTCCAGTTCTTCGACATGGACCTCTTCCTTGTCGTGAGAAGCGCTGTACAGGATACGTCCGAATGGGTTGGAGATAAAGGAGCCACCCCAGAAATTCATCTCGCCTTCTTTTCCCACGCGGTTTACTGTGACGACGTATACTCCGTTTGCTACAGCATGAGCGCGCTGAATGGTCTGCCATGCCTGGTATTGTTCATCGTTGGTATCAGCGTCCTGGCTGGTTGCCCAGCCTATCGCCGTGGGGTAGAAGAGGATTTCTGCACCGGCAAGAGCGGTGATTCGCGCGGCCTCGGGGTACCATTGGTCCCAACAGATGAGGATGCCGACGCTGGCATACTTCGTCTTGAAAACTTTGTAGCCAAGGTCACCGGGAGTGAAGTAGAATTTCTCGTAGTACCCCGGGTCGTCGGGGATGTGCATTTTCCTGTATTTGCCAAGGTACTGCCCGTCGGCATCGATAACGGCTGTGGTGTTGTGATATAATCCTTCAGCCCGTTTCTCAAAAAGTGAAGCGATGATCACAACGTTGTGGAGCTTCGCGAGCGGAGAAAGAAACTCGGTGGAGGGTCCAGGTATGTTTTCTGCGAGCCTGAAATTGCCATGGTTCTCTTCGTCGCAGAAATACAACGACGTGAAGAGTTCCTGGAGGCAAATGATCTGTGCTCCCTTCATCGCAAGCTCTGCAATCTTCGGCTTCACTTTTTCCAGATTCTCCCGGGGTACCGCAGAGCACGACATTTGCACCAGTCCGACATTAACTTTCCTTGCCAATGCGTGAATTTTTGGTGCAAATATATGGCCTTCCGGCGGATATCCGACCCGCTTTCCGGTTCACGTTCATCCTGATTTCCGTCATTTCCAATTGCGGGGCAGGATCATTATTTTGCATAAAACCCCGGATGCCATGGCCGCCACCGCAACACTGAAATCGACATACACTGTCAACCACGCCGAGTTGTCTGATTGGGTCAATCAACTCAGGACTCAGTTTCAACCCGACGAAGTGTATTGGTGCGATGGCTCGAAGCAGGAGTACGATGATCTCTGCCAGCAGTTGGTCGAAAGGGGAACATTCATCCGCTTGAACCCCGAGAAGCGGCCCAACAGCTACGCCTGTTTCTCTGATCCCAGCGACGTTGCGCGGGTGGAAGACCGGACTTACATCTGCAGCAGGAAAAAGGAAGATGCCGGCCCCACCAACAACTGGGTGGATCCAAAGGAAATGAAGCAGACGCTGAAGAAGTTGATGGCGGGCTGCATGAAGGGTCGCACGATGTATGTGATCCCGTTCTGCATGGGGCCGCTGGGTTCAGATATTTCACAAATCGGCATCGAGGTCACGGACTCTGAATACGTTGTGGTCAACATGCACATCATGACGCGTGTTGGCAAAAAAGTAATGGATGAGCTGCGCAGCGACGGTGACTTTGTGAAATGCGTGCACACAGTAGGGGCGCCGTTGGCGGCAGGGCAGGCTGACGTCAAGTGGCCCTGCAATCCTACCGTCAAATACATAGTTCATTATCCTGAGGAGCGGTCGATTGTATCGTATGGCTCCGGGTATGGCGGCAATGCCCTGCTTGGCAAGAAATGCTTTGCGCTCCGGATTGCCTCAGTGATGGCGCGGGATGAAGGATGGCTTGCCGAGCATATGTTGATTCTGGGTGTTGAGAACCCCGAAGGAGAAAAGACATACATCGCAGCCGCATTCCCCAGCGCCTGTGGTAAGACAAACTTTGCTATGCTCATTCCACCAAAAGAGCTGAACGGCTGGAAAATTACTACGGTTGGCGACGACATTGCATGGATTAAACCAAACAAAGAAGGAAAACTATACGCCATCAACCCGGAGGCAGGCTACTTTGGTGTAGCTCCCGGAACCAACACGAAGTCAAATCCCAACGCGATGAAGACGGTTGAACGCAACACCATCTTCACCAACGTGGGCGTTACACCGGACGGCGATGTGTGGTGGGAAGGCATGTCGAAGGAAGTGCCGAAGGACATCATCGACTGGCACGGCAAGAAGTGGGATCCGGAATCCAAAAAGCCGGTGGCACATCCAAACGCGCGCTTCACTGCACCTGCAACCCAAAACCCGGTGCTTGATAAAAAGTGGGAAGACCCGGAGGGCGTTCCGATCGGTGCGATCATTTTCGGCGGCCGCCGCAGCACCACTGTGCCATTGGTTTACCAGGCGCACAACTGGGCTTTTGGCGTTTATCTCGCGGCTACCATGGGTTCAGAGATGACTGCTGCTGCTTTTGGTGAACTTGGTAAAGTTCGCCGCGACCCATTCGCCATGCTGCCTTTCTGCGGTTATCACATGGCCGATTACTTCAATCATTGGCTTCAGTTCGGCCGCAACATCCCGAACCCGCCCAGGATCTTCGGCGTGAACTGGTTCCGCAAGGATGACAAGGGCAACTTCGTGTGGCCCGGCTTCGGCGACAACATGCGGGTGCTCAAATGGATCATCCAGAAAATAAAGGGGAAATCCAATGCAGTGGAAAGCCCGATTGGATGGATGCCTCATTATAATGACATTGACTGGACCGGCATGAATTTCTCCATTCAGCAATTCGACGGTATCATGGCCATTGAACGCGAACAGTGGAAGACCGAGTTGCTTGCGCATGCCGAGCTCTTCGAGCGAATGTATGACCGGCTGCCTAAAGAATTTATCTTCATCAGGGAGATACTGCTGAGCAGTTTGTGGCGATCACCTTTGAAGTGGAGTCTAGAGCCTGAGAGGATAGACAATTAAATGCCCATAGTCGATAGTCCACTTTGGTGCACTGCTCGCTTACTCACGGATCAACCCCCGGGGTTACAAAATCCGGTTAAGCTGGTCAGAAATCTTGTAACCCCGGATTTTATTCCGGGGAATGAAGTCTGTGTAACCCCGGATTTTAATCCGGGGAATGAAGTCTGCTGTAACCCCGGATTTTATCCGGGGAATGAAGTCTGCTGTAACCCCGGATTTTAATCCGGGGAATGAAGTCTGCTGTAACCCCGGAT
>Ga0187893_10003680_pt1 | contig 30513 bp, 19 predicted proteins | sample MA1701074metaG_FD_139574 | JGI IMG/M metagenome (GOLD analysis project Ga0187893, IMG submission 139574) | White microbial mat communities from a basaltic lava cave in the Kipuka Kanohina Cave System on the Island of Hawaii, USA - MA170107-4 metaG ...
CTTTCGCGCCACCTTCAGGAATGTCTTTATTCTTTTTTTGTTGTGTCATGGCAAGTTGGTAGCACTCTAGAAGAGTAAATGGAGCCTCTTCACTTGCTTGCTCAAACGTGGGCAATGCAACGGTGCGAAGCCCGCCTCTTGCAAGGTCCTGAAAGCGTATATGGAAGCCAAAAAAATCTCTCTGCCAGATAAAAAAGGTCCCAAAAGGATCTTTGGGAAAGATCGCCTTGAGCTCTTTAAAGAAGCTCGCATCAAGCCGATAAGAGAGGGCTCCCTTGCGACTCACGAAAAAATTGGTCTTGAGAATGCTGTCCACAAAATAGACACCATAACGAAGAACACTCTTTCTCCTGATATCGGCACTTTCTTTGCCTGTATCTTGCTTGTCAATCAACTCTAAAAGCTTGTGGCGCAAAGGATGGTAGCTTTCTAGATTGCGCCCAAAGGGATCGAATTTTAGACAAAAGAGCTTAAAGAGGCTTTGTGCAAGCTCTGGCCAGTAACAAAATGCCTCCTGAACATTGCTTTGAGAATACATATGCGAATCGATTGTAAAAAGAAGCTGCTGCACAAAATTGGCAGTGCTGCGCAAAAAATTCAGAAGCTTTCCATCGCCATAGCCTCGATAGACAAAAGTCTCTTCAAAGATATCCTCAGCGGCAAAATCGCGCACATTGACCAATTCTTTAGTAAGCTCTTCGATATCGGTAACCTCCCAACAGGCAGATCCATCATTAGCGCGAAGCTCAGCCCACAGGCAAAGCGTTCGTTCGGCAAACTCTGGAGACACAAACTGCAACGTGAGGTTGCCTAGGAACAGCCCTCGATTTTTGAGCACCTTAAAAAGCCTTGGCACATAATCGACGAAGGGTGCCTGCTTGCAGGCAAGGTGCAATTCGAGCGAATAACGCGATTTGGGAGACCAGTTTGGACAGCGCACGAGTTCCAGCTGGGTAAGATCAGAATTTTCCGCTCTCTTTAGGATCTCAGAAAATTTCGCTTCAATCGCTTTTGGATGTTCAAACGTAAGCACCGAAAGGCGCAAATGACATCCCTCATCAGGCAATGGTTTTGTAGAAACGAAGGTGTACAAAAGTTTGATCTGGCGATCTTGGTAGTGGAGAAAGATCTTTTCGTCTGCGCCAATTTCATCTTGGCTTAAGACGATGCTCGATTCGGCAAAATTGATCTGGCTGTAGTATTCTTGCAACCGAAAACGGATGAGGTTATGGGTGATCAAAAGAGCCATCTCTTCACTCACCGTCTTAAAAAAGGCCTCAGGCATGGCCTCCTTTAACCACAAATAGAGCGCGCGAAACTGCTCAGACTCTTTTGCTAAAAAGCTTTCGGCATCGCTCATTCTCGCTCCCGCCCTCAAATTCCCTTAATCGCCACTATGACAATTAAAAGATTTTATACATACATTTTATTACACGATCAGCAAGAATTTAGGGGCAATTGGAGTTAATAAATGAAGGACCAAACCACGATTGAAGAGACATAGGCACATTTGGCAAATCTCAACGGTAAAAACGATAGGATTATAAAAAAATTATGATCGTTTTCTCCTTTCATCGTTCTTATCGTTCTATCGTTTTTACCGTTGAGATTTGCCACAAGCTGATTACCGCAATCAGCCCATCGAGCAGGTCTTCTGGAGACACATATCAGATGTTTAATCTTTTAGGAGGCGCAGGGCGTTTAGGCCGACGAGGACTGTGCCGCCCTCGTGAACGATTACTGCAAGCCAAAGAGGCAGTACGCCATAGAGGGCTGGAATGCTTCCTGCAACTATGGCCACGATGGCAATGCAGAGGTTTTGCACAACGATCTTTTTCGTCTTGGCAGCTTTGGCAAAAAGCCAATCCAAAAGTTCGATGTTATCGTGCAGCAAGATCACATCGGCGGCGCCTCTGGCTGTTGCACTACCGACTTGTCCCATGCAGATCCCAACTGTTGCTCTTGCAAGGGCTGGTGCGTCGTTGATACCATCGCCCACCATAGCTAGCCCCTCTTTTTCAGAAAGTGCACTGATGCGCTTAAGTTTATCCTCGGGCTTCAAATCTGCTTCAAAGTCGTCAATTCCCACCTGCTTGGCAAGAGGTTTGGCGCTTTCGTAGTGATCGCCAGTGAGCATTAAAAACCTTCTTCCCAACTTCTTTAACGACAACAGCATGCGCGTTACGCCTGGCCTTGCTTTATCAGAAAAGGCAAAGAGATAGCCTCTGTTTGCAATAACCAAAGCTGCAATAATTTTTCCCTGGCTTTGGCTTTGCTTGGCCTCCTCCTCAAAAAAGCGCGCCTGCTCTTTAGGAAGCAGTGTGAGGGCATGTGACAAGTCGCCAATAAAGGCCATTTCGTTGCCAATCTTACCTTGCACCCCGTAGCCAGGTATCACCTCGACCTCTTGCACCTCGCAAAAGGGGATCTCTTCAGCCTGACACTTTTTCACAATTGCCTTTGCGATCGGATGCACCGCATTTCTCTCGAGAGAGGCCGCATAGGATAAGATCTCGTTTGAGACGACCTCATCTAGGGAAAGTTCTCCCAAAGTTAAGGTGCCCGTCTTGTCAAAGGCCACGATGGAGCATCTGTTGAGGGCATCGAACACGACACCCCCCTTTAAAACGATTCCCTTGCGCGCAGAGGCGCCAAGTGCACTTAAGTAGGCAATAGGCACTGCTAAAATCAAAGCGCAGGGTGATGCCGTGATTAAGAAGGCCAAGGAGCGATAGACCGATCCCTCGCGGCCGAGATAACTCAGATCAAGAAAAAAGGGCAAGCCAAGCGCCACAACGCAAGAAATGGTGATGATGGTAAGGGCATACTGACGGCTAAAGCGGTCAAACCAGCGCTCGAGCAGCGGTTTTTGGCTTTGGGCCTGGGTGATGAGCTGCACGATGCGGCTCACTGTAGAGTCGTGGCTGAGATGGGTTACCCGCACTGTCAAAGAGCCCTCGATAACCCTCGCACCGGAGGGAACTTCATCCCCTTTTATTCGACGGATGGGAGTTGCTTCCCCTGTAAGGTGCACCATGTTCACAGAGGAGGCTCCCTCTACAACAATGCCATCTAAGGGAACAATTTCACCTGCTCGAACCAATACGAGAGTCCCCAGAGCTACATCTTGAACGGCGCGCTCTTTGAGCTCCCCCTCTTCAATCACATAGGCTTTGAGCGGCACGAGACGATGCAGCTGAATAAGCGCATTTTTGGCCTTTAAGGAGACAGTATCCTCGATGGCACCAGATAGAGCAAAGAGCACTAACAGCAGCGCGCCTTCAAAGCCTGAGCCAATAAAAATCGCACTAAAGGCCGCCAAGGTCATCAAAACATCAATATTGCAGTCCCGCCGGAGAAGAATGTCTTCAACTGAGTTGATCAAGGCAGGCACCCCCACCATGATGTAGACAGCGGCCAGCATGATGGCAGCTAAGGGATACAAATGGGGCTGAAATGAGGTGATGTAGGCCAAAAGGAGCAAAAGAGCCGCTCCAATAGAGACCTTCAAGGGCAAATTGCGACTGATACGGCGTGCAAGCGGGGTCAAAAAGGGGCTTGCGCTCTCTTCTAGCCCCAACTCAAAAAAGTCGCGAACGACAAATTCTTGCTTTCTTCTTCGGCCGATAGGGACAGCAACGGAAGTTTCGGTATTCATTATTCGCTCGCTATAAACTTCATGCAAAAATAGGCCACTACTGAGGCAAATAACGCAATTGCAAGGTTCCAAACTATAGCAGGGATACTCTTGTTATGCTCGCGCTTGGCTGTGACGTAGCAGCTGATAGCAAAAAGGCAAACAGCCGTCACTACGAGGGCTACCTGACTTGCCGTGTTATAAGCCAAAAGAAGCAACCCTGAGGCAGCTACGACCCCTAAAAACGCCCCAAGTCCTTGAAGAAGAGGATGTTCGTTCTCGTCAAGACGAAAGCCAAGCTCCTCTTCAAGCATGACGCGCAGGGCACGATCCCCATCTGCCATCAAAACATCGACTACATCATCGAGGAGTTTTCCTTGAAACCCCTTGGCTCTATAGAGCGCTTTTAGCTCCTCTTTTTCCTGGGCACGGTTGTACTCGATCTCATGGCGCTCCTCATCCATCACGCGATGCAGGCGTTCAAGTCTGGACGTAGCAAGCCACGAGGCACGCCCAAACTTCCAACAGGCCCATCCTGCAGAAAAGGAAAAAAGAAGCATAAACAGCTGATCTGGAAGGAATTCGAAAAAATTGCAGAGGACAAAGAGCAAAACAAGTGCTGCAGTCGTCTCTCTTGCTGCATCGGTCAGAGCAAAGAGAAACCCTGGAGTCTCAGCTCCGTGAATCTCTGAGGAGCTCACGACCCCATTTGCTTGGACCTCAACGATATGTTGAATTGCCTCTTTCCCTTTAAAATGATCACTCATGCCTAAATCCCAATAAGTAAAGATTTATGCTACCAAAGTGCAAGATACGTTTCATTATAATAATTTTTTTGATAAAATAAAATTGTAGGGAGGCATATGTATTAGGCCTCTTGCCCCTTAAATGGTCGTCTTTTCGTGCCTCCTACAAAGATACTCAAAAAAGGAGAAATCCTATGCCAACCCCTCCTATGCCACCGGATGTTTCAGGAGTAGGCCCGAATTGGTATCTGGATGATACATGGACAACGACCATCGTTCCAAACGTAACAAGTGCACAAAACAACTACGACACATCCTTAGGCGCATTAAACGCCTTTATTCCTGTATACACAGCCAAAAAGGAAGCCTTACAAAATTTCTTAAATAACAACCCCATTCCAGCAGATATAGCAGCCCTTGAAGCTATCGAAGCCCAGCTGGAAGCCTATCTTGTCTACTTTAACTCACTAAGCACATCAGATACTGAATATCCCGCAGCAAAAGCACAAGTAGAGCAATACCAACAAGATATTTTGGCTGCGCAAGCCACTCTTGATGCTCATAAGCAAACCTTAGTCAATTTGCGCGCTGATTTTTTTGCTGCAAAAACTACCTTTTACACTCTTCTCAACGACCTAAAAGTAAAGAGCGACGCCCTGCTTGCCGCCTATGCAGCTGCAGCCTCTCACGTAGACACTCTCAGCGATGCCCAACTGACGCAATTTGCTACCGATTTAGCAGGCGTCATGAATAAAAAGCTCACGCTTCCTGAAACAGTAAGTAATAACTTAGATGTTCTGTTCAGTAACGCAAATAGCGCTCGCTTAACTGCAAGAGCGGCATTTTTGTCTGCGTTAAGCAACTTTCAAAGCCTGCAAAGTCAGGTAAGTCAAGCCAGCATTACCCTCCAAGACTTACAAGACCAATACCTTCTTAAATCTGCTGATGTAGAAATTGACAAGGCAACGCTTGCATCCTACGAAGCAGACCTTGCCTACCACGAAGCACAACTTGCCATTGATCTAAAAGAAGGAACTCCTGCTGAAATTGCTCAAACTCAAGCCGATATCGCGCAAGATCAGGCAAACATTGCAGCCGCGACTGCCACCTTGGCTGCAGATGAAGCGGCAAAAGCAAGTCTTGCCTCTCAGGTTACTGCTCAAAATACAGTTCTGCAAAATCTCCTCGCACAGCGCGACACAGCACAGCAAACACTTGCAACAGCCCTCAGCACCTATCATGATGCTATCGACCTCCAAATTTCTTACCTGAAGCAAGCTGCTTTTATTATGGAAAATGTCCCTGCAGAGTTTATGCTGGCACTGGCTCAAGCAAGACAAGCTGCAACACAAGCAGAAATCGAATTTCTCGAAGCTGCCAAAGCTGCCGATATTGCCCTTCGCACACAGCACTTTATTGACTACCCAGATGTAAACCCAATAATTCAAGCAGAAATCGCACAAGTTTTGCTAAATGCCTTTCTTACCATGCAAAACATCAATGCCCAGTCAGTAGTTCCTCCCTTTTCCAACACCTCGCAAATTAACTTGCCGCAACTTCCAGCTGCAGGCCACATGTCGATGTCGCAATTGATCCAGTTTCTTACTCTTGTGGCCGCCTTTTTCTCAGAACTTTTGCGCGAGATTCGCAGAACCGATGCCAGAGTCAACGAGTTTCGACTCTCTTTATTTGCCACTTCGTATGGCTCACAAGCCGATGCAACCTCCAGAAACATGGCCTGGGCAAACACGCTGCAAGCACAAGATACACGATATGACAACATGGTTGTCTACGATAACCATATCAACTCAAAACACACTGTCGATCAAATTCAAGACGTATTTGACAACGTCGATGCCATAAACGCTGTCATCGACCAGCTCAACAAGGAAATTGATGAACAAAACAGCCGTGGAGTTGAAGTAATCACCGATTACAATACGGCTATTCAACAATCGATCGACAACCTCAAGCTGCAGCTTTACCAAGATTATGGACAGCTATCGCAGATTGCGGACGAACTCTCGCATGATGTGAATGCCCTGTTGCCCTCCGACCCAAGTAAAGCGCCTCTGTTAACTGTAGTGGCGGCAGTTGAAGATGTTTTAAGCGATCTGAGAGCAATCTCTGCCGACATCAGCACAATGCCTATTGACAGCGCGCAACTTGCACTCGATCAAGCCGCCCTTGCCAGCCATCAGGCAGTGCTTACTGCTGCTATTGGCAGCTTACCACCCATCAACGACACCATCCAAGGCGAACTCAACGCCATTACTAAACACATTACAATCGTAATGGCGGATCAAGACAAGCTTTACACCTCATTGACAACAGCTCAAACCAATGCAGCACAAGGACTATCGGAGCAAATATTTAAACTCACCGGTGTCCTGGACAATTACCAACAACTGCTTGCAGCCTACATTGCTTCCTTAAGCCCGACGCATCCTTCGCTTGTAGCGCTAAACAGCTTAAATACTAGCCTTCTTGCAATTCAAACAGATCTCGGCGCAATCACGACAATCCTCCAGTCGCCACCTGTAGACATTGCCCTCCTTACAAGCGCCCAAGCACAACTTGTGGCAGATTTTGTCACCCTGCAATCCAATCCAACCAATAATGCCAGATTTCAGCTCGCATCCTCCTTTGCGATGCTGACACAGCTTACCTTCGACTTCAAAGCGCATATCGAGGAAATAGTGCCCAACAACCCAAGCTATGAAGCGGTACTGGCTGCTTTACAAAAAGTATCAGATGACTTCATCCTCATATCAAACGATTTGAGCTCGCCGCAGGTGAATTTTGCCCTACTTGCCGAACACCAAGAGCTTCTCGCAGACGACCTGACTGCCCTGGAAGACAGCATAACTGCTCTGGGAGGATCCATTGATCCTGAGCTGCAGGCCGACATCACCGCCATTCAAGACCAGATCGCACTCATTATGGCTAATCAAACATCGCTGATTACCTTTTTGCAAACAGATCTCCAGACAGAACTTACTAACTTTTCTACGCTTCTTACAGACCATCAGACGCAGCTAAACATCCACATAACATCTATGGCACCGGAAGTCAGTGATAGGCAAGTACTATTCAATGTAATTTCCGGCATGACTCCCGTTCAGTCAGACCTGTCTGCCATATCAGTGATTCTTGGAGTAGTCCCTGTAGATGCAAGTGCACTCGCTGACGCACAAGTAACCCTTGTAACGAACCTTACCGCTCTTCAAGCTCTCATTCCCCCCTTGCCGTTTCATAATCCTGACATCACGGCAGACCTTACAAACATTGCAACTACCGTAACCGAACTCCTTGCAAGTAACGTGGCACAGGCCAATCCATCAAATACTAGCTTCAACTTTTCAAGCCTCTTTGATGCCTTAGCAGCCGTTGGCATAAGCAACCAATCCATTACCGATTTCATAAACGCCCCCACTGCCACACCTGCACTATTCCCCAACCTCCCAGCTCAAGCCCGAACACCACTTCTTGCAGGCCCGACATTATTGCCTCACTACCCACGCATCGACGTAGATGCCTATATAATTCCCGAAAGTATGCCCACTGCAAATCTTGACTTTACAGTACCTCCAGAGATCCAAGGCAATCCAACCTTACCTCCTAAAGTTGATATCGATAAACTCAATGCCATTGTCCATGAACTTAACCAACTTATCGTCCCATTGCTTCCAAGACTGCAGGCAGCAGGAGTTGATGTCACCGCTATCGATCCTCTCTTTGTTCGCGGCTATATCCCCATCCGCGCTCCTTCAAACTTTTTTACCTATCCAAGCCTGCTCTTTATCTTTTTACTCATCTTCGTTTTCATACTTGGACCATTGATCAGGGCACAGCAAGATCTTGGAAAAGACTCTTCTGGTGTAACGAACTTTATCGACCTGGCAAACTTATTAGGAAATCTTCCGAACACCGGGGCGTCTACTGGCGTACAAGGCACAGGATCTGGTGCCGGCCTCTTGGGAGCTACTCTCTTTAACGCCCCTGGACACCTTGGACAGGCTCTTCAAGCAGTTTTGAACTCAAGTGCTTTTCAAACATACGTAGACGACATCCTGTCACAAATAGGGCTCGTTGGTGGCTTAAGCGCTCTTTCACAGCTTCCAACATCGATCAATAACTGGTCAGAAATGGGACTTGTACAAAGTGATGCAAGCTTACTCCTTGGAACGTATGCAGATGGACGCATCCTGACTGCAGCACAACAAGCAGCGGTTATTGCAGCCATCACAGAACTTGTAAACACGGTATCAAATGTTCCCGCAATAAGAACAAGCCTCTCAGCCATTCTTGAAAGTGTTGGCCCGCTCGAGCTATCAGATGACGAACTGGCAGAGCTCATTTCGCAACTGCTCTTTCTTATCCAACTGATTGGCCTATTAATTGCAGCGATCTTGGCAGCTGCCGCAGGCGGTGAGGTCAACATTGATAGAATCCTCGAACAAGCCTTTGCATCCCCCCAAGATCAAGAGCTTACGTTTGCCACAAGAAATCTTGAATTCTTAGGCATACAAGACCTCCCAACGGGAATCACGCCAGCAAGCCCCACCTTTATCCCAAGATTTCTTGATGCCATACGTCCACAACTTGGAGCAGAAAGAGATGCCTTCTTTACTCGTAGAGTATCGACCATCTTTTCAGAACGTGGCATTACTCTTGAAACAGACGTACCTCTTGGCACAGCAGTCGAAAATGCACTAAATAGAGTAGGACCTGATGTTGCTGCAGAAATTCGTCGAGAACTTAACAGAGCCGCCTTTGAGGAAGCTGATCGCTTGAGAGGTGAAATACTGAGAGATGAAAGTAGGCGACCTGCACTTGTCGCAAGAATTACTCAAGAAGTTACCACACAGCTGGCAGCTCTTCCCCCAGAAAGAGTAACTGAAATCACTACCCAACTTGAAACGAGACTCCCGCAATTTGTAACGCTAAAACCAGAAGAGAAAAAAATCATCGTGCTCGCTATAGCCAAAGGCCTTATCACGCCAGAACAGGTCGAAGGCTTTGTAAATGAATTTCTCCGCGAAGCAGCGACTCTTACCACTCCGACACTGGCCTTAATTGTGGGCCTTACCGCTATCCAACTTCCAGTAGTCACTCCTGTCGCAATAATACCTACGACCACTCCCACAGGGGAGCCAATACTACCTGTAATCCCAGGAACATTACCAGGAACACCCGGAGAGCAACCTGGATCCCCAGGACAAATTTCTGATACGATCACACTCATCGCACAAGCCTTTCGAGCATTATCGAAGCAAACCGATGAGGAAGCCTTTACACAACAAGTCGCTATCCTATTTGCCAACCTTATCCGCAACCAAACTGATTTCTTCCAAAAGTCACTCTCGTTGATCCTGAACCCTGCAAACACCTACGTGAAAAACTTCTCGATAGTCACTCGCGACGATTCGCTACCGGGCTCTCATCCAACCATTTCGCAAATACCAATCGCCGGATAATGAGGAGAAAAAAATATGGCAAGCCCTATCCCCATCCCACCAAACCTCTCAGACTCGCTAACAGTAATCTGGCAACAAGTAGCTACTGCGCTTGAAACTGGCGACACCCAGGCTCTACAAAACGCTATATTAGACTTTATTAGCCTCTCCCCTTTCGATAAACAGCTGCTTGAAGATTTATCTTCTGTTATGCCCTATCCAGGATTGCCCCCACTCCTTATTGCGGAAATTTTTGCCAATCCTGAGTTAACAATTGGCGTTATTCAGCGCCTTGGCCCTCAATCGAGCGGCCAAGAGCTCATTGAAAAGCTGGGAGTGGCAGAGCAAGCAATTGTCATGGATGCCCTTATTGCATGGATTCAGCACGAACAAAAAAAAGCTGAAGAGGCAAAAAAAGAGACCTCCCAAACCGCCAATCAAAACCCTATAAACGTGGCTCTCAATCACTACATCCAAGGTGCAGCTGCCCTTCCTCAAGCCCTAAGCCTTGGCTCCTTGCAATTTTTGAAAACCAATCCAATCACCTTGGCAGGGCTACAGATTGCCGATCCGGCACTTCTCAACCAAGCCTACCAAATCGCCTCAGGCCAGCTCCTGCTCTCCGTCGTGTCCCAAATCGATTCGCCCTCAGCACTACGTCAAACCGATCCAGCGCAATCCACACAATCGCCAGAGCGTAAATTTGGTACAACACCAGAAGAAAGACTCCGCGAAGCCATTCGTAAAGGGATTGAAGACCAAGCAATTCCTTTGAACCCTCAGGTCTTTTTGGTCCTCTGGACCTTAGTCACAATGCCCGCAACTGTGGGGCCTCTTGAAAGCACATCTAAAGATCCATTCAAACAGACTTTGCAACCACAAGCTGCAGTCATACCCACAACCACAACGACTGGATCTACAACAAATGTCTCCAGCAGTACTCTAAATGCACAGACAATTGCTGGCCTCTTGCCTTCTGCTCCTGTCATTGCTAGCTGGATTGCAGCCGCACCTGCTCTTTTTGCCCGAGAAGGCGTTACAGCCTCACCTCAGCTTACGCAGCAGCTAGGGTTACTGAGCTATGTCTACACGCAAATGGCTCCCTACTGGATGGGTCCTGGCGCAGTATCATTGATGATCGCATCTGGAGGCGATGTAACTGAGCAAACCAAAACAGAAAGCAGCGTTCGCGCCTTTGCCATTGGCCTTGGTGCTCTTTTGAACGATAAAACTTTTGATCAAATCATTGCGGCAATCATCAGGCAAATCATGCCATCGGTATCGCAAGAGCAGCTCAAGGTCTTTATTGCAGCCATGAAAATAAGTATATTGATGAATGCCCTTATCGCGCTCCGCATCACGCTACTTAGAAAAACAAATGGGCAATTCAATGCTCAAGAACTAAAAGAGATGATCTTGGGCAAAGTACCACTGCCCCCTGACGATCTTGAAGCAGGCCTAATCAAGTCTCTCCAGGCCGAACTTCGCCATATTCCAGAGGAGATGCACGAGGCCTTTCTTGACAGCCTCCTCTCTACCTACAACGAGTTTATGGACGTTGACGCCCTCATCGACCCATCAAAACAGTTCCTCAACCTCTGCGACCCCTCCTTCCTCCTCAGCCTCACCAGGCAAACTAAAGGCTAAGCACATTAGCCTCGCGACGCAAGGTGCGTCGCGAGGGGGGTTAAGTTATGGGGTTACGATGATCGTACCCGATGCTTGGGTGCAGGGGTAGCTGCTGATTGGTGTTGTTGAGAGTACAGAACAGGAGCCTGCTGAGAAGGGCAGGGCAGCGCTGTTGGTAAAGGTTGCGCCAGCAAGTTTTTCTACCCGGCCGCCAGGGCTCGAATTGATGCCGACGTTGGAGCCAGAGACGTTGAAGGTCACGCCCGCGCCAATCTCAACAAAGGACGCATTGGTAGCAGAAAGGTTTGTGCCACCACTACTTGTTGTACAGGTGACGTTGTTTATTTCGCCTGTTGCATTCCTATTAAAGCTAAAGATCGTAGCAAAATTGGAGAAGGTGCGGTTTGGCGAGACTGTCGGCATTGAAAGCGCGCTTTGGTTTCGCACATCAAAGCCAATGCCCGTTGAACCGCTCGGTCCAGAAAAACCGCTTGGTGAATTCCATAGAAGCTTACTTACTGCATCGACCAAACAGCCGTTGGTAGCGACACCTGCTGTAAAGCTAGTTGGGCCTGCATCGACCTCGACTTGTGAGCTGTTCAATACCTGCAAGAGGTAGGTACTTGAGCTATTAGGTATTGATATCGTACCAAAAATCAGGCGAGCAATTGTCGATTGAGCGTCAGCGAGAACTACTGCGGTTGTGGCAGGGTTTGTGCTGCTGAAGTTTACGGCTAAATTATTGGCGCTTGGTTGTACCATGTCGCTGTTAAAAAGCCGAATGCCTATAGGAGAGGCAAGGCCGAGGGCCGCAGCGGGCTCTAGGATGTTGATTGTTCCTCTCCAGGTCATTGACGAGTAGTTTGTCAAGGCAAGCGCTGTGCCCGACTGCGTCGAGGTTGAGCTGATGTCAATCTGATTATTCACGATCAGAAAACTATTGTTTGAAATCTGGACAGTGCCCAAGAAGCGAGAACCATTGACATGGATCTGTGTTCTGCCAGCTGTCGCTAAAGCGAAACTTCCGGCGACGCTTCTTCCTGCAAAGAGGCAGTTAAGCAATGACCAGGTCGGGCCATTAAACTGCGAGAAAACGGCTCCACTACCAACAAATGTAGAACCTGCGGAATCAATAGTCTCTACGACTCCTCCTACGGTATCTTGAATGTTTGCAAAAACGTTCAAGGCAATTGAAGTTGCACTCAGGAGGCAGTGTAGTGGTTGCCAGATGCAGTTGTTGTTACCAATAAAGACAGCGGTTTGTCCTGCAGCTACGGCATCAAACCACATCCCAGTTGACCTGAAAGCAGCTTGAGCGAGCATGCTCGTGCCACCGGTTGGACGCACAACTACATTTGGGCAAATGGTTAAAAATGCGCCCACGCCATTTACTGCTCCAATTGGATTTTGCATTGTGAGGCTCGTTGCAGTAAAGGAAACTAACGTATGGACTGTTTCTACGCCATTGGTGTTGCGAATCAGCACCTTGTCGCCTGCAACGAGTTGCGCCTGGGTAAAGTCTGGGGCAATTGCGCCACCATTCGGTGTAACGGTGATCGTATTGCCAGAGGAGCTCAAGGTAGCAAATTGACCGGTTGGTACTGCTGCACATCCACCTAGGGCTGGGTAAGTGGCCGCGCCGCCATTGTTCCAAGGCATGCCATGAGAGATGCCGCAGCCAACAACGACTCTTGTATCACCCACTAAACGAAGCTGGCTCTCCACAGAGCTATCCTGTTCGGTGACGACGAGGTTTTCTTGATAGGTGGCGGGGGCGATAGTGACCGTCACGCCAGTTTTCGGAAACTGCAGAAGGGAAAGATGGTCAAGTGCAGACTGGATCGTCTTAAATGTGGTGACGCCATTTGGGTTCGTGAATGCCGGATCGACAAAAATATTCGCCGGTGCTGTGACCTGATCTGCAAGGGGGATCCAGCTGGTTCCATCTGAGTAGTAAAGGAGATCGTCTTCGAGGTTATAGACAATCGTGCCCTTTGACCCAACAGGCTTTGTTGAAAGGTGTACGCGGGGGAGTTTCAATTTTTTCGGGCAAAGGTTACCGCCAGTGCAGGGCGAACAATGATGCGCGCGCGAATGATGTGAGCACTGCTCAGATCTGAGCGGCTGCATCCCTACTGCCATTGCCATCAAGAGCAAAATCGTTGTAAGAATTTTCATAGACTACTCCTTTTTTTTGATGTCTTGCGCTTGATGTCTTGCGCATGCGCTAACGCTATTTGATTTTTTAATTTTTAGCAATCTTTGAGTATTCTGGGACAATGGCCGGTTTTGAATAACTAATCATCAAATGAGTTTTTTAGCCAGATTGCAAAGAGTGGATCGTCAAAGATGACAGCGCCCTTCCCAGCGCCCTCTTCATCAAGGATTTCTTTATCTTTCAAAGATTTAATAGCCGAAGAGAGCGCAGCACCACTCGCAATCTCATATTTAGCGAGGAGCTCTTTTGCAAAGATCTGTTTTCCCTCTTTAGCAGCTAAACGGAGGGTTCTTTGCTGCGTAGGCGTGAGACTGTTCAGGAGTGTCTGATAGGCATAGGCATTTTGCTGGACGACTGAGTTCAATGCCTCGTTTACTTCGTCGATAGTGATATCACTCCTACCCAGGGCTACAAGGTGAAAACAGACCATTTGTAAGTAGTTAGGGGTATTTTGAACCAGTGTACGAAGATGCTGGACTGCATCCAATCGACAGCGTATTCCTACTTTAGAAAATCTACCTAAGATCCATTCTAAGAACTCATCGCCAAACGCGGGAAATTCTATCGGTTGGCAGAATTTATAGAGCGGGCGAGCTGGATTGTTGAGCAGGTCGTAAATGATGCTTCTCCTAGAACCGGTAAAGATAAATGCTGTCTCTCGAAGCTGTTGCATATGTGTTCTTATAGTAGCCTCAAGCCATCCTCCGTCGTTAATTTCTGTGATTTTTTGAAATTCATCTATCGCTAAAATTAACCCCTTGCCGAGATTGCTAAGTCCTGAAAGGACATCCTGAATCATCTCTTTGACATCGCTTTCATTTGATGTTGCAAGATCAAGGGTGAAATCAAAGGAAGGCTCCCCAGCGTGAGGATCTATTTGGGTTGATATTTTAGGACGCAGCTTTGGGATCGACTGGAGGATGTTTCGTATTGAGCTGATCCAGCTTCTTCGGGCTTTCAATGCTCTGAGTAGCTGATGGAGAAAATCTCTGTGAGAAGTGATGTTAAATATATCTACATAGATGTAGGAGTGACCTATTTTTTCTAGCTTTTTGAGTAAGTAGAGTAGAAATGAGGTTTTGCCAAAGCGTCGCGGCCCTATGAGCACCACATGAATGCGGTTTGTCAGAAATTGGGCAACAAACTCTTCCAGGTTTGGGCGAGGAAGGTAGTAATCTCCCTCTACAGGATCTCCGAATTTGAAGGGATTTATCGGCAGCTTGTTCATATCCTAATTTGTAACAGATTTGTTAATTATTGGCAAGCGGGGTGGGCTAGATTCAGCAATTCGGACCGCGATCTCTGATCTCAGCGGTGAAAAATATCAAAGTTGCTATCTAAAGTTCTTCAAACAGCACGCTAAGGCCTTTCACAAAGGACGTGTAATCCTCTTTGTGAATTACTTCTCGTGCGGCATGCATGCCAAGGAGGGGTATTCCAAGGTCGATTGTTTTAAAGCCGGTTTTTGCTGAATGGATAGGACCGATCGTCGTGCCGCATGGGATGTCATTGCGACTAGAAAAGTATTGGTAGTTGATCTTTTTCTTTTGCCAAAGGGAAGCGAGAGTAGCGGCAACTTCGCCATCTGTTACGTACCTTGCTTGGGCATTGGTCTTGATGACAGGACCACTTCCAAGTTTTACTCGGTGGCGCGCGTCGTGGCGGTCGATGAAGTTGGGATGTACGGCATGCGTGACATCGCAAGAAAGTGTGCAAGATCTGGCTTTAAAGCAGAAAAATTCCTCGCGAGAGAGCTTCCAGTGAGTGGTTATGCGTTCAAGACACTCTTCAAAGAAGGAGGAGGCTGCGCCCTCTTGGGTCATGGAGCCGATCTCTTCAAAATTCCATACCGCGAGCATTTTAAGCGTATCCTGGTTTGGCTTTTGGCTCAAAAGGGCCTCTACTACTGATGCCGCATGGGCAAGGTTATCCAGGCGCGCGCTGGCAAGCAATTCATGTTCACTTCCAAGATAGGCCGTCAAATCGCTGGGAGCTGCAAAGAGCTCGTGATGCAAAAGTTTTTTCTTGGTGATTGATTCCAAAAAGGGTTTTGCAGAGCTTGATACAATGGCTGACAAATGGTCTTGCTTATGGACGAGAAGCCCATTTTCATTCACTTGTCGATCAAGATGCAAAGCCAAATTGGAAATAATAAAGGGATAGTCAGGAAAACTTACGAGCTCTGATGCCACGCGTCCACTTTTTTCATAGAAAATGCGCCCTGCCAAATAGAGGTCTCGGCCAATCCAGGAAGGCAAAATGGGCGAGCCATACACTTCAAAAGAAAGCATGGTCATGCCCTCTTGGACAAATTCTCCAGCAGGTTTTAGCTTCAAGGCGGGACTATCGGCGTGAGCGGCAGCCACCACTGCTTTCCTTAGTTTTTTTTTGGGGGTGAGAAAAGCCAGAAGTGAGCTCTCATTTCTTGTGACAAAATAGCCTGTGGCAGGCTCTATCTTCCATGGCGATTTTTCGTCGAGCTTTTGAAAGCCCGCTTTTTCGAGCAATTTTGCCAGATTGTTCGCTGTATGCCAAGCGGTCGGAGAACTATCTAAAAAGCGTTTGAGATCCATACTCTATCCCTTAGTAAGTGTTTTTGCCCAATCTTCAATTGATCGTTCATTTTCTGAAAAGCGCACGACAGGACCCTGATGGAGACTAATGGCATGTTCGTAGGCGCGATCGTAGTAGTCAAGGAGAAGGACAATGCCATCGATAAGTCGATTTTCTTCAATGCATAAGAGCACTTGACGCGTCTTAAGCCCACCCAAGCGCTTCTGAATCTTTAAGGTCGCCGATTGCCAGTAGCTTTTAGGAAAACCGCTGTACAGCTGTAAAATGCGCTCGATTCTCACCTCTTTTGGAGCTTCGATAACAAAAAGAGGAGCCCTTTTTTTTGCTTCATACACGGCGCTAGGAATCTGGCAATGGCCAATCAGGCGACTTTCATCTTCAATCCACAAGGGTCTCTGGGGATCATTCTGTGCTAAAGCTAAGGCAATTTCATTTTCAAACTGCTCGTTTGTGGGCTGCTTTGATCCTATAATTTCTCCATAGACACTTCCGCGATGACAGGCAAGCTTTTCGAGATCCAAGACCTTCTCTCCCTGCTTCTCAAGAGCATAAAGAAGTTCTGTCTTTCCTACGCCGGTGTAACCTCCCACCACATACAGATTCAACGGTTTTGCAAGCTGTGACAACACAAAACGGCGAAAAGCTTTATATCCCCCCTTTAACTGCAGTGTTGGATAGCCTGTGAAGCTTAAGAAATAGCTGACAAAGCCAGAGCGCATGCCCCCTCTCCAGCAATAGATGCGAATCGGTTCTTTAGAACGAATCTGTCGATCCACTGAGGCAAGCATTGAGTCAAGCTTTGGCCCCACGATCTTCACACCAAGTCTTATGGCAACATCCTTTCCTTGGCGCTTGTAGGCCGTGCCTACTTCTGCCCGTTCTTGATCGGAAAAGAGCGGCAGGCTGATGGCGCCCGGGATCTTGGCATGGAGGAATTCCTGGGGAGATCTCACGTCAAAGCAGGGACCCGATTTAGTTAAAAAGCCATCTATATCTACTGTCATTGGAGACGGTCAAGTCCGCCCAAATAGGGTCTCAAGACTTTAGGAACAATCACGCTTCCATCGGCCTGTTGATTATTTTCTAAAATTGCCACCATCAGACGCGATGTCGCAAGTCCTGAGCCATTGAGCGTATGCACCAACTCTGGCTTTTCGCCTTTTTTGCGAAAGCGGGTTTGCGAGCGGCGAGCCTGGTAGTCTGTGCAATTGGAGATCGAGGAGACCTCGTAGTAACGATTTTGCCCTGGCAGCCACACTTCGACATCGATCGTGCGACTCGAAGCAAAAGACATATCTCCCGTAACAAGTAGCATGCTGCGGTAGTGTAGCTCTAGGCCTTCCAAAATCTCTTCTGCGCGTCGCACCATCTCGTTAAAGAGCTCTGGGCTCTGTTCTGGCGTGGTAAAGGCAAACATCTCGACTTTATTGAACTGGTGCATGCGGATGAGCCCTCGCTCCTGCGAGCCTGCAGCACCCGCTTCACGGCGAAAACAGGGAGTGTAGGCCACGTAGCGCAAAGGCAAAATATCTTCATCCAGAATCTCTTCTGCGTGTAGACCATTTAATGAAACCTCAGCAGTCGGAATCATAAAGAGCTGTGGATCAACATCCGCGAGTTTGTACTGCTGGTTTTCAAATTTGGGAAGTTGGCCCGCAGCAAAGAGCGTCTCTCTTCTGACACAAATTGGCGGCATCCACTGCTTCCAGCCATTTTTGATGTGAAAATCGAGCATGTAATTGATCAAGGCCCACTCAAGACGCGCGCCCAGGCCACAATAGATCGGCCAGCCAGATCCTGCAAGCTTTGCTCCACGCTCAAAGTCAAAAAGATGGAGTTTGTCGTTGAGCTCTAGGTGATTTTTGAAAGGAAAGCTGAACTCGGGCTTTTTTCCCCAGGCTTTCACCATCACATTTTCTTTGGGATCTTCGGCTATCTTAATGTCATCCATAGGGATGTTTGGAAGGCGTGCTAGCAGGTCTGTAAAGGCAATCTCATGCTCGCTGATTTGGCGATCAAGCTCATGTATTTCGTCGGAATGTTTGGCAACTTCTGCCACGAGCGTGTCAGCACTCTCTCCTTTGCGCTTCATGAGGCCTATGGCATCAGAGACTTGGTTGCGAGCTGCTTTTAGCTGCTCAACACGCGTCTTTTTTTCGCGAATTTTGGTATCCAGTTCAAGCACAGGTGCAATTTGGGCGTCCGGCACTTTCGATTTGATCTTTTGGTCCGCAGCCTCTGGATTTTTTCGGATCAATTTAATGTCCAACATGTCGTCGTTCCTCCACTAATTGGCATTAATATTAGCAAAAAAGAGGTCTTTGGGGTAACAATGAAGCTATGAGTTCAATCACTTCTGGTCGTCCAAGAGTCTTAAAAAGACGTAAAAGTCCTGATCGCCCTGAAAAGCTCACGGTTGGGCAGTACCTTCTCAAGCGCTTGGCTGAAATCGGTCTATCCCATCTTTTCCTTGTGCCGAATACAAATCTTGAGCGCCTTGAAGAGCTTGTTGAATCTCACCCCAAAATCGCTCTCGTCACAAGTTCCTCGATGAAAGCCGCCGCTGAAATGGCTGATGGCTATGGCAAAGCCAAAGGTATCGCTTGCCTTGCCTCACAAGATTCTGGAGGACAAATGCTCGATGCCTTAATGCGAGCGGCAAGTGAAAGCGTGCCATTGGTAATTATTTTAGGCACCAAAGAGGAGACAGAAGAAGAGAGCCCTCTCTACTTGCCCTTTGAAGACGGCACAAGCTATTTAGAAAAGTTTTTTCGCCAGTTTACCTGTGCCTGGACAGAACTTTCCGATGCAAAACTTGCCGCAAAAAAGATCGACCGCGTCTTGGATTACTGCCTATTTCTGAAAAAACCTGTGTGCATTGAACTGCCACAAGGGGTAATCGACCACTACATTCCGCAGCACTTTTACCGCTCAATGGATTTTGAACCTTCAGATCCAGACACTTTAGAAGAGGCACTTTTAGATTGCGTGACGCTCTTGGGAAAAGCAAAACACCCACTACTCTATTTGGGCCGCGAGGTAGTGGCACAAAAAGCAGAATCGCTGCTTCTCTACTTTGCAGAGCGCTGGCACTTGCCTGTGGCAAGCTCCCACACTAGCAAAAATTTTTTACTTGAATCGCATCCAAATTACTTTGGCGATCTCACAAGCTCATTGATCGATCGCGCAGATCTTATCCTTGTCTTTGGCTCGCACGAAGCAATTCCGCATACGATTCAGGTTGCATCGACAAATGTTTCTATAAAAAATCGCAGCTTTCCAAATATCTACCTCAAAGAGATGATCGTGGCCCTCTGCTCGGTAGAGCCCGAAAAGCCTAGGCGATTGTGGTACAGCCGTCCTAGAAATCGCTCACTGAGAGATGACCTCATATTGGTGGCAACGGACGAAACGCTCCTGGCAAAGATGAGCCATTTTTTTACCGGCGATGTCATCTCAAGTGCCATCCACTCACCCCAATATAGCCTAACAGCGGCAATGGGAGTGGCCAAGGCTCATCTCCATCGCTTTGCTATCGTTATTCTGAAGGAAAGTGAACTAAGAGCAAGTCTTACCGAGCTCTACAGCCTCTACGAAGAGGGTATTCCCATGCTACTCTGCGTTGAAGGCAATGCAAATTGGCTGAAACCCCTTTTGCCCGAAATTCCCATCCTCAGAAGAAAACTGCCAGCTCTTCCCACCTCTGAGCTGGTAATCGTCTCCCTAGAATAAGCCAATCTTAATCTCGATCTTGATCTTGATCTTAATCGGATTGTGAAACGTATGAAGAGAAAGATTAAGATTAAGATCAAGATCGAGATTATGATCTATCAACTCGGCCCTCTTACCAATGTAAGAGGTTGGAGAGGAGGCGGATCAAGTCGTGATAGGTTAAGAAGATCAAGAAGGAGATCAAGAGGACCGCGAAAGGAATCACGATCTTTTCGATTGTCTTGGCTTTGAGCTTTTTTCCTGTTGCCAGTTCAAAGAGGGAAAGGCAGATGTAGCCTCCATCGAGCACTGGCAAGGGCAAGAGGTTTAAAAGTCCCAAGTTGAGGCTGATGGCTCCAATCCAAAAGAGCGCCTCTTTTAGACCTGTCATCCACTGATGGTGGATTACCTGAACAATGCCAATTGGGCCGCTTATCCACTTTGGCTTGAGATAGCCTCCCACGAGGGCGCTTAAAGTGCGTGCCACCTCGTCGACCACGTCGTTAAACATGCGAAGTGGGTTTGGGTTGTAGTTGATAGTATAGTCTTCAACACCTGGAAGACCCAATAAAAGCTGCTTTTGATGCGTTTCTAAGTACTTAAGTGCTTGCGCGCGCTTTTCTGGGTCATCAATTGCTTGAATATGGCGCTTTTCTTCGTCGAGCTCAGAGGCATATTCGCGCTGTTTATTTTGTGACAAAAGAAGCTCACTTCGCGTCATAGGCGTGATTGGGTTGAGAAGACGAAGGCTTCCTTTTGAAGTGACGCGATGATTTGTGCCAATTGAAGAGGCAATATCGCTTAAGTTATTGCCGTGCAAGTCAGCATCAAACAATTGATCGACAGATCCAGTATAAGACTTTGGCATCTTCTGCACGATGACAAGCGCTTTTGGTTTTTGCAATTTTGTCAAAAGATCTACGCTTGATGAAATTGGCTCGCCATCCACGGCAACAATTACATCTCCGGGCATTAAGGGCTCTTCGACGATAGAGTTGGGCATTACGTCAAAGATTCCAGCTCCGCGGTCATTATCGATAAAGCCATAGCGACGTTCAACAGTGCCATTGGCCTTGACATCGTATGGAATAAACGAAAGTTTCTGCAATTTCGTATTTTTGAGGCCGCCCTCATACTGCCAATCGATAAGCTCCTCTTTTTCAAGGGGGCTTAGCTTGAGCTCTTCAAGAGCCACTCGAGGCACACGACGCAAAAGGAGTTGACCGTCTCGACGTATCGTCAAAAGGCTCTTCCCATCGTTGAGAAGCGAGGATAGTTGCGACAATGAATAGACAGTCTCGCCATTCAACCACACAATGCGATCGCCATGCTCAATCCCGCTTCCAATCAGAGGTGATCCCTTAGGAAGGTCATTTTTGGTTGCGTGGGCCATGGCAGGAAAGATGATAAAGCTTGCAGGACTCAACACCCCCGTTGTCAAAATCCCCTCTTCAAGCGCTTGAGGATGCGCATAGGGTCGTATGTCGAGAGAAAATGGCACATAGCTCTTTTTTGCAGGATCCCAACGCTCTCCTAGAACATGCAATGTTGTTCCCGCGGTCATTGCAGCATGAAAATGGTCTTTGGCTCCCTTTACAGTTTCGTTATCATAGCGCAAAATGATATCGCCAGGACGAATACCTGCCTTGTAAAGCTCTGAACGAGGATCTATCCAACCGATTTTATTTGAAACATCAGCATAGCTCTTTTCACGGCCACCAGTTGCCCAGATAAAGCAAAAGAGCAAAAAGGCAAACGCCAAATTGGCAAAGGGCCCCATGATGGCCACTTTGATGCGATCCCAAGGAGATTTGCCGAAAAATCCATCGGGAATGTCCTCTGGATCCTTGCCATTTTCTTTTTCCATCCCCGCAATTTTTACATAGCCCCCAAAAGGTAGCCAACAGATGTTCCATTTGACGCCGTGTCTCATGAAGGAGATGATCGGGCGACCAAATCCAATCCCGAAAGATTCCACGCGCATGCCTACGCGCCTTGCCATCCAGTAGTGACCAAGCTCGTGAATGAAAATCAAAAAGCCAAGTCCCAATATTGCTAACAGAAGATAAATTAGGCTCACAACATCAACCGAGTTTTAGTTTTAATTGCGGCAATTATGCCCGAGGGCGCGATATGATCGCAAGACTGAACCCATAGACTATCGCTAAAAGTGTAACAATCAGGCCAGAAGTTGAACAAGGTAAGGCATACACTGACAATAAATGTCGTGAAAAAGCGACGCCAATGAGCGAAGAGAGGGCGCCAACGAGACAAGCAAAGCCTGCCATCACTTTCAAATTATGCGTGCATTTTCTGGCAATGAGGGGCGGTGTCACTAAGAAGGCCAAAAATAGCAACACACCAACTGCCCGAAAGGCCCCGATTGCACACACAGCCACTTGCCCCATTAAGAGATACCCAATGGCTGCATTGGAAATGCCACACATACTCGAAAAAAGCGGATCGAAGGTACTTACAAAAAATGGGCGCCATAAGAGAGCAAAAATTGTCAAATTCGCTACAAAAATCCAAAAAATCAATGAGAGATCTGCGCGGTGCAAGGCATCCACATTGCCCATCAAAAGTTCTGCCCCAACGTGGCTGCTTTTTGTAAATGCTGTGACTAAGATGATCCCTATGGCAAAAAGGAACGTAAAGACCATGCCAATACTTGCATCTTCTGCCTGATGCAGGTGCTGGACAAGCGTTTGTGTTAAATAGGCAGTTACAAGTCCAGATGCAAGCCCTGCCACTACCAGCAAACTATCCGAGGGCAAAAGGTGGGAAAAATCGATCTCGTTCGGCGATGCATAAAAGTAATGGTAGCCCAAGTAGGCAAAAACAACCCCTGGCAGTATTGTATGTGATAAGGCATTGGCCAGCATGGCCATTTTGCGCAAAACCAAAAATGTGCCGATCAGAGCCGAGCTTATTGAGATAAGCGTTAACACGAAAAGCTGCAACTCATCAGAGGCAAGCTGCATCTGGGATGGGCCCAATACGAAAAATTCTTGCACCCGCGAAAAGAGAATGGCAAAAAAGCTGAAAAAATCACTGCCCCAATATGGATTTTGCGTCATGGAAGTAATAGATTTCCCTCGCCTGTTGGAATGGGCTGGTGGTGAGGATCAACGTGTGGATCATCTAAAAGCACCACAAGCTCATTTTCAATCTCTTTGGTGATGATATGCTCCATCTCTTCTGCGCTTGGATGGACGCGATCTTTTCCTACGCCGCAATATTCTACTAAATAGACCTCCCATAGCCGATGAAGACGAAGTATTTTTCTTCCCCACAACATGCCAAAGGCCGTCATTTCATAAGTATCGATACCAGTGACTTTTATCCAGCCTCTTCGTCTGATTGCCGAAAGCAGAAGTGTTAGCTTGTAGGGCTTTGCCTGAAAGAGATGCTGGATCTCATTTCGCGAAATTGCAGGAGATCTTTTTTGCGAACATCTTTTCCACAAGGCCTTTAGGAGATTTTCTTGCTGGCACTGACTCCAAAATTTTACGCGACGAATGGCGCGAAAAAGAATCCCTTTTTGAGGAGCCAGCATGCTCGAAAGAAAAAAAATGAGAGAGGCAATCACCACAATCATCGGGCCTGTAGGAAACGAGACTTCAGTTATCATGCTCATCTGATGGGAAAAGTAGACCCCAAAAAATCCTGAAATGGTCCCAAAGAGTGCGCTGAAAAAGAGCAAAAATTCGAGTCGCACCGTCCAGAAGCGACAAGAGACTGCCGGAAAAATGAGCATGGCCGACATCAACACAACACCCAAAGAACGAATGCCTATCACTACACTCGACACGATGATTCCCAAAAGCAAAAGGTGCACACTCTCACAGTTGATGCCAATCGTTTTGGCAAAATTGGGATCGAAGATGACCGTTTTGATCGGTCGAAAAAAGAGAATGGTCGTACTCAGGATGAGTAGCGATAAAATCGCATAGACCACAATGTGGATATTGGTTTGCGTGGCTGCCTGGCCAAAAAGATAGCTCTGAAGTTCCTTATATAAAGTAGGAAAGGGACTCTGCAACAGAGAAAGCACTACCAAAGCAAGCCCAAAAAAAGAGGCTAAAACAAAGCAGAGGGCACTATCTTGAGTAACTTTGAAACGCAAAGTAAGGATTTGCACAAGATACATTCCCAAAAGACAGGAAAGGCTTGCGCCAATCATGGGAACCAGCATCAAAAAAGCATCTGGCGCGACCTCGAAAAATAGTTTGCTTAAGAGCAAGGCCAAAACGACTCCAGGATAGCAGGCATGCGAGAGCGTCTCCCCCACAAGTGATTGACGCTTAAGAACGGCAAATGTTCCTACAAATGCTGCCAAACAGCACATCAGCATTGAGCCAATCGTTGGGGCAAACAGCACCGGATCAGTAAAAAATTCAATCATTATACCCTTCCGCAATAGTGCGAGAGCGCTTCAACGTTTCGTCAAAGAGTGCAAAATTTTTGCCATACGTCTTCTGGATATTTTGGTCTGTAAAAGTAGACTCTTCTGGACCCGAGGCAACTAATCTGACATTCAACAAAACGACCCAGTTAAAATACTTTTCCACGCTATTGAGGTCGTGATGAACCATGAGCACTGTTTTTTGTCGTTTTACAAGCTCGGATAAAAGCTCTATTACCACAAGTTCAGTAGCATGATCCACGCCTGCCAATGGTTCATCTAGAAAATAGATATCAGCGTCCTGGAGTAGCGCTCGAGCCAAAAAGGCGCGCTGCTGCTGTCCGCCTGAAAGCTGGCTGATTTGGCGATCGGCATACTCGTGCATGCCCACTTTTTCTAAACACTCATAGGCCATTTGGTGATCTTTTTTCGTGACCCTTCTAAATGCGCCTAAAAAGGGATATCGTCCCATGAGTACAAGCTGTTTTACTGTGATTGGAAAGTCCCAATCGACCGCCTCTCTTTGAGGAACGTATGCCGTGCGGCGTCGGACCTCAACCAACTGCTTTCCCTCAATCCAGATAGAGCCAGAGACGGTTGGCACAATACCGAGTATGGCCTTTAACAGGGTGCTTTTGCCGGCTCCATTTGGCCCTAAAACCCCTACAAATTTGCCCTGAGGGATTTCAAGATCAATGTCCCATAAGACCGGAATTTCATGATAATGTACTGTTAGGCCAGATACTTTAAGCGCAGAAACATTTAGAACAGGTTCGACCACGTAAGCCTCTATTGTCGTTTTCCGAGTTCGTCCGCAATGACTTGGGAATCGTGAACAATCATGCCTGTGTAACTATCAGCACTTGATCCTCGGGGTCCCATTGCATCAGCATATAGCGGGCTTTCACAAATATGCACGACAAATCCCTTTTTACCGCAAGCATCAACCAGTTTTTTTAATGAATCCCTACTCACATTGGACTCTGCAAAAACGGTGGCGACGCGAAAGGTAATGATGTGATCTACAAGTCGTTTAATATCCGCGGTACTTAACTGACTATCTGGAGCTAATCCCTCAGGTGCCATCACGCGCTCAGTCCATTTTTCGGTAACAAGTTCTTCTTCTGGACAGATGTAGGCTCTTGCAAAATAGTTAAAAGCCTCATGAGAAGAGACGAGATAACGCGAAGTTTCTGGAACAGTATGCAGACGTTGAATAACCTCTTTATGAACCTGATCAAGTTTAAGAGTCAGAATTGTAGCGCGCTCTTGTATCTCCTTAGATCTCTCTGGAACGGCTTTTACTAAAACCTGGCTTATAAAAGGTACTGATTCTTTCCACAAAGAAATATCCATCCAAATATGGGGATCAATACTGGAATTGATTTGCACAATAGCTTCCGGACGCACTTTTTGAATATAATCTGCCACAGCGAATGCGTTTGGATTATCCTTTAATTGATTCGATAAACTTGGCCCATGCTCAAGCCCGAGGCCATTGTAAAAGATAATATCCGCGCGAGCAAATTTCTCATCATCGCCTTTGACAAGCTGATAGGTGTGTGGATCGCTTTCACCCTGTATCAGGGTCAAACAATCAATATCTTTATCACCAATGAATTGAACGAGATCTGCAATCATCGCCGTGGTGCATAAAACTTTAATTTTCCCATTGTCACTCATCCAGAGAGCCAAATTGGTCTGGTTTGAATTTGATGAGCTTTGATAGCAAGCTGTTGTAATAAATAAAAAGAGCCCCACAATAAGGGCTAACAGGCGAAAATACTTCATGGTTGATCTCCAAAACTTAGCTTCGATTGTACACATGTCAAAGTTTTTCTGCAGTCATATCACAGCCTTAACGATCCCTTACTAATAAACAATAACAGATTGACAATTAACCATTAAATCCGAATAAATATCCCCAACAAAAATCTAGCAGCAAACGAGCGTTTCCTGCTGGATGGGGTTTAAAAAATTAATTTAACCACGAAACCAAAACATTATTTCAGGTTAAATTAAAGTTGACTTCAGAAAAATCTATTTGCTATTGAAGGAGTAGATTTTGAAACCAAAATCAAACAAAAAGGACAAGTCAATGACTTACACATCACACAAACAAAGCGACATGATTGCTACTTCTAGCCGCGAACTCGAAGATCTAATCCACAAGGCAATTAAGAAAATCGGCGGAAAGAAAGAAAACGATCTTTGCCGCTATCTGCCTATGACAACGGGTGGGTATATGCACCATTTTACCCTGCGTAAAATGAAAACCCAACTTCCAGATAAATTGTCAGAAATGATCAAGACCTTCATCACCGAAGCAGATCGCCCAGTAACCGTCCCACCAAAACAGCGCGCAGCACGCGGATCACGCAAAAGAAAAGACCAAATCGTACTCACAAAAACAGACATCGACCACATCCTCAGCGTGGCTCGCACAGTGGGCGACAAAGATTTGGTTAGAAAACTCACCCCAAAGAAAGATCTTCGCACCCTCAAGCGCGAGTTGATCTCTTCTATCCGTCATGGAAAAGTAGAACAAGAAATGTGGAATAGCTACGTCGAATCCATGGCCCACAGCATTCTCGCCTAATGAATCTTGCGGACTAAAACAATAGGAGCCAAAGACAAGGAACCAAAGGTTCTTTGGCTCCTTATCATAAAACTCTATGAAGCAACACACAATGTACAGAACAGGTCTCGGTCAAAAAGCGCATCGCTTCCTCTCCCCCGACTCCACCAAACCCTGCGTCATTGCAGGCATTATTTTTGAGGGCATCCCCGGCTTTCTCTCGCGCTCTGACGGCGACGTTGTCTTTCACGCCCTATGCAACGCCATCACCTCGCTTTCCGGCGTGCAAATTTTAGGAGATATCGCGGCAGCCCTTTGCGCAAAAGATGGTATTACCGATAGCGAAGTCTATCTCAAACATGCTCTCAAAACTTTGAAAAATCAAAAAATCACCCACGTTTCGATCTCGCTCGAAGCCAAACGTCCCCACTTTCAAGAAAAACTTCCCGAAATGACAAAAAAAGTGGCCCAAACCTTGGGAATTTCTCCCCATCAAGTCGGCATCACCGCCACATCAGGATCTGGCCTCTCAGACTGCGGCTGCGGCGACGGCGTGCACTGCCTCGCCCTCATCACCACCGAAGAACTCACGTAATTCTCGTTAAGAAATTTTAACGCAAAAACGCGAAAGTGCAAAAACGCAAAAGTTCATTTTCTAATTTTTTTTGCGCTTTTGGGTTTTTGCGGTTTTGCGTTGAATTTTTTTACCTAAAAAGACTTAGTAAATGTCGCGGAGGTAGCGTTTTTGGCGGCGAAGATCGGTCAAAAAGTGGCGGGCGCTCTCTTCTGAGATGCCTGCTTGCTCCTTAACGATGTCCTGGAGGCATTTATCCACATCCTTGGCCATGCGTTCGGCATCTCCGCAAACGTAGATTTTGGCGCCATCTTGCAGCCAATTCCAAAGCTCTTTTTTGGCCTGCCACATCTTGTGCTGCACGTAGACCTTTTCAGACTGATCTCGCGAAAAGGCAAGATCGAGCTTCAGATTTTTGCTTGCGACGAGCTCTTGCCAAAATTCTTCGTAAAAGAAATCGCATTCACGATGTCTTTCACCAAAAAAGAGCCAGTTTTTGGTTGTGCTATTGGCCCGTGTTATGCGCTCTTGCATGAAGGCACGAAAGGGCGCGACACCAGTTCCTGGACCAATCATGATCATGGGTGTTTGGTTATCTTCGGGGAGCAAAAAATCTTTTGTTGACTGCAAGTAAATGGGCACGTCGTGGCTCTTTTCTTTGATCATATCGCAAAGAAAATGAGAGCAAACTCCAAGTCTTTTTTTCCCATGAACTTCATAGCGCACTCGAGAAACGGTAAAATGCACCTCATCGCCAACAACATGCTGTGAAGAGGCTATCGAGTAGAGCCTCGGCAAAAGCGGTCCCAAAGTACTGGCAAGCTCTTGTGGCTGGAGCTTGGCTTCAGGGTGCATGTGCAAGATTTCAGCCACGGTGTAATGGCTTGTAAATTCTTTGAACTTTTCTTCCTGCTCCGGAGCCAAAAGAATCTCGATGTGCTCAGCTTTACGCTTCACAAATTCTTGTAAAAACTTGCGCGTTGCAGTGACTAAATTGGCGCGCTTGGTAAGCCAGGAGGCAATCTGGAACGACTCTTGGCTACGCGGGTCCATAATCATCTCATGGCCCGAAAAACCGCACGTCTCGACGATCGCTCTCACAGTGTCGTGATCATTTTCAGGGCAGATGCCAAAGCTATCGCCAGGTCTGTAGGCGATATCTACCCCTTTTACGTCCACCACCACATGCCAGGTCTCTTTTGTCGATCCAGATTTATTCAATCGATGGCGCGATAAAAGCTTGGCGATATAGGGATTTGTTCGGCTATAGACAGTCATGCTCTACACTAATTCTGCAACCAAATGCTCACTTAAATTGCCCACTTCCCATGCTCTCTTCAACAGGTCTACCTTTTTCGAAGAAAGGCCTCCGACAAATTCCATCGATTGCAAAAGACGTACGCGAACTCGATCTTTACCTACCAGATCTACCGAATCAAACAGTGGCAGTCCATGGCGTTTGCCCATGAGAGAGGCAAAGAGAAGCGGCATAATTACCTTTTTGTGGTTAACCCCAAAGAATTCAGCCACCTTGCGCGAGGCCTCATTCATCCCAGTGCCGCCCCAATTTTCACTCTTGTCTAACTCCCAAATAATCACCTGATAGATGGCAGCCTTTTTTGAGTTACTTACCTGAGGAATCTCAAAAAGGTCATGGTTATAGGGCAGCTGGTTGATAAAGAGAAAATCGGCAAGCTGCATAAAATCGCCAAAATTTTTCATGCGCGAATGGGCCAGTGGCATGATGCGCTGCATGAAATCATCATTGAAGCTCCAGGCCTTGAGGCGATCTAAGAGCCTTTCTTGAGGGACATGCTGGATGATGTACTGCTGGTTGATCCAGTCGAGCTTGGTGATGTCAAACACAGCTCCAGATACCCCAATGCGCTTTGGGTCAAATTCTTTGATAATTTCTTGAAGGCTATAGATTTCGCGCCCATCGCTCATGCTGTAGCCCATCAAGGTCAAGAAATTGACAAAGGCCTCAGGCAGATAGCCGCTATCTCGATAGTAAAAGATCGAGGTAGGATTGCGCCTTTTTGAGAGCTTTTTGCCGTCGCGGCCTAAAAGTAGCGGCATGTGCATAAAGGTGGGTGGCGTCCAGCCAAACACCTGATAAAGCAAGACGTGCTTTGGCGTGGAGCTGATCCACTCATCGCCACGAATCACATGGGTGATCCCCATCAAATGGTCATCCACAACGTTTGCCAGGTGATAGGTCGGAAAGCCATCCGATTTCAAGAGAATCTGGTCATCGATATCGGCCCATGGCACGCTGATTTTGCCTTTAATGGCATCTTCAAAGACACAATCGCCAGAAAGGGGCACTTTGAGTCGTATGGTAAAGTATTGGCCTTGAGCCTCTCTTTGAGTTACCTCTTCGGGGCTCAAGTTGCGATAGCGCCTATCGTAGCCCAGCTTTGAGCCAGTTTTGGAGGCAACTTCGCGCATTTCTGCAAGCTCATCTGCCGTTGCAAAACATTTGTAGGCCTTATTGGCCCTTAAAAGCTCATAGCAGTACTTTTGATAGATCTCGGTTCTTTCTGACTGTCGATAGGGGCCAAAGGGGCCTCCCACGTCTGGGCCTTCATCCCACTGAATCCCCGTCCATTGAAGCGCCTTGTATATATTTTCTTCATATTCAGGGCGACTGCGGGTGCGATCGGTATCTTCGATGCGCAAGATAAATTTGCCACCAAAATGTTTGGCAAAGATGAGATTGAAGAGTGCCATGTAGGCAGTTCCTACATGAGGATCACCTGTCGGCGAAGGAGCAATGCGAACACGTACTGTCATAATTTTTTCTCAATTTGATAATGGATAATCTCGGCTTTGCAAGTTTTGGCTCAACCGATTTCTCTCTAGAGGGGCCTCAGTGCTCATTTAATTTCAACGGAAGGGGTTTCGAACCCCTTCCGTTGAAATTAAATGAGCACTGAGGCCCCTCTAGAGAGAAATCGGTTGAGCCAAAACTTGCAA
>Ga0187893_10003682_pt1 | contig 30487 bp, 28 predicted proteins | sample MA1701074metaG_FD_139574 | JGI IMG/M metagenome (GOLD analysis project Ga0187893, IMG submission 139574) | White microbial mat communities from a basaltic lava cave in the Kipuka Kanohina Cave System on the Island of Hawaii, USA - MA170107-4 metaG ...
AATGGAAGCAGCACAGGTAGACCGCATAGCCGATCGCGCCGCCGGCAAAAAACGCGCCCAGGAACACCGCCCAGGCGGGCGCGCCGGCCGCGATTTTGAGCACGATGAGGCCCGCGTAGGCGGCGCCGACGGAGGCCGCGGCGTAAGACAGGTTGAGCTTGTGCATCACGCCGAAGATGAGCGTGAAGCCAATGCCGATCAGCGCGTAGGTCGAACCGAAAAGCACCCCGTCGGAAAGAGACTGAAGAAAATCGAGCATAAAAAAGGCGCGGCTAGGGCAGCCGCGCCTCTTCCATTTTCCGGTCAGAGCGGGTTATGCAGGACTTTCCACGCGCCCTTGTTCGCGTGCACGAACAGGAAGGGCTTGTCTGCCTCACGGTCATCCGAGCGCTTGGTGACGCCGAGCAGGCCGGTGGTCTGCTTGAGCGCCGCCAGCCCGTCACGCAGCTTGCGCCGGTCGGCCTGGATGTCCTTCGGATTGCCGGAGATCTTCTGCGCCTCGATGACCTGCTTCAGGACCAGCACGTTCTCGAACGCGGCCATGCTGTGCAGGTCGCCGCTGCCATTTTGCCTGGCGATCGCATCGGCCGCCGACTTCGCGTCCTTGGTCACCGGCGCGAAGCTGGTCGGGATGATCATGCCCTCGGCCTGCTTCGGACAGCCTTCCATGGTTTCCAGGCTCGAGGTGCTGGTGAGACCGACCAGGACCTTCGGCTTGACGCCCTGGCGCTGCATCTCCTTCAGCACGCCGCAGGTGGTGAAGGGATGAGCCGATATCGCGACGATGTCGGCGTTCGCCTTCTTCATCTCGCGCACCTGGGTGGCGAAATTGGTGTCGTTCAGAAGCCACTTGGATTCTCCGAGCACGGTGTAGTTGTTCGCCAGCGCGCGGTCCTTCATCACCACGTACCAGCTCGCGCGCGAGTGGGCGAAGTCCTCCTCGACGCCGCCATAGACGGACTTGGCGTCGGGGTACTTGCTCTTCAGCCAGTAGAACACGGACGAGTACATGATGCTCTCGTTGGGCACGTTGCGGAACGCCCATTCGGAGATGCGCGCGAGGCCGACCTTGATGGCGACGTCGGTGAACACCGGGAACTGCAGGCCCGAGTCGGAGCTGTCATCCACCTTCTTCTGCAGGATGCCGAACAGCGGTTCGGCGACGTTGGAGCAGCTCGGGCCGATCGCCACCAGCGCATCGGTGCCCGCGATGCGGCGGATCACCGAAATTCCCTCTTCGGCGGTGCAGCGGTCGTCGTAATAATCGAGCGCCAGCCTCGCCTTGGAGCCGTCGGCGAGTTTCACGCCGCCCGACTTGTTGACCTGTTCGATGGCGGCTAGGATCGCCTTCTCGCTGTTGATGCCGAAAGAGCGGACCACGCCGGTCTTGGCGCCGAAGCCGGCGATCTTGATGGTCTTTTCCTGCGCCAGCGCGCCGGACGCTGCGAATGCGAGCGCAATTGCAAAGGCGATTTTTTTCACGTGATCTCCTCCTTCAGGTAGATTCAAACAGTGTAATTCGGAAGAGGTGGGAATGGCAAAGAACCGGAAGCGGATTGCTGCAACGCGCAAAAAGAGCCTGTGGTCGGATTTGAAGCCAGGTGCTGCGAACCGGACGTCGCTTTCGCCGATCTCTTTCCTGCCGCGCGCGGCGGAGGTCTACCCCGACCGGGTCGCGGTGGTGCACGGCGCGCGGCGCATCAGCTACGCGCAGTTCTACGAGCGGGCGCGGCGCCTCGCCTCGGCGCTGGAGAAGAAGGGTGTGCGCGCCGGGGACGTGGTCTCGGCGATGCTGCCGAACGTGCCGGCGATGCTCGACGCCCACTACGGCGTGCCGATGCTGGGCGCGGTGCTGAACACCATCAACACGCGACTCGATGCCGGTACCGTGGCCTATATCCTCGAGCACGGTGAAGCCAAGGCGCTGATTACCGACCGTGTATTTGCGCCGGTCGTCGGGCCGGCGTTGAAGAAATTGAAGCGGAAGATTCTCGTCATCGAGGTCGACGACCCGCTTTACACCGGGCCCGGCGATCGGTTGGGCGGCATCGAATACGAACGATTCATCGCCGGCGGCAGCGCGGACTTCGCCTGGCGCCTGCCGCAGGACGAGTACAGCCCCATCGCGCTGAACTACACCTCGGGGACGACGGGCCGGCCCAAGGGCGTGGTCTACCATCACCGCGGCACCTTCCTCGAGTCGATGGGCAACATTACCGCTTGGGCGATGCCCGCGCAGCCGGTTTACCTTTGGACATTGCCGCTGTTCCACTGCAACGGCTGGTGCTATCCGTGGTCGGTGGTGGCGATGTGCGGCACGCACGTGTGCCTGCGCGCCGTGGATCCGGCGCAGATCTTCCTAATGATCGTCGAGCACGGCGTCACGCACATGTGCGGCGCGCCGACGGTGCTGACGATGCTCACCAGCGCAGCCGCCGAACAGAGGCGCAAGTTCGCCCATCCGGTGCACATCATGACCGGCGGCTCGCCGCCGCCGGCCAAGGTGATCAGGGAGATGGAGGAGCTGGGTTTCCAGGTTTTGCACATTTACGGCATGACCGAGCTGCAGGGCCCGTCGACGTTCTGCGCGGTCCAGGACGGCTGGAAAAAGCTGTCCCAGGAGCAGAAATACTCGGAGATGGCGCGCCAGGGCATCCGCTATCAGGTCGTCGAAGGCCACATCGTCGGCGACCCGAAGACCTGCAAGCCGGTGAAGAAGGACGGCCAGACCATGGGCGAGATCCTCATTCAGGGCAATACCGTGATGCTGGGCTACCTGAAGGATCCCGAGGCGACGGTGGAAGCGTTTCGCGGCGGCTGGATGCATACCGGCGATCTCGCGGTCTGGCACCCAAGCAACTACATCGAGATCAAGGACCGCAAGAAGGACATCATCATTTCCGGCGGCGAGAACATCTCCTCGGTCGAAGTAGAGATCGCGCTCTACAAGCATCCCGCCACGCTGCTTGCCGCGGTGGTGGCGAAGCCAGACGAGAAATGGGGCGAGGCGCCTTGCGCCTTCGTGCAGCTGAAGCAGGGGATGCAGGTCAGCGAGGCGGACATGATTGCCCATTGCCGCAGCGCGCTGGCGAAGTTCAAGATTCCGAAGAAAGTGATTTTCGGCCCGTTGCCGACGACGGCAACCGGCAAGATCCAGAAGTTCGTGCTGCGCGAAAAAGCGCGCTCGCTCTGACATGAAGGCGATAGCGTTCAAGCAGGTCGATGTCTTCACGCGCAAGCCGTTCTTCGGCAACCCGGTGGCGGTCGTCCTCGAAGCGCAGGGCCTCGTCGGCGAGGACATGCAGCGCATCGCCGCCTGGACCAATCTGTCCGAGACGACGTTTATCCTGCCTTCGTCGTCGGCGGACTACCGGCTGCGCATCTTCACGCCGCACGCCGAGCTGCCGTTTGCGGGCCATCCGACCATCGGCAGCGCGCATGCGGCGATAGAGGCCGGCATCGTCAAACCCAAGGCCGGCAGGTTCCGGCAGGCGTGCGGTGCCGGCGTTCTCGATCTTACGCAGGAGAAGGGCGTCATCGAGGTCAAGGCGCCCAGGCAGAAGGTCACGCCACTGGACCCGAAACGCATCCTCGAGTTGGAGAAGACGCTGGGAGCGAAAGTACAATCGCCGCCGCGCATCGTGAACGTCGGCCCGGTCTGGCTGGTTGCCGATCTCGGCAGCGCGGACGTTGTGGACCGGCTGCTGCCCGACATGGCGGCCATCGGCGCGTTTGCCGATTCGATTCGAGCGACGGGATTCACGGTGTTCGGTGCGACCGGTAACGCGAACGGAGCGATCCACGTTCGCTCCTTTGCGCCAACGCACGGCGTCCCGGAGGACCCGGTTTGCGGCAGCGGCAACATAAGCGTCGCCGCTTTCCTCAGGGACACGGGCCAGCTGGATCGCTACGGCTCGGCCTACCAGTCCCGCCAGGGCATGCAGCTCGGGCGCGATGGCCGCGTTTCGATCAGGGTCGAGAAGGGCGAGATCTTCCTCGGCGGCAGCGCGGTAACCTGCGTGGACGGGACACTGCGCACGGGGAAATGAACCTTCTCGACCTGGAACTGATCGGCTGGCTTTTTTCCGTAGCCTCCGGGACCGCGTTGGCGCTCGGCACCTGGATCGTATTCGCGCTGCATTACGGCGGGGTAGGGGCGCGCAAACCCCTGGCCAACCGGATCGTTGAGGACGCGCTGCTCTTCGGCATCTGGAGCCTCGGCCTGGCCGGAGGTATCGGGGTGCTCCTGGGCAAGGCTTGGAGCCGGCCCGTGCTCGAGCTCTTCTGCTGGACCCTGATGATGATGCTGCTGCTGTCGTGCTGGTCCCGCCTGCGGCTCGCGCCGCCGCCGCGCGCCATTCTGGGCCTGAGCATGGCCGCGTTCGTGACGCCGATTTTCGCGGTATGCATCGCGACCATCGTGACCCTGCGCAGCGAGGCGGCGTCGCGCCTGCTCGCCGGGTAAAGCGTAGCATCCGGGCATGCCGCAGTTTCCGATTGTCGAAGTATCCGGTCCCGCCTTCGAGCGCGGCCGCATGCACGGCGAGCAGGCGCGCGACCGCGTCGAGCGCTCACTCGCCAACTACGCCGGCCTGTTTTCGTTCTACGGCATGGCCTGGGACGAGGCGCAGCGGCGCGGCGCGGGATACCGCGACCTGATTGGCGGGTTCGATTCGGGGTTGCTGGAGGAGATGGAAGGTATCTCGCGCGGTGCCGGGCGGCAATTCGGCGAGATCCTCGCTCTAAATGTGCGCACCGAAATCCTGCCGCAGTACTTTCTTACCGGGGTGGACAGCGGCGAATGCACGGCAATCGCCGTGCGCCCGGGGGCGAGCGCGACGAGAGAAACGCTGCTGGCGCAGAACTGGGACTGGGTCGGTGCGCAGCGCGGCGCCATGATCCTCCTGCGCGTGGGCGAAAGCGAACGGCCCGCCTGTCTCACGTTGACCGAAGCCGGAATGCTGGCGAAGATCGGCTTCAACTCCCATGGTGTCGGCGTGTGCCTGAACATCCTGCGTTCCGTCTTCGACGGCGCAGCGCCCGGGATTCCGGTGCACATCCTGCTGCGTGCCTTGATCGGGCGCAGCAGCGTGCGCGATGCGATCGCGTTTTGCTCGAAGCTTGCTTATGGCGGATCTTCGAACATCCTGATGGCCGATCGCGGCGGCGATGCCGCAAGCCTCGAGTTCTCTCCCAAGGGGCTGCGGGTGGTGCGCGGTGAGGGTGCCACGCTTTGCCATACCAACCATTTCCTCCATCCGGAGGCGGCAGGCTGGCAAGCCGCGCAGGCGGGGAACCTGTCCAGCCTGCCGAGGCTCGAGCGTGCACGCCAGCATGCGGCGGCCCGAGCCAGACACGGTGTCGAGGATCTCAAGCGACTGCTGCGCGATGAATCCGCGGGCCTGCTTTCGATCTGCCGCAAACCCGATCCAGCACTGCCGCCTGAGGTGCGGGTCGAATCGGTCGCCTCCGTGGTCATGGAGCTTGCGCGCGGCCTCATGCACGTCGCGCCGGACGTTCCCTCGCGGACCGAGTACGAAGCCGTCCGGCTGCAGGCGGAGGCCGGCATACTTACCTGAAGGGCGGGATGAATCATTCGCCGACGCGCTTGCGTTTGTTCCTGGCGGGCCGCAGCTACCGCGTGAAGGGCTTCATCCGGCGCGGCATGCCCTAATCTCAAGGCAGCGCGTGACGCTGCCTGGCCCGAATACGAGCGCGAATTCAACCGGATCATCGGGTCCTTCAAGATCCAGGACTGATCCTTCAGACGGACAGGTAACGGGCACCGAGCTCGGGGTCGGCATCGAGCGCGGCGATCGTTCCGGCGTAGTGCAGGCGGCCCTTTTCTATGATGCAGGCGCGTTCCGCGACCAGGCGCGCGTAGCGCAGGTTCTGCTCGCAGAGCAGGACGCTCAGGCCTTCGCGCTTCAATTCCCGGATCGTCCTTGCCACGCCGGCAACAACGAGCGGCGCCAGCCCTTCGAAAGGTTCGTCGAGCAGAATTGCGCTCGGATTACCCATCAGGCTGCGGGCAATGGCGAGCATCTGCTGCTCGCCGCCCGACATGCTGGCGCCGCGCCGATCGCGCATCCGGCCGAGGTTCGGAAACAATTCAAACAGTTTCTCGGGCGTCCAGCGCGCAGCCGCCGCGCGTGGCGGCAGGCGGCCCGCTTCGAGGTTCTCGATCACGCTGAGCCCGCTGAAGATGCGCCGGTCCTCGGGAACATAGCCCAGGCCCAGGCGCGCGATCTCGAACGATTCCAGCCCGGTGATGCGTACCTCGTTGAACAGGATCTCGCCGGACATCGGCGGCAGCAGTCCGATCGCAGTTTTGAGTGCAGTGGTCTTGCCTGCGCCGTTACGTCCGAGCAGCGCCACGGCTTCTCCGGCGCGCAACTCCAGATCCAGATCGAACAGGATCTGCGCGCGCCCATAGCCGGCGTTGAGGCGCTTCAGTTCAAGCATTGGCCGGCCCGGTATCCGGATCGCCCAGGTAGACCTGGCGCACCAACGGATCGGTACGCACTTCGTCCGGTGTGCCTTGCGCGATCAACCTGCCCTCGGAGAGCACGATTACGCGGCTCGCGTACCTGAAAACGACGCCCATGTCATGCTCGGTGAACAACACGGCAATGCTCGATTCGCGCGCCAGATCGGCTGCCAGTTGCATCAGCTCGCTGCGCTCCGCTGCAGCCATCCCGGCGGTCGGTTCGTCCATCAGCAGCAGCCGCGGCTGCGGGGCGATCGTCATCGCAAGTTCGACGCGCTTCAGATCTCCGTAGGCGAGTTCCGCGCATGGCCGGTCCGCGTGCTTGCCCATGCCGACCTGCTCGAGGATCTCGCCTGCCCGGGCGCTGGACAGCTCGCTCAAGCTCGAAGCCATCGAGCCCAGTTTGCGCTGGTGCGAAAGCAGCGCCACTTGCACGTTCTCGCGCACGCTCATCGAGCCAAAGGCGGCGGTAATCTGGAAGGTGCGCCCGACGCCTTGGCGGAAGATTTCGCGTGGCGCCTCGCCGGCGAGGCTCTTTCCCAGCATTTCGATGGAACCCGAATCGGGCGCCAACTGCCCGTTCAGCATGTTGAAGCAGGTGGTCTTGCCGGCGCCGTTGGGCCCGATCATCGCAAGCAGTTCACCGGCGGCAACTGAGAAGCTGACATCGGACACCGCGTGGACGCCGCCAAAGGATTTGTGCAGGTTCCGGGCCTGGAGAACCGTCATGCGCGCCTCTGCGCGAGCGTCGCCAGCCCGCGTGGCAGCGCGAGGACGAGGGCCAGGATTGAAATGCCGATCGCCGCGCGCCAGTAATCGACGTTACGGGCCGCCGCATCCTGCAGCCAGGTGAACAGCGCCGCACCCCAGACCGGCCCGGTAAGCGTATGGATGCCGCCCAGCATGACCATCACCAGGCCGTCCACCGAACGCTGGATTCCCATCGCTTCGGGCGAGATGGATCCCTTCGAAAATGCGTAGAAGGCGCCAGCGATGCCCGCTGCAAGCCCCGCCACGCTGAATGCGGCCCATTGCGTTGCGCGCACGTCGATGCCGAGGGCTTCGGCCCGCAGCGGCGCATCGCGGCCCGCGCGCAGTGCGTAGCCGAAAGGCGAGTGAACTGCCCGCCACAGGAAAGCAATTGCCAGCGAGCAGGCGAGCAAGGTGAGGAGGTAGTACGCTGTTTTCGAGGCCAGCCACGGCGCGGGCCAGGCGCCGACAATGCCGTTCGAGCCGCCGGTCAGGCCATCCCACTGAAATGCCGCCGACCACGTGATCTGCGCGAACGCAAGGGTCAGCATCGCGCAGTACACGCCCGAGAGCCGAACGCAGAACCAGCCGAAAACGAGGGCGCCAAGTCCCGCGGCAAGCGGGGCCAGCGCAAGCGCCAGTTCCATCGGCAATTTCACCTGCAAAAAAAGAATTCCCGCTGCGTAGGCGCCGAGGCCGAAGTAGGCGGCATGCCCGAAGGAATACAGTCGCGCCGGTCCCAGGATGAAGTGCAGGCTGGCGGCGAAGAGCGCGAACACCAGCACGTCGGTTAGCAGCACGAGCGCATAGCCATCGGTCGCAAGGGGAAGCAGCGCGAGCGCAGCGACCAGGATCCCCCACGCGCGGAGCAGGCGCGGGGAAGGCGACGACAGGGGCGGTTCCTCGGCGCCGGGACCGCGTGGAAGTGCGGCCGGACGGCCGAGCAATCCCTGCGGACGGAGCACAAGGACTGCGGCCATGACGATGAACTCGACGACCAGCGTGGCCTTGGAGAAACCCAGCCCGATGCAGAACGCCTTTGCCTGGGCGATCAGCAGCGCAGCGAGAAACGCTCCGGGAATCGACCCCAGGCCGCCCACCACCACTACCACAAAGGCGTCCGAGATCACCGTCAGGTCGACACCGAGGTTGGCGGGCTCGCGGGGAATCTGCAGCGCGCCGCCCAGTCCCGCGAGGACTGCGCCCAGCGCGAACACGGATGTGAACAGCCAGCGCTGGTTGATCCCCAGCGCACCGGCCATCTCGCGGTCCTCGGTCGCGGCGCGGATCAGCAACCCCCAACGCGTTCGCGACAGCAGCAGATGGAGGAATACCAGGACCAGCGGCCCCAGCACGATGAGCAGCAAGTCGTATTGCGGGAACGCGCCGCCGAATATTTCCGTCGCGGCCGCAAGTCCAGGCGCACGTGGACCGAGCAGGTCCTCGGCGCCCCAGGCCCACAACGCGGCGTCCTTGAGCACAAGGAGCAGAGCGAACGTCGCCAGCAGTTGCAGCAGCTCAGGCGACTTGTAGATACGTCGCAAAAGGGAAATTTCGATCAGGAGCCCGAGCACGCCCACGCCTGCGGCAGCGAGAGGCACGGCGGCCCAGAAGCCGACCTTTTCGGCCAACCAGACGGCGAAGTACATGCCCAGCATGTAGAGCGAGCCGTGGGCGAAGTTGACGACGCGGGTAACGCCAAAAATGAGCGACAGCCCGGCGGCCACCAGGAACAGCGACGAGGCGCTCGCCAGACCGTTAGTAAACTGGATTAGGACTGACGATAAACTCATTGAAAAAATTACTCTTTTCTAAGAATTTTTACCTCTTCAAATGGTGGCAGGAAATTGGCGCCGTCGGCGAAGCGCCAGTTCACCATGCGGCCCTTGCCACCCTTGCCGGAGAGCTGTCCGACATAGGCGCCCATCGTCGATTGATGGTCAACCGCGCGGTAGACGATGGGGCCAAAAGGGGTGCTCATTTCAAGCCCGCGCAGCGCCGCGATCAGTTGCTCGGTATCGGTACTGCGGGCCTTGCGCAGGGCGTAGGCCGCGCTGTAGATGGCCGAGTATCCGACGACGGAACCCAGGCGCGGGTAGTCCTTCCATTTCTTCTGGTAGGCGGCGAGGAATTTCTGGTGGACCGGGGTCTTGATCTCGCTCCAGGGATAGCCGGTGACCCACCAGCCTTCAGGCGTTTCGTCCTTCAGCGGATCGAGGTACTCGGGTTCGCCGCCGAGCAGGTTGAACACCGCCGTATTCTTGAACAGGCCGCGAAGATTCCCTTCGCGCACGAATTTCTGCAGATCGGCCGCGAACAGCGACGAGAAGATCGCATCGGGCCTGGCGTCGATCAGGGCCTGTACCACGGCGCCGGCGTCGATCTTGCCCAGCGGCGGCGCCTGTTCGCCGACGAATTGCACGCCGGGCTGCGCCTGCGAAAGCAGCTTCTTGAACGAGGCTGTGGCCGATTGGCCATACTCGTAATTCGGGTACACGATCGCCCACCGCGTTTTCTTCAGCTTGACCGCTTCCGGAATCAGCATCGCGGTCTGCATGTAGGTGGAGGCGCGCAGGCGGAAGGTGTAGCGGTTGCCGTTTTCCCAGACGATCTTGTCGGTGAGCGGCTCGGCGGCGATGAACAGGATCTTGCGCTGCGCGGCAAGATTGGAAACCGCGAGACCGACATTTGAGGCAAACGTGCCGGTGAGCAGAGCGACCTTCTCGCGCGATATCAGCTCTTCAGCTACCCGCACCGCATCGCCCGGATTGCCGCCGTCCTCGCGCGAGACGACCTCGAGCTTGCTCCCATTGACGCCGCCGGCGCGGTTGATTTCCTCCACTGCGAGTTCCATCCCCTTTTTGTAGGGTTCGAGGAAAGCGGCGAAGGTCTTGTAGCTGTTCAGTTCGCCAATTTTGATCGTCTGTGCATGGACGCCGCCGGAAAGCAGCAGCAGCGTCAGGATGGGAATGAGTTTCATGCTTCCACCTTGGCGCCGTGATCGGGCTTGATCTTCGCGGTGCCGCCGGGGAAGACGCGCCAGAATTCCTTGCGCGCGAGGCTGGCGATGGTGGCGCTCTTGTTGAGGCCATGGTATCTCGCCACGGCCTCCAGCATGGCAAGGTCGCGCGGTGTTGCGGAGAAGGTGCTGACTTTGGTATTCGCCATCGGAGTATATAAAAGTTATATAAGTTTTATACACTCCCCCCGGCGCCCTGTCAAGGGCCTAGACGAAGGACCGTTGCTTGCGCAATTCCGGCATGCAGTGCCGCAGCCAGCCCGCGCTGAGTTTTTCCGCGAGCGAGTTCTGCTTCAGGCGTTCGTGCAGGCCCTTGAAGTCCACGCTGTCTAGCGGCTGATCCTGATCGAAGCAGGAGAACACGTAGCCGGTCTGGCCGCTGACCGGATCGCAATGCGGCTGCAGGCACTGGGCGCAAATCTCCTTCATCATGCACTGCATCGGCGAGTTGATGGAGCCGATGGCGAGGTGGCGTGGCTTCAGATGCGGTTTGAGCACGTCGTGGCGCGCCTTCGCCACGCCGGCCATCATGCGATCCGAACCGATCGCGATCAGGCGGTCGGCGTCATCGAGCCGGATGCTCGGCGTGCCGAGGCGGCCTTCGCCATAGGCATCCATGGCCTGGACGATATTGCCGATGAAACTGCGGTCCTGTGGCCGCCCGGGCTCGAAGCCGGGTTCCTCGTCGCAGCACCAGATCACCGTGTCGGCTGCATTCTCAATATCGGGCACCTTGTAGCGGTCAATGACCTTCTTGTAGCCGGCGAAATAGAGCACCTTGGAACCGGCTGCGCGAAACGCGGCGCCGATCGAAAAGAGGACCGCGTTGCCCAGACCGCCGCCGCACAGCACCACGGTCTCGCCGTCAGCGATTTCGGTCGGCGTGCCGGTGGGGCCCATGAGAATCACCGGCTCGCCGGGCCTGAGCATGGCGCACAGGTCGCTTGAGCCGCCCATTTCCAGCGCGATGATGGAAACCAGACCCTTGCCGCGGTCGACCCAGGCGCCCGTCATGGCAAGGCCCTCCATCTGCATGCGCGTACCTGCGACGACGGGAGCGAGCGTCTCGAAGTTCTGTAGGCGATAGAACTGGCCTGGCTGGAACTTCCTCGCCGCGAGCGGCGCGCGGACCACGACCTCCACAATGGTCGGCGTCAGGCGCTCGACCTTGTGAACCGCGGCGTTGAGCTGATTCGCAAGGCCATCGAAAAACTCTTTCCGGGACATCGAAGAAACAACCGGCCTTGAGTTCAGGACCTTGGAGACGATCGGGTAGCCCTGCTTCGCGCTGCCCATCGCTTTGACGACGTTGCCGAAGAAGGATGGGTGTACGTCGCCGAAATAGCTGACGAACCGGCCGTCGGCCTGCTTCGAGAGCAGTACGTCGGCAATGCCGGGCTTGGAAGTGGCGAATTGCGGTTTCACAGGGTTGCCGGCTTCATCGCAGGCGGCGAAGTATTTGCCCTCCAGGCTGAAATGCTTTGGATCCTCGCGTGCCAGCACGGTATTGGGTTGTGTGCCTGCGGCGACAAAAACGGTATGCGCCGGCAGCCAGTGCTCCGCATCCTTGCCCCTCATGCGGATGCCGCGCACCGCGCCGAAGTTATCCACGTCCACGCCAAGCGGAACGAGCGCTTCGGCGAACCAGATGCCTTCCTCGAGTGCCTTCTCCACTTCCTCGTGGTTCAGGGTGTAGGAGGGGCTGTCGACCAGGCGCCGGCGATAGGCGATGGTGACGCCGCCCCAGTGGCGCAGCAGTTGGATGTGCTTTGCCGGGGGCGCGGCACGCAATGCACGCGCGTGCGCCAGATACTCTTCGGCGATCTCGCGCTCCTGGTCGTCCCAGTTCGCGCGCACCGCGTCTTCGCCGGCCTGCCTCGCGAGATGCTCGTAGTGCTCGAGGAACTTGCGCACCTGCACGGCATAGTAAGCGAGGGATTCCGTCGCGGTGTCGATCGCGGTAAGCCCGCCGCCGATCACCACCACCGGCAGCCGCAATTGCATGTTGGCGAGCGAGTCTTCCTTGGCAGCGCCGGTAAGCTGCAGCGCCATGAGGAAGTCGGATGCCGCGCGTACGCCGCGCGCGAGTCCGTTAGGGATGTCGAGCACAGTAGGCTTGCCTGCGCCGACGCAAAGCGCGACGTGGTCGAAGCCCATCGCCATCGCGTCCTCGAGCGTCAGGGTGCCGCCGAAGCGCACGCCGCCGAACATCGCGAATGCGCTGCGGCGCTCGAGCAGCAGCCGGATCAGCTTTAGGAAGTTCTTGTCCCAACGCACGGTGATGCCGTATTCGGCGACGCCGCCGAATCCCGCCATGACGCGCGAACCGAGTTCCTCGTTCAGGCCGCCTGCGTCCCGCACGGGCTCAAACGGGACCTGCAGCGGCTCCAGCTTCAGGCCATCGATGCCGACCACCGCATGCCCATCGCTCATGAGGTGGTGCGCGAGCGTAAAGCCCGCGGGCCCGAGGCCGACCACGAGCACCTTGCGGCCGCTTTCGGGCAACGGCAACGGGCGGCGCAGGTTGAGCGGGTTCCAACGTGTGAGCAGAGAATATATTTCGAAGCCCCAGGGCAGCGCGAGCACGTCCTTCAGCGTACGGGTCTCGGCCTGCGGAATGTCCACGGGTGCCTGCTTCTGGTAGATGCAGGATTTCATGCAGTCATTGCAGATGCGGTGCCCCGTGGCCGCGACCATCGGGTTGTCGACGCAGATGATCGCCAGGGCGGCGAGCGGTTCGCCGCGCGCCTTGACGAGATGGAATTCGGATATTTTTTCCTCTAGCGGGCAGCCCGCGAGCGGCACACCGAAGGGGGTCTTCTTGAAGCCCGTGGCGGGAGCCTTTTCCTTCAGGCCTTTCGAGCACGAGTCCTTGCTCTGTTCATGGCACCAGATGCAGTAGTTCGCCTGGTCGAGCGCTCCGCTTAGGTCGGTGCCGCGGTCGGTGAGGGCGAAGCCGTCCCGATGTCGCAGGTGATCTAGGCCGTGCCTTGGAAAGCCTTGCGACGCGTCCGTGTGCAGCGGCACCAGGCGCATGAAATCAAGCTTGAGCGGCGTTTTGAACAACACGCCGGCACGGTGTATGGCCTTGCCCTCCGGCGTGATGGTCGCCCACGCCGCGTAGCGCGCCGCCGCCTCGAGTTTGCCGGCGTTTGCGATTTCGTCTTTCTGCCATTCGGATACGTCTTCGGCGAATTGCAGTTCCGAAGTAAAGGCAAAGGAAGCGGGATCAAAACCTTTCAAGGAATCCAAACTGATCTTGTGCAACGCGCGCCGCTGCACGAACCAGCGTTTTACGGAGTAGAGCGGCGCGAGTTCGTGGTGGCGCGCGGCCAGTGCCCGCGCTTCGCTTTCGATGCGGAAGAGTCTGGCGAGAAAATCCTCGAGATGCGGAGCGAGCCCGATGATCAACTCCGATTCCGCTTTTCCAGTCGGTGGCGCTTTTCTCGCTTCGACCAGCCGATCCCGGATACCGGGTTGCAGAAACGCGAGAAACGCCGCGTCGACGCGCAGCAACCCTGCGCGCTCATAGAGATCGCCGAACCCGAGATCGAATGAAAGCTTCATGCAGGTAGAATTATCGTTGAATTCATTCCGGGGTTCTAAGATGCAAATCAGAAATAGCATATTCCTCATCACCGGCGGCGCCTCCGGCCTGGGCGCGGCGACGGCGCAGATGGCGGCAGCCAACGGCGCCAAAGTCGTGATCGCGGACCTGCAGGCGGATCTCGGCGAGAAGCTGGCCAAGGAAATCGGCGGGAAATACTGCAAGTGCGACGTCATCTCGGAGGCCGACGGAAAAGCCGCGGTCGAGGCGGCGGTCAAGGGCATGGGCGGCTTGCACGTGCTCGTGAACTGCGCGGGCATTGGCGTCGCCGAGCGCACGATCGGCAAGGAAGCGCCGCACGACCTGGCGCGATTCACCAGGGTCATCGGCATCAACCTGATCGGCACCTTCAACATGATCCGGCTTGCGGCCGACGCGATGGCGAAGACCGGGCCCAATGCTGCGGGCGAGCGCGGCGTAATCATCAATACTGCGTCCGTCGCGGCTTTCGATGGACAGGTCGGACAAGCCGCCTATTCCGCCTCGAAGGGCGGCGTGGTCGGCATGACCCTGCCCATCGCGCGCGACTTGTCGCGCAACGGCATCCGCGTCGTCACCATCGCACCGGGCCTGTTCCTGACACCGATGCTGCTCGGCCTGCCGAAGGAAGCCCAGGACTCGCTGGGCAAGCAGGTGCCGTTTCCGTCGCGCCTGGGCAAGCCGGAGGAGTACGCGTCGTTGGCAAAGCAGATCGTTGAAAACGAGATGCTGAATGGGGAGACGATCCGCCTGGATGGCGCCATCCGGATGGCGCCTAGATAGCTAGGTTTGCTCTTTCAGGTGTGCTTTGAAGTATTGACCTCTGGCTACGTAGTTCTCTGAGATTTTCAGGATTGCGGCGATCTGCTCCGGCTTGAGCGCGCGCACGACTTTCGCGGGCGAGCCCATGGCCAGCACGCCTGGGGGAATCTTCTTGTCTTCGGACACGAGCGAATTGGCGCCGATCAGCGAGCCGGCGCCGATCTTCGCGCCATTCATGATCACGCTGTTTATGCCTACCAGCACGCCGTCGCCGATCGTGCAGCCGTGCAGCATCACCTTGTGCCCGACCGTGACGCGTTTGCCGATCGTCAGCGGGAATCCCGGATCGCAATGCAGGACCGAGCCATCCTGGATGTTGGTCGCCTCGCCGATGTGCACCTGGTCGTTGTCGGCGCGGATCACGACGCCGAACCAGATGTTCACCTCGTTCTCGAGGATGATCGAGCCCGCGAGCGTGGCGTCGTAGGCGATGTAGTGGCGCGCGCCGCGCATTTCGACACGGCGCTCGTTCAGGGAAAAAATCGGCACGGATGGCCGGTATCATAGCGCCCGCCATGAAACACAGCGAATCGCTTTTCTTCGACATCCGCGGCCTGCGCTACCACGTGCGGCACTGGACAGGAAAGCCGGAAAGGAAAATCGTCCTGCTGCACGGCTGGATGGACGTTTCGGCGTCGTTCCAATTCCTCGTCGACGCCCTGGCGCAGGATTGGGACGTGTACGCGCCGGACTGGCGCGGCTACGGCCTTACCGACTGGTCCGGGTCGGACAACTACTGGTTCCCCGACTACATCGGCGACCTTGACGCGCTGCTGGAGCGGGTCCAGCGCGACGCGCCGGCCAATCTCGTCGGGCACAGCCTGGGCGGCAATGTCGCCGGGCTGTACGCCGGTATTCGCCCCGAGCGCGTCGCACGCTTCGTCAACCTCGAGGGCTTCGGCATGCCTGCAACACGGCCCGAGCAGGCGCCGAAACGCTATGCCCGCTGGATGGACGAATTGCGCGAACCACCCGGCTGGCGGCCTTACGCGAGCTACGCGGCGCTCGCCGACCGCCTGCAGAAAAACAACCCGCGCCTGAAACGCGAGCGGGCGGAGTTCCTTGCCGCGCACTGGGGCAAGGAAGTCGGCGGCGGCGGCGTGATCCTGCGCAGCGATCCCGCGCACAAGCTCATCAACGCCACGCTGTACCGGGTGGACGAGGCGAGTGCCTGCTGGGAACGCGTCACGGCGCCGGTGCTCTGGGTCGACGCCGCGGAATCGGAGACGCTGAAGAGGATGAAGCTTACGCCCGCGGAGCTTGCAGAGCGGCGCGCCGCCTTCAGGGATCTCAGGCATCGCACGGTGCCGGATGCCGGCCACATGCTGCATCACGACCAGCCCGAGGCGGTCGCGCGGCTGATCGAGGAGTTCCTGCTCTGATAAAATTCCACGCCTAGATGGACATAGAACCGCTTGTACGAATCATCGCCATCTATGCGCTCCCGGTCCTCTTCGCCATCACTCTGCACGAGGCAGCGCACGGCTACGTCGCACGCCACTTTGGCGACATGACCGCCTATGCGCAGGGACGCATCAGCCTCAATCCTGCGCGGCACATCGATCTCGTCGGCACCATCGTCGTGCCGATCGCCATCCTCGTCCTGAGCAAGCTTTCGGGCGGCGCCGGACTGCTGTTCGGCTGGGCGAAGCCCGTGCCGGTGAATTTCTCCGCGCTGCGCCGACCGCGCCAAAACATGCTCTGGGTTGCCGCAGCCGGGCCGGGCGCCAACCTGGTGATGGCGCTGGGCTGGGCCGCGCTGTTCAAGGCAACGCAGCTGCTGCCGGTCAACTATTTCACCGAGCCGCTGCTTCTCATGGGCAAGGCGGGCATGGAGGTCAACATTGTTCTCATGGTTCTCAATCTGCTGCCGATCCTGCCGCTCGATGGCGGCCGCATCGTCGCGAGCCTGCTGCCGAGCCGGCTTGCCTGGGGTTACGCGAAGCTCGAGCCCTGGGGTTTTCCGATCCTGCTCCTGCTTCTCTTCACCAGCGTGCTCGGCGTGATTCTCGGGCCGATGGTGAATTTTTCATTTCGCGTTCTCGGCACGGTCTTTCAGATCTAGCGCGATGTTCGAGACCCGCGTCCTTTCCGGCATGCGCCCAACCGGCGCTCTGCACCTGGGGCATTACCACGGCGTGCTCAAGAACTGGGTCAGGCTGCAGGCGGAGCATCCGTGCCTCTTCTTTGTCGCCGACTGGCATGCGCTGACCACCGACTACGAAAAGCCCGGTGCGCTGCAGGAGATCGGCGCCGACATGGTGATCGACTGGCTTGCCGCCGGGGTGGATCCGACCCAGGCGACACTGTTCGTGCAGTCGCTGGTTCCAGAGCATGCCGAGCTGCACCTGCTGCTGTCGATGATGACGCCGCTGGGCTGGCTGGAGCGCGTGCCGACGTACAAGGACCAGCAGGAAAAACTCGCCGACAAGGATCTGACGACTTATGGGTTCCTCGGCTATCCGTTGCTGCAGGCGGCCGACATCCTGATTTATCGCGCGCGCTATGTACCTGTTGGCGAAGACCAGGTGCCGCACATCGAATTCACGCGTGAACTCGCGCGCCGCTTCAACCATCTTTACGGCCGCGAGCCGGGCTACGAAGACAAGGCGAAGGCGGCGGTGAAGAAAATGGGAAGCAAGAAGGCGCGCCTGTTCAACGAGCTGCGCACCAGGTTTCTGGAAGGCGGCGACAGCGAAACCCTGAAGCGCGCGCAGGCGCTGCTGGATGAAATGCAGAACACGCCGCGCGGCGACCACGAGCGGCTGTACGGCTGGCTGGAAGGCAGCGGCAGGAAAATCCTCGTCGAAGCCGAGGCCTTGCTCACCGAGGCCTCCAAGCTGACCGGGCTGGATGGCGAGAAAATGTCCAAGTCCTACGGCAACGCCATCGGCCTGCGCGAAGAGCCGGAGTCGGTGGCGAAGAAGATCCGCACCATGCCTACCGACCCAGCGCGCGTGAAGCGCAGCGACCCCGGCACGCCGGAGAAATGCCCCGTCTGGCCGATGCACCAGGTGTACTCGGACGAGGCGATTCGCCAATGGGTGCGCAAAGGCTGCAGCACCGCGGGCATCGGATGCCTGGAGTGCAAGCAGCCCGTGATCGACGCGGTGCTCGCCGAACTGGCGCCGATACGCGAACGCGCACAGCCCTACCTTGACGACCCCACGCTGGTGAAGAACATCCTCACCAACGGCTGCGACAAGGCGCGCGCGCTCGCCACCGACACCATGCGCGACGTGCGCGAGGCCATGGGCCTCTGGTACACCTAAGCGATGGGGCTGCCCTACGCATGAGCGCGCTTGCCGTCCCGGTCCCGGCGAGCTTCGGCACGCTCTACGGCGAACCGCTCACCGAGATCCCGGCCGACCTCTACATTCCGCCCGATGCGCTCGAAATCCTGCTCGACGCGTTTCAGGGTCCGCTCGACCTGCTGCTATACCTCATCCGCAGGCAGAACCTCGACGTACTCGACATCCCGATGGCGCCGCTCACGCGCCAGTACCTGGACTACGTCGAAATCATGCGCAGCCGCAATCTCGAGCTCGCGGCCGAGTACCTGGTGATGGCCGCGATGCTGATCGAAATCAAGTCGCGGATGCTGTTGCCGCGCCTGCCGGTGGTAGACGAGGAGGATGACCCGCGTGCGGAACTGGTGCGCCGGTTGCTCGAGTACGAGCAGATGAAGAAGGCTGCGCTGCAGCTCGATGCCATGCCGCAGGTCGGCCGCGACATGCTCGCAATTTCGATCCTGGTGGAGCGCACCGCGCTCGAGCGGCTCCCCGACGTGCATCCGCGCGACTTGGCCGAAGCCTGGCGCTCGCTGCTGTTCCGTGCGCGCATGACCAGGCACCATCGCGTTCTGCGCGAGGAACTATCGGTGCGGGAGCACATGAGCCAGATCCTGCGCCGGCTCAGGGCCAGCCGCGTGCTCGAGTTCACCGAGCTGTTCGACCCCGGCCTCGGCGTCGCGGTGCTGGTGGTGACATTTCTCGCGCTGCTCGAACTCGCGCGCGAAATGCTGGTCGAAATCACGCAATCGGAAGGCTACGCGCCGATTTACATCAGGATTGCCCATGTCGACCCCAGCTGAAGCGAAGCGCATCATCGAGGCGGCGCTGCTCTCGTCGCAGGAGCCGCTCTCGGTAGCGGATCTGAAGCGCCTGTTCGAGGATGACATCGGCCCCGATACCCTGCGCCGGCTGCTCGACGAGCTGCGCGAGGACTGGGCCGAGCGCGCGGTGGAACTCGTCAATACGGCGAGCGGCTGGCGCTTCCAGACACGGCCGGAATTCCAGCCCTTCGTCGAGCGCCTCAATCCGGACAAACGCCCGCGCTACTCGCGCGCCGTGATGGAGACGCTCGCGATCATCGCCTACCGCCAGCCCGTCACGCGCGGCGACGTCGAGGACATCCGCGGCGTCGCGGTCTCGGCACAGATCGTCCAGACCCTGGAAAGCCGCGGCTGGATCGATATCGTCGGCCACCGCGACACGCCCGGCAGGCCCGCGCTCTACGCCACCACGAAGTCATTTCTCGACGATCTCGGACTGCACTCGCTGCAGGAGCTTCCGCCGCTGGAAGAAATTGCCCGGACTCTCGAGCTTGAGCCCGCGACCACCCAAGCCGCCGCCAACGAAGCTGCCGCGCCAGCCGCCAGCAACGCCGGCTAATTTGACGGGCGAACGGCTGCAAAAGCTGCTCGCTGCTGCCGGCTTCGGTTCTCGCCGGCAGATTGAGACCTGGATCGCGGCGGGCAGGGTCGTGGTGCGGGGCCGGGTCGCGAAGCTTGGCGATCGGGCAGCTCCCGGCGACCGTATCCTCCTCGACGGCAAGGAAATAAAGATCGGCGCAGGCAAAGGCGTTCCGCGCGTCATCATCTACAACAAGCCCGTCGGCGAGATCGTGACCCGAAGCGATCCCGAAGGACGCGCCACGGTTTTCGACAAGCTGCCAAAGCTCAGTCCTGGCCGCTGGGTATCGATCGGAAGGCTGGACCTGAATTCCGCGGGCCTGCTTCTTTTCACGGATTCGGGGGAACTTGCCAACCAGCTCATGCATCCACGGCAGGAGATCGAGCGGGAGTACGAAGTGCGCGTGCAGGGCGCGTTGTCGGAGGATGCGGTGCGGCGGCTGCTTACCGGCATCGAGCTCGAAGACGGACTGGCTCGCTTCAAGCAGTTCGAGCCCCTGAAGATGCGCAAGGACTCCGGCACCAACCGCTGGTACCGGGCGGTGCTCACCGAGGGGCGCAACCGTGAAGTACGCCGCATGGTGGAGGCCGGCGGCGGCAGAGTCAGCCGGCTCATGCGCGTGCGATTCGGATCGATCCTGCTGCCGGCGGATCTTCCACCGGGCCGCTGCGCCGAAATCGATGCGGCAAGGATCCGGGAACTGACGCAAGGATGCTGAAGGGTCTGACGCGCTGGCTGAGCCGCAAGTATGCCGCGCGCAAAATGGCGCAAGGCGACGTGCACACCGCCTTCAAACTCTGGTCCATCGCGGTCGCCTGCGGCGATGACTCGTCCGAAACCCGGCGCAACCTGGCGCTGGCGCAGACGCGCCTGCAGTCAGGCATGGCCGAACCAATGCCGCTGGAGCAGCCGGCGGCCGGAGAGGAGCCGCCGTTCGCGCAATTGCTGCAGGACGCGTTCAACACGTCCCAGGCGAACGCGGATCCGGCGCGTCCAGCACGGCTGATGCTGCGTTCAGGTGGCGACAGTTTCGATGCGCTCTACCTGATGAACGTGCTCGGTGCGCGCCCAGGCCGGACCGACGAAGCGATCGCGATCATCGCCGATGCGCTGTGGCGCAACCCTGGCTCCGCGGAGACGCATACGCTGCTGGGCGCCTGCGCTTGGGAAAGGCTCGGCCCCGCAGTCGAATCCTTGCGCGATCGCGTGACAAGGGAGAAGTCGGGCGAAATATCGCCGCTGGGATTGCTGCCATTGCCCGAAACGAGCGCGAGCGAACAATACCAATGCGCGGTGCAATACGCGCAGCGCCAGTATGCCGACCTCCTGTCGCGCCCGCCGCTTGCGGGGACGCGTGTGCGAGAGAGCCGGGGCAAGCTGCGCATCGGCTATCTTTCCGCCGACTACCACGAGCACCCGACCAGCTTCCTGCTGGCCGAGGTCATCGAACGCCATGACCGCAAGCGCTTCGAAATCTTCGCCTATTCATGCGGTCCGGATAGCGCCATTCCCATGCGCCGGCGCATGCAGGCGGCCTTCGACGCCTTTCATGAAATCCGGCCCCTCTCGCATGAGGAGGCCGCACAAAAGATTCTCGGCGACCGGATCGATATCCTGGTCGATCTGAACGGCTATACGACCAATGGCCGCCCGGAAATTCTCGCCTTGCGGCCGGCGCCCGTGCAGGTGAGCTGGCTCGGCTATCCCGGCACCCTGGGTCATCCACGGCTTGCCGATTATCTGATCGGCGATCCGATCGTCAGTCCGCTCACGCACGCCGCCCTTTACGGCGAAAACCTGGCGCTGCTGCCCAGCTGCTTTCAGCCCAACGACCGGCAACGTGTCATAGGGGCCGCGCCGCATCGCACGGCAGCCGGACTGCCCGCGCAGGGATTTGTATTTTGCTGCTTCAACCAAAGCTACAAGATAACCCCGGCGATGTTCGACTTGTGGTGTCGGCTGCTCACTGAAGTATCCGGCAGCGTGTTGTGGCTGTTGGGTGAATCAGACACCGTTCAACGCAATTTGCAGCGCGAAGCACTGCGGCGCGGCGTCGTGCCGGACAGGCTGATATTCGCCCCGCGTGTCACGTATGCCGAGCACTTGGCGCGCTTTCAACTAGCCGATCTGTTCCTGGACACGCTGCCCTTCAATGCGGGGGCAACTGGCAGCGATGCACTTTGGGCTGGGGTGCCAATGGTGACTTGTTCGGGAGAGGCCTTCGCCGCGCGCATGGCAACCAGCCTGCTAAACGGAGCAGGGCTGCCCGAGCTGGTAACACACAGCCTGCAGGAATATGAGGCGCTGGTGCTGAGGCTCGCCACCGGCGGCACGCAGCATTCCGCAATCAGGACAAAGCTTGCACGCAACCGCGACACGTGCCCGCTATTCGACAGCGAGCGTTTCACGCTTGACCTGGAGCGGCTCTTCCGCCGCATGTGGCAGGGCTATCGCGCCGGCAGCCCGCAGCCGATCACGTTGAGCGCACACGACGATTAGGACCCTGACGCCGGTTGTCCCAAAGGCAAAAAGCTGTTAAACTTCAAGCCGTTTCAGATGCAAATGGGCCTCGGCCCATTTTTTGTTTGCACGCTTGGAAAAGCATGGCGGCGATGGCGAAAGTGGTGGAACTGACCCTGGAAGGCATGGGGTTCGAACTGGTGGATGCGAGGGCATCCGGCGGAGGGCGGCAGCTGTCAATTTTCATTGACCGGCCGGCGGGTACAAGTGCGGGCGTCACGGTGGACGATTGCGCCGAGGTGAGCCGGCAGTTGTCGCGGGTGCTGGAGGTCGAGGGCATCGACTACGATCGGCTGGAAGTGTCCTCGCCGGGGCTGGACCGGCGGCTGTGCAAGCCGGCCGATTTCACGCGGTTTGCCGGCAGCAAGGTGGATGTGAAGATGCGGACGCGGGATGAGAGCGGCCGCAAGCGCTTTACCGGACTGTTGCGCGGCGAGTCGGGTGGCGTGGCCACGCTCGACATGGAAGGCCGCGAGGTGGCGTTGAAGCTGGACGAAATTGTTCGGGCCCGGCTGGTGCCGGACCTGCAAGCAAAGGGAAAGAAATGAGCCGGGAAATTCTGTTGCTGGTGGATGCGCTGGCGCGCGAAAAGAATGTCAATCGGGACGTGGTTTTCGGCGCGCTCGAGCTTGCGCTCGCCTCCGCCACCAAGAAGCGCTTCACCGAGGACGTCGACGTGCGCGTCGAGATCGACCGCGAGACGGGCAATTACAAGGCGTTCAGGCGCTGGAAGGTGGTGCCTGACGACGCGCCCGACTACATCCAGGCGCAGATGCTGTCGGTCGAGGAGGCGCAGGACCGCAAGCCCGACGCCAAGCTCGACGACTATATCGAGGAGTCGATCGAGAATGTTCCGTTTGGCCGCATCGGCGCGCAGACCGCCAAACAGGTGATCCTGCAACGCATCCGCGACGCGGAGCGTGAGCAGATCCTGAACGATTTCCTCGCGCGGGGCGACGAGCTGGTCACCGGCACCGTCAAGCGCATGGAGCGGGGCAGCGCGATCGTGGAATCCGGGCGTCTGGAAGCCCAGTTGCCTCGCGAGAACATGATCCCGAAGGAAAACCTGCGCGTCGGCGACCGTGTGCGCGCCTGGGTGGCGAAGATCGACCGCGGCGCGCGCGGGCCGCAACTGATCCTGTCGCGCACCGCGCCGCAGTTCATCATGAAGCTGTTCGAACTGGAAGTGCCTGAAATAGAGGAAAAGCTGCTCGAAATCAAGTCGGCGGCACGCGACCCGGGTGTGCGCGCCAAGATCGCGGTGCACACCAATGACCGGCGCATCGACCCGATCGGCACCTGTGTAGGCATGCGCGGTTCGCGCGTGCAGGCAGTGACCCAGGAACTGGCGGGCGAACGCGTCGACATCGTGCTGTGGTCGGCGGATCCCGCCACGTTCGTCATCGGCGCGCTGGCGCCCGCCGAGGTGAGCTCGATCCTGGTGGACGAGGAAAAGCACGCCATGGACGTGGTGGTGGACGAGGAGAATCTCGCCATCGCGATCGGGCGCAGCGGCCAGAATGTCAGGCTCGCTTCTGAACTCACGGGCTGGACCATCAATCTGATGACGCAGGACGAGTCCACCAAGAAGCAGGAAGAGGAAGGCAGCCGCGTCAAGAAACTGTTCATGGAGAAGCTCGACGTCGACGAGGAAGTGGCCGATATCCTGGCGCAGGAGGGATTTTCCACGCTGGAAGAGATCGCTTACGTGCCGATCACGGAAATGATGGAGATCGATGCCTTCGACGAGAACACGGTGAACGAGCTGCGCAGCCGTGCGCGCAATGCGCTGCTGGTGCAGGCCATCGCGAGCGAAGAGAGCATCGACGGCGTGCAGCAGGACCTGCTGCAGCTCGAAGGCATGGACAACCAGCTCGCCGCCAAGCTCGCGGCGCACGGCGTCAAGAGCCGCGACGACCTGGCGGACCTGGCCGTGGACGAACTCTCCGAGATGACGGGCATGGACGAGGAGCGCGCCAAGAGCCTGATCATGGCAGCGCGCGCGCACTGGTTCGCTGACGAGGCGGCGGTCGCCAAGCCAGCGGCGACGGCGATGAAAGAGACCCGCTAACGTGGCCCAGACCAGCGTCGCGCAGTTTGCCAGCGAATTGAAAGTGCCGCCGTCGGTGCTGCTCGAGCAATTGCGTGCCGCCGGGGTCGAAAAGCGCATTGCCGACGATTCGCTCTCGGAGCAGGACAAGGCCAGGCTGCTCGAGTACCTGCGCAAGTCGCACGGCTCGGCAGATCCGAAGAACAAGATTACGCTTACGCGCAAGCACACCAGCGAAATCAAGAAGTCCGACGCTACGGGCAAGGCGCGCACCATCCAGGTCGAGGTGCGCAAGAAGCGCGTGTTCGTCAAGCGCGATCCGTCCGAACTGGCCGCTGCCGCGAGCGCAGCGGAGATGCCGGTTCCCGCCGCGCCCGTACCCATCCCTGGGCCGGCGCCCACGCCGGCTGTTGCGCCCGTGGGGCCGGATGCGAAGGAGCTGCAGCTGCGCGAGGAAGAGCAGCGGCGCCAGCAGCAGCTCTCCGACATTCAGGCGAGCGAGCTGCGCGAGAAGCAGGAACGCGAAAGGCGCGAATCGCAGCAAAAGCAGGCCGAGCGCGCCGCGCCGCCCGTCCCGGCGCCGGCACAGCCGCCGGCGCCCGCGTCTGGTGCCGCCGCGAAAGACAGCACGCTGCACGCGCCCAAGGCGGGCGAGCCCAAGGCCGACAAGAAGGCGAAGAAGGTCAAGCAGACGACCATCCTGCGGGATGACTCGGTGCGCCGGCGCGGCATCAAGACCCGCGGCGACATGGGCGGCGGCGTAGGAGGCTGGCATGGACGCGGCGGTGCGCGCCACAGGTCGACGACCACGAGCACCGGAGAACCGGCATTCGCGCAGCCTACGGAACCCGTGGTGCGGGACATCGCGGTCCCGGAGACCATCACGGTGGGCGAGCTCGCGCACCGCATGTCGGTGAAGGCGGTCGAAGTGATCAAGACGCTGATGAAGCTGGGTTCCATGGCGACGATCAACCAGGTGCTCGATCAGGAGACCGCGATGATCGTGGTGCAGGACATGGGGCACACCGCGCGGGCCGCCAAGCTGGAGGATCCAGAGGCGTTCCTCGTCGATGAGTCGGCAGGCGCACCCGCTGACGCGCTTGCGCGCCCGCCGGTGGTGACGGTGATGGGCCACGTCGACCACGGCAAAACTTCGCTGCTCGACTACATTCGCACCACCAAAGTCGCGGCTGGCGAGGCGGGCGGCATCACGCAGCACATCGGTGCCTATCACGTTGAAACACCGCGCGGAGTGATTACTTTTCTCGACACGCCCGGCCACGAAGCTTTCACGGCGATGCGCGCGCGCGGCGCCAAGGCGACCGACATCGTCGTGCTGGTGGTGGCCGCGGACGACGGCGCGATGCCGCAGACTATTGAGGCGATCGCTCATGCCAAGGCGGCCAAGGTGCCGCTGGTGGTGGCGATCAACAAGATCGACAAGCACGAAGCCAATCCGGAGAAGGTGAGGCAAGACCTGTTGCAGCACGGCGTGGTGCCGGAGGACCTCGGAGGCGATTCGCCGATGGTGCCGGTGTCGGCAAAGACTGGCGCAGGCATCGACGCGCTGCTCGAGCAGATCCTGCTTCAGGCCGAGGTGCTGGAGCTCAAGGCGCAGGTCGACGCGTCTGCGAAAGGTGTGGTCATCGAAGCGCGGCTGGACAAGGGCCGCGGCCCGGTGGCGACGCTCCTGGTGCAGTCCGGAACCCTGAAACGCGGCGATGTCGTGGTCGCCGGCGCGGTTTACGGCAGGGTGCGCGCAATGCTCGACGAGAATGGCAAGCCGGTGCAGAGTGCAGGTCCTTCGATTCCGGTCGAGATCCAGGGCCTGTCGGACGTGCCGCGCGCCGGCGAGGAAATGGTCGTGCTCGCGGACGAGAAGAAAGCGCGCGAAGTCGCGCTGTTCCGCCAGGGCAAGTACCGCGAGGTCAAGCTCTCCAAGCAGCGCGCCGCGAACCTGGAGAACATGTTCAGCAATATGGGCGACGGAGGGGCAGGACCCGGGAGCAAGAAGACGCTTGCCCTACTGATCAAGGCGGACGTTCAAGGCTCGCAGGAAGCGCTCGCGCACGCTCTGACGCGCCTTGCGACCGAGGAAGTGAAGGTCAGCGTGGTGCACGCCGGCGTGGGCGGGATCACCGAGTCGGATGTGAACCTGGCACTGGCTTCGGGCGCGGTAATCATCGGCTTCAACGCGCGCGCCGATGCGGCCGCGCGCAAGCTGATTGAGTCCGCTGGCGTCGACGTGCGCTACTACAACGTCATCTACGACGCGGTCGAAGAAGTCAAGGCGGCGCTCACCGGACTGTTGCCGCCGGAACGCAAGGAGAGCGTCATCGGCCTGTCGAGATACGCCAGGTGTTCCGCATCTCGAAGGTCGGCACGGTCGCCGGCTGCTACGTGCAGGAAGGGCTGGTCAAGCGCAACGCGCAGCTGCGCGTGCTGCGCGACAGCGTCGTCATCCACAGCGGCGAAATCGATTCGCTAAAGCGCTTCAAGGACGATGTGCGCGAAGTGAAGTCCGGATTCGAGTGCGGCATGTCGCTCAAGACCTTCCAGGATCTCAAGGAAGGCGACCAGTTCGAGGTGTTCGAAATCCTCGAGGTCGCGCGCAGCCTATGAGCCAGAGGCGGTTGTCGCCGTGAGCCGTGGGCGGCCGCAGAAGGTGGCCGACCTGATCCAGCGCGAACTTGCCGACCTGCTGCGCCACGAGGTGCGCGATCCGCGCGTCGGCATGGTGACGCTGACCTCGGTCGATGTCGCTCCCGACCTGTCGCACGCCAAGGTTTTCTTCACGCTGCTGGACAAGGCAAAGCAGGGCGATACCACCAAGGCTTTGCAGCGCGCCGCAGGATTCCTGCGCTCGCAGCTCTCGCACCGCATGTCGATGTACACCACGCCGGAACTGCGCTTCGTCTACGACGAATCAGTCGAGCGGGGCGACCGGCTCTCCCGGCTGATCGACAGCGTCGTCCCGCCGAAGCGCTAGCCCGGGAAATGCCGCGCCGCAAGCTCGATGGCGTGCTGCTGCTGGACAAGCCGCCCGGGCCCAGTTCGAGCGCGGTGCTGCAGGCCGTCAAGCGGCTGCTGAACGCCGGGAAAGCCGGTCACGCGGGCACGCTCGACCCGCTCGCCTCCGGCTTGCTGCCGCTGCTCTTCGGAGAAGCCACCAAGTTCGCACAATTCGGTCTCGATTCAGTCAAGGAGTACCGCGCGCTGGTCAGGCTCGGAGTATCCACGGCGACCGGGGATGCGGAGGGGCCGGTCGTCGAGCGCCTCCCTGTGAGCGTGGACGAGGCCGGGCTCGCCCGTGCGCTGGCCGGTTTTCGCGGCTCGATCGTGCAGGTACCGCCGATGTATTCCGCGCTAAAGCACGCCGGGCAACCACTTTACGCGCTCGCGCGAGAGGGCAAGTCGGTGGAACGCAGCGCGCGGCACGTGACAGTGCACGAACTTGAGTTGCTCGAGCGCACTGGAGACCTGCTGCAGCTTCGCATCAGGTGCAGCAAGGGCACCTACGTGCGCCAGCTGGCTGTCGACCTGGGTCTTGCCCTGGGCACGGTGGCGCACCTGGAAGGCCTATGCCGTACCGCGGTCGCCGGATTCCGCCTCGACCAGGCCGTGGCGCTGGACGAACTCCAGGCGCTGGGCGAGAAGGCGCGCGACGCATGGCTGCTGCCACCAGACAGCCTTCTGGAAGACCTTCCCCGGCTGGATCTGCCGGAGGAACTGGCGAGCCGCTTTCGCAACGGCCAGGCGGTCACGCTCGCTGCCGCAGGCCAGGGGCCTTGTCGCGTCTACGGCAAAGCTGGCGTGCTGCTGGGTGTGGGCGAGGGTGGACCTGGGGATGAATTGCACCCTGCCAGACTGATTACAAGGGCCTGAAATACCACGAAAAACTTGTACCGCCGCTGCAATATCGCTAGAATGCCCGCCTCACATACTGAGCCAAAAAGAGAAAAGAGCGTATGAGTTTGCAGGTTGCGCAGAAAGCGCAGGTCGTCAAGCAGCACCAGCGGTCCGGCAAGGACACCGGTTCCCCGGAAGTGCAGATTGCGCTCCTCACCGAGCGCATCAACGGCCTCGCCGAGCACTTCAAGTCCCACGTCAAGGACTTTCATTCGCGCCGCGGCCTGCTGAAGATGGTCAGCCAGCGCCGCACGCTTCTCGATTACCTGAAGCGCAAGGACGCGGACAAATACCGTTCGCTGATCGAGCAGCTCGGGCTGCGCAAGTAGTTCGCGCGCTGCCCTTTCCATTTACCGAATGCCGTAACAGGAAACGCTCATCGCATCGATGAGCGTTTCTTGTTTGCGTCCCCACACAAAGGAATGCCTTTGAATCCGATCAAGAAGACCTTTACCCTCGGCACGCAGCAGGTCACGCTGGAGACCGGGGAAATCGCCCGCCAGGCGCATGGCGCCGTTCTTTGCACAGTGGAGGACACCGTAGTCCTCGCCGCGGTCACTGCCTCGAAGGCGGCGAAGCCGGGCCAGAGCTTCTTTCCGCTAACCGTGGACTACGCGGAGAAGACCTACGCCGCCGGCAAGATCCCGGGCGGCTTCTTCAAGCGCGAGGGGCGCCCGACCGAAAAGGAAATCCTGACCTCCCGGCTCATCGATCGCCCGATCCGGCCCCTGTTTCCGGACGGTTTCTACAACGAAGTCCAAGTCGTGGCGCAGGTCCTTTCTCTCAATCCGGAGGTGGATGCCGACATCCCCGCGATGATCGCCGTTTCGGCAGCGATGACGCTTTCGGGCGTGCCGTTCAGCGGACCGATCGGTGCGGTTCGCGTTGGCTATCTCGACGGCCAGTACGTGATCAATCCGACGCTGTCGCAGCTCAAGGAATCGAAGCTCAACCTCGTGGTCGCCGGGACTGCACAGGGCGTCCTGATGGTGGAATCCGAGGCGCTCGAATTGCCGGAAGACGTGATGCTCGGCGCCGTAGTCCACGGCCACGAGCAGATGCAGGCGGCGATCAATGCCATCGAGGAACTCGCCGAAGTGGCCGCCAAGCCCGCCTGGGACTGGAAGGCTCCCGCCAAGGACGAGGCCCTCGCGGCAAGGATCGTCGAGATGTCGGAAGCCGCCCTGCGCAAGGCGTTCGCGATGCGCCAGAAGAGCGCCCGTTCGGAGGCCATCGACGCCATCTGGAAGCGCGTGTTTGAAGCGGTTGGCGTAGGCACGGAGGGCGGCCCGGACTCGAACACCGTGAAAGACCTCTGTTTCGCGGTCGAATCAAAGATCGTGCGCAACCAGATTCTCGACGGCGCACCGCGCATCGACGGCCGCGATACCCGCACTGTGCGTCCGATCACCATCCGCACCGGAGTGCTGCCCCGCACGCACGGCTCGGCGCTGTTCACGCGCGGCGAAACCCAGGCGCTGGTCACCGTTACCCTCGGCACCGGGCGTGACGAGCAGATCATCGACGCGCTGGCGGGCGAGTACCGCGAGCGCTTCATGTTCCATTACAACTTTCCTCCGTATTCGACCGGCGAGACCGGCCGGTTCGGATTTACGAAGCGCCGCGAGATCGGTCATGGCCGTCTGGCGAAGCGCGCGCTGGTCGGCATGCTGCCGCCGGCCGCGGACTTCGGCTATTCGCTGCGTATCGTTTCCGAGATCACGGAGTCGAACGGATCGTCCTCGATGGCCTCCGTGTGCGGTGGCAGCTTGGCGCTAATGGACGCCGGGGTGCCGATCAAGGAACACGTCGCGGGTATCGCGATGGGACTCATCAAGGAAGGCAATCGCTTCGCCGTGCTGACCGACATCCTGGGCGACGAGGATCATCTCGGCGACATGGATTTCAAGGTCGCGGGCACCACCAACGGCGTCACCGCGCTGCAGATGGACCTGAAGATCGAATCCATCAACAAGAACATCATGAAGGTGGCGCTCGACCAGGCGCGCGAGGCCCGCCTGCACATCCTCGAGCAGATGCGGCAGGCGATGGGCGGCTCGCGTTCCGAACTCTCCAGCTTCGCGCCTCGCATCCTCAAGATCAAGATCAACCCCGACAAGATCCGCGACGTCATCGGCAAGGGCGGCGTCGTGATCCGCGGCATCCAGGAGGAGACGGGCACCACCATCGAGATCGAGGACGACGGCATGATCTCGATCGCCTGCGTCTCGCCCGAGGGCGGGGAAGCGGCGCTGAAGCGCATCAAGGACATCACCGCCGACGTCGAAGTCGGCAAGGTCTACGAGGGTCCGGTGCTGCGCCTGCTCGATTTCGGCGCCATCGTGCAGCTCCTGCCGGGCCGCGACGGCCTGCTGCACATCTCGCAGATCAGCAACGAACGCGTCAATGCCGTGTCAGACCACCTGAAAGAGGGCCAGATCGTGAAGGTCAAGGTCCTGGAGGCCGACGACAAAGGCAGGGTCCGTCTTTCGATGAAGGCCGTTGGCCAGGAAACGGCGAAGACCTAGGGAAACACTGAACAAGTCTCTCGATGCGTTGTCGAAGTACGAGACGCAAACGGGAGGGGTTGATTGTGAAACAGATGACATTGGCGGCGGCGAAAGGATTCGAGGTGCACGGCAGAGCC
>Ga0187893_10003683_pt1 | contig 30485 bp, 30 predicted proteins | sample MA1701074metaG_FD_139574 | JGI IMG/M metagenome (GOLD analysis project Ga0187893, IMG submission 139574) | White microbial mat communities from a basaltic lava cave in the Kipuka Kanohina Cave System on the Island of Hawaii, USA - MA170107-4 metaG ...
TGGACTTCTGACCCATGACGATGTAACCCTCCTTTGGTGCTTAGCTGCGCAATCACTTGTGGGTTACATTCCAAATGAGTCAACGATACCCCCTTGGGTTACATTTTAGATGAGTTGATACGCCCCCTGTACAAAGCACACCCGACAGCTGTAAGATAGACTAAAGAGAAAAGGAGAGGTCGCCATGGCTATGACATTAAAGCAGGAATCGAAACCGCCGGACGCGTCTGACAGCTCAAACGGTAGGCATGCAACCGTGGAGGCCGAGCCGCCCCCCTACCTCGGCCGTTCGGTCCGTATTGTCGGGCCCCACGTCAATGTCGATATGAATCAGTCGCCGCACCCCAAAAACCAACGCGGCGAACTGGGGAAGGCCCTCTTCAATTGGTACCGCAACACGATCTCAAAAGACCCGCTTACCCGGGTGTCGGCCCCGAACCATTTTGCGGATCGGAGAAATTTCCTCACCACGGTAGTCAATCGACCGAGCAAGGGCAAAGTCAACCCGCAAAGGGTTTCTGTGGAGGATCCCGCGGCAATGACCCGCCATATCAAAGCCGTTGCGCAATATATGGGAGCCGATGTCGTCGGCATCGCCAAGGCGCATCCATCTTTTCTCTACGCCGGCAGCCGTTACGTCCAAGACGGAACGGCGGAAGACGCCTACCAGCAGGAGGCTCCCGAGAAACTTGTGAAAAAATTTCCCTACATCATACAAGCGGCAACAGCGTGGGATTACAACAAGCTGCAAGCTCACCGCCATCATATCGGTGACTCGGCGTACCATGTATCGCAAATGAAAGGCGTTTTGGTGCTGAAAGCCTTGGAAGGCTACATTAAAGAGATGGGATACACGGTCCTCCGCGGCGTGGTCACCCCACAGGCGGCCGGAGTGGCGGGCGGCATCGGCGAACTCGGCAGAAACGGGCTTGTAATCAACAAAAATTTTGGCGCCCGAGTTCATATGCCGGACCCGATCCTCACAGATTTGCCTCTGGTAGCGGACGAGCCGGTGGACAACGGCGTCGAAGATTTCTGTAAGATCTGCCGCAAATGCGCCAATACCTGCCCCACCAACAGCATTCCATTTGGCGACAAGGTGGTCTTCAACGGCATCGAGAAATACAAAATTAACTGGCTCACCTGTTACAAGCTCAGGCCCTACGTGCATGAACATTGGGGCAGCTGCCTCACCTGCGCCGCCGTTTGTCCGTTCACCAAACCCAACGTATGGTGGCATAGCCTGGCGGTTTGGGCTCTACGCACCTGCCCCATTCCGGCCAGGCCTGCGCTAGTACACGCGCTCAAGTGGATCGACGATCGCTTTTGGGGTGTGGCACGTACTAGCCGCGTGCGCTGGCTGGGCTACGACTCCGGTGTCAAGCCGGGTGATCAGGCCTGTACAGTGGCGGGATGCACAGCGTCCCACGAGGGGAAGGTTCCCTCCGGAGACGTCGTGGGGAACCTCGGGTATTACGCGCCGTTGAAAGAAAACACCAATCGGTTCGTCAAACGGGACGTATAGTGGCGCTGCGTTTAGGCCCTCTCAAAATTCCGTGGCCCGGAAAAAAATCTCGGGACAACGACCCCTACTGGGATTTTTTTATCAACACCCCGGCGGCGGATCTCGCCAATACGGTCGGCGAGATGATCCGTAACGCGCCCCAGGGCAATGTTTTTCCCACTCGCGCGGAGTTGCACACGCCCGAGATTACATCGAGTCACGTGAAGGGAATGGCCGAGTACTTCGGCGCCGAGCTGGTGGGAATCGTGAAATTGAATTCCAACGATGGCCAAGACGGGGACGCCTATCCATACGCGGTCATCTGCGCGGTGCGGGCTGACTACGATCCCAAAACGTCTCCCGGAATCGGCGGCCAAGTACCGGTGCAAAACGGACTCTTCATCACATTTGTGCTAAGCGCTTGGCTCAGAGAGCTCGGTTTCCGCGCCACCATCGCACGGGATCTAAATGCCGATAAATTGGCTGCGGCTGCGGCTCTGGGAACGCTTGACGGAAACGGGCGGCTGGTCACCGCTAAATATGGGACCCAAGTCCATGTGGCCGACGTGATTCTTACCGATTTACCGCTGGCAGCCGATGGCTAAGCCTTCGCCATTGCAAATTCAGATTTGGTTTGGGCATTCCCGATCTGAGTTTTGAGATTCGCGATACCGAGTGAAAGGAGGCATCCGTGCCTTACATTATCACCAGTCTATGTACCAACGATGGCGCCTGCGTGGAAGTTTGTCCCGTTGCCTGCATACACACAACCCCGGGGGCGCCGCAATTTTATGTCGACCCCGAAGTCTGCATCGATTGCGAGCAGTGCGAGATCGTTTGCCCGGTGGATGCGATCTTTAAAGATGTCGACATCCCGCCGGAGCATCAAGCCTCCATCGAGATCAATGCGGCTTTCTTCCGCAAAAACAAAGCGGTCGTCGAACCGGTCTCCGTAGCCAAAGCCTGGGAGATGGTGCATGCGGCACAAGCCTACGCCAGCCGTGTAGGGATTAGCGTCAGTGTCGCCGTAGTCGATGAATCCGGCTCTCTCATCGCCGCTGGACGAATGGATGGGGCCGAACCAAGAACGGCGGATCTCGCCTTTCATAAGGCCTATACCGCGGCTGCCTTTCACATGGCAACCGCGGAGATGGCGCCCCAAGCGCGGCAACCGTGGATGCGCAGCTTGGCCATCTCTCACCGGGGACGTATCCTGCCCGCAGGTGGCGGTATCGCCGTCATCGACGGGGTGGTGATTATCGGCGGGGTTGGAGTAGCCGGCGGCAGAAAAGCGGATGAAGATATTCTCTGCTGCCAAGCCGCTCTCGCCGTCTTCGAGCACTCCGGCCATTGACACTCTGGATTCTCCCACGCGGCGCATTAACGTCGCAAAAACCGCCCTCCCACAATAATATCATTTTCGCCGCCGACCGCTGGCCGGCCTTGACCGGAGCGAATCAACCACAACGAACCGCGACTTTTTAAAGGTTCTCTTCCATCTATATTTTTTTCCGCTACAATTATAAAGAGAATCGCGCGTCGATTATTGCCACCGATGGGTCATCGGCAACTAATTTTTAATTGGCCGGCGCAATCAATGCAATAGTAGAGCAGGCAAACAATGCGTAAATGGATCATCGCAGGCGCCATTTTGCTCGTTACGTTTGTGACCATCCTGGTTGCCATATGGAACCTCAACTCGTTGATTAAGCGCAACAAGGATTACCTCTTGGCACAGGCCGAGGTGGTGCTGGGGCGTAAAGTTGCCGTGGGAAGCATCGAAGCGACTGTTGTGAGCGGCATCGGTGTGCGGCTCAATGATATAATTCTTGCCGACGACCCGGCCTACTCTAAAAGGGATTTTTTACGCGCCAAGGATTTGCAGATCAACCTAAAATTCTGGCCGCTCTTGAAAAAACAATTTCAGGTCAAACGCGTGATCCTTCACGAGCCGATTATTGAAATCATTCGCAATCGAAACGGTGAATTCAATTTCTCCACAATCGGCAAAAAAGATGAAGAAGTGAAGGATAAGCCGGGCACGAAGGAAAGAAGAGAGCGGCCGCCGGCTCCTCCGGCGTTGCTCGTTTCCTTAGTCGATATTTCCGGAGGAAATCTACGTTTTCGCGATCAAAAAGATGGCGCCGATCTCGAAGTCAGACAAATCGATCTGAAGGTCGGAGACCTCGCTCCCAACGCGCCATTTTCGGTGGACCTCGCAGCAAACTTGTTTTCCACCAAACAAAATATACGGCTAAAAACTAAAGTCGGCCCCGTTCGTTGGGACGGCGATTTTAATCGGCTTGCGCTCGACGGAACGATCACTGCCGATCCTCTGGATGTCTCCAAGTTGAAAGCGGCTCTGCCAAAAATCAGTACGGCTTTGCCCAAAGATCTGGCCCTCTCCGGAGTTTTTAGGATCAAGGAACTCCAGTTTAAGGGAATGCTCAAAGAGCTTGGTTTCTCAGGAGAGCTTGAGGGTGGAGAGGGGGTGATTCGCTACGGCAAGGTCTTCATTAAACCGAGCGGCATCCCTCTGAAAATATCCGCAGACGGCAGATACGCCGGAAGTAACCTGACGCTGCGGCAAGCCAACGCAAAGGTTCACAATCTGGATATGACCGCCAAGGGAGAGGTAAATTTTGGCGATCGCCCGGCGCTGAATCTCGCTATAGACAGCAAACCCGCCTCACTGGAGGGATGGGAGAAAATCATTCCGGCGATCGAGGGGTATCAGCTGGCGGGAAATTTGGAAATGCGCGCCACCTTACGCGGTCCCATGGGGCAAGGAGCGACTCCGCAAATCCAGGGCACATTATCTTTGACGGAAGCGAGCGCCAAACCGCCGCAATTCCCCAAAGCCATTAAAGACTTAAGTACGAAAATTAGTTTCACCGGGCAGCGCGCGGACATCGCGGACACATCGTTAAGCCTGGGCAGCTCTCGTATTCTTTTGTCATCCGCCATCGAAAAATTTTCTCCTCTCACTCTCACCTACAAGTTTTCCACACCGGAGCTGCGCCCCGCAGATTTTCAAGCTTCCGCCGCAGCGGAGCGGCAATCCGACGTTTTAAAAAATCTGAAGAGCGAGGGCCGATTAGTGGTGCAGAATGGTGATCTGATCTATCAAGGCAAACTGGCCTCCGTCGAAGGTACTCTTTACAAGATCCGCTACAAAAGTCTGGACAGCGATCTCACGTTGGCAAACAAAGTGGCCAACATCCGTAACTTGCGGGTTAATGCAATGAGCGGATCGCTGCAGGCCGAGGGGGAATATGCGTTCGACTCCCCGGTGCCCCGATTTTCCCTCGCCTCCAAGGTTCGAGGTCTCGATCTCAAAGAGCTGTATGCGACCCTCACTCCGAAGGTGGAACGGGATATCCGCGGACGCTTGAATGCCGATATGAAAGTCGCAGGTCGAGGACAATTGTGGGATGAGATCCACCCGTCTCTCAGCGGCCAAGGGGAGGCGGAAGTATTGCAAGGGGCGCTGCTCAATTTCAATATTGCCGAGGCCACCCTCGGCGGCATTACCGGCATACCCGGCTTGACCAATATCATCAATCCGCGACTGCGGCAGAAATATCCCGAAACGTTCGAAGCCAAGGATACGGAATTTAAGGAAATGAACGCGCTCTTCGATATCGGAGGCGGCCGCATCGACGTCAAGAGCCTGCGCGTCGCCGCCACCGATTATTCCGTTCAGGGAAAGGGATGGGCGGACTTCGATCGCAGGGTCGATTTCCGTTCGGTGTTGATGTTTTCACAGAGACTATCGGCGGATCTCGGCGATGCCACTCGCGAGTTAAGATACCTTTTCAATAACCGAAACCAACTCGAGATACCGTTCGCTTTGACGGGTCGGCTTCCCAACGTCAAGCCCAAGCCGGACTCCAATTATTTGGGACAAATGGTGCAACGCGGATTTCTACGCCGTGGAACCGAGGAGCTGCAGCGACGGTTTTTTGGTAGCAAAGATCCACCCCCGGCCAGCGAGCCCACACCCACCGATCCCAAGCGGCGGCGGCCCGGCTCCACGGAAGATCGTATTCGCAAGGGTCTCGAAGATTTGTTCAGAAGATAGCCGGGGCGTGATATTTTTTGTGTAAATACTCTATGTGTTTTTCTAGTCTATCCACCGAGGCATCAGCAGGAAGTCGCTGCAACTCCTCGATCAGCGTTCTTAAATTCGGTACTTTTTCGGCGAGCGCCGCGATGGCATCAAAAAACCTAAAGTAAGCGAGATCATGACTGAGCTTCGCTTCTAGAACCGTCCCTGAGTTCTGCCCCTCAACTTGCCTCTGAAACTGACGGTGGTAATTGGGGTAGGCCGAAAGGCGTGCCACGATGCTCTTTTTGGCTTGCTCCGCGGGTTCCGTTTTAAAAAATTTCTCGGCCTCCGCCGCCAGCCGATTGAGCTCGCGCGCAACCAGTCTTTCCTCTGCTATCGATGCCAGCGCCAGCTCTGTGTTAGCCTTATCCCCTTTTTGTTTGAAGAATTCCACGGCCGCCAGCGAACCCAAGGGGGTAACGATGGATTCCTCTATTTCCCAGGGGAGATCAAAGTTTTTGTCGCCGTGAAGATCCTCGTGAAGAATTACTTTCACCCGACGCAGCAACCCTTCTTCGGCAAAACTAACAGTAGCCGCGGAGCGTGGATCGGCGAATTCGTTCCCCTGACGATAGTAAACGCTATAACCGTCAACGCGGTAAACCTGCTCCAACTTCAATTGCTCCCGCGCAGCGGAAAAGCCGACAGCCATGCGGATATCGATTGGAGCACGCAGCGCTAGAGTCCCTACTCGCTGCATCCAAAACCACAACATGGAAAGAGGCGCCTGCGTCGCCGAGAACTGTGTCAGCGCCTGCGTCGGTTCAATCCCCAGCGTTGTGCCAAATTCCTTAACCTCCGCAGCCAGCCCTATCGTCCGTTTGAGAAGGCGTTCGGCTGGCGCATCGGGCCGCGAAACAATCCCGCAGGAGGGAAACAACAAAAGCAGCACCAGAGCGACAGCAAAACGAGAGGCATAGCTAAAGGAACTCCCGCCCATGGCAACGGCATGGGAATTGTCGTGTAGGCTCGATGAGCGAGGGGGATGTTCGACTCGACTGCGAAACTTGCTCATCGCTTTCTGAAAAAACAATTATTCAGGCGCTTAAAAGCAAAACCCGCTAGGGCTAGAGAACGCGGCGCCAATCAGGCAACATGACTCTTCTCTCGACCCGAGCGTTCGGCTTTCAGACAGGCATCATACATGTTTTTGTAGGAAACGATCAGCGCTTTGACATTTCCCTCGGCGGCCAAACGACCACCCGCCACGGCGAGTTGTTCTGCGGAATCGCTCTCTTTTTCAAATTTTGCAAATGCGGCCAGACCTCGTTTAAATAATGGCGCCGCATCGCCGTGGCGGTCCATTTGGTAATAGGTGGCCGCTAGCGGAAGATTGGTAAAATACTGATCGGGCTCTAAACGCAGCGCAAGTCTTTGCACGTACTCGGCGTTTTTTAGGCGCCCCTCCTTCTGCAGTCGATGGCCGAATTCACCCAAAAAGCATGCGATGTCCAACATCGCACCCTCCGTGTCTTGCTTGCCGGCAATACTGGGAAAGTGGCTACGCTCAAAGCGATAGCCTTCAACCAGCGCGATGAACCGCATCACCTCGTCCTTATTACCTAGCCGCGCCACCAGTTCAGTCAAGAAAGGTTGAGGCAGATTTTGCCAACCTCTGCGCGTGAAAAAAAGTCGAAAAAGGCGCTCCTCTTCCGGCAAACCGGCTTTCTCAAAGGAGTAATACCGTCGCAGCAGGTCGCGCACCGTGGCTTGAGGGCCAGTTACACGCCGCGACAACAATCGATAGATCGTGATCATGGCGAGGAAGACAGCAAAGAAAAATAAGAAATTGTCCATCATGCCTCTCGCCCAACTCGGGCCTAGCCCCTTGGTCAGTGTTATGAATCGACGGTTCAGTCCATGGGCGTCGATGACCTGCTTTCAATCATCGCGCCGCACTCCTCGCAACGGTAGCGGACGCCCACAGTGTCTGCAAACTCTAACTTGTCAAATTCGTAGCGCTTCGCACCCCAAGTGGCGAAACACTCCGGACAATAACCGTCGCCCAGTTCATCACCTGCGATGGTCAAATGACAGTGCCGACAGCGCATGGTGCTCTTTCTTTGCACCAACAATTCCAGCGTCGTGTGTTGGCAACCACTCATATCGGGCATGCAGCCGGCAATATCGGTCCTTGCCGCGTTCAAACCTACTGCGCGCGGCAACCTCTCAAAAGCTCCGCCAGTTGAGAAAGCATTTATCAGAGTAAAGCCGATCCACATCTAGCGGCGCCGCCAAGCCGCGGCTTTGCAAATAGTCGGCAATGGGCTTTAAAGGCAAGCCTACCGCCGCAAGATAATCGCCTTCCATCGCTTCGATCAAAGAGCGGCCCCGCCCCTGGATCGAATAGGCGCCCGCTTTATCCAAGGATTCGTTGCAGGCTAGATAGTCATCAAGCTCCTTTGCCCCGTAGTCGCGCATTTTTACAGAGACTTCCTCGAACTGCGCAAGCCCCGGCCCCCCTAGGCCATCGACGATGGCGACGCTGGTAAAAATGCTATGGTTTTTGCCGGCAAGCAAGCTGAGCATCGCTTTTGCCTCATCAGAATTTCCGGGTTTGCCGATCTTTTGCCCCTCTATGAGAATCATAGTATCACTGCCGATGACCAGGCTTTGGGGGTTGTCCTTTGCCACCGATCGGGCCTTTCCCAGCCCGAACTCGAGCACCTCGTCTCGCACCGGCCGGTGCGACACAACCACTTCCTCATAGTCGGGCGCGATCACTTCAAAGGGCAAGCCGAGGAGCGCCAGAATCTCTCGGCGCCGTGGAGAGGTGGAGGCAAGGATCGTTCTCATGGACCTAATGGCTCAAGAGTGCCGGCTGAAAGGGGTGACCCGCGTTTGCAATATAGACGCCTGGGCCGCGTTCGGGCGTGAGGAAGCTTGCGTAGTTCGTGAGGCACTCAACCACTTCACTGACATTATGCGTCCGCACCAATCGAGCGCGCAGTTGCGCCGCCCCGCGGGACTCCCTACAATACCACGCCAGATGTTTACGCATCCCGACAAACTTCACCGACCCCCAGAACGTCTCAAAATGGCTGGCGTGCTCCACCATGACTGCGAATCGCTCAAACAAGCCGATGGGAGCCTGTTGAATGGCCAGATTCCTCTCTTCGCACAAAGCGCGCTTGACTTGATCTTTGCTGCCAAAGATCCACGGGTTTCCCTGGGTAGCGCGTCCCACCAGCACCCCAGCCAGGTTGGTGTTCCGCAAGCGGCCATAGACTTCCTCCATATTTTGCAGATCCCCATTGCCGAGAATCAGAGTTGAGGAACCCTTTGCGACTTCGGCGGCGCGCGCTATGGCGTCCCAGTCGGCGCAGCCCTTGTAACCCTGTTTGAGGGTTCGGCCGTGAAGGGTGATGGCGGCGGGTTCTTCTTCGAGCAAATTTCCAATCCATTCCTCCACGATCACGTCATCATAGCCGAGCCTGGTCTTGACGGACAAGGGAATCAGCCGCCGCTCAGCGGCGCTTTCCAATCCGCACCTGAGCCGATTCGAAGTGCGGACGTACTCAACAAGCCGCGGTGGCATTTGTACATCACTCAGAGTCTGTCCCGCGAACCAGTCTTGGATACCTCTGCGAGCGGCTCGGATAATCGCCCGCGCCACTTCCGGGGTGCGAATCAAACCCGCACCTGCGCCCCTGGCGGCGACCTTTTTGGCGGGGCAGCCCATATTGATGTCGAGCCCGTCGAAACCAAGCTCGCAAACGACGTGCGCGACTTGGTAGAACAATTCCGGCTTGTGCCCATATATCTGCGCAACTGCCGGCCGTTCAATCTCGCAATAGGTCAGATCCTTGATGAGAGCGTGGGGTGTGAAGAAAGCGCTCTCGACGTTAACAAACTCGGTCAACGTGACATCCGGCCTCCCATGTTTCGCCGTAATGAAACGAAAAGAAGCGTCGGTCACTCCGTCCATGGGTGAAAGACCGATGATCGGCCTATCGATGGTTTGCCAAAAACTCATAATCGCAAAAACTCAAATCCCTTGGCGTCAATAAAGATGACCCGGCCGCGACCAAATGGCGCGCTCCTTCGGACTGTCGTCAGGGTACTGCCAATGAATTTTACCCGATTCAACGCGGGTTACAACAAAAGGCGCCATCCGGCACGGTAAGCTTCGGCATTTACACTTCAAGCTGCGAACAGAGTGGAGAGAGGAGCCTTGCGCGGGATCTCGCCCACTTCGACGAGCATATCCATTTCTGCGTCGGCCAGTTTTTGCTCTTCCCCGGTAAAAGTGAACTCGATTATGGGATAACGCGCCGAAGCGAGCAGCGCCTCTTTATCCCCGCCGTAGCGTTGAATGAAAGCATCGCCGATTTCATCGAGATGGGTTCCGCTGTACTTAATGGATTCGCGAAAAGCCCTGAGCAGTTTGTCTTTCATCTCCGGGTTTTCCGCCAGCCAATCCTCACGGGCCGCGACTATATGTTTAATCATTTGATCGAAACCCCGCAGTTGTTTCCACGCCGCGCCGTCGCTGTAGAGACAACGCACGCCTTTGGCCACTTCACCACGGAAGAAAAAATGGTCGAGCAGCACAATCGCATCGACCCGTCCGCTCTTGAGAACATCGAGAAGTCTTTCCTGTGGATGGGATTCCCAGCGAAGTTTAGTGTCATCCACTCCATAGACATGGCGCAGGAGGTAACGGTGAATCGCGTGGGCGCCTTGATGGGTTGCAATCAACTTACCTTCTAGATCCAACGGCCGCCCCACGGCACCATCGGTGCGAACGAAGATACCATTACCTTTCATTGTCGACTTCCACTCCGTGCACAATCCGATGATCGGAGCGCCTTGAAGTTTCCGACGCAAATAGTTGGGCAAATAAAGATTCGCAACCTGGACATCGCCTCGAATCAGTGCCTCTTCCTGCTCATGGCTGGGAGGATCCGGCAGCTCGATCACTTTCACGCTGAAGCCATCGGGTTTTACCGCTCCAGTCGCCAGGCCGTAGTAAGTTCGAAACATGCAGAAGCGATTGCGGTAGTGCGCAAAGGTGAGTTCCACGACTTCTCCTTATGCTTTGGCGACGTTCTCCCGCCTGCGATTACAAATATCGAGGGCCGCCAGAGCATAGACTTTCGTACAGTTCATCATATTCTCGATGCCAACGCCTCGTCTGATGCCGGATGGCGTGTCCCACTCGGCGGGAGCCCGGGTCTCGGTGGGGTCAACCAGGTGCGTGCCGAAGCCCGGTCCATAGGTAATCGTCGGCACGCCATAGGCCGCGATGCGCGAGCCGTCGCTGGTAATGCCGTAACGGATAGGTTTGGCATAAGGCACCGGCTTTCCGAATACCGTCCTGTGCGCTTGTGCCATCGCCTTTACGACATATTCGTTTTTGGAAATTTCATATCCATCCGTTGAAAGATAGAGATCGACATGGATATCGAAAATATTGCTCTCCCGTTTTCGTACTTTTTCGCAAACCGCTTCGAGCTCCCGCTTGATTGCTGAGGGGTGAGTCCCCGGCAAGGTTTTTACAATGACAAAGATGTCCGTCGTCGGCCGGGTTCCCGGCTTGAAAGGGTTGCCGCCTTCGATGGCGCCGATCTGTACCGTGGGAAGCATAAACTTGTGTGTGTATTTGCGCTGATATTCTTTTTCCCACGCCTGAACGGCTTCCGCCACTTTCATCGCTGCCAAAATAAACCGAGTGGCTTTGCCGTCGACGCTGACCCGCGCCCACACCAGCCCGGCGTTGCCGATCTGCAGCTGCAACCCCGTGGGCTCACCGATAATGCACATATCCGACGTCACGCCATGATCCATCATATAGCGGGCGCCCACCCCGGCGCCGCGGTAGTTCTTGCCCTGAAATCTGCCGATCTGCGCCTTTTCGATCTCCCCCACCACACCGGTAATGAGAATATCCCCTTTTGGCCGCATACCCGCTCTTTGAATCGCCGAAACGGCTTCGATGTAACAGGGAAAGGCGGCTTTCATATTAACCAAACCGCGGCCGTAGATACGATCGTCCTCCACCATCGTCTCCTGAGGATTGTCGAAATGGTCCATGTGAGCGCAAAACATCAAAGTCGCGCCGCCGCCGCTCCCTTTGAGTCGGGCAATGACGTTGGGCCGGCCCTCCTCTACCTCTTGGTATTGCACCTCCATACCCAATTTTTCAAACTCGCTGGCAAGATATTCGGCTATGGCCTTTTCTTCACCCGTGATGCTGACAATATCGGCGACGTTTCGCGCCAGCTCGACCAATCTTGAGCGATTAACTTCTTCGAGCACATCGTTTGCCATGTCGCTCTCCTTTTAAATGCTCGCTGGTAATTTCACATCCTGCAATTTTCTCTAGCACACTAAACTCCCACCCGCCAACCCTTCTTGTTGACGGATGGCTCCGATTTGCCTAAAGATGATTGTGAGTTACTCATCGCTTGCGGTGTCGCCTTTCATCGGCAATTAAACGGACGCAAAAGGAGAGAGGTTATGTACGGATGGCGTGCTAAAATAGGCCACGTGGCCCCTTCGCGGGGTGATACTCTAGTTTATGAATTTTACCAGATGCTGCCCCAGGGGTTCATGATTTTGAACAGCACGGGAACCATCCGCCAACTAGTGGACGCCGACTTCGAGCGACAACTCGAGCGCATCGAAGAAGCAGCTGCCGACTTGGTAGAAAATAAGTGCGACTCGATTATCATCGGCGGCTCGCCGCTCTTTACCAAGTTGGGTTACGGCAGCGACGTCGAGATGGGCAAAAAGTTGTCGGCAAAATACGGCGTTCCCATCTCTGCCGGGATAACGGGCGAAATCGCGGCACTCAGGTCTTTGAATCTAAAGAAACTCGTTGTCGCCACGCCCCACGAGGATTCGCTCAATGAGAGAATGAAAGTTTTTCTTGAAGCTTCAGGCTTTGAGGTATTGAAAATTCAAGGCTATGGGGTCCGAAAGAATGCGGATTTGACGGCCATGGACATCCATGCGGCTTACAAAATCGCAAAGAAGCTATACGAGCAAGCGGCGGCGGCCGAGGGCATCTTCGTGCCCTGCCCCCGCTGGCCAACCATCGTGGACGTGGATCTCCTGGAGCGCGAAATCGGCAAACCGGTGGTGACGAGCTGCCAAGCCTATATCTGGCACGCGCTCAAAATGGCCAAGGTGAAAGAGAACGTCTCCGGCTTCGGCCGGCTCATGGCGTCGTTGGCCAACTAGAAACTCTAGCAGCTGAGAATTTAAGAATTTCCCTTCCTTGAATTGAAAGTTTTCCCGGCTTGCGTAATTTCTTACTGGGACTTTCTCTTGGAAATTTACCAAGTTACTTTCTCACCACGAAGGCCGGATAACAGCAAAGGCATCGAATCTCAAAGAGAATTTTTTCTTCCTTCGTGGTCGTCGTGTGCTTCGTGGTGATATCCATGTTGCTTATTGTTGCGGTTTTGCCGCCCTCGGGATCCGAGGTGAATGCTCCTTCACAGCAAATTCCGATCGGTCGATTATTTCCTGCTGCCGAACACTTCTTTCAAAAGATCAGTGACCCGCGCCGCCGGATTGGTACGAATCTTTTTCTCCTCCTGTCCGACGACGAAAAACAATCCGTCCGTGGCTTTTTCCGTGACGTATTGATTGACGTCGAAAACGACATTCTGGGTAAATGGAATGTTCTTGTAGCGTCCGATGAGATCATTATACTGGCGCGTGACCCCCACCTGATTCATCACGTCTTCCACCGAGGGGCGAAAGGCGGTGTGCAGCTTCCCTGATGTTTTTTCTCTGAAATAGTCGGTCGCCGCCGTATCGCCGCCGTTGAGTATTTTCTTCGCGTCATCGAAGGTCATCTGCCCGATGGCATCCCAAAAAATATTCTTGGCAAACGGCACGGCCTTCTCGGCGGCACGGTTCATGCCCAAAACAAACTCATCGATCTTCGGCCCGTAACCGATAAAACGAAGCGGCTGCTCGATGCTTTGGAGCGGCTTGGGCATCAAAATTTTGATAGCCTGATTGAGAAAGAAGCCGTCCGTCGCGCTGGTTTGACCCACCGCATTCTCCGTGCCGATTTTTAAAGCTTCTTGCAACCCCGAGCCGATCTTCGCATCGCTCAGGCCGCCCCTGAAGATGGTGCCAAGACCTTTGAGGATTCCATCGAACTGGGCCTCGGCCGGTTTCGCGAAAAAAAATAGCAGCGCCACAACCAACAGGTTTCGCAGCATGACTTCCTCCTTTTTAACAGCGCTTTAGAGTTAGACGGTAGGCAGCTAAACTCATTAGGAGCCGTGGTTTAGAAATTCTTACGGCTCAGATCAAAGATCCTTGAGAAGGCACCCGCTTTCAAACCGCGGCCCATAGGCCGGTGCCGTGAAGATGCATGCGGCCGCTCCCTAAGGCGGGCTCGGACGATCAGGAATAAACCCATCGATGGCCGCGGCGAATAGCGCGTCCAACAGCAAATTAAAAACCTCTTGTTTGGTTTCCTCCGGAGAAAGACGGTAAGCCGTACGCAATGGCGGAATGGCCTCGCGCCAACGTCGCTGGCTTACCTGCGAGCGACCTAAATACAAGTAAGCTTGAGCAAACTCCGGATTTTCGACTGTCGCCCTCTGAAAATGAGGAAGCGCCTCCTGAAACTTGCCTTGATTGAAAAGCGCAAGTCCTCGGTCAAAGCTCGCCTGCCCCTCGCGAAACAGTGGAAGCGTCGTGCAGGCGGTAAAAAATAGGAACAAGGATAACCCCACCACATTAAAATATTGCCTCTTCGGGGATGCCTGTAGGCAACTCTCCACCACAACGTTCACCCTTCGATGGAACGCAGCACAGACTCCGAACGCGAAGGAAGAAAACATTATCACAGACATTTCTTTTTTTTTCCGTTATCCGGTCTTCGTACCTTCGCGACCTTCGTGGTGAACCCAAAGGTCCGGAATAAGCTGATTATTTCTGCCCGGCGGGTTTCAACATCTCTTCGAGCTCGCCTCGCTCGTGGAGCTCATGCAAGATATCGCACCCGCCGACGAATTTCCCGTCGATGTAAATCTGCGGAATAGTCGGCCAGTTGGAGTACCGTTTGATTCCTTCCCGCACCGCAGGGTTTGCCAGTACGTCCTCGGTGGCAAACGGAATACCGTATGATTTTAAAATCTCCACGGTATGCGCTGAAAATCCACACTGCGGAAATTCGGGAGTCCCCTTCATGTAAAGCATGACCTTGTTGTTTTTAACTTTCTCTGCGATTTTAGCCAATACATCCTCTGCCATAACCCACTCTCCTTTCCGTTTACCCTTAAGAGCCCAATTTTTCCCACTGCGCGGGGCTGAAGGTTTTAAGCGCCAACGCGTGAATTCGTTGATCGCCAATTTCAGCCTTGAGGGCCTCGTTCACCAGCCGGTGCTGTTCGAGCAGCCCCTTGCCCTCAAACGCCGACGACACGATAATGACCTGCCAATGGTCCCCTCCCCCGGTGAGATCTTGCGTCTCGATCAACGATATAGGAAGCGCCTTGGCAAGGGATTCTTTAATTTCTTCCGGTGTAATCATACTTCCCAATCTTACAAATTCGCGGTTAGGCTTTCAACCGTCCCTCACTCTATGGTCAGTTCCTAGCCCGTGGGGCCCTCAAAATCAGGCCGTACCCTTCGCATCATGGCGCGCAAGTCCATTCTCAACTCATCCAGCGTCGGGCGGCCGAGATACCAATAACCGCAGTATAGATTGTGAATCGTCAGATCCGGCATGAGAGAAAAGGTATACGGCGTTGCCGTAATGCCCCGGCTTTTCGACGATTCCGTCATATCGAGGGCTTTGACGACTTTACGGTCCTGATCGCTCAAAAAAGGGAACTCGGCTCCGAGTCCGGTGCGAAACGCAGCGTTGACTTCCGGTGCATCGACGCTGACAACTATGAGCTTGCAATAATTGATCGCCAGCTCGCTTTGAAACTCGACAAAGTGGCGCAACTGCACCTGACATTTCCCTCACCAGTAGCCACGATAGAAAGAGACGATCAAAGGAAACTTGCCGGCAAATTGCGAGACTTTGACGACCTGGCCGTCATGATCGGTCATCTCGAGGTCAGGGAATTTCTGTCCGATGCTTTGGTTCATGGTGTACCTCGTTCGATTGATGATTGAACTATATCTGGAAGCGCCAAGAAAGAAAACTGCTAGAGGATGCCGACCCTTAAGGACGTTGCCGGTGTGAGCCGGGCCCATGCCAGTCCTGGGCGTTGAACGATTGGCCCGTCACTCCCATCGACTCATCCGAGGCAAGATAAACAAAGACTTCCGTGATCTGCTCCGGTTTGGGCAATATCAGAGGATCCTCGTCCGGATAAGCGGCCGCGCGCATTTCTGTCCGCGTGGAGCCGGGGTTTACCGCATTGAACCTGATGCCGTTTTCCTTTAGTTCCTCAGCGAGCACCTGGGTCAGTCCTTCGACCCCGAATTTAGAGGCCGCGTAAGCACCCCAGCGGGCTTTTCCTACCCGTCCGACCCCTGAGGAAACGTTGATGATGGACCCACGCCGGCGCGGTATCATGCTGCCCAGTACTTCCTGGGTCATGTAAAAAATCCCGGTGAGGTTTACTCGCAAGACTTCCTCCCACGCCGATATCGGATACTCGGTTATCGGAACCCGGGGACCGAGAAGGCTCGCATTGTTGACCAGGATGTCCATCCTCTCGTAGCGGTCGAGAAGAGACCGCACCACCCTTTTGACATCTTGTAGACTTCCGAGATCGCCGGCGCAACCGTCAATGGCTCCGCCCTGCTCACGGATTTCAGCGACGGTGCGACTGACATCGCTTTGAGTGCGCGCGCAAATGAACACTTTTGCGCCCACGCCGGCATAAGCTGCCGCCACGGCTCTGCCGATGCCCCTACTCGCGCCGGTGACCAGGGCGACTTTCCCGTCCAATCGGTCATGCACTTTGATTGCCATTTTTCACCCGCTATACCATAGTGAAATGAAACATGAAATCTTTGAAGAGTTATCAGCGACTGCTGCTTTTTCTGGTGCTCGTGCTCGCGCTGACCAGCGTGCTGAGTCCCTTGATGGCGCTTGGAGCGGAATGGTTTCGCCACGCTTTCTCCGAAATTTCCTCGGAGCCTTTTCGGTTTTCGCGCATCTTCAATCGAACCTTTATGATCTCCGGCATCGTTCTGTTTTTTGCCTGTCGCCGCTTTTTAAAATTCGGCAAGCTTGCCGAGCTTGGCATAGTCGGGATTCGCCAGGGAAGCCGCGATCTCATGGTGGGATGGATCCTCGCGGTGGGCTCAACGGCGGTACTCATCTGGGGGATGTCCGTTAGCGATATTTTTGACCCTTATTTTCGTTTGTCTTTATGGGCTTCCCTAGAGCGTTGCGCCAGCGCCCTGGTAGCGGGTATCCTCGTTGGGTTTCTGGAAGAGATATTTTTTCGCGGAATTTTTTTTAAAGGCCTGCTAGAGGGGGGCCGGCGAGTCCGCGCGTTTATCCTCGCCAATTTTTTTTATGCCGCACTTCATTTCGTGAAACCCGGCGAGCCCACCTATATCACGCAATTGGATCCCTGGGCGGGTTTGCGCCACTTGTTCACGACATTTCAGCCGTTTCTTGATCCCCTGGCTCTGCTTCCAGGGATCTTCGGGCTCTTTCTCATCGGCTTAGTGCTGAGCCATGCGTTTACCCGAACCGGGAATTTATTTTTGTCCATCGGATTACATGCCGGATGGATTTTCGCTCTAAAGACAATCCGGGTTTTCGGCGACTACAGGCGCGAAGACTTAGGATGGATGTTTGGTGCCACCGACCCGAAAATAGTCAGCGGCGTCATTACATGGCTGGGGCTTATCATCGTCGGCCTGGCCGTCCATTGGATCACCCGGAACCGCTCCCGCCTTTTTTCCGATCGGCAGCCGCTAAAAGAGGGGTAATTTTCTCGGCTATCCTCTCGGCGATCAGTTGATACCCGGCGGCGTTGGGATGAATGGCGTCGCTCTTCAATTTAGCGTCGCTGAAAATCCCTTTCGTGACCTGCGGCACATAAAGGGCGCCGTGTTGTTTGGCAAGTTCTTCAAACAGGGAGCCGTAGCGGTCCGTCAGTAATCCCAACCGCAACCCGGCGAGCACCACCATCGCTCCTCGCGTTTGAATGCGCTCAATAATTGCCGCTAAATTTTTCTCTGTCTCCTTTAATGGAACCTGGCGCAAAAAATCATTTCCGCCTAACAGCACAACGACCAGGCGCGGGTTTTTGTCCAATACATCCCGCGACAATCGCTCCAACGCCGCCGCCGTGGTGTCCCCTCGACGCCCCGCGTTATGGATAGGAAAGCCGAGCTTTCGCGACAAAACCGACGGGTAGTCTCTTCCGGGATCGGCGCCGACCCCCTCGGTGAGGCTATCGCCGAAACAGATGATGGTTTGACCGAAGGAGTGTAAATTACGAACCCCCTCGTAGCCTTCTCCGCCGCAGGCGGACAAAAATAGCGCCAGGCAAAGCGACGCCAGGCCATATCTTCGCTCTCGGTGCTTCAATCCGCTCGTACCGCAACGCAATGGGTTGGGTGAATCAAGGCACAGATTTTAGCGCCTTTCTCATAGCGCTCGGAGGGATCTGCAACAATTCGCAGAGACAGGTTGTGAGGCGCGATGGCGACCAAGTAATCCACCGTATCGCCGAAGTAAATGCGCCGTTGGATCTCCCCCGTAAATAGATTGTAGCCCTGCCTCGCCAACTGCCGCGCATCCTTCTCATCTGCCACTAGCTTGATATGGTGCGGGCGAACGCAGACGAAGTTGTCCTGCTGAGGCATGATATCCGTCGAGTCCGCCACGGCGAGGTCCAAACCATCGCCCAGTGAAATCTTGTTTTGCCCCGTGGCGCGGCCCTTAAGCATATTGGTCTTACCGATGAACTCCGCGACAAAACGGCTCCTAGGACGCTCGAAGATTTCTACGGGGCTTCCCACTTGAACCACCTTGCCCCGGTTCATGACGACGATGCGATCCGAGGTCACCATCGCCTCGGCCTGATCGTGAGTCACGTAGATAGAAGTAATTTGAAACTCATCATGGAGTCGACGAATTTCAAAACGCATCTCCTCGCGCAGGTTCGCATCCAGGTTGCTCAGCGGCTCGTCGAGAAGCAAAATCTGCGGTTCCACCACGAGCGCTCGGGCCAACGCCACCCGCTGCTGCTGGCCGCCGGAAAGCTCCGCCGGATAACGATCCGAGAGATGCTCAAGTTTGACGACTTCCAGTATTCTGCGAACCTTTTGACCGGCTTCGGCCCGGCTCACAGAACGGAATTTAAGTCCATAAGCGACGTTTTGGGCCACGGTCATATGGGGCCAGATGGCGTAGCTCTGAAAAATCATCGACATGTTACGCCGCTCTGGAGGAACCATGACAGAGGGAGACGCGATGACCTGGCCATCCAAGATCACCTCCCCCGAATCGGGTTGCAGGAAACCCGCCATCAGCCTGAGCGTTGTCGTCTTACCGCAGCCCGAGGGCCCGAGCAGCGAAACCAGCTCGCCATGGGCGATATCGAGATTCATATCGCTCACCGCCTGCACCTCTGCTCCGAATACTTTGGTTAATCCGCGGAGATGGACGCTTGCCATGAAGCTATCCTAGGCGCTCATGAAATCGCGCCCGACCATGCGGTAGGAAATCGCCACAACGATCAAGGTGAGGATCATGAGCACGACTCCGAGCACCGCGACGTAATCGAGGCGGCCCTCTTCATAGAAGTTCAAGATCACCACGGTGATCACCCTAGTCTTGCTTGTCCAGAGGAGGACCGACGAGCTCAACTCTCTTAATGAAGGCAAAAAGATCAATACCCAGGAAGCAACCAGGGCGACTTTAAAAAGCGGAATCGTGATGTCCTTGAAAACCACTAGACGATTGGCCCCGAGAATGCGTGAGCTTTCCTCAAGCTCGGGATGAATGCTCATCAAGGCCGCGTTGCTGGTCTGAAAGGCCACAGGCAAATATTTAGTGAGATAGGCCAGAAACAAGATCCACAGTGTGCCATACAGGACCAGGGGCTTATGCGTGTAAGCGACAAAAAGTCCCACGGCCAACACGATGCCGGGTATGGCCAGGGGAGCCGTGGCGAGAAAGCTTAGATAGCGATACCCGCGCACCAGGCGTCGCTGGGAAATATATGCAATGAGCGCAGCCAACAATGCCCCGCAGGTTGCCGCGGTGCCTGCCAGGATCAACGTATTCCAAATCGATGGCCAGACCTGGTCGTTTCTCAGCACGAAGCCATAGTTGCTGAATGTCAGATTCGACCAAACCAGGCCGCCTCCCTGGGTTTTCATCAAGGAAGCGAGGATCAGGGCGGAGTACGGCAAGACGATGGAACCTATGAGGGGGATTACACAAATACCGAACAATATCCAACGGTAGCCGCCCAGCTTTTGTAAACGGCGCTGTCCTCCCTTGCCGCCGATGGTGGCGTAACCGCGCCGGCCGAGAGTCCGCCGGCGAATCCAAAGTAAAAAGATCGCCGCAAACAACATCGGCAAAGCATAAGCCGAAGCCAATCCCACCAGATATTCCTCGGACTGCATGAAAGCGCGAATCTGCGTGGTCATTACATGTTGTCTGGCGGGAATCGCCAAAAAAGCCGGCGTGCCGAATAAAATAATTGTTTCGAGAAAGGCCAGGATCAGCCCGGCGAACAAGGCGGGCATCACTAAAGGGAGAGTCACTGTTAGCATGGTCGACACTGTACCCGCTCCGGCAATGTTTGCCGCATCCTCCATGTCGGACGCGATGGTGTTAAGCCCGGCGTTGACGACGATAAACACCAGTGGATACACGTAAAGAACTATCGCAAAGACCACGCCCTCCATGGAGAAGATATTGAAGAGATAACTGTCTTCACCGGCGCCGGTGATTGCCCGGAAAAGGTTGTTAAGCCAGCCTTCTCTCGGCCCCGCCAAAAATATCCATGCCGTTGCCCCGAGAAAGGGCGGAGTTATAAAAGAGGCAAGGGTGCCGACGCGAACGAGTCCCGGCAGCGGCAAATCGGTGCGGGCTACGGCCCATGCCATCAGGGACCCGATTACCAGGCTGATCACGCTCACCGCTACCGAGATAATGAGGCTCCAGACGATGGGCCCATGGTAAAGCGGGTTGGTGTAGGCTTTGATAAAATTGCCTACACCCCACCCGCCCCCGACGTCCTTAGGGAGAAGGAGGCTCTCCCTGATCAAAAAGAACATGGGCGCAACGATCAGAATCAGAAGAAAAACGGCACTGAAGAACCACACGACTGACGTCGGGTCCAGCTGCCGTTTTCGCGCGAGTGCCTTCTGCTCCGCCATGGGTCAAAATCCACCGCCCCGCTCTTGCGGGGCGATGAAATTTCAGATTCTAAAGAATGATGGGCTACACGCCGAACTTTTGGCGAAAGTTCTCCGCCACCGGTTTGCGCATCTTCACGGCGTCTTCGGGCGAAAGAGGCAACAGCCTGACATTTTTGAGCGGCACCATTTCCTTTGGATACTCTACGTTGGGGTTGGCAACATAGAGACCCGTGTTGGCCATTAACTGCTGCGCTTCCCTGCTAAATAAAAAGTCGCTGAACACCTTGGCCGCATTGGGATGGGGAGCCTTGGCCAATATCGCGGTCGGAGAGATGATAAAGGGAACTCCCTCCTGGAGATAAATAAATTTTATGGGTTCGCCCTTCTGCATCTGGACGAAGGGCTCATAGCCCGTGCCCCCCATTGACATATGGGCCTCGCCGCGAACCACAAACGTGGTGGTATCTATGGCGGACTGTACGATACGTGGTTTTGCGGCGGCGAACTTATCCATGATTTCCCAGCCGAATTTCTTCACCAGCGCCGACAGCCCCTCGCTCACAAAGCCGCTATAGTTGGGATGCGCGTGGACCAATTTTCCGCTCCATTTAGGATCACTGAAATCGAGCCAGCTCTTCGGCACCTCGTTTTCTTTGACCTTGGTTGTGTTATAGACGGGGATATAGACACTGGCTCGAACTACGCTCCAGAAACCATCTTTATCGAGAAAGTTTTTGTCCACCTGCCCTGTCCCCTGCGGTTGGTATTTCGCCAGCTCGCCGTTGGCGGCCAAGGTGATGAAGTGACCGATGCTCGAAGTGTGAAAAACGTCGGCCGTATATATACCGGCCCTCGCTTCCTGAACATAGCGGCTATAGAGCTGCCCGGAGCCATCCCGATGCAGATTGCACTCGATGCCGAGCTTTTTGGAGTTAAACAGGTCGCAAACCTTCGTCGAGAGGGGGAGAGAGGCCGAGGAGTACCAGTCGACCTTGCCCTCTTTTTTGGCGAGATCCAGCGTGCTCTGGGCCAACGCCCAACTCCATGGAAGCAGAGCGAGTAACGCCGAAAACAAAAAGGTTCCAAAAATCTTTTTCATTTTTTCCTCCTTTCATGCTTTAACATCGATCTCAGTTCGTACCTAACCCAAGATGTTTACATTACCTTTTTCCTATCACCTTCCTGAACCTTAAGGCAAATTCTAACCAAGGAAACTCGCGGGCATTCCATTATGAAGCGCTGGGTCGATTGATCATGGAAGCTTAGCGAACCGGAAGCTCCACTTCCGCGCTCCCCCGAGTGGTTGTAATCCCGGCCTGATTGTCACCCGCAATTTCCAACTCAACGAATCCTTTTTTATTCACCAACTTCTTGGCCGTAATCTTTCCGCGGTACCACGTGGCGTCCCCGTAGATATTCGGCGTCGCCACCTGCACGTAGAGTTTTCTTAGAAACCCGCCATCTCCCATCCAGTTAGTGACGAGCGGCGCCACCCAGGCAAAGCGCATGACCCCGTTGTCGAACGGCCCGGGCATACCGCGCTGCGACGCCAGATTAAAATCTTCATGCTGCTGCGAGTACTTGACCTTCCACCCCGTCAACGGATGGGGCACCGCAGCGTGCGGCGATTTGAGGAGATCAAGATAGCCCAAGCGCCCGGCTTTGTACGAAGGACCCAGCGCCGCGTTCCAACAAATCATATCTCCGATCGTCAAAGGGCCTCGCACGATGGGGGGGATGTCTTGCCCGGCATGAACATCCTCCCAATAAAGTATCTGGTTACCCGCGCGTTTCTCCGCCTTGGCGGCGTTTTCGAGATCAACCAGCTCTTGCGCTGAGTATTTGTGGATCGGCCGTTCAAACAAAAGCTCAGTTCCTACCTGGGTCGCGCGAATCATGGTACCCGTTGCCTTCGCCACCACCTCATCGCGCTGGTTCCAGTAGGTGCATTCCGATATGATAAAAATTAGTCGCTTGCCGGTTTTGCTTTTCTTTTCGTACATCTCTTTCTGGACGGACTTAGCGCGCAGGCCATCTCCCGCGAGGATCGGTAGCTGCCACTCGTACTCGACTCCTCCAATGAGCGAAGACAGGGGCGCTGCCATGGGCGCCCCATGCAAAATCGGATAAAGCACCGAGACCAAAAAGGCCGGCGGCGCGACAATCTTCCCGTAAGGGCTTTTTGCCGCGTAGCCCGGATCGAGCCATAACGGATTGCCATCATCGGTGCCGAAGGCGAAGTGGCGAATGGCATCCACCGAGGCTTCGCTATTCCAAGGATCCCTTTCTCGCACCTCGGTTCCTGTCATCTCTCGTGTTTTAGCTACGAACTCATCTATTGCAGCGTCGATGTCATCCATCAGAGACCCCCTTTGCAATCATGCCTAATAATCATTACGTCCGAGGAGGCAAGCCTGAAAGCCACAGACAAGCCTTTCGGGGTTTCAAATTGCAAATCTCAAACTACAAATCTGAAATCTGCTATTTGAGATTTCTCCCGCAGCGAGGACACGCCAATCCGATTGCCTCCTGAGCGACCACCTTTCGGGGGGATACGTTTGCTGTTATCAACCGAGAACTTTCCCCACCATGTCGCCCACATCGGCGAGAGAATCGGCAATCTGCACACCCGCTTTTCTAAATAACTCCTTCTTTCGGGAAGGTGAACCGATCCCCCTCGCTATAATCGAACTCGTGTGACCAAAGCTCATTCCTTTGGGGAGACGCTCCAGCGATTCCCCGACTACCAGAGCAATCAATGGCTTAGTAAAGCCCCTGTGCTCGACCAGTCGGGCCGCCTCCTCCTCATGTCCTGTCCCCGGCTCTCCGAAAAGCACTACCGCCCTGGTCTCGGCATCTTGCTCGAAGAGCCGCAACAGCGGCACAAAGGAAGTGCCGATTAAAAGATCCCCACCGATGGAAACGTAGCTACTCTGACCGATGCCGCGCCGCGTCAGAACATTGGCAATTTCTCCTCCCATGCCTCCGCTGCGGGAAATGATTCCCACGGGCCCGCGCATATATAGGCGATCCGGTTCAGCGCCCCCCGTGCCCCCGAGCTTGGCCTTTCCCGGACTGATCATCCCTTGCGAGTTGGGACCGATCAGTTGAATTCCTTTTTCATCCGCTCTCTCGATCATCTGAGCCGCGTCGTGATGAGGCACCCCTTCGGCGAGAACGACAACTAACGGCACCCCATAGTCCATGGCTTCAAGCGCAGCATCTCTCGCATTAAGAGCCGGCACGAAAAGCACGGAGATATCGACTGCATGTTCCTTTACCGCCGCGTCCACCGAGTCATAAACGGGAATGCCCTCTATGTCGCTTCCTCCCCTTCCTGGGGCTACGCCGGCAACCACTTTGGTGCCATAGCGAACCATATAGGAAACATGGGTGCGGGCTTGCCGCCCCGTGATTCCCTGAATCAAGACTTTTTTCTTTTCGTCCAGCAGGATGCTCATCGGCTCTTGGTCAACTCAACGATTCGCGCCACCGCGTCCTCCAGGGACGTCGCGGCATCGTAGAATTGTATACCCGGAACGGTCGACGCGAGTTCTCTCGCAGCCTCCACGCCGGGACCGGCGAAGCGAAAAACAACGGGAAACTTTGTTGCATCGATGTCGAGCTCTTTCAAGGCTCGCACGACGCCTCGCACCTTGACGTCGATGGGAATAAAATTGGTGATGTTGCCGCCGGCGATAAAACCCTTGAGACCCGGCCGAGAAAGAATCGCCACTGTGGCGCGATACATTTTTTCTTCGACTCGTCCGGGAGTGATGTCGAAGGTGGTTGCAGGATGTCCGCCCAACTTCGTGATCGCATCGAAGGCGAGCAATCCCGCCCCTCCCCCGGTAATCATGAATGCGATATCGCCATCTGAAAACTCGTTGAAGCGAATCGCCGAGCCGGAGTCGATGGCGTCTATGGCGCGCATATCCTTTTCCAGTGCTGTTAATGGCCTCCAGCCATTGGTTCGATCCGGCTGAGCCATGCCCTCGAGCTCCGCATGGCGAAAGAGAGCTTGATTGTCCGCGACGATGACCCCAGACAAGGCGAGAAGGCGCTGGTCTTGGGTCAATACCAGAGGATTGACCTCTACGGTCTCCGCATCGAGACGGCAGAAAATCCGATAGAGGCCGCATAATAGCTCTGCGCCCTCCTCGATGGTTTTTTCTGTGAGTCCTGCGGCGTCCAACACCTGTCTCGCCTGAGATAGCCCGAGTCCCTGGCTTAATTTGATAGGAAACTGGGATAGTTGAGCGGGGTCTCTGTCTAAAATCGTCTCGACGTCGACGCCTCCGAGAGCGGAAAAGAGCAGGACTGGCCTTCGGCTCATGCTGTCAAATGTAATGGAAACGAAAAACTCACGGGCGATGTTTACCGTCTCGCTCACCAAGAGTTCCTCGACGGGAAAATTTAAGATGGTCCGTCCCGCTAAACCTTCCGCCTGCCCGATGGCTTCGCTGGGAGACTTGGCCATTTTGATGGCACCGGCCTTGCCCCGTCCTCCCACGGGAATCAGCGCCTTGATGACAACGCTTCCCCCCAAGCCTGCAGCCGCCTCGCTTGCTTCTTTGGCGGTGGAGACGACTTGAAATCGCGGAACAGGAATTTTTTCTTCCCGAAAAAATCCCAAGGCGTGATGTTCTAGCAGCCGCGCCATTCTCAGGAGTCCTTAGTCCTTATACAAAAATATTTCGACCCGTCTTCTTCGTATCCATCCGTCGAACCATCCCTGCTTTGATCAAAGGCTTCAAAGGGCTACAGCCCCCCTGGCGCGAAACGGTAAGACCTCCGCAGATTCGTCGCGGCGTCAAATGCGAGCGATCCCGATCAGTCGAGGATTCTTCTTCCGTATAGCAAGACGGCGTTATCCCAGAGAATCCTGCGCTTGGCTTCTTCCGATATCGGCTGGGCGTCGAATGTCGGTAGCGCCTTTGCGGGCTCGATGCCGTCGAGATGCGGATAGTCGGTGTTCCAGACGAGATTCGAGCCCTTCAGGTGCTCGACAGCATAGGGTAGTGCGCGCTCGTCGCTATCGCAGGACACCGCGCACTGGCGCAAAAAGTACTCGCTCGGCAGCATCGAGAGGCTCTTCGGTTTGCCCATGACGCTGTAGCGGCCGTGGGAATGGCTGTCCATCCTGCCGAGCCAGAACGGCAACCAGCCCGCGTTGGACTCCAATATTGCCAGGCGCATTTTGGGAAAGCGCTCGAGAATCCCCGTGAAGATAAACTGGCCCATCGTTGCCATGTTGTCGCAGGGAAACCCGACGGCATGATCCACCGCGCGTAGCGCCTGAAAGTCGTGGCCCGAATCGCCCGTCTCCGATTGCTCGACGTCGCGAAATCCCCTGAACGGCTGCACGCGATAACGGGATTCGCCGTGGACGGCGATGGGAAAGTCCAAGTCGCAGGCAAGATGCCACAGAGAGTCGTACTCTTTTTCGTGGAGCCACTTGCCGCGGGGCAATAAGGGCGTCCGCACAGAGACTGCTCCGAGCTGAGCCACCGCCCGGCGCGCCTCCTTGACGATTTCGTCGACGCTGGAGCCGGGCATGACGGCAATGAACTTCAACCTCCTGGGATTGACACTGCAATAATCCCGGGCCCAGTTGTTGTAAGCGCGACAGAAAGCCGCCCCGAGCGCCTCGTCTTTGATAGCCACCGAGCAGCCGAAGTTGCCGTTGGATCCGGTGGGTAGTAGGACCTGGATGTCCCATCCATGACGGTCCATGTCATTGAGCCGCGTCTCCGGCGCCCACCAGGTCCGATAAGCCTCGCCGTATTTCTCTGCCATGATCTCAAATGACTGCGGCGGCGGGCCTTTGACTTGTTTTTCGTCCTTCGGAATGATCCTGCCGTCGGGCTCGTAGATCATGAACGTACCGTTCATGTGAGATACTTTCGGAGCCCGCTCCCGGTACTTCGACTCCAGGTATCGATCCCACATGTCCTGCGGCTCATGCATATGGGCGTCCGCATCGATGACTTTAAATCCCTTCCACATAAACGCTCCCCCGCATCAAAACTACGTCTTTCTATCTGTCGATACCGTAAGCGCTCTAACGGTGCAATGCCCCGAATCGTTTCGATCAAGTCGATGGTGTAGCGTCGTCCGTTCCTTTTCGAGCCAGATCATCGGCGATCTCGGCGAACTGTTCCAACGCCGCTTCGAGGTCTTCGACGATCTCTGTGGCGATGACGTCGGGCGCCGGTAAATTCGCCGAGTCTTCGAGAGATTCGTCTTTGAGCCAGAAGATGTCAAGATTGACCTTGTCGCGCTTGATAAGGTCGTCGTAGGCGAAGCACTTGAAGCGCTCGGTCTCTTTGCGCCGGTGGCGGTTTAAAGTGGCAGCGGCGTCCCGCCGCTGAGCATCCGAAAAGAGACGAGACGCCTCTTTGACATTGAGCCCGAACCAGCAGGCGACGAAGTCGTCGAGATCGGAGCGCTTGAGCTGGTTTTCTTTTAAAGTGAAGTGCTTGTTGGTTCGGAGATCGTAGATCCAGAGTTTCTCGGTCCAGGGCCTTTCCTGTGCGGGCTTGCGGTCGAAGAAAAGCACGTTGGCCTTCACGCCCTGGGCGTAAAAGATCCCCGTGGGCAACCGCAGGAGCGTGTGGACGTCCGCCTGATTTAAGATTTCGCGCCGCACTGTTTCACCGGCCCCGCCTTCAAACAGCACGTTATCCGGCACGACTATCGCCGCCCGGCCATGCTGCTTGAGAATCGTGAAGACATGCTGGAGAAAGTTGAGCTGCTTGTTGCTGGTGGAGGCCCAGAAGTCGTCGCGGTGAATCGTGAGACTCTCCTTTTCGGCTTTTCCCTCTTCGTTGACGATGGTGACACTGCTCTTTTTGCCAAACGGGGGATTGGTCAGCACCATGTCGTAGTACTTACCGCTGTGGCTTCCCAGAGCGTCGCGGATCTCCACCGGCACTTCCTCGGCCCCGTCGCCGCTGATGCCGTGGAGCAGCATGTTCATGCAGCAGAGCCGCGCCACGCCGTCCACCAGCTCCACGCCCCACAATGTCCCGAGCGCGAGGCGCTTTTTCTCTTCGCGGTCGAGCTGGTAGCGCTGCGGATCGGAAAGATAAGTGTAAGCCGCCAGCAGAAAGCCGCCGGTGCCGCAGGCAGTGTCGCAAATGGTCATCTTCGGTTCCGGCCGCATGACGTCCACCATCGCCGCGATCAGCGGACGCGGCGTGAAGTACTGTCCCGCCCCGCCTTTGACGTCCTCGGCGTTTTTCTGGAGGAGCCCCTCATAGGCGTCGCCCTTGACGTCGGCGGACAAGGACGACCACTGTTCCTTGTCGATGAGATCGACGATCAGGCGCCTAAGCTTCGCCGGGTCCTGGATCTTGTTCTGCGCCTTGCGGAAGATGACGCCGAGCATGCCCTTTTCCCTGCCCAGGGATTCGAGCACGTGGCGGTAGTGAGTCTCCAGCTCGTCGCCGTCGCGCTTGAGCAGGCTCTGCCAGTCGAAGTCTTCGGGAACCGGCGATTTCTTGTTGAACGGCGGCCTGCTCTGCTCATCCGCCATCCTGAGGAACAGGAGAAACGTCAACTGCTCGACGTAGTCGCCATAGGATAGTCCGTCATCCCTCAGAATATTGCAGTAGTTCCAGAGTTTTTGAACGAGTTGCGTGGACTGATCGGCCATGGGGCAATGACGTTTTAAAAAACGTGTTTGATTGGTTCGTTATGTTACGCGAGTCTCGCCTTGGCTTCCTTCCCGGATGCGGACTCGGTGGTCCTCCACGATCCACAGGTGGCCTTCGAGCGGTTCTCGTTCTATCAATGCGAGCAGCCGATGGGTCAGCCGTACGATCGTGGTAATACTCTGTATTGCGGGCCGAAAAACAACAATCCCGTGGTAATCTTCCGGCGGATAGGTTCGTATATCCGAAAAATCGAGGTCAAGCGTAAGCAGAGCACGACTTTCATTTTGGCAGACCTGAGCTACATGAGGATCAATACTGCCGGCCAGACCCTCCTCTTCAACCGTTACCGGATCGTGTCGATGTTGGGTAAGCAGATTCTTAATTTCGAGGGGCAGATGCTCGTCGATCTTAAACCGCATCAGCTTGCCGCGGGTAGAGGCACCACTCGTTCACGAGCCAGCTCCGCCGCGTATAGCAGAGCCGCTTGAATGTCCTCCGGTTTAAGCGTTGGATAATTCTTCAAAATCCGCTCAACCGGCTCCTCCGCGGCCAGGTTATCCAAAACAACCGAAACCATAATCCTCGTGCCTTTTATACAGGCTTTGCCGTGGCACACATTAGGATCCACACTGATTCGTTCTCGCCAGTTCATAGCCCACCCTTTCTAATCGGCGCGCCCAAATTTTCTAACAACCCTCAGCATCCCTTTGGTTGCATCATACCCTAGTCGCTCATCTTTTTCTTGTGCCGCGCTTTGGGCGTCCTTGTTTCTCGCCCGTGGATTTCGACGTTTCGCTATCGCCTGCAAGCATCGCCAGCAAATCACCGATCAGCTCGTCACCCGGCCATTTGCCCCAGACCTCTTTTAGCCATCCAGCCTTCGGCGCAAATTTTTCCGGCCCGACTTACTCGAGCGAGAGCGCCGATTTAACAAAATTTTGTGACCTCTTTCGCGGGAAGATTCACCTCGTAATATTATAGTGACCCTATCTTGCGCCATTGCATCCCGTTTTCCAAACTGGCGAGTTTCAGCTTACCCCTAGACTTGTGACTTTCTTTATCTCAAAAGGCTCAAAGCAGACTCGATCCGTTTTGCCCTTCCTAGCCTTTCTTCGGCGACCAGCCGTAAGCCTTGGCGCAGGCACCGCCCATCAGCATAGCGCGCTCACTCTCGCTCAGGCGGTCGGTGAGACGGAAGGGCTCGACGGCCTGTTCGTAGTTGACCACCGCGAAGGCGCGGGTCCAGTCGGTGCCCCACAGGCAGCGGTCGAAGCCCCAGGCATCGAACACGCGGGCGAGCGGGTCCCAAATGTCCGGGAAGGGATAGGGTTCCTCGGACAGCGTGCAGGCGCCGCTGACCTTGATCACCGCGTTCGGGCGCCTGGCCAGCTCCAGCACCTTCGGCAGGTCGGCCCAGGGATGCGGCGGCGCAGGGGGCGTGTGCGGCTGCAGGAGGGCCAGGTGGTCGATGATAAATCGAGTCTCGGGATGGCGATCGATTACCGCCCTGCCCGCCTCCACATTGCCCCAGCAAAGGATGTTGACCGGGAAATCGTGATGAACGGCCGCGCGCAGAACCCGGTCGAGCCCGGGGTCGGTTGGATCGAGCCCTGCCTCTTTCGTCATCATGATGCGGACGCCGACGGTGCCCGGCGTGTTTTTCCAGTCGGCGACGACGTCGGCCACTGCCGAGTTGTCCGGGTCGACCGGTTTCACGAGGGCAAACCGCCCGGGGTGGGCCCGTTGCACTTCCACCGCATAGCTCGCGTCGTAGCGGTACATGGTAAATGCGGAGATGAAGATCGCGCCGTCGACGCCGACCCTGTCCATTGCCGCCACCATCTCGTCACCCGTGACGTGACCCGGCCAGTTCGGCTCACTGTGCCAGGGCCGTTTCCGTGTGTTCGCCTCATAGACGTGGACCTGGGAA
>Ga0187893_10003685_pt1 | contig 30479 bp, 28 predicted proteins | sample MA1701074metaG_FD_139574 | JGI IMG/M metagenome (GOLD analysis project Ga0187893, IMG submission 139574) | White microbial mat communities from a basaltic lava cave in the Kipuka Kanohina Cave System on the Island of Hawaii, USA - MA170107-4 metaG ...
AAAATGCCGGGACAGGAAAAAAATAACGGTAGTAAATAATACAGTTAACCAACAGTTATACAAATGAAAAAACATTTTCAACTTAGCATATTTCTTTTGTTACTAAACTGCGCTGCAAAGGCACAACAGATCTTCCTGGATAAAGTAAGTATTGATTATGTAAAAACAGTGGCGGTATGGCCATTGATGAAAGAACTAGAACCTGAATGGTTTGAGCAGAGTAAAAGCCGTATGCCAAAAGAAACACTGAGTTATTTCAACTTCAGCAGTGAAGGAAATAAATCCATTTATAAGAGGACAAAAGAAGCGGATATTCCCCGTAATATGTGGTTCAGACCTTTTGCAGATGAAAATACCGTTTACAACGATTATAGCAATGGTACTACCATTACGCAAAAACCAATTTTCGAGGAAACTTACCTGGTACAGGATAGCCTGGCTAAAATTAAATGGAAAATAACGGCCGACACCCGCAACATCGCAGGGTTTGAATGCAGGAAAGCAATCGGTATTTTGTTTGATACAGTTGCTGTATTTGCTTTTTATACCAATGAGATTATGATCAGTGGCGGCCCGGAGGGTATTCATGGACTGCCGGGAATGATATTAGGTATGGGCATCCCCCGTTTACATACTACATGGTTTGCAACAAAAGTAACGCTTGATGTAAATAGTAAAAGCATAGTGCCTGCTACAAAAGGTAAAAAGCAAACCCGGGCTTCTATGGTATCTGCACTTAATACTGCTTTGACCCGATGGGAAAGCTATGGCAAAAAACTTATTCTTGCTTTTGTAATATAGGACATCACGATAATGATCTTTCCGGTTATGAAAGGATGTTTATTTTACCAACTCAAACACAATTATTGGGTTTTTTTTCTGAAGTATAAGGCAGGCATCAAACGCCAAAGCTATTTCCTCAATTCCATTGCAAGCAAATATTTTTCGCCCAGCGTAAGCGTTGGCTCAAGGTTAAAGACATTTCCTGTTGCCACATCATAGGCTTTGGTAAATCCTTTCATTCTTTCGCTAAATCTTGAAAGATCTATTGTGGCCGCCTCTGCATTTGTATTTACAACACACATTACAGTTTGTGTATCATCGTAACGGAAATAAACATACACGCCGTTTTGCGGAACATATTGCATCAGCTTTCCGGTTTTAATCGCAGAAGAATTTTTTCTGAAGCCGGCAAATGTTTTTATGTAATTGAATGCTTCATTCTCCTGTGCTGTTCGGCCTGCTGCTTCAAATTTATTTACCGGATCGCCGGGCCATCCGCCGGGAAAATCTTTTCTTACTTCCGCATCGCTTGGGTTTTTAAAATTTTTCATCAATATCTCGTCGCCATAATACAATTGAGGAATACCCCTGTGGGTTAAAAGCAGGGCCATGCCCATTTTGAATTTTTTAATGTCCTCTCCCACCACTGAATAAATTCTGTCAAGATCATGATTGCCTAAAAAAATACAGTTTCGCATTGGATTTTTATACAGTATATCCTGGGCTACCGTTTGGTAAAATTTACTGGCGCCTTCATTCCAGCCAAAAGGCTGATTGAGCAGATCTATCGCAGAAAACAAAAATGGAAAATCAGTTACGCCCTGGCAATTGTGCTTGAAAGGCACACTCATATTATTTTCACAGAAATAAGCGCTGTTGGTTACGCTTTGCACCCAGGCTTCACCAAAAACTGTCAGTTTCGGAAACTCTTTTGCCAAAGCATCATTTACTTTGTTTAAAAATTCTCCATCGCTATAGAAATAAGTATCAACCCTCCATCCGTCAACACCAAACTCTTCAGTAGCCCAGATTGCATATTGAATCAAAAAATTAGCCACAAAAGGATTTCGCTGATTAAGGTCGGCCATAAAAGGAGTAAACCATCCATTAACCGAAAGTTTTCTATCAATATCCGATGCATAGGGATCAACAAGTGGTTGGTCTTTATAAGAAGAGTTGGTGTACGAGGGCCATTGATTCACCCAATCTTTCATGGGCATATCTCTTATTGACCAGTGATCGTTTCCTATATGATTATACACTGCATCCTGCACAAATTTTATTCCTTTAGCATGCGCAGCATCCACTAATCTTTTATATGCTTCATTGCCGCCAAGCCTTCTGTCTATTTTATATTGATCGGTAAATGCATAACCATGATAAGTACTTCGGGATACACCACCTTCCTGGGTTCTTGTCATATCATTTTCTACAACAGGCGTTGGCCAGATAGCTGTAACACCTAATTCTTTTAAATAATCCAAATGATCTTCTATTCCTTTCAGATCGCCACCATGTCTGTCGAATGGATTATTGCGATCATGTTCTGTGTCCCGCATATCTGTAAAAAAATCATTGGATGGATCGCCATTCGCAAATCTGTCGGGCATAAGCAGGTAAATAAAATCAGCTTGTGTTACACCTAATATCCTTGTTTTTCCATTGCCTTTATTCCTCTCTTTTAATTCGTACTTAATTTTCAAAGCAGAAGAAGGTGGACCAAAACTAAATGTACGTTCACCAGGCTTTGCGTTTTTATCAATAACAAGATCAAGAAAAACGTAGTTAGGATTTTCTACTCTACGCAGTTTCTTTAATGTTACACCATCTGCCAGTTTCATTCCTGCAGCAGAAAGTTTGTACATCGGTATTTTATTGGCTATCCCCTCTTCGTGAATTATCAGTTGAAGATTTGAGCTTTTCATACCAACCCACCAATGTGTGGGGTACAGGTCAATTGCAAATCCTTTTAAAGAAATAATACAAAGAATGAAGACAAAATATTTTTTCATAAAATCACTATTCTTTTATTCTTAATGTAATCAGGGCAGCAAGTATCATAGAACAGCCTCCCACTACAATGGTCAAAATTGCATTGCCATTAAAAATATGTTTTGTGAGTATTCCTAACACGGTGGCGGCAAGTATCTGGGGTATCACAATAAAGAAATTAAAAATGCCCATGTACACTCCCATTTTATGCGCCGGCAGCGATCTTGTAAGCATAGAATATGGCATGGCAAGAATACTGCACCATGCCAAACCAATACCCGCCATGCTTAGTACCAGTAAATTTTCATTTTTAAAAAAGTAAAAGGAAATAAGACTAACTCCGCCAATTACCAATGCAATCATGTGAGTATGTGGCCGTGAAATTTTTTTTGCAAGAACAGGAAGTAAAAAAGCAAACAAAGCAGCGAAACCATTGTACCACGCAAACAAAACTCCTACCCAATTGCCCATATCGTTGTATGCTTTGGATGTAGTATCCGTAGTGCCTGCAATGTGCTGTGCCAATGCTGGCGTTGAATAAATCCACATAGCAAATAAGGCAAACCATGAAAAGAACTGAACAACGGCCAACTTTTTCATTGTAGTAGGTAGAAAATTCAGATCGTCCATTACTTCTACAAAACCATTTTTTCTGCCTGCCTTCATAAAGGCAACGGCAATAAGCTGGCACAAACCAAATGCAGTGATACCCCCGGTAAGAACATACAACTCTTTTTCGAGTTTTTCCGCAGTTGCTGTATTATAAAAATACAATGCCGCTGTAAGTATCAAACCGGCCAACGTCCAGAAAACTCCTTTTTTGCTAAAGGCCCCCGGAGAAGTTTTAATGACTACGTGCCGGTCTTCTTCACTTATCTCGCCAAAAGATTTGAGTTGCTCCGGTGAATACTCTTTTGTGGTAAAAACGGTAAATGCAATAGCCGCGACGTAAACTACAGCGCCAATGACAAATGAAATTTTTATAGAATCAGGGATCACACCCTGTGGCGCTACATTAGCAACACCAAATTTAGTTAGCATGTAAGGCAATACTGATGAAATAACTGCTCCGATTCCTATAAAAAAACTTTGCATGGCAAAACCTGCTGTTCGCTGCGAATCGGGAAGCATATCTCCTACGAATGCCCGAAAGGGTTCCATCGAAACATTAATTGAGGCATCAAGCATCCACAGCATGATAGCAGCCATCCATATTTCTGTAACATTTGGAAAAATGAAAAGCGCTAATGACGCACAAATAGCCCCAATCATAAAAAACGGTCTTCTTCGTCCCCACCTCCTGTGCCATGTTTTATCGCTCCAATGTCCAATGATGGGTTGAACTATGAGACCTGTCAGCGGAGCTGCAATCCATAGTATAGGAATGTCGTCAATCTCGGCGCCAACCGTTTGAAATATGCGACTAACGTTTGCATTTTGTAACCCAAATGCAAACTGTATCCCAAAGAAACCTACACTCATATTGATGATCTGGCTTAGGCTTAGCTTGGGCTTTGCACCTGTGAAGGCTGTTGACATAAGCAATCGTTATACCCCCACCCCTAAAGGGGAGAAAGGAAAATTTTATAGTACGAAATTCGAATATCAGTTAAATATCAAAAAGCCCCTTTAGGGGTTTGGGAGTTTATATAACAAACCCATTCGGAATGATTGCGCCTTTTTTTACCACTACTATTCCATCTTTAATAGTATAAAGCGGCTGATCGGTATTTTCAAGATGAGAGCCACCGTTGATACGAACATCATCACCAATGCGACAGTTCTTATCAATGATCGCATTTTTAATATAACACCTGTTGCCAATACCCAATAGCGGAATTCCTTTTTGATGCGCAGAATTTATATCGGCCAATGTTTCATAATAATCATTACCCATCAGGTAGCTGCTTACTACCGTTGATCCATGACCAACACGGGAACGAATGCCTACCACGCATTGATCCATTCTTGATGCATTGAGGATGGAGCCTTCCGCAATCACCGATTTCTCTAAAGTAGTACCGCTAACCTTTGCCGGTGGCAACATACGGGCACGGGTGTATATGGCCCTGTTGTTATCAAATAAATTAAAATCGGGAAGATCATCCGTTAACCCAAGATTGGCTTCAAAGAAAGAATAAATGTTTCCGATATCAGTCCAGTATCCGTCATATTGGTAGCTGGCTACTTTGCATTTATCAATTGAGTTAGGAATGATCTCTTTTCCAAAGTCAGTTGCTTCCAAAAAACTATTCTGCAAATAATCAAACAAAAGCTGGCGGCTGAAAATATAAATACCCATGGAAGCAAGATATTTTCTGCCTGCTTTTCTCATTTCATCACCGGTATCACTTTCCCAATCGCCCAATATATCTTTCTTTGGTTTTTCAATAAAAGCAGTGATCAGGCCATCTTCATTTTGTTTCAGTATTCCAAACTCTGGTGCTTCCCTGGGTCCTACCGGTATAGTTGCAATAGAAATGTCAGCTCCTGTTTTTTTATGATTATCCAGCATTTCCTGGAAATCCATTTGGTACAACTGGTCGCCTGATAAGATCAATATATATTCACTTTCAAATGGCGCAATATGCCGCAAGCTTTGCCGCACAGCATCGGCAGTACCCTGGTACCATGTTGGGTTGTCCGGTGTTTGCTCTGCAGCTAATATGTCAACAAAAGCAGAACTGAATGCGCTGAAGTGATAAGTGTTCTTGATATGCCTGTTAAGCGATGCCGAATTGAACTGTGTAAGCACAAACATCCTGTTGATACCTGAATTCATACAATTAGAAATGGGAATATCAACGAGCCGATATTTACCGGCAATGGGTACAGCGGGTTTGGAACGACTTGCAGTTAGTGGATACAATCTTGAACCGGCGCCACCGCCTAATATAACGCTAAGGATTTCTTTGGAAATAGACATAGCAAACGGAATTTTAAAAATGAATTATGTGGAAAAGTTAAGTAACTATTTGAAAAAAAATTCAGGCACTTATTATTTGTCTGAATTTTTTATTATTTCAATGATTGGTAAATATCAATGTACTGCTGCGCTGATGAATCCCATGAGTGATCAATCTCCATCATGTGATGGCGCATCCATTGATAAAGATCAGGCTTGTTGGCATAAAGATCAATGGCACGGCCAACTGAATAAGTAATATCGCCAACACTTGGCTGTTCGAAACGAATGCCAAACCCTTGCCAGTCGCCAAAATCTTTTACTGTATCTTTTAAACCGCCTACGCTGCGCACCATGGGCACAGTACCATATCGCAATGCATACATTTGATTCAAACCGCAAGGCTCTACCCTGCTCGGCATTAACAGGAAATCAGAACCGGCATATATCTGGTGGCTTAGCGGCTCACTGTAACCAATATATGAATTGTAATAACCATTGAACTGGCCATTCATGTGATGAAGCTGTTCTTCCAAATGACCTTCACCGGAGCCCAGCACTAAAAAGTTTACTTTGCCATGATGATGATAAATGGATTGGCTGATGGCTTCTGGTAAAAGATCAGCGGCTTTTTCACCTACCAATCTGCCGATAAACGAAATGAGCGGCTTCTCGGGATCAAGACCAAACATGGCGCATATTTCTTTTTTATTTTTCTTCTTGCCTTTATCAACTAATTCCCTGTCATAATTCTTTATAAGAAAATTATCGGTTTGCGGATCCCATACTTCGGTATCTATTCCATTTAATACACCGATACTTTTTCCTTTTTCGTACTCAAATAAGTTTTCAAGGCCGTTAGCTGTATGCTTTAATTCATCAAGATAGCTATAGCTTACCGTAGTAACTTTCCATGCACATTTTACTGCTGATGCCATGGGGTTGATGGTATTGTTCCAATCCAGCATACCCCAATTCCAGCTATCATAATGAGGAATGAGATAATACCTGTCCCAACCAATCCATCCCTGGTATTGACCATTGTGAACCGTAAAAACGGTGGGAATACTTGCCATCCTGCTTTTAAAAGCATAGCAGTGTTTTACCATAAAAGGTATGAGCCCTGTATGATGATCATGGGTATGTATAACATCCGGCAGATGCTGCCACTTATTGATCCAATCGCAAACAGCTATCTGAAAGGCTACGAATCGCTCAATATCGTCATCGTATCCGTAAATTTTTTCCCTGTCGAGCAAACCGTTTATATCAACAAGATAAAGATCGAACCCAAGCTTATTGGTTTTTTCCCTTATGATGCTATAATGAAACCATTGCGGACCCAGGTTTTGACCGCCTTCATGTACCAGTTCCCAGTTGTTTTCGTATAAAAATCTTGTGCGGTACATGGGCATCACTACTTTGGTCACATGCCCGAGGTCGGCCTGGTATTTTGGCAAAGCGCCAACAACATCGCCCAGACCACCGGCTTTGGCTACCGGATAACATTCAGCAGCAACATGAACAATTTCCATTCAAAGTATATTGAAGTAAATAATCTGTTTGAAATTAAGTTGTTTTTCTGATTGCAAGATTAATAATTTAAAATTTTTCACTAACCGATTTATTTTTACTTTCAGCACTTAATTAAACAGATCGCAATGAATCAACAAACAAAATGGTCACAATTCGGAACGCTAATCATCGTGTTCTTCTTCTGGGGTTTTGTTGCAGCAAGCAACAGTATTTTTATCCCTTTTTGCAAAAAGTTTTTCGATCTTGATCAGCTTCAATCGCAGCTTATCGGTTCTGCTTTTTACGGAGCTTATTTTTATGGTTCGCTTATTCTGTATCTGATGTCATATATGAGCAACATAGATATTTTAAACAAGATCGGTTATAAGAAAGGTATCATTTATGGCCTTTTGATATCAGTTGTTGGTGCTTTAGCGCTTGCATTAATTAGCACTTCAGATAATCCCACTTTTGGAATGGTGCTGGTGGCCTTTTTTATTATTGCGTTAGGTTTTTCATTGCAGCAAACTGCAGCGCAGCCTTTTGCCATTGCAATGGGATCGCCTGAAACCGGTGCACATAGGCTCAATATGGCCGGCGGTGTCAACTCCTTTGGAACATTGCTTGGGCCGCTTGCTGTAAGCTTTATGCTATTTGGCAGCGCTACAAGCACCAAAGAAGCTACTATCGGCAATATTGAAACAGTTTATTTCTTCCTTGCAGGTTTATTTACACTGGCCGCAATCATTTTTGGAGTATCCAAACTTCCCAAAGTAACCAGTGATGAAACATTGGAAAAAAGTCCTAAAGCACTTCGTGTATTAATTATAATCGGTATCATCTTTTTACCTGTTCTTTTTGCCGATTGGATAAAAGATCAAACCGGCATCGCAAAATCAGTCGTGATTTATGTTTGTCTTGTGCTCATACTATCTATACTTTTTGGCAGTATGATCGCTGCGTCAAAAAACAAACAAGGATGGGGAGCTATGCAATATCCCCAGCTTGTTCTCGGCATGATAGCAATCTTTGTTTATGTTGGCGTGGAAGTAACCATTGATAATAATTTCGGCGCTTTCCTCAAAAGACCTGAGTTTGGCGGCTATGATGAAAAACATAATTCTCACTTGATCGCCCTTTATTGGGGTAGCTTAATGATTGGCCGTTGGACTGGGGCCGTAAGTGTTTTTAATGCAAGCAAAGCAACGAAGCGACTGCTTGTAATACTTGTTCCGTTCTTTGCTTTTGGCATTATTTGTCTTGCCAATTACATCAAAGGAAACGATATAAGCGATTTTAAATGGTATTGGATAATGATCATTTTCCTAGTAGCGGCTAATCTATATTCCCAGGAAAGACCGGTTAAATTATTGCTGTCTGTCTCTGTACTTGCCGCAATATTTATTTTCATATCTCTATTTACAAAAGGAATGATCGCCAATTATTGCATCATAGCCTGTGGGCTCTGCTGCTCTGTGATGTGGCCTTGTATTTTTGCGTTGGCAGTGGCGGGTCTTGGAAAATATACCAGCCAAGGTTCCGCATTTTTGATTATGATGATCCTCGGCGGCGCCATTATTCCGCCGGCGCAGGGCGCATTGATAGATCTTGACTTGGGTACAGAAGTAAACGGTATAACAACCGGCCCATGGACTCATATGTCTTATATAGTACCATTGGTTTGTTTTTCATACTTGGCATGGCACACTCTTAAAAGCAGGAGTGAACTAAAAAAACAAGGAATTGACTTTGACCAGCAAATAGCCGGCGGTCATTAAAAACCAATTCATTTCCTTCGTACATTCGTGCCCGTCATAAATAAGCCCTAACGGGAATTTTTAAAAATAAATATAATGGCTGTTACTACAGGATTACAAGCTCTTGCGATAGGAATTGATATAGGCGGCACAGGCACAAAGTTTGGAATCGTTGACAGAGATGGAAATGTGCTTTTTTCCGGTGAAATGTCAACAAAGAAACATGCAGAAGTAAATACTTTTATTGATGATTTGTTTGTACAGCTTTCTGCATTGATTGAAAAAGCAGGTGGCATCGGCCGAATGAAAGGTATTGGCGTAGGCGCTCCTAATGGTAACTTTTATACCGGTACAATAGAATATGCGCCCAATCTTCCCTGGAAAGGAATCATTCCCCTGGCAAAACTTATCGAAAACAAGTTTAAACTTCCTGTTACACTTACCAATGATGCCAACGCTGCGGCTATCGGTGAAATGATGTATGGCGCCGCCAAGGGTATGAAGGATTTTATCATGATCACTTTGGGTACAGGTGTGGGCAGCGGCATAGTAGCAAACGGGCATTTGATTTACGGCCACGATGGTTTTGCAGGTGAATTGGGACATACCATTGTTATACCTGATGGACGCATTCATCAGGGCACAGGAAAAAAAGGATCACTGGAAAGTTATGCTTCTGCTACAGGCGTCCGTTACACAGCGCTGGAGATGCTTGAAAAATCAGATACGCCCAGCATATTGAGGGAAATCCCGAAAGATGAAATTGATTCCAAAAAAGTATATGAAGCTGCGATACAAGGCGACGAACTGGCCCGTTATATTTATGATTTTACCGGCCGCATTTTAGGGCTTGCTTTGGCAAATGCCGTAATGTTTTCAAGTCCTGAAGCCATCGTATTATTTGGCGGACTCACAAAAGCCGGCGATCTTATTCTGAAACCAACAAGGGATTATATGGAAGAAAACCTGATCCAGGTATTTCAAAACAAAGTAAAAATATTGATAAGCCATTTGAAAGAATCAGATGCAGCGATATTGGGCGCCAGTGCCCTGGTGTGGGAAGAACAATAAGACGCAAACAACTTACCCAAATAAAAAGGCCCCGATAAAACGGGGCTTTTTTATAAGTTGTGTTTTATAATAGGATTGTCTTTTAAAAGGCATTACATGGGATTGTGGCTAATTGAATCGTCACCTTCCGGCAATTAATCTTTAATCAATCTGGTCTTTGTCCTGATTTTGCTTATCTCACTACAGTTGAACCTTCAACAATTACATGCTCTTTAGTTACACTTTTACCGCTTTTTGAATAGGACTCAAGTGTAACAGCTGTAACGGTTGTAAACACTACTGCAAATGCCAAAGAAACCACGACAAGGAATAAAGGATAGCCTAGCCTTTTCATATGGATGAATTTGTTTTGTAATCAGTGAAAATTATGCCAAAGTCGGGAATTAAGTGTTTTTCTACACTTATTCCGCTAAAATTTTGATTATAAACAAATTTGAGGGTTAAAAATCATCACTCATTTGAAGGTTGCGGCGGGTTTCTCTATCTGATCAACGTGATGGTGCCTTTCAAATCGTATGCTTTGCGGGCATAATCATAGGCCCTGATTCGCCAGATATAAACACCCGTGGCTTGTTCTGACCCATTCCAGCGACCATCCCATCCGCCTGAAAGGTTATTGGAGAAAAATATAAGCTGGCCCCAGCGATTGTAAATACTGAAATGTTCAAGTCGCTTTATGCCTTTGTAAATGGGTCTTAATATTTCATTGAGGCCATCATGATTTGGCGTAAATGCAGATGGCACTTTTATATCCGATCCTCTGAATATTTTGAGATGAATCACATCATCATCTTTACAGCCTTCTGCTGTAGTGACAGATAAAATGTAGCTGGCATCATCGTCAAGCAAGACAATGGGGTTTGAATTGGCAGTATCGTTTATGCCATTTGCAGGGGCCCAGTTATAACGAACGCCGCCACTTGCATTCAATTGAAAAGGCTGATTTCGCAGAATTACGGTATCATTACCTGCATCAGCAATAGCCTGGTTGATGAAAAGAGAAATAGTTGCCGTATTGGAAACACAGCCATTAGCGCCGGTAGCTGTTGCTTCAACATTGTAATACCCTGGTGCACCATAAGTAGCAATTGGATCCTGAAGCAATGATTTTTCACCATTAGCAAGATTCCAATGCCAGCCGGTAATGACAGTTGCATTATCTGTTTGTTCGCCATGAAATGAAACGGGAATATTAACGCATCCATTTTTTGCATTAGCTGTAATAACCGGAGCCGGTTTCATGTTGAATTGTTTTTTTACCGGTGCAGATGTGCAACCATAGTTACTGCTTACTGATAGCTCCAAAGTATGCGTACCTGCACTAATATCTTTCAATTGCGGAACCTGGGATGTAGAAACTTCTCTTCCATCCAACTTCCAGTTCCATTGTGAAATAGTACCAACTGCTGCAGATGAACGATCAATGACCCGCGGCGGCTGATTAGCGCAGGTATCAAATATTTCAAAATCGGCAATTGGATAATCACCTATCGAAATCATTTTTCTTACCGTATCACTTTGGCAACCGTCCAAACCTGTTTCAACCAACTTCACAGTATATATGCCGGCAGTTGCATAAAGATGCGACGGTGATTCCAAATTGCTTATAAAACCATCGCCAAAATCCCAGTAATGGTTTTGTAAAGAAGCAAAAGATTGTGTTTGATTTTGAAATTCCACAGTATTGCCTGCACAACCGGCATTGTTAGTAAGATTTGTTTTGAAAGAAGGATTCATAGCGGTGCAAAACCTTTGTTCATTGTTGTAAGCACCTGTAGCAGCGCCAAAACCCCAATATACCATTGGATCGTTATTGAAAACTTGTGCAATGAGATCAATTTGTGCCTGTATTCTTAGCACATCATCAAAATAAGAACGCAGCCAATGTGTATTTGCATCCCAGGTAATGCGCAGGGTGTGCCATTTGCAATCTTCAATATTTCCACTGGTAGCAGATGCCTGTACAGGTCGTACAAGATCGTTTGAATGATTGCCGTTCCCATTTACCTGTATGCTGATATGATCAAATGATGGATCATTCAGGTTTTTATTTTGCCATGTATCCAATGCAATTCCAACCGAAGGAACTACGCCATAAAAGCCCATGCCCTGCCCCACTGCACCCATGTTGGTGTTGATGGGTTGTAAAATAAATACAATGCCATCGGCGCCGCTTCCATCTTTGCAACCAAGATATACGTTGAAAATAAAATCGAAAGAATTATTCAGATCAATCTTCGTTGCATTCCAAACACTGCCGCTTAGATCATTGGCTGCTTTGGTTAAAGTATAACAGTTGCAATTGTCTTGTCGTGCTGATCCGTTAAGAATATAGGTATTGTTTTGAGAGGTGGCCGGTACGGAAAAAGTTAATGTGGCCACTATTAGCAGGCAAATAGGAAAGCATTTCATCGTCAGAGCCGTCAGAAGGTTATTGCAACCAAATTAACGATGAAATGTGAAATTTCTAAGCAATTTTCCGATTCGTTATCCACTCTTTTCTTCCCAGGCCTGGGAATACATGGCGTTCGCTATGATAAGAAGAACGAACCAGCGGCCCGCTTTCTACATAATCAAGACCGAGAGAGTATCCTATTTCTTTGTATTCGGCAAATTCATCGGGATGCACAAAACGATGAACAGGTAAATGCTTCTGAGTGGGTTGAAGATATTGACCAATTGTAATAACATCGCAGCCATTATCACAAAGATCTTTTATCGTTTGTATTACCTCTTCTTTTTTTTCCCCAAGCCCCAGCATAATACCGCTCTTTGTTCTTCTTCCCCCCGCTTTTAATATGCGTATCACTTCCATGCTGCGCCAGTATTTGGCCTGTATGCGAACCTGTCTTGTAAGTCTTTCTACGGTTTCAATATTATGTGACACCACTTCAGGAGCCGCATCTATAATGCGCTGGATATCTTCCTGCTTACCTTTAAAATCGGGTATCAATGTTTCAAGTGTAGTATCAGGATTCAAAGCCTTTACAGCCTTGATGGTATTTTGCCAAATGATGGAGCCGCCATCTTTCAATTCATCCCGGTCAACCGAAGTGATAACAGCATGTTTCACTTTCATCAGGTGAATGGCTTCAGCTACACGTTGGGGTTCATCCCAATCCAGTTCTTCAGGCCGGCCGGTAGCTACGGCACAAAATCCGCAACTGCGGGTGCATACATTTCCCAAAATCATAAAAGTGGCTGTTCCTGCACCCCAGCATTCACCCATGTTTGGGCAATTGCCGCTTTCACAAATAGTATGGAGCTTATGTGTATCAACGAGGTTGCGAACATGCTTATAGCTTTCGCCTATCGGCAATTTCACTCTTAACCAATCCGGTTTTTTCACTCTTGTGGTTTTTTCATCATTGCCGGAAACAACGGGAAGTTCAGTCATGCTGCAAAAATACGGAGAAATGTTTCAGGGGTTCAAGAGGTTTAAAACGTTGGAATGAAACCGATATCTAAACAACCTTTTAAACGATATAAACGTTTATTTACGCCTGCCAAACAATACGGCGATATAGCCCTGGAAAAACATTCGTTTATCTTTTTGTAGTGCCAGCAGGGGTATTTTGGATGCATACGCTTCAAGGCTCATCCCTATTTCAAGACCGGAAACAGATTCATTAAAACGACCATAATCAAACCGCATTCCCACTTTGGCAAAGGCGCCGGGCTTTACTTTCAATTCATTCCAGCCCTTACCAAAACCACCACCCGATCTGATGGCGCCCCGATCAAGAAACAAAGTATTGTTTTCAGAATATTTGATTGTCTGTTCTCCACCGACAGAGTCATCAACATTGAGATAGTAAGGACGAAGTAGCCCGACAGACAAACCTACATTGTAAATCCCCGTTACCGCGACGCCATTTTTATTTCCTTTTTGACCTAAAATATATTGCTGGCCAAACCCAACAGTAATGGGATAAAAATTATTGATCTTACCGTAAACAAACGGATTGCCAAAAATAAAACTGCCACCCAACTGTTTTTCTTCTTTGGAATGTTTTAATTCTGTAATATCAATCCGGTAAATATTTGTTTTACGATTGGTTTTCATTCTTCCCAGCTCATAATAAATACCATAACCATTGGTGCGGAGCTGAATGCCAAAAATGCTTTGCTTCTGATAAATCAATACGCCTTCTTCTGCCTGGCGTACCATTTCATTTATTTTTTGGCGTTTAGCCTCTTTCTTTTCCTTTTTTTCTTCACGTTTGCTTTGTGCAAATGCAGAAACTGCAAGCGAGGTGATAATGAGGATCAGGCAAATCTTCTTCAAGGTCTTTCGATTGAGTTTTATTAGTAACGTAAATTTAGGGTAAAAATTGAAACTCCTTCTATCGGGGCTTTTTTTATATCCTGCAATTCAAAACAAAACGAAGAACAGGCAAAAAATGTTGCCTCCTGCAAAATTGAGCGGCATCATTAACTGTTAAAACTTTTGATGCTGTTGTTTATAAATGCAGACAGTTCATTCGTTTGTTTAAGCAGTTGATACTTTATTCTTTGCATACTTTTTAGTTTCTTATAAAATTTGCCCCCGGAGAATAAGGAAGACATGAATGTACTGATGATAGAACAAGAGAAAGAGGTAGCACAAAAAATAAAAGACATGCTATTTGATATTGATGACTCCATTCACATAGTTGCAGTGGCAGATGATATGATAGCGGCAGCAGAATGGCTAAACAAAAACCAGGTGCCTGATATTATACTTGCCAATAAAGAAGCTTTCGGCAAAGTGGGAACATCAGCAATCCGGAACTTTAAAGCTATTGTTACATTTTCAGCCTCCGGCGAAGAATATAATTTTCATGCTTTCCGTTATAAAACGATACGTGATATTTTAAATGGCATGAATGGGACAGTGCATGGCATTCATAATATTTATCTTAAAAAATCGGAACCAGGTAAACCAAAAAACTCTTTTAAAGAACGCTTTCTTGTAAAACAAGGTCAGAAGCTTTTGTCCACACCTGTTGATCAAATCGCCTACTTTTTTTCACAAGACCGGTTTATTTATTTCAAAACATTCGACAATCAGAAATTTTTATTGGAGTATCGTATTGAACAATTGGAAAAACTTTTACCGCCTGACCGCTTCTTTCGTGTCAACAGAACTTTCATTATTTCATTATCAACCGTAAAAGAAATTCATTCTTATTTTGGCAATCGCCTCAAACTTTACCTCTCCCCTGCTGCTGATAAAGAAGTAATCGTTAGCAGAAAAAGGGTGAATGATTTTAAAGAATGGCTGGGCAAGTAAGATCAAGATATTAGGATATTGGGATTGCTTACAACTTGTTCCTTGCGCCTTGTACCTTGTCTGCTTGTGCCTTGTGCCTTGTACCTTGTTAACTCATACAGCTTTATTGTTAGTTCGTACAGCAATTTAATTACTTGCTTCAATAGTGATTGCATGCAGCAAAAGATGAATATATCTTAGGAATACAATCATCCAATATTCAAGGTCATCCGGTCAATGATGCCGAATGCTGATCCTCTGTTTGAAAAACCAGCACTGAACTGGTATGCCGTTAATGTGCCGAACGAAATACAGATGCTTTGCATAAAGTGTTTTTGACCGATGACCGTTAACACTCAAAAGTCACCTATGCTAAAACCAATTCTTCTCATTCTTTTCATTTTTGCTTTCAGGTATTTTGCTTTTACGCAGTGTTTGGTACCACCTGCTCCACCCGATTGCAACGGTACCGAAACTTTAATTACTAATGGCGATGTCATAACAGGCGGAACCTCCAAATGGTATTATGGCCCTGTTGCAACCATCAATTCGCTTACAGTAAATGGCGGAACATTAGTTGTGTGCGGCGATCTTACTATTGATAAGTTTTATATGACAACCGGCAAAGTTTTTATTCGCCCCGGCGGCCGGTTGGTTATTGGCTCAGGTATTGGCGCAGGATTGCAGTTCAAAGGCGATTGTGCCATTTATAATTATGGCACCTGCGAAATACAAAGAAATCTTACGCTTGAAAACAATGCCACAGCAGCTACACCCAATATTGTTGCTAATGCATTGGGGTCTTCTGTATTTAAAATGTCAAATCAATATTTTGTTATTAATAATGCTAATTCATGGTTTGTAAATAGTGGGAGAGCTGAATTCTGGGGAATTATTACCGATCCGCAATCAGTTGCAGGTTCGGTTTGTTTAGGAATGAGCAGTACAACAACAATGGCCGTATTGATCAATAAAGTGGCTAATACTTATTCTGCTCCTTCTGGTAATGCTTGTGTAAGAGTATCGCAATATTCAGAATTTTATGGCCGGCTAACTTCAGACCCTTCTCTTTTTGCTTGCCTGGGAAGCGGACATACATCCAACTCTGGCTGTATTCCTTTTGGCTGTGCACCTAATAACTGGGGATCGGCACAAGTATTTACCAATTGTGCAGGTTGTGCAGCTCTTGGTGTTTTAGGAATTCATTTTTCTTCTTTTATAGCAAAACTTGAAAACAATCATACTGTCTATTTACAATGGCAGATGAATGCTGTAGCGAGAGAAGGCAAGGTTATCATGCTGCGATCAGCAAACGGAATTGACTTTATAGCTATAGATAGCTTACCAATCAGAGATAATGAAAATTCAAATTTTAATCTTGTTGATAAACATCCCTTACCGGGAAACAACTATTATATGATCCAATATACTAACCCGCAAACAGGAAAAACAGAAAACAGTAAAATGGTAAAAGTATATTCAGAAGCAACCAATAGCTTTAATTTTTATCCTGTGCCTTTTGATGAACAGTTATTCATTGATTTTGCACAGGGAGTACTGCCGGAAAAAATTTTATTAACTGATCTTACCGGCAGAAATATCCGAACCACCTATACAATGAAAGAAAGCAATACGGCCAGGCTAACCGTTCTTGATAAGCTGCAACCCGGTTTATACATCATCCATATTCAAACCAATAAAAATATAATGGCAAGAACCATATTCAAACGCTGACCGTTTAACTCATTGTTTGAGTATCGCAGCACCTACAGCACATTCAAGACATCGCCGCTTATTGCAATACTCATTTCTTAATTCTATCAATGCCTGTGAATCACGGGCATTTTTATTTTCAATATTTAGTTCGATAAATCCTTTGGTGATCAGATTTTTTTCAGCCGCTATTTCTTCCAGGCATTGTATCGCTTTGTTTTTGTACTTTTCTTCACCGTGATAATTGCCATAAGCAAATAAAACCGGCGCCACTGTGTTGATGATAACATTATCAATCATCGTTTCGCCTGTCTTTTTTCTTTTAAAAGAAGATTGTTCATCAAACTGGTAGTGGTAGTGCCAGTAATCATTTGCCGTTACCTCAAAAAACTTTTTGATCTCGCCGGCAGAAGCTGCTTCTTTTATTTTGGAAAATAAGTGTGATGATTCATGCACGAGCATGGCCAATTCCGCCAATCTTATTGCCGGAAAATTGGAAGGCCGCATTCGCAGTGAATACAATGGAATCTTTACCGGTTGCAGGCCGTATTTATTTTGTAAAAACCTGTATTCCTTCTTCAAAAGAACAGGGTAATCTTCTTCAAAATCTTTTTCAAGCAAACCTGCTTGTCCCATCAGCAAAGCTTCCAGTTGATGGATCTGGCTTTTATGTTTAGCCAAAATATTTAAAGAAATAGAACGCGCCACCGCTTCAAAAGCATCTGCATTTACTTTCATTCCAAAATTCCTGGCGAGCAGCCACCAGAATGTTTCTTCCCAATGAAAATTGTTTTGTTGCAAAAAAGTTTCTGCAATATTGGCTTTTCTCAATAACCGCCCGGCTAACAATCTTTCCTTCCAGCCTTGCCATGTAATGTCTTTAACTGCTGCGATTGATTTTTCACAAGGTATAAAAGCAACTGAATGCATAAGATCATCGTATCGTTGCAACAATATCTTAGCAACCCTGCTTCTTAGTTCAATAATGGGAATGGATTGCTGCAAGGTTTCATTGTTTTTATCATGTTCCCAAACAACATGAAGCACCACATTCGCATAGTTCTTATCATCCTGGTGACCATGCCTGTACCAATCCGATGTTTTAAGATGAAGTTCCACTGTGCCAGCCCATGTGGTATGGTCAATTAAAATCTTCGCATTGCTGAAATCAGGCCCCTGGTTATGATTAAAAATACCTGGATGAATTACCTGCACTGTTTCGCCGTTTGCAGCAATCAGTTCATTTTTATTAAAGTATTGAAACTGCCAGATGTATTGAAGCAGGCGTTCGGTCATTTCTTATAATTGCAAATGGGTAGATATGAAAGTATGCAAATATTTGTCAACTCGAACAGTAATAATTCAATTAGCACATTTGCAAATTAGCATATTAGCACATTAACTCATGAACCCGCCTAACTCTCTCACCACCCTGCTCACTGGTAAGCCCATTACATTATAAAAATCACCGCTCACCGATTTAATGCCCACCACACCGATCCACTCCTGTATAGCATAAGCGCCGGCTTTATCATAGGGTTTGTATTTGTCAATATAAAATTCTATTTGCGAAGAAGTAAGTTCATGAAAATATACTTCGGTAGTATCGGCAAACGCAACTTCTTTATTGGCGTTATGAATTACGACACCAGTTATCACCAAATGTTTATGGCCGGAAAGATCATGAAGGATTGCTACAGCATCGTTCCTGTCTTTGGGTTTGCCAATGATGCGATCATCAAGCACCACAATGGTATCAGCAGCCAGTATAGTAGAACCGGCAGGCGTGATAGGCTGAACAGCAAGTGATTTATTGCGGGCAATATGTACAGCCACTTGTTCAACACTTAAACCCGCGGGATAGCTTTCATCCGTTTCCTTCACTACGATCTCAAAAGGTATTTCCGCCCATTCCAATAATTGTTTTCTTCGTGGCGACTGCGATGCAAGAATTATTTTTTTCATTAACACCTTAATCTTTATATATAAAAATAAAAGAAAATCATAGACAGGATGCCTGTAAACATTAAAACTTTAGTCCAGCTACTTAACTTATGATAGTCCTGCACAGAAGAGGCTTTGAATAACTTAAAAAATACATAAAGCAACGGTACTATTATAAATGGCACACAATATACCACGGCCCACCACCACCTGAATTGCAATACATAAACTTGTATCACTACCAGCACGGCAATCAAAATGATCATCCAAACAGCGATATAAACTTTGGTTGCATTTACTCCCCAAACAATAGGCATGGTACGGCAGCCATATTTTGAATCGCCCGGCATGTCTTCAATATCCTTAATAGCTTCTCTCACCAATGAAATAATAAAAGCAAAACCAGCATACAAAAAAGCGAACCGGAAAAATTTTGGTTGCATTGGTGAGGCAGTACCGATAGCGTCAGTAACGCCTACTTTAGAAAAAAAGACGATAAGAATAGTCCAGGCAGTTAACAATGAGATGATGATATTTCCAATTAAAAGTTTTCCTTTAAACGTAGTAGAATAAAACCACAGGAGTGCAATGCAAAAAATATTCGCAAGAACCAAGTACCATTTTTGTAATATGGGCAAAGCCAGCATGGTTAGCAATACACCCGCCAGACTGAATATAAAATGCCATGCAATAGCCCAGCGCCTGCTAATCAGTTTATCAACCACCATTCGTTGCGGTTTATTCACTTCATCAATATTAATATCAAAATAATCATTGATGATGTAACCGGCTGCGGCAATAAAAACGGAAGCCAAAACGAGTAATATAAAACTTCGGGTATCGTGAGGCGGAATATGACCCTTGTACAGGGGATAATAAATACAAAACTGGAAGAGCGCCTGGGTAAGCGCAATATAAATAAGATTGGGCAGACGTATCAATTTAAAAAATGCCGCTATCAATCTCATAATGGTTTTTTGGCAATATACAATATGATATTAAGATATCTGGATATTGAGATATTAGGATATTTTTCCCGTAAACAACGTTTCATTTCTTGTGCCTTGTGTTGTCTCTCTTGTTCCTTGTACCTTGTTCCTTGCTTCTTACTTCTTGTCCCTTCATTTCGAAGCCACATCCTCTTCATGATGCCAATGATCATTCAGCTTTAAAACCTGCTCAATAACATCTCTTACACATCCCATGCCGCCATTGTATGCAGAAATATATTTTGCTGCTGTTTTGATCTCAGCCACCGCATCACCCGGGCAGGCAGGCAAACCAACAACAGACATGGCAGCACAATCAGGAATATCATCGCCCATAAATAAAATTTCTTCGGATTTAAGTTTATTATCTGCCATATATTTTTCAATAAAATTTTTTTTATTCGCGACTGACATGTGTATATCCATTATACCAAGTTTGTTTAATCTTTCCGTTACTGGTACGCATACTGCACCGGAGATTACCAGCAGGCGATACCCTTTTTTTACAGCCAACTGCAGAGCATAACCATCTTTAATACTCATCCGTCTTGCCTGCAATCCGTTTTCGAGTACAAGCACAGTACCATCGGTTAATACGCCATCAATGTCAAAAATAAAAGTGGTGATTTTTTTAAAGTGATCAGATATATCCATTTTGATTTTAGAATTTCGGTTTTAGATTTTTGATTGCTGAATGCTTTCCGTCATTAGCTTATAAATTTTCTGTAAATGCGGCTGCTCATTCAAAACTTCAAGATGCTTTTGAATGGTTGGCTCATCTCTTCGAACAGCAGGTCCCGTCATAACATCAGCAGGTGAATTGGTTTGTAAACGCTGCACTGTTTCCCTGATCAGTGGCAGCAACTGTCGAAAATCAATTCCTTCCTTTTTGCAAAATTGTTCTGCCAGCGCAAATAAATGATTGGTGAAATTGCTTACAAGAATCGCCGCTACATGCAGTTTCATTCTGTCTTCGCTGCCTGCTACAACAGGTTGTTTATAGGAAATAGACTCTGCCAGGTTTTTCAAAACAGACAAAGCTTTATCATCACTGCCTTCATAAAAAACCGGTATATCCGGCAAATGATTCATTTCTTTTCTTACACTTTGGAGCGGATAAAAAACGCCGTAGTGATCTGTTACATTCTTTAATACTTCTTTTGATACTGAACCAGCCGTATGTGCTACTACCTTGCCAGGCAATTTAAGATCGGCAGCAATGGAAGCAATTGCATTGTCTGAAACAGCTATTATGTATGCATCGGCATTTTTATTTAACAGGCTTATATAATTAGCCGATTCCGTATCCCATTCATAAGCCAGTTCACTTGCTGCTGAAGCATTGCGACTGACTACCTGTAATATCTTATGACCGGCTGCATGAAACTTTCTTCCTAATACAGCAGCTACATTACCTGAACCTATCAATACTATATCCATTTTTATCAGCAGGTTTAAATTTTATCAAATAGATTTGTATAACATGAGTTGTCCATAAAAATTATCGGGCTAATTTATACCAAAGCATTGGTAATTTTTGCGGTTGTGCCTTTGGCAAAACAATAATAATTACCGCATGAAATTAAAACAAAAATTGGCGGTAGCTTATGTAAGAACAAGGTTTAAACTGCTGGCTGCAGTTTCACCAAAAAAAGCTGCTGTAAAAGCTTTTGATCTGTTTTGCACGCCGCAATCAAGAAATATAAAGGAACTGCCTTCTATTTTTAAGGAAGCAGAGTTGCTAAAGTTCAAATTCCAGGAAAATAATATTATCGGTTACCGCTGGAGCAATCCTTCTGCACTCAAAAAAGCTTTGATCGTTCATGGCTTTGAATCGTCGGTGATCAATTTTGATAAATACGTTACGGGTTTAATCAAAAAAGGATATGAGGTGCTGGCTCTTGATGCACCTGCACATGGCCTTAGTTCCGGTAAAACAATCACTGTAATTATTTATCGTGACTTTATCAAATTTATCTGTAAAAAATATGGGCCCATTCAATCCTTTATGGCACATTCGTTTGGTGGCCTGGCTCTCTGCATGGCATTGGCTGAAAACACACAGATCGAACGCAGCAGAGTAGCTTTGATAGCGCCGGCTACAGAAACCAAAACAGCAATTGATCAGTTTTTTTATTTTCTCCGGCTTGATGGTGAAGTGAGAAATGAATTTGAAACAATCATCAGCACTATGAGCGGTCATGCCGTACCATGGTTTTCTATCCGGAGAGCTGTTAAAAAAATAAATGCGGATATTTTATGGATGCATGATAAAGATGATAAGATCACTCCGCTGAAAGATGTATTTCCTGTAAGAGAAGAAAACCATCCGAACATACAATTCGTAATTACAAACGGGCTTGGCCACCGGAAAATATACAAGGATCCGAAAGTGATCAAAACGGTTGTAAACTTTTTGTAGCCACCTTTGAATATGATCAGAGAATTGTTTATCAAAAAAGCAGGTTCCCCGGCAATTGTTATTACGAGTATATTGCTGCTTCTTATTATCATTGTGGCGATGAAATTTCCGCATGTACAAAAAACATATACCTATCTTGCTCTCGGCGATTCTTATACCATTGGCGAGAAAGTGACTGCGGAAGAAAATTTTCCCAACCAGGTGGTTCAATTGCTAAAAGAAAAAGGTTTTGATTTTAAATCACACGAAATCATTGCAACCACGGGATGGACAACTGATGAATTGCAAGCAGGTATTGACAAAGCAAATTTGAAGAAGCAATATGACTTTGTCAGTTTACTGATTGGAGTAAACAACCAATACCGCGGAAGAAAAGTGGAAGATTATATTCCGGAATTTGAATCGCTGTTAAACCAGGCCATTGCTTTTGCCGGAAATAAAACAGACCATGTCATTGTTCTTTCTATTCCCGATTGGGGAATTACTCCTTTCGCAAAAGAAAGAGACAGGAACAAAATCGCTGCAGAGATCAATGAATACAATAAAGCCAATAAAGCAATAGCGGATAAATACAAAGTGCATTACATTGAAATAACGGAAAGTACAAGAAAGGCTGCTCATGATTCATCATTATTGGCAGAAGATGGTCTTCATCCTTCAGGAAAAGAATATAAAAAATGGGCGGAAGCGGTTGCGGGTATTATGGAAGCCGTCTTGAAATAATGCAAGTACCTGGTTATGATCTTCATCGGTTGACGGGGAATGGAAAGGATATTGGGCAGTAAAAGTGGATAAAAATTATCGCATTATATTCCGGTTCGAGGGTGAAAATATTTGCGATGTTGATTATCTGGATTATCATTAAAAAAAGTAAAACTATGCGTATGTCTATGTACAATCCGGCGCATCCCGGTGAACTTATTAAAGAAACAATTGAAGCGCTTCGTGAAGAAACCGGTAAAAGTTTAACCATTGAAGAAGTGGCTTCAGGGCTCGCAACTACACGTAAAACTCTGTCTGCTATTATCAATGGAAAACAAAGCGTATCTCCTGAAATGGCTATTAAGTTAGCGACGGCTTTTAAAAATACCACTCCCGAGTTCTGGTTGAGGGTTCAGAACAATTATGATTTGGCCAAAGTAAGAAAGAAAGTAAAAACAAGTTCGATTAAAGTCTTTTGGAAATCAGCCGCTGCATTATAATTTAACTCAAGATACTTAGAACCTGAAGTAACTAAAGCAGATCAATTTTATCCATGATCGTTTGTTTCTCGGTTTCAGTTTTAGCCAATGCAAAAGCTTTCTCAAGATTCACCCTTGCTTTTTCTTTATCAATGCCTTTGTATAATTCACCCAGCAATACAAAATAGAAATGATTATTTTCTAAGGGCAGTTCTGAAGTTTCTGCCAATGCAACTTTGGCTCCTTTTACTTTATACAAAGCAAAAATCCGGTTAAGCGCAGCAGCAGGCGAATAATTGATCTTTAAAAGTTGATCGTACAGATGTAATATTTCATCCCATTTCTCCGGGCTATCTTGCTTAATGCAATGCCAATATGCAATTTTTGCTTCCAGATGATAAGAGCTTATTTCATTTCCCTGTGCCGAAAGACTTAGAAACTGCATTCCTTGTTTGATCAAAGCTGCGTCCCATAATGTTTCATCCTGATTTTCATAAAGCACTATCACGTCATCGCTTGCTTGTCTTGCATTAAATCTTGAAGCATGAAAACACATGAGTGCCATCAGCGCATTTGTTTTAGGCAGGTTGGTTCTTTCATATTCAGTTAACATACCGGCCAGGCGCATAGCCTCTATGCAAAGATCTTTTCGCAGCACTTCATTTTGAGTTTTGGAATAATAACCTTCATTGTACAGCAGGTAAATGATATGCAAAACATTATCGAGGCGTTTGCTTATTTCATTGTCGGGCGGCAATTCCATTTCTATTTTTTCTGCTCTTAGTTTTTCCTTTGCCCTGAACAATCTTTTATTGATCGTTTCCTTGTTGGTTAAAAATGCTTCGGCTATTTCATCAATACCAAAACCGCATAGAATACGCAGCGCTAATCCTATTTGTGCTTCACTGGCGATCGCCGGATTGCAAATAGCAAACATCATTTGAAGCTGACTATCTTTAATATGGTGTGGTGAAAAATCCACCTCTTCAGTTTCAATATCTTTTTCCTTTGATAATGTTGGGAGTATTTTACTTTCAAAGATTTTATTCCTTCGAAAATGATAAAGTGTTTTTTGCTTTGCCACTGCATACAGCCATGCAGTTGGATTGGCCGGAATACCTTTTGTGCCCCAAGTTTCTGCAGCCTGCAAAAATGTTTCGCTTACTATATCTTCGGCTATTTCAATATGCGCCAATCCAAACAGTTTGCTGATAACAGCAACCATTTTAGAAAACTCCTGTTGGAATAAATGCTTTAAATTTTCCTGTCTGCTCTGCATAATTAAAAACAAACCCGCTTCTGCAGCAGCGGATTTATTGTTCAAATAAACTTATCCGGCAATAGCTCTGATCTCAACACTGCCGCCCTGATCAATAACGGGACAACCATGGGCAAGTGTAGTGGCCTCATCTAAACTCTCTGCTTTAACAACAACAAAGCCTCCCAACCTTTCTTTAATTTCAACAAAAGGCCCATCAGTAACAACTCCGCCGGCTTTCAGCACTTTTCCTTCCATTGCAAGACGTTGGCCACTGCTTACCAATTTGCCCTGTGATGATATTCCATCAAACCAATCATGCCATTTTTTTGCCAGGGCTTGCATTTCCTGCGGTGATACATTGCTGCTATCATACTCCGGGCGTCTGAATAATAGAACAAATTCTTTCATCTTTTTAAGTTTAATGATTATCGAAAATAGGAATTCTAATTTGCGTGTACCGCAAACTGTCCAGGCTGGTAGGTTCCCACAGCATGGGGATTGGGAAAAGCAATATTGATCCGGTTATAACTATTGATGGCTATAACTGCAATAGTTAAATCAATCAGCTCTTCATCCGAAAATTGTTGTCTGGCTTCTGCATACACATCATCCTGTACTTGCCCGCCATTGATTTTTGTAACGGCTTCTGCCCATGCCAATGCTGCCCTTTCTCTTTCGGAATAGAAAGGAGCTTCACGCCACGCATCCAATACAAACAAACGCTGCTCACTTTCGCCTTTTGCCCGCAGATCCTTTGAATGCATATCAAGGCAGAATGCACAGCCGTTTATTTGCGATACCCTGAAATAGATTAATTCCAACAGGTTTTTTTCTATAGGTGATTTTGAAAGGTAAGCTCCTAAACCATACAAAACTTTCATAGCGGCTGATCCTTTTTCGAAAACATTAATTCTTGATTTCATTTTTGATTTTTTTTGTTGTTGAATAATTGTTTTATACCTGAATAATGACCGGGAAGACAGAAATTGGACATAATCAGGAAAATTTTTTTTGAAATAAATTTTTTCGCCAAATACCAATTTTGGTTTTCAACCGTTTAGATTTTCTTTAATACGATCAACGGTCGTTAGAAAAAATTTTTATAGCAACCCGGCTGCTTTGCGATGATTTGCTCAAACCCTCTGCTGATCAGTGTTCTGAATGATGAAGAGTGCGACGCAACAGGCGATGCCCAAAGAACCAAAAGCCGGGTAACTGAAAAAATCAATATTCTTGCTATAACTTGCGGCCGCCGGAAACGGTATTTTACATTTATACAACTTTGTTTTAAATGGCGTTGTATATATTAATATGGAGTGAATATGGCGAAAAACCTTTTGATAGTAGAAAGTCCTGCGAAAGCAAAAACTATAGAAAAAATTCTGGGCAGCGACTTCCAGGTAAAGAGCTGCTTTGGTCATATCCGCGACCTGGAAAAAGCCGGAATGGGTATTGACGTTGAAAAAAATTTTAAGCCCCGATATATTGTTCCCGAAGACAAAGAGAAAGTGGTGAACGACCTGAAGTCGCTGGCCAATAAATCGAAAGAAGTATGGCTGGCAACGGATGAGGATCGTGAAGGAGAAGCGATCAGTTGGCATCTGTGTGAAGTGCTGGGTCTTGATCCGAAGAAAACAAAACGCATTGTTTTTCATGAAATCACCAAACCTGCGATAAAAGAAGCTGTTGATAATCCGAGGCTGCTTGATATGAACCTGGTAAATGCGCAGCAGGCCCGCAGAATATTGGATCGCATTGTGGGTTTTGAACTAAGCCCTATACTCTGGCGCAAAATGAGCATGCGGAATAATCTAAGTGCAGGCCGTGTACAAAGTGTAGCTGTTCGATTGATTGCTGAAAGAGAAAGAGAGATCAATGCATTTGTACCGACCAGTACATTTAAAATAGAAGGATTATTTACAGCAAAAGATGTTTCGGATAAACCGGTTACTTTTTCTGCTGAAGGAAAGAAACAATCCACTGCTGAAGATGCTGAAGCATTTTTGCAAAGCTGTATCGGCGCTGAATATAAAGTAAACGATATTCAGGTAAAGCCCGGTAAACGTACTCCTGCAGCACCTTTTACTACTTCTACATTGCAACAGGAAGCATCAAGAAAACTTGGTTATGGTGTAAGCCGCACGATGGTGATTGCACAAAAACTGTATGAGAATGGTCATATCACTTATATGCGTACTGATAGTGTGAACTTAAGTGATACAGCATTGGGAGATATTACACGTACTGTAAAAGGTATGTACGGAGACAAGTATCACCAGTTCAGAAAATACAAGAATAAAAACGAGAGTGCACAGGAAGCTCACGAAGCTATTAGACCAACTTATATGCACAATACAACCGTAGAAGAACCGGAATGGAAACGGCTGTATGAACTGATCTGGAAAAGAACAATGGCATCTCAAATGGCCGATGCAGAACTGGAGAAAACTACAGCAAAAATTTCTATCTCTACTAATAAAGAAGAATTAGCGGCAACAGGTGAAGTGTTGAAGTTTGACGGATTCCTGAAAGTGTATCGGGAAGATAAAGACGATGATGATACTACAGACGATACACAGGAAGGAATGCTGCCACCATTAACTGTTGGACAAAAACTTCCGCTGAAAGAATTAAAAGCAACTGAAAGATTTAGTCGTCCGCTGCCCCGCTATACGGAAGCATCGCTGGTAAAAAAGTTGGAAGAGCTTGGCATTGGCCGCCCTTCTACTTATGCACCTACTATTTCCACTGTATTAAAAAGAGGTTATGTAGAAAAAAGAGATAAGGAAGGTGTGCAAAGAGAATATCGTGTGCTGCGATTGAATAAGGATGCAATCAGTAAAATAAAAGAAACAGAAATCACTGGCGCTGAAAAATCAAAACTCTTTCCAACTGATTTGGGTCTTGTGGTTACAGACTTTTTGAATAAGTATTTTGACGACATCATGGATTATGGCTTTACAGCCAGGATAGAGGAAGAGTTTGATGAAGTAGCAGAAGGAAAGATGAAGTGGAATGAAATGCTAAAGGATTTTTATAACCCATTTAAAAAAGATGTAGACAAAACAATTGAAACAGCAGAAAGGATAAAAGGGGAGAGAGAATTGGGCACAGATCCGGAAAGTGGTAAACCCGTGGTAGCAAGAATGGGAAGGTATGGCCCGATGGTGCAGATTGGTCATGCCGATGATGAAGAAAAACCCCGCTTTGCTAAAGTGCCAACAGGTAAAAGCATTGAGACAATAACTTACGAAGAAGCCATGGACTTGTTCAAAATACAAGGCACCATGGGACAATATGAGGATAAAGATATTTCTGTTGGCATAGGACGTTTTGGCCCTTATGTAAAATGGGGAGATGATTTTATTTCGATACCGAGAGGCACTGACATCGCTTCTGTTGATATTGACAAAGCGATTGAACTGATAGAAGAAAAGAGAAAAGCCGATGCTCCGGTGGCAACATATGAAGGCAAACCGGTGACGAAAGGCAAAGGAAGATTTGGGCCTTTTATAAAATGGGAAGGTATGTTTATCAACGTACCGAAGCGATACAATTTTGATGCGTTATCAAAAGCCGACATCAACGAACTGATAGATGCTAAAGTAAAAAAGGAAGCTAACCGCTATATTCATAACTGGCCCGAAGAAAAGATAGCTGTGGAAAATGGCCGCTGGGGCCCGTTCATTCGCTTTGGTAAAAAGATGCTGAAGATCCCGAGAAAGAAAGACGATACAAAATATACAGCAGAAGAGGCAGCAACATTTATATTGGATGATGTGAAGAAAATGATAGAGGCTGAAATGCCGGGAGCATTTGCAAAGAAGGAGAAGAAGCCTGTGGCTAAGAAAGCTGCGAAGAAAAAACCTCCTAAGAAAAAATAAAAAAGGTTTTCAAAAGTGATTGTTTTATCTTTTCAACTAACTCAGGAAGATTTATATCAATTCAATAACTATACGTCGTGGACAGCACCCGAAAACAGGAAAAAAAGACTTAAATATTATCTACGAAACTCCTTGAGTGGTGTTGTACTAATTATCTTCTTTTTATTGTTCACAGAAAAGATCAACATGCCTAAGCTATTATTACTGGCTGGTTTATTTTTCTTAATATTATTCATCTCTATCCCTTATTGGATAAAACGACATTATAGAAAATACGTTAAAGCTTTTTGTACAAATCCAGAGAACAGTAGTTTTTTTGAGCCGCTCGAATTAACTATCAACGAGACAGGAATATTAATGAAGGATAACAGTTCTACATCTACTTATTTGTGGTCAGCTTTTATCAGAAAGGTTGAAACCGAAAACTATCTTTATCTATACTTGAATTCTATTTTGGGAGTTATTATTCCCAAAAAAAGTTTTGAATCTCAAAAGCAAAAGGAAGATTTTGATAACCTTCTTCTGATGTATTTTCCACTGCAAGCTGATTTAAATAGCATTAACAATAAGGAAATTTGAAGATCAATGGGCTATTGGATGTAAGTCGTAAATTTACATCTGAAACAAATTTAGCTATGTCAAACCCGGCCATTTCAAAAAAAGCTTTTTGGGATATTTCCTTTCCTGATCTTGATTTTGAAAAATCATCATTGTTTGTGATGCAAAAGGTATTCAACTATGGTGATTGGAATGATCAAGTCGAAATTATGCGTTATTATGGTCTTGAACGAATCAAACAAGAAATTGTCCATGCCAGTTATCTTCGCAAGCCGGTATTGAGTTTTCTTTGTACTATCTTACAGCTTGAGAAAACGGATTTTGAATGCTACAAAAAAATGCAGTTGAACCCTCTACCCTGGAATTATTAACCCAAATCTGCAACCTTCCTTCTTTAAAAAACTTTGCATTAGGAGGCGGAACTAATCTTGCTCTGCAAATCGGCCACCGCTTATCAATTGATCTTGATTTTTTCACCGCCACTCCATTCAATAATGCGGAAGTATTTAAGGCCGTTACGAAAAAATTCTCTTCGGCGGAATTAATATTTGAACAAAATCAGACAATGATGTTCATTATTAATGATGTGAAGGTTGATTTTATCCTGTATCCTTTCGAATGGCAATATCCCAGCGAAACAAAAGAAGAAGTCAGGCTTATCAATATTGCTGATATAATTCCGATGAAATTACAGGCATTGAGCAACAGGTTTGCAAAAAAAGATTTTTGGGATATCGCATTCCTATTAAAGCAGTTTTCACTGGAAGATATGCTGGCCATTTTCAAAAGAAAATTTCCGCAAATAGATACCGGATATATTATTCATAGTCTTACACAGTTTGATGAAGCCGAAAAAGAAGATGATCCGGTATGTTTAATTCCGATGGAATGGACAGATTTAAAAAAATTCTTACAGAAAACCGTTTTTGAATACACAAAAAAACTTCTATGAGTTCGTCCGTAAGTTACTAATATTTCAACTCCCCATCGTTCAACTTAATCACCAACTCCTTCTTCTCACTCTCCTCCACCCTGCCAATAACTTTTGCATCTACACCAAAACTTTGAGTAACGCTGATCATTTTGTCAGCATCTTTTTCATTAGTATAAATTTCCAGTCGTGTTCCCATATTAAATACCTGGTACATTTCACGATCATCAGAGCCACTTGCTTTTTGAATGATATTAAAAATAACTGGCGGTTCAAATAAATTATCTTTTACAATGCGGACATTATCCGGAACGTATTT